>JACCDM011343891.1_pt1 | contig 17220 bp, 19 predicted proteins | sample 7445851 | NCBI WGS metagenome assembly JACCDM01 (sample SAMN15323438, study PRJNA562643) | freshwater metagenome | isolation source: river surface water | place: USA:Blue River Watershed | collected 2017-08-16
CTCGTTCGCCAGCCCCAAGACCAACCCTTTTTTACCCTGCAAATCAAACGCAGAAACAACACTCATAACAATTCCTCAAAACCACCGACGGGCTCAAATCGGCCCGCCACAAAACGCAATCGTGTGGACCCACGCATCGATCGCTGCGCCACGGAGTGACGCGGATCGCCCGGGTAACACAGGGTGCGCAAACCCTCTTCGTCATCAAAGGGCTCAGGCAAGATCAAAGGCGGCGTTTGCTGCTGCGCCGTGCGCAGCACACTGGCCGTATCGCGGTGCGGCAGCAACGAGACCAAGGTCATGATCTGCGGAGGCGCCAAAGGCACCTCACGGGCCCAGTAACGCGTCAAGGCTTCCATCGGCGTGAGCCAAAGACTGTCGATCGCCTCAACGTCATCGTGTTTGGGTTCTTGACCCGCGGGCAAGACCGCCACAAAAAATCGCGTATCAAACCGTTTGTTTGTCACCGAGGGTTGGACCGGCGTGATCCAGCGCGACCAGGGGGCCAAATGCTGTGTGTCCACACGCAAATCGCCAGCGCGCAACACGTCGACAAATGCTGTACCTGCATGCAGCTGATGTTGCCATTGTTGACGCAACGCTGCGTCATGCACATCGCAGGCCTGCGTCGCGCGCGCAAACAACACACCGCACTCTTCCAAAGCTTCACGCACCGCCGCCACATACAACCCTGCGGCCGTGTGCATCGGCAAATCAGGTTCACCCAAGGCGTGGTGAAGTACCTCTGGGGTGGCATCCAAATGGGCATGCACATCGGGAGCGCAGTCGGCGGCGTCCAATTTGCCACCCGGAAAAACATAGGCGCCACCCAACACAGCCGAGGCCGTGTGCCGGCGCAGCAAGAAGACCTCGAGGCCTTTTTGCGGCTCATCACGCAACAACACCACCGTGGCCGAAGCCCTCGGTGGTGTTGTGACGATCTCGCTGTTAAGTTGCATCAACCGCAGCGATGAAATTGAAAATTATTTGGCAGGGTAAGCCAAATCCACACGGCGGTTTTGCGCCCATGCGGCTTCGTCGTGACCGGCGGCTTTGGGCTTTTCGCTGCCAAAGCTGACGGGCTCAACTTGACCGTCCTTGACACCGTAGGCCTTCAGGCCACGCACCACGGCTTCAGCACGTTTTTGACCCAAGGCCAAGTTGTACTCGCGACCACCACGTTCGTCGGCATTGCCTTCGACACGGATATTCAAGCGGGCATTGGCCGCCAAATATTTACCTTGACGCTCGACCACGGCAGCTTCGCTGGACTTGATGGTGAATTGGTCAAAGTCGAAATAAACGCTTCGCTCGCGTGAAATCAAGCTGTTGGGGTTCAAGTGGTCCGCAACCACTGACGCCACAGCCGAAGCAGCCTTGGCATCCACCACAGCAGTGTTATCGAGTTTGGTAGAGCTGCAGGCAGACAGCAGGGCGACTGTCAAGATTGACAAGAGAGCAAAAGAACGTTTGGACATGGTTATTTCAAGTAATAAAAGTTGAACAACTATTTTAAATGATCACTTTCTGGGATCGAAGTGTTGTTTTTTTTGACACTTGTTAAAAATCTTTTAAGAATCAACAACATAGCTTATTTTGTTCATTTTATTTCTTTTCAATTTATCAAACCACCTAAAAGTATTCAATTTCATGCCGATGTACCCAGCTGGGATGCCAAGATGTCTTCAACCGTGCATTGACCGCAGACCCGACACCCATGTAAATTCCATTCCCCCGCAAGAAATTACGGGTACTTGATAACAAATATTGAAGTGTTGCTTTAGCAATGCGGAGGAAAAAAGATGTCTACATTCAAAATTTTGGTCACCAGTCAAAAAGGCGGCGTGGGTAAAAGTACGGTCTCTGCCAACTTGGCTGCGTACTTGTGCCGCCAAGGACAAACCGTCACCATGATTGACTTCGACACGCATGGTTCCTCCAGCACGTGGCTCACACGAGCGCCGAACATCGGTGTCGTGGTGCAACACCACCCCCTGCCACTTGACCAGGGCGGCAATCGTCCGATCCTGGACGCGCGCCTGCATTTGCGCCGTGCCGCGAGCAGCTCGGAGATTGTGATTTGCGATTTAACTTGGACCGATTCGATTGCCGGCGAACTGATGTTCGAATATGACTTGGTGATCGTGCCAACCTCCGTGTCGGAAATCGAATTGGCCGCCACGGCAGGTTTCTTGAGTCGACACCGTTGGGTCTTCGATTCTGCAATTCACACGCCCCCTACGTTGTTGGTTTGCCCGACACGTGTGCACCCTGAACAATTGAAGACCGATGTTTTCTCAAAAACACGCTTCCCCGTAAGCTTTATGCTGGCCCCCCCTGTGCTTGAAGGCCAATCGGCGCGCGAAATGTTTGAGCGTGGTTACCTGATGGATTTGCAAGACAACTGCGGCACATCATTCAATGAATTTGGCAAAGCGGTCTGTGCAGCTCGGGACATGCGCGAATCGGCGCAAGGCATGCAACAAACCATCAGCCGCAGCCGCCCACAAGCGCCTGCCGCACGCACCACACGTTTGAACTCGCCGGTCGTCGACAGCGTCAAACGCGGCAGCGTGTTGACGGGTACCAACACCCTGTCTTCACAGTATTCCATCTTGGGTCGTCACCGCATGCACAAGGTTCGTCCTGATAACGTGCCAAATAAATTGCCTACCGAATCACAAACTGGAAACAACGGCCACATGACCTCCATTGGTATTCCGCAGTTTCTTAAGCGCATGTCCATGGGTGTCATGAGCAAATGAGTTCTGAACCGCAATTTTTGTCCTTCAAAGGACTCAAGCAATACACCCCTGAGGATGGGTGGGGTCAGGTCAATGCGATTTTGCAATCGCACACCCAAACACAGCCGTCGCCGTCAAACATGCCCCCCAAGGCGGGCATTCCAGAAAACGTGCCCACGTTGACGGAAACGCCTGAGGCGACCGACCCAAACGCATCCCCGCTTTTCGATCCACTCATTCACGAGTTGTTCGAACAACTGCGCGTTCCCCCCAGCGATGAGTTGACACAAACTTGGCGCACCATTGCCGCTGAAGTTAATTTGCTGACCCAACGCATGGCTCTGCAGCGTGAGCTGAAAGAGCGTTTGCAAAAATTGGATCAAGATTTAAACAACCTGCGTGGCGCCATCCTTTCTCACCTCGCAGAAGTGCAACATGTAGCGGACCATCAACTGTCTTCAGCCCGACTGCGCGCTGAAGTGTCTGCTTTGGCTCAAACTAAACTCGCCGCCAAACTTAACCCCAAAACATAACCCCCCCCGCCAAGGAGCAATGCGCATGCTGGACCGACTCAATCAGATTTATCCCGTGCGCTTCACGGCCTTCATCGCCTCGGTGGTGCTGCTGATTTTCACGCTGCTGGGTGCAGGCGTCATGGGGCTGAGTAGTTGGTGGCCCACACTTTTCTTGTGTTTGTGCCTGGTCGGACTCTACGACCTGCAGCAAGAGCATCATGCGATTTTGCGAAATTACCCGATCATCGGGCACTTGCGTTTCATGCTCGAAACCATTCGACCTGAAATTCGCCAGTATTTCTTAGAGTCAGAAACTGAGGCTTCTCCTTTTTCCCGCGCGCAACGCACATTGGTGTACTCACGCGCCAAAGGCGCCTCCGACAAACGTCCCTTCGGTACACAACTCGATGTGCGCGCCACTGGCTACGAGTGGATCAACCATTCCATGGCGCCCACCCACTTAGCGGGTCATGATTTTCGCGTCAAGGTAGGGGGAAAAGATTGCACCCAGCCCTACAACATCAGTCTCTTCAACGTTTCAGCGATGAGCTTTGGTGCACTGAGCGCCAATGCCGTTTTGGCCTTGAACTTAGGTGCCAAGATGGGGGGATTCGCGCACGACACAGGCGAAGGCTCGATCTCTCGTCACCACCGAACCCATGGTGGCGATTTGATTTGGGAGATTGGTTCAGGCTACTTTGGTTGCCGTGATGCACAAGGCCATTTCAATCCCGAACGTTTTGTCGAAAACGTTCGTTCACCTCAAGTGAAGATGGTGGAGATCAAACTCAGTCAAGGTGCAAAGCCTGGTCATGGGGGTGTTTTGCCTGGGCCTAAAGTCACGGAAGAAATCGCAGAAGCACGCGGCGTCATGGTCGGAGAAGATTGCGTTTCGCCTGCCGCGCACAGCAGTTTTTCAACGCCGATTGGGTTGATGCAATTCGTTCAACAACTGCGCACTTTGAGCGAAGGCAAACCCGTGGGCATGAAGCTTTGTATTGGCCACCCTTGGGAGTGGTTCGCCATGGTCAAAGCGATGTTGCACACCGGCATAAGCCCCGACTTCATCGTGGTCGATGGTGCAGAGGGCGGGACGGGTGCTGCGCCGCTGGAATTCTCAGACCACATGGGCATGCCACTGCAAGAAGGCTTGCGTTTGGTCCACAACACGCTGGTAGGCGTTGGCCTGCGAGACGACATCCGCCTCGGTGCCAGTGGAAAAATTGTCAGTGCTTTTGACATGGCTCGCACCTTGGCGCTGGGTGCTGACTGGTGCAACAGTGCACGCGGATTTATGTTTGCCTTGGGATGCATTCAAGCTCAAACCTGCCACACCGGCAACTGCCCCACCGGCGTCACCACGCAAGACCCCAAGCGTCAATTGGCGTTGGTGGTACCAAGCAAAGCCGATCGCGTCAAGCTATTCCATGAAAACACTTTAGAAGCGTTGCAAGAGTTGATGGAAGCTTCTGGGCTTCAAACACCGCATGATTTCACGCCACGCCACATCATGCGTCGTGTGAGTGAAACACAGACCTTGCATCTGTCAGATTTGGTCGACACCCTGGCCCCAGGCGCCTTGCTTGAAAGCGATCTCAGCACCCTGCCTGCGGTGTTCAGCGACTGGTCGTTGGCCAGTGCTGAAACATTTGCGATCCATCCAAATTAATCTGCAGGGCGGGGGTACTGGATAGGTTTCTCGCGAACCGCTGGCGGAACAGATGCCGCTGTCGCAGCTGCCGCTGCTGCAGCCGCACGAGCCTTCTCTGCTGCAGCCGCAGCCTTTTCGGCAGCCGCACGATCGGCAGCAACCTTTTCGGCGGCCGCTTTGGTTGCGGCTCTCGCTGCAGCAGCTTTCTCAGCAGCCGCGCGTTCGGCCGCAATTTGCTCTGCTGACTTCTCAGGCTTTTCAGCTTGCATACGGATCGCTACAGCGCGCTCAGCAGCTGCTTTTTGCTGCGCCAAACGTTCAGCGGCAGACGCCTTTTCAGACGCAGCAGCTGCCTTTTGTGCATCCGCAGCGCCCTTTTGTGCATCACCTGCCAGCTTGGCCGCTTGAGCCGCTTTCTCCGCTGCTTTCTGTGCTTCTAAAGAAGCTGCAGTGGCTTTCTCAGCTGATTTTTCGATGGCTTTGACCGCATTCATCTCAGCCGCCGTTTGGGTGCGCTCACGCACTTGCAAGCCAGCGCTCAAATCAGATTTGAGTTTTTGAATTTCTGTCAACAACACCTGCGTGCTTGGCCCTTGTGGTGGGGGCGGCTGTGTTTTGGACGAAACCGTTTGCAGCTTGTGATCAAAGGATTCGAGCTTGGACTCCAACCCAGTCAACTGCTTTTGCATGTCTTTGAATTTCAAGTCACTCGACTTATTGGCTTCGGTAGCGACCACGGCTGGCATCTTGGACATGGCTTGGCCAATCTCTTCCAAACGCTTGGCTACTTGAGTTTGCGTGGTGATGACTTCTTCTTGCTTTTCGGTGATCTCTGAGAAATCTGAATTGGTCTTGCCAATCGCAGTCAAACTCGCATCCACTTCAATCACACGCTTGGCCATGGCGTAGACCATGGTGTCGAGTTCTTTGATGGACTTTGTCATCTTCATCGTGATGGCAAAGAAAATACCCATGGCAATCAACAAGCACGCACAAAAAGCACCCAACATGATGCGCGAATGCATCATGCTGCGGCTGTTGTTCTCTTGAATTTTTGAGACCACTGCGCGCATGGTTGCGCTGACGTCAGCCGCAATCGATGCAGAGCGTGTGGAGACCTCTGCCGAGTCCAAGACCACAGAGGTGAGTTCTTCAATCTGACGAGCAACCTCGTTGCTGTCCAACGACTGCGAGGCGATTTCTGTCAAACGCTCGGCGGTCGCGTCAACAGCTTCCACATCCACCTGGACTTCGGGCGCTTCCGCGTTAGGTTGTTGTTCATCCGCCATGTTCAAACCTCAATCTTTATTATTTCCTCGAGCCGATCAAGTCGCGCATTGAGGGTGTGTATTTCGTCCGTCAGCTTGCCCATCCGGGCATGCAGGACCTCAGTCCATGTATCGGCTTGAATTGGCTCCTCTTGAATCACTTCGTCCGTTGCAGCTTGCGCTTCAACGTCTGTTGGTGAATCAGGAGGCGCGTCGTCAATGACTACTTTTTCACTATTTTCTTCGGAATCCCCAGGCTCTTGATGCACCAACTCAGTCAACGTGGGCACCTGCGACAGCGCTTCTGCGCTCAAACTCTCTGCATCTTCTGGCAAATCTGGCACCGTGATTTTGGGCAACGACTCCGGTTGGTAACCTGCCTCAAACGGAGGGGGTTCAGGCCGTATGGCGGAGGTTTCTTGCTCCTCACCAGAGCTTGTTTTTTCGTGTTCTTGGCTCATAAGCGCGTTCCTCGCGTCAGCATCAGGACTTGGTGAATTGGGTTTTCATCGACTTGGTGCTACGCAACCAGCCTTTGGCCAGCAAGGGGCTGGACTGCATGAATGAATCGGCTTCAGATTTGTTTTCAAAAGGGCCTGCTACCAAAATGAAAAATCTTTTTCCACTGTCTTTGTGCTTGGTGCGCAAGATACGGGCCTTGGCATACACAGGATTACTGCGCTGAAAGCTCCGCATTTCATCTTGCGTGTCCATTGCAGCCAGTTGCACGACATAGCCGTTGGCGGGTAGTTGATTGACCCAGGCTTCATCCGAGTTGTCTGGCGTTTCTTGGGCTTTCGATTCAACTTTGGGCTCTTCTTTCACAGGCGCTGATGCCACCGGTGCAGGCATGGAAGCGGCCGCGGCCGCCGCCGCCGCAGAGGCAACCGCGTCCGCCTCGCTGGCGACACGTGCTGCCTCGGAGGCTACGGATGCAGCCATTTCAGCCGCTGCCAGCGCTTGAGCACTGGCGGCCTCAGCCGCGGCAGCAGCGGCACTGGCGGCTTCTTCGGGCGCAGCCACAGCGGGGGTCCCGCGCAACACATATTTCTTCAGCAACTCCAACTCTAGCAACACCCAATCTTTGTACATAAAACCAAAGACAGCCATCGACAGGAGCATCACCACCAAAATCCAACCGGCACGCGATTTGGGAGGAGGACGTTTGAAAACATCGGCATCGAGCGCTGGAGCAGGCACGGCAGGTGCAGCCGGAACTGCAGCAGGCGCAGGTGCTGGTGCTGGCGTCACGCTGGGATTGACGGGTGCAACCGGGATCACCTCGGGTGCCGGCACAAACGCTGGCAACGGTTCGGGCTCTAACCTAGGCTCTTGTTTTTTACCGAATCCTGGAACTCGCCACGCCGTCTTAGTGGGGATGTTGAGCAATTTCGAAACGGGCGTGATTTCCTCGTTCAGCGTCGGCAAATCAGTCAGGAATGTTGGCTCCACAGGTTCAGGCGTGGGCTCTGGCTCTGTGGCCACCCAGTCTGTCAATTTCTTTTTGGGTGTCCCCGCTTCTGTCTCGACTTCCCACTGCAACAGGTTCTTGCCAAAAGCTTGCAACTTCGTTTCGTAGCTGTCCGCACTGTTGATGAACAAAATCACGCTGATGTTGCCAGCAGGGAAACCGTTGACCAAACGGGCCAACAGTTGCAGCTCGAAATCTTGCATCAACACTGAATCGCGGAAGACAAGAAAACGACGCGGTGCGTGCTTTGCTTGTTTCTCCAAAGCCTGGTCAAGGGTAATTTCAGACAGGATTTCGTTGAACTTCTGAACCAAGTGTTCAGAGTTTGTCGAAGAACAAAATTCAATGTGCGTCTCACCCTTGGAGCGCAAACGTTCTTCAAACAAATGGCTGTAGTAGTCCAGCACCCGGTCGTGATCACTCAACACGGCGAGGTTGATACTTCCTTCAGTCAATGACTTCAGGAGTATTTCAAATCGCAACCGATCGCCTGGGCTTTGGTAGATGTCTGTCATGCGGGTCAAACTTGGGGCTTAAGAGTTCATCAAGTTGCCGTTCGCATCGAACTTCATTTCGTCAGGAACGGAAGGCGTTGGTTTGACCACTTCATGGCCAGGACCATAAGACTGGTTCAGACTGAACACATAAGCAATGACCTGCGCGACTGCGTGGTACAAAGCCTCTGGAATCGGGTGATCCAGCTTCGTCGTGAAGTATAAAGCGCGAGCCAGCAGGGGCGCTTCAAAAAGATACACCCCATGCTCCTTGGCCTCCTCACGAATACGAGCGGCCAAACCGTCCTCCCCCTTGGCGATCAGCAGAGGCGCACCATCCCCCATGGGGTCGTAAGACAACGCCACGGCAAAGTGCGTTGGGTTGGTAATGACCACGTCCGCATCTTTCACCTTGCCCATCATTTTGTTGTTCAAAATTTCGCGTTGGCGACGGCGAATTTGTCCTTTCACCTCTGGGCTACCCTCAGAGTTCTTCATCTCATCTTTGACTTCTTGCTTGGTCATCTTCAGTTTTTCATTCATCTGATGACGCTGCAACGGCACATCCACCAAAGCCACCAGCACCAGACCTAAGCTGAGCCAAAAACAAGAATCCACAATGATGTTGCCCGCCAACGCGACGGCGGGATTCAGATCCATTTGCGAGATGTGAGTCAGGTCTTGCAAGTTGTTCATGACTGCCAACAGCAAGATGGCACCCACCACAAAAAACTTGGCCAACGCTTTGCCCAAGTTGATCAAGGCATCTTTGCCAAACATGCGTGCTAATCCAGCCATCGGGTCGAGCTTGCTGAACTTGGGCAACACCATCTTGGGCGAATAAATGAATCCACCTGCCAAGGTGGTGGACAAAATCGCAATCACATACAAGATGGCCAGTAATGGCAACACAATCAAAAATCCATCGACGATCGAGCTGCCCAGAATGGCTGGCAACAGCTCGGTTTTGTCGGTGATGCGGCGGTCAAACTGCAGCTGGTGCTTGAACAAGTTGCTCATGCTGGTGAACAGGTACTGCCCCATCATGGTGAAGAACAGCGTGGCAATGACCATCATGGCGGCAGGCGCCAGCTCTTGAGAGCGTGCGATTTGCCCGTCTTCACGGGCTTTTTTCAACCGCTGCGCCGTCGGTTCTTCGGTTTTGTCTTGGCTGCTTTCTTCTGCCATGTCAGCCTCCCGCGTAAGAACGCAGCATCATGAATGCTTGCGTCCATACCCAATCGATGCGGGCCACGTTACTGCCCATAGAAAAAATCATGACGATGAAACCCGCCAAGATCAACGCAGGGAAACCGACGGTAAAAATATTCAAACTCGGTGCTGCACGGGCCACAAAACCCAAACCGATGTTGATAAACAACAAGGTCATCATCACGGGCAATGCGATCAGCAATGCACCTAAAAACATCATGGAACTCCAATTGATCATCTTGCCCAACATGTCTTGACTAAAAAACGGCTGCCCAATAGGCAGCAGCTTGAAGGATTCAATGACCAAGCCAAACACAATCAAGTGACCCCCTATCCCTAAAAAGATCAGGGTGCCCATGATGTTGAAAAGTTGAGACAGCACGGGCACGCTACCCATGTTGGGGTCGACCATGTTGGCCATGGACAAACCCATCGCGCCAGAGATCACTTGTCCCGCCACCACCAACGCCGCCGAAGCCACTTGGAACACCAAGCCCATGGTGAAGCCGATCAAAATCTGGCGCGCAATCTCCATCACACCATCGGCAGTGACTGGATCAATTTTGGGAATCTCAATTTGCTGCGATACAAAAAATGCCATCGCAAATGCCAACGAAATGCGAATACGCATGTTCACCGCACGGATCGAAAAGATCGACGTGAACGCCAAGAAAGCAGACAAGCGCAGCATCGGCCAGATGACGACCAAGAACTTGTCTAAGATTTCTATGAGAGAGGCGTTCATGACAAAAAGCGGTTACATGAACAAGCTAGGAATGCGGGTGAAGATACCTTTGGTGTAGTCCACCATGGTGTTGATCATCCAACCACCCGCAATGGACATGGTCAAACCAATCGCCAAAATTTTGGGAATGAAACTCAAGGTTTGCTCGTTGATCGATGTCGCGGCTTGGAAAATACCGACCACCAAACCCACAATCAAACCCACGCCCAACATGGGACCTGAGATGAGCATGGTCATCCACAACGCCTGGCGGGCTAAGTCAACAACTGCTGCACTGTCCATGGTGCGACTCCTTAGAAAACAAAGCTGTTGGCCAACGAGGCCATCAACAGCGTCCAACCATCGATCAACACAAACAGCATGATCTTGATGGGCATTGAAATAATCATGGGCGACAACATCATCATGCCCATGGACATCAGCACGCTCGAGACGATCAAGTCGATCACCACAAACGGGATGTAAATCAAGAAACCAATCGTGAAGGCACTCTTGATTTCCGAGGTGATGAACGCAGGCATCAACGTGGTGAATGGCACTTGTGTGGCATCGTCCAACTCGCGGCGGTTGGCAATTTGCATGAACATGGCAATGTCGTCTTCACGGGTTTGTTTGGTCATGAAATCGCGCACCGGCACTTCGGCCTTGATCAAGGCTTTGTCAAAATCCAGGTTGCCATTCATGTAAGGACCAATCGCGTCCTTGTAGACCGTCTCAAACACCGGCGACATGATGAAGAACGTCAAAAACAACGCCAAACCAACCAACACGGTGTTGGGCGGTGTTTGTGCGGTACCAATGGCCTGACGCAAGATCGACAACACGATGATGATGCGCACGAACGAGGTCATCATCAGCAGCATCGATGGCAACAGCGTGAGCGTGGTCATCAAGCCCAGCAATTGCAGGCTCATGCTGTATTGCTGACCGCTTTTACCGGTTCCCGTCACATTGACCAAAGGAATCCCTTGGGCATGCGCCACCATGGGCAACGATGCCAATGCCATCAAGAGCAAGGCCAAGATGACATAGAGAATTTTCTTGGTGATGGGCTTACGCAACATGCTGATCCCCTTGGGTCCAGGCATGCAAGGTTTTCACCTCCGCTGGACTGACACTGGTCAAGATCATTTGGTTGTCCACCTGAATCAGCACCATCTTGTGCTTGAGACTCAGAGGCAAGGCCTCCACAACCTGAATGCGTTTGTTTTCACCGCCGTTGGCCGAAAAACCTTTGTTGCGCTTGACCCACCACAGGGCGCCGCCCAACAGCAGCAGCACGCTGAACGTGCTGGCGATGAATTGACCCCAATCGAAACTTTGCATGATGAATTTCCTGTGCGCAATGACGGTTTTTTGACACTCGACGTGCCTTTACACAGAGGTATTGCAATGGTCATGCCAACTTTTCGGGAGGTATAGTCATTTCATGCCGTTTCGCCAATCCGATTTTTTGAAGATCCACCATGGGCCTCCTACGTGACTTGATCAATGCAGGTGGTACGGGCGGACTGAACTGGCATGTTCACGCCCACTACTCCCGAAACCGGTGGCAGCCGACTGTCCAGCTCATTGAGCAGTTTTTAGCGCAGGTGCCGCCTCAATCTGATCACTTGGTGCTGATTGGCGGCAGTGCCGGCTGGATGATGCCTTCGAGCTGGTTATCGCGCTTCAAGACCATTGATGCGTATGACATCGACCCACTCGCGCCTTGGTTGTTTGAATGGCGACATGGTCGGCGCCTGAAAGCGCAGGGCACCGAACTGCGCACCCATCGCCAAGATGCCCTGACCACCCTGACCGATGTGTTGCACCAGCACCCCCAGGCCTGTGTGTGGTTTGACAACGTATTGGGCCAACACCGGTACCGCATACGCAATGAAACGCAAGCAGAGTCAGAACTGGCTCAACTCAAAACCCTTTTGAAAGGCCGTCACTGGGGCAGTCTGCATGATGTCTTGTCCGGCCCAACAGACGGACGTTTAGTGCCTGCGGGTCTGAGCGTATGGCGGCATGACACCTTCGCCAAGCAAGGAACAGAGGCTGCGTTTTCGCAAAAGTTATTGGCCAGCGTTGGCGCCAAAGACGTATGGCAAGACCATCTGACCACTCAGGTGTTTGCCCCGCATACACCGGTCACTTGGATTCCGTGGTCATTCAAACCCAACTATTGGCATTGGCTGCAAGCGGGTTGGGTCAACGCCTGATCAGTGCTTGAGGTTGAACATCGTGATGCCTGCTGCATCCATCTCGCGTTGCTCACGCTTGCGATGAAACTCTTGCACCGCCTTCATATCCTGCTCCATGAGCGTTTCCATTTGAATGCGTTTTTGCTCGGCGGCTTTGAGCTTGATCCGGGCCACCTCCACGGCGTGGTGCGCGTCCATCAAATCGATGTCCACCCGGCTGATGAGTGATTGAAGCTGTTGCATGAACCCCCGGAAGTTGAGGGTCTCAGACATGCTGTGCGGACGGCGCTCCATGTCTTTGCTGCGCGTCACATAGTCGTCGTACAACAACTCCATACGTCGACGGCTTTGCTGAAGTTGCCCCACCTTCTCTTTGCATTTGATCAATGCAGACTGCGCTTCATCGCATTTCTCTTTGGCTTTTTTGGCCAACACGGGCCATGCGGCACGCGGCTTCATGACAACATGTGGCTCAGGTGGTTACGCGTCATGGCGTAGTCCTCACCTTGGTTCATATCTTGACGCAAGAAATCCACAATTTGCTCACGCAAGCGGATGGCTTCATCCAATTCTGGATTGCTGCCCGCCTCGTACGCACCCACTTGCACCAAGTCGGCATTTTGCTGGTACACCGACCACAAGCGACGCAGCTTGTTGGACTGCTTCAATTCATCGGGACTCACCAAGGTTTGCATCACACGTGAGATGGAGCCATTCAAGTCAATCGCTGGGTAATGCGCTTGGTCAGCCAAACGGCGTGACAACATCACTTGGCCATCCAGTGATGCACGTGCAATGTCCACGATAGGGTCAGACGCATCGTCACCTTCAGCCAACACGGTGTAGATCGAGGTGATGGAGCCATGTCCGTGGCGACCCACGCCCCCACGCTCAATCAAATTGGGTAACAACGCGAACACCGACGGTGGATAGCCCTTGGCCGTCGGAGGCTCTCCAATGGCCAATCCAATTTCACGCTGGGCATGCGCCACACGCGTCAGACTGTCACACAGCATCAGCACATTTTTGCCTTGGTCACGGAAATACTCCGCAATCACATGGGTCATGTGCGTCGCCTTGAGACGCAGCACAGGTGAGACGTTGGCAGGGGCGGCAATCACCACCGATTTAGCCAAACCCTCATCACCCAAAGATTCATGGATGAACGCTTGCACTTCGCGACCACGCTCACCAATCAACCCGATCACCACAATGTCGGCTTTGGTAAAACGCGTCAACATCCCCAGCAACACGCTTTTACCAACACCCGAACCCGCAACCAAACCAATGCGCTGACCACGTCCAATGGTCAGAGCCCCATTGATCGCTTTGACACCGACATCCAAAATTTCTTCAATCGGTCCGCGCTCCATGGGGTTCAGCGGACATCCCAACAGGCTGAGCTGATCCGGCAGATGCGGCATGGGTTTCCCATCAATCGGCATCCCACGACCATCGATCACACGACCCAACAACGCGTTGCCTAAACGCACTTGCCCCGAATTGGACATGACGCGCACCCTGTCGCCCGGCCCCACACCCACGGGGTCAGTGAATGGCATCAGGTACAAAGTTTTGTCATTGAAGCCCACCACTTCGGCTTCGACGCGGTGACCCCCTTGACCCACCACTTCGCAACAAGCCCCCAACGGGGCCATGATGCCGCGGGTCTCCAAAGTCAAACCGACCAAACGCACCAACGTGCCGCTGCGTTGCGGCTCGGGCACGCGCAGCTTGGGCAAGCTGCTTTGAACTTCGTGGGCAAAATCGAGCATGAACTACTTTGTTTATTTCACTTGAATCATGCCGCGAATGACAGAAGCCACACGGGTTTGATCGGTCTGCACCACCATGCGCACCACACCGACTTTGTCTTCGTAGCTGTTGGCCGTGTTCAAAAGTTCTGGCGGAATCGTTGGCTTCTTGGCCTTTTGTTGTTCTTTGCGAATGCGCTCTTTGATTTCAGCGAGCGTTTCACCTTCACGAATTTCAATTTCGCCATCAGCAGGGGCCTCTTCATCACCAGATTCTTCTGATGCGACCTCCTCTGAGGTTTCCGCCCCCGCCTCTGCAGCACCCTCTTCAGGTTGCTCCACAGCCGTCTCGGCGACTTCTTCAGCCGTAGCCTCTTGCGCCACTTCCGCTGAAGCTTCGGGCGTTACCTCTGGCTCCTCTTCGGCCACCACCTCAGGCGCAGGCTCCTCAGCGAACACTGGCTTGGGTTTTGGTTTTTCCGGCACTTCAAGCAAAAGCATTTGGTATTTGATTTGGTCTGCACGCTTGGCTTCAAACTGCTCAGCCTGTCGAATCATTTCTTTTTCAACGGCATCGATCGCGGCTTTTTGAATGTCGTCGTGATGTACGTCACCCCCAACCAAGTTCAATACAAATGGTCGAATGATGGTCACCACGATGACCATGAAAATCAGCCCCATCAACAGGGTATTGATGACGTCAGGAATGAACATCGCCGTCCTCCACTTCTTTCTCTTGCGTCAGTACCGACTTGGCCACCCAGGCTTGCTCATCGATCTGAAGGGCTCGCGCCATCTCAGCCAAGCGATGCTCCACCAAATCTTCCACCACCGTGTCGTTGGCGAATACACGCACACTTCCGGGATGCAGATCTTGGACAGCCTCAAGGCGCATGCCTTGAATCAAATCAGCGGCATGGGCTTGCATGCGTTCTTTGTCTTCGGGATGCAATTCGACGACGACCGCACCCTGCACAGGGTGATCTAACTCGTCCAAACAACGTTGGACCAAGCGCTCGATCGCTTGGCTTGACATCCGCAACTCCCCCATCACCACTTGCTCAGCAATATGCAATGACAAGCGTTTGAGGGGTTCAAAAAATTGGGTGGAATCGGCCAGCAGGGCTTGCAATTCACGCGAGGTGTTTTCAAACAAAACGCGTTGCGCTGCCATCTCGACAGCCACAGCTTCACGGGCGGATGCTTCACCTTCCGCGTGTCCTTGTGCGCGTCCTTCTTCGATGCCTTCGGCCCTGCCCTCTTCTTTGCCTTGGGCATAGGCTTCCTGGAAGGCTTCCGCCTTGGCGTCCTCCACCGCTTGCGCCAGCGCAGCGGCTCCTTCTGCACGCCCTTGCTCTAAACCATTGGCAAATTGTTCGGCTTCGCGCTGCACCACTTCATCTGGATCAATGCCCCCCACCACGGCAGGCAACGCGGGCTCAGGGGTTGTCTCCACCTCAGCGATGGGTGCTTCGGGTAGCGCAGCAGCCGCTTCGGCATCTGCCGCAACAACTTCTGGCTCAGGCTCGGACAAGACGTCCTCTGCGGATGCTTGCGCCAAATCAGGTGGGGCCGCCTCTGGGGACTCGCCCTCATAGACGTCAGCAACAATCACGATGGGATCGGCGATTTTTTCATCCGACGTGATGGGGCTGACCTCCAAGGTTTCAGCCATTTCAGCATGCGCTAACGCACGCTTGAGCACGCCAGAGTCAACGTTGACGCGCAACGCAGACTTGCGTGTCGCGGCAAACTGGTCCATCACAAAAGGCAAATGAGCATTGCTCAATGCGGGGCCTTCTGCTGCGGCGATTTCCTCGCCCAAAGATTCGTTGCGATGCTCGCCTTCCAACAACGCCAAGGATGCCAATGCTTGCGCAGAGAGCGATTGCTTGGTCGGCTGATAGTGGTCCGCAGAAAAGCCGCTGGGCTTGGCGGGATAGCCAAGGTTAGCAAAATCCTCCGGCTCTTCGCTACCCCAGCGGGTCGTGGCATAACCACGGCTGCTGAGCTTTTGAGCGATGCCGGCATTGGGCTGCCAAGGTACGGCAGCCCGAGCGGGATGAGGTTGATTAAACAAAGTCTGCGCCACCCAAGATCAATTCACCCGAATCGGACAACTTACGCGCCTTGCGCATGATTTGCTTTTGCGCGTCTTCCACATCGGCCATGCGTTGTGGGCCTTTGGCTTCCATGTCGTCGCGGAACATACCGCGCGCACGCTCGGACATGTTGTCGAAGAAACGTGCTTGGCACTCTTCGCTGGCGTTCTTCAAAGCCATCATCAACAAATCTGGTTCCACTGCACGCATGAGCACCTGGATACCCTTGTTGTCGACACTGACCAAGTTTTCGAAGGTGAACATGTTGTCCTGAATCTTCAACATCAACTCGGGGTCGATGTCGTTCAAGCCACTCATGATGCTGTTTTCCAAAGCCGTCTTGGTCATGTTCATGATCTTGGCCGCGGCTTGCACGCCACCAAAGCTCGATGACTGGGCCGACGCGTTCTTGGAGAACTGCTGTTTCATGATGGCTTCTAACTCGGCCATCGCAGACGGTTGCACGGTGTCCAAACTGGCCACGCGTTGAATCACCTCGGGGCGCACATCTGGCGGCAAGTAGTTCAGCACGTCGGCAGCCACTTCGCTTTCCAGCAACGACAAGATGATGGCCACCACTTGTGGGTGTTCACCACGAATCATGTCGGCAATGCCACGGGCGTCCATCCAAGTCAGGATGTCCAAGCCTTTGGTGCCTTGACCGGGCATGATGCGCCCCAACACGGAGGCCGCCTTGTCATCGCCCAGCGCCAAGCGCATGACTTTTTCTACATAGTCGGCGCCGCCAATGCTGACGTTGTTTTGTTTCTTCAAGTGATCGACGAATTCGTCGAGCACAAAGTTCACCGCCTCTTGCGAGAAGTTGGCTACCTGCACCATCGCAGCGCCCAGCGCCTGAACTTCTTTGGGGCTCAAGAACTTGATGATCTCTGCCGCTTGCTCTTCGCCCAGCAGCAGCATCAACACGGCAGCACGTTGGGTGCTGGTAATACCTGCGAGCTCTGCACGCAGTTTGTCGGTCATCACAATGGAGTCGTCAGCCATGATTCAATCCTCAGGTTTCTTATTACTTCTCGATCAAGCTCTTGAGCACGCCAGCCACGCGGGTCGAGTC
>JACCDM010027522.1_pt1 | contig 17219 bp, 16 predicted proteins | sample 7445851 | NCBI WGS metagenome assembly JACCDM01 (sample SAMN15323438, study PRJNA562643) | freshwater metagenome | isolation source: river surface water | place: USA:Blue River Watershed | collected 2017-08-16
AAGACGCGATTTAAATTATCAAGGTCAGCTCTTCCAGGAAATATTGAGGCTACATGTCCATCTGGACCTAACCCTAAGACAACCAAATCAAGATTTACATCAGCAAGTTGTGTTTCGTAGTCTGTTGCAGCGTCTGCTGCAGAACCTGCATCACTCGCAATAACTTCATGTACGGCGACATTTGAATTATTTAACTTGCCATGAAATGGCAGCGCATTGCGTTCATCGCCATCGCTTGCCACATATCGTTCATCGCTCCACCAGATGTGAAGCCCAGCGAAATCACTTGAGTTTTGATTTAGGACTTCCACCAAGCTCTTGGAAATTTCTAAGCCAAGAGTTCCACCGGTCAACGCCAGATCAAATCTTCCGGTCTCGGTTAACCCTTCTTCGACGCTCTGCAGAATTTGGGCAGTTACCTCTGAAGTCAATTCTGCAGCGTCGGCATAGAGCGTTAGATCAAGTTGATCATCTATATCGCCGAATTCGCCTTCAAAGTCGAAACTTTCATCGCTCATTATTTCCTCCCCAGCGTTGCAAGAAACTTTCTCGATCCATCTCGTAGATATCTTCTGGGCCATCAATTTCATCCATTTGTTGTCCCATAAATTTAAAACCAAAATATTTAATTACTGCAATGGAGGGTAGGTTCTCTGGGCTCACCGTATAGCGCAGCGTCTTAACTTCCGGAAAAGTCAGAACCCAGCGCCACATTCCGAGTAGCGATTCTTTGGCATATCCCTTGTTTTGATGCGCAGATTCAATTCCTAGACCAATTTCCATCATGCCGTCTGCATCTGGTGCACCGTGAAAACTAGTGCTACCGATGATCTCTTGAGAATCTTTCAAGACAATCCAACGAACAAACCACTTATTTACCGAAGAATTCTCTTTAACTTGTGGCACTCGCCAAGCAAGGGGACCTTGGAAATCAATTAAGACTCTAAGCGGGTTGGTAAATTTTTCATCTGCTAAGGCAACGGCATCATCGCGGTTTTCAAATAGATTTATTAAGCGATCACTAGAAATGTGATGGAGCTCAAGTCGCTCCGTGACTATCACGGGCTCTTTTGTATCCACTTAAAGAGCGCCGACTTTAGGAAGGTGCCAATTGAAACGAATTGAAAGTTCACGGACAATAATTACGACCAGCCCAGCAGAGAGCGCCACATAGGCAGAGTTAGCTTCAAAATAATCGCCCGTGACATAAACCAAAGAACCTGCCAAACATGACGTTCCAATAGTTTCGCGATGTAACAAAACTGGTTCTACTTGGCAGAGAACGTCTCGCAAAAGTCCGCCCGTAACAGCACCGATCAGCCCAAGCATTACTGCGGCGATAAACGGCGCTCCGTGAGTTAGTGCGAACTGCGCACCCGAGACAGAACAGACTGCTAATCCAAGTGTGTCTAAAAATAATACAAATCTTCCAACAGGTGTTGTGCGCTTAATAGCCAATGTAATTATCACTGCAATTAGTACTCCCGCGAATAACCACGAATGTAATACCCAGGGCGGCCGTTCCCCCAGAAGTAAATTGCGCAAAGTTCCGCCGGCCAGTGATGCTGTAGCCGCAATAAACGCGATTCCGCCGTAGTCAAGACCCCGATCCGCGGCAATGCGCGCTCCTACTAGGGCAAAGGCAAAGGTGCCAGCAAAGTCGAGAATATTTACGAGTAGGTCTAAATCCACTTGATAAGTATAGGTGAGGTCGATCTAGAGGATATAAAGACTCTTTGCCTTGGTCACCGCTTCATTACGGCCTGACGCGCCGAGCTTGCGATATACGTTCTTTAAGTGCGTCTTCATCGTGTTCTGTGAAATATGGAGCGTCGTGGCAATAGCGCTAATAGGAATCCCCGTAGCCAAATGGCGCAAAATCTCTAATTCGCGTTTAGTTAGTGCCGCATTCAAAACCAAATTGTTCTCCGATCTATTCCGTAAGCGAGATGTAATTAAGGAGGCAAGTTCCTCGAGATATACGGTTGGTTTTTCACTTGCGATCTTTATTATCAAATTCAAAATATCGGCATCCTGCCTCAGAAACGTTTCCTTTGCTCCAACTCGGGCGCCGATATCAAGGGCTTTCTTCATGGTTTCAAGAGACATCTTCTCTTTATCTATATTTTCTTCAGTTTCCGACAAGAGGCGATAGATCTGATCTTTAGCAGTTGCGTTAGGAAGTTTGGAAACTACAAAGGCTTGTGATTTTCGACCGACCATGTGCGCGTGGATTGGTTTGATTCTTTCAACAAGAAGAAAGCTCGGAAGTCTTTCAAGTAGTACGCCAACGCGATCCCAATCTTTCATCGTGTATTTGATGAAAAGCTCAGTTAAATCGCAGTACGTGACCAAACCATTTCGTAGGGTCATCGCTGCCGCTCGGTCTCGTCCACCTCGCACAATCTCAAGGGCGGCTGCGGTCTTTCCATTTAGAGCTAAATCTCTCGCTAAGAAGCTCTCTGAGATATAAACCCAGACCGGTTGCGACCACGAATTCGCCAAATTTCGAATCTGCTCAAATAAAGTCAGCGCCTCTTCCACTTGCGAGAATTCCAACAAACAACGTGCCCGCACATACATCGCATCTAGCGGACCGAAAATTCCCGAATAGCCATGCCTTGCTGCCTGCGCTATCACGTTATTTGCAATTAGTTGTGCATCTTTGAACTCTCCAAGGCTCAATAAAGTAGATGCATCAATCGCATTCAATAAATAAAGAATTAGATTTGAGTTATCTGAGCCAGCAATTTGATGTGCTTCTTTTTGCAAAACAATTAGATCTGTTGAGTTATCGTAAATACTCGCCTTTGCGGCCATGATGCGCAGAATTGATATTTTATCGGCTACACCTAAATCTAATTGAGAATCTTCCTCGCTACGGACTCTCGTGTAGTCGGTTTCCAAATCTTCGGTAAGCCCAAGGGCGAAATCAATATAGATATTAACTGCGGCAACAAACTTGGCTATGAAATCCTCAATCTCTGAACCTCGTGCCGCAAAGCGCATCTCATCAATCAAGCTCTGCGCATTTTCATATTGAAAATCGGCGGCATAACCAATCAGTTGAACCGTTTGACGCTTTAACAATCCATTTTTTGAGGAATCTCCGACGATGGAGGACATTTGTAGCAAATCTTTGCCATGTCCCGTGGCGATTAATTCGCGCATGCTCTCGCGAAATAGTGAGCGGTACTGCTTGGAGTCGCCTGACTCTTTGGCATGATGCAATGACTTAATGTGTTCGCGTTTATCTTCGAAATACTGGCTTAAGCGTAAATGTAAATCCTTTGTCGCTTGTTTTGAAGATTTCTTTTGAAGCAAGAGGGACGTTCGAAGCAGCGGATTTAGCGCGAATTTATATACTGGGTCGGCGGTATAAATCAGAAATAGCGCTTCAGTCGCAAAAGAATTTAGCTTCGCCAATGAAAAATTATCCTGTAAAGCAACTTCTGCTGCTTCTACAGAAAACTCTTCAAAGACGGATAGAACTTCTAGAATCTCGCGATCTTCGGGGCTCAAGGAACGGAGCAATTCTGCGACAAGCAAGTTCAACGGCTCGGCCGAATAATTACCCATCTCCTTGATGGATTTCGTATCGACGCCGCGGCTTAAGTTAGATGCGATCAAGTTCACGGCGGCGGGCCATCCTTGCGCTGATTCAAGCACTTTATAGGCACTCTGGTCATCTCTTGATATGCCATGCATTAGAGCTAATTGCTCAACTTCTTCGTGCGTAAACTTCAAATCATTGACACTATAGATTCGAAAGTTAATTGCATTACTTAGGTTCGAGAAATTTGTTGGAGATGTCGCACGTCTTATCGCGATCGCATGAACGTTCAAAGGAAGTAAGTCAAGAATTCGATTTGAAGTCTCTTCATCTTGTGTGCCAGCAGTGCGATTGTTATCAATCACCAAGACAATGTGTTTTTCTAGGTCGCGGATTTCGCTAAAAATTTTTTCTAGAACTTTTGGAGATTTCAAATCCTCTGAACCACTAAACCATGGTGCAAAACCTGGAATAACATTTCGTGTGGCCTGCAGTAAATGCGCGTGCAGTTCTGTGGTGCCATCTCTTTCACCTACCGTGTACCAAATTGTGGGGTGTTTTACTCCAGTTAGATATTCAGCAACTAAAGAAGACTTTCCGAATCCGGCAGGCGCAGATATTAGTGTTACTCCTGCGCGATCAATCAATAGGCCATCGAGAATGTGCTTTCTGGTTAGAAAGTTGGGAGAGAGAATTGGTGGCAGGGTGCGTGAGAGAACAACACCAGGGATTATGTCCGCTGGATAACCGAGGTTTACGCGATTTGGAGCCACGCCTAAGGGTGAAGCATCACAAGGTGAAATGGCTAGCAAAAATCACCCTAGAGGGGTGACCTAAGCGGGTGAAATCAAAGGCTTGCGAAAGCTTCTTCTAGTACTCCAAGCGCATCCTTTAAGAGTTCATCGCTAATTACGATCGGTGGCAGGAAGCGAATTACGTTGCCGTAAGTGCCAGCGGTAAGGATTAGAACTCCCTTGCTCTGACAATATTTAATGACTGATGCCATTGCCGCAGGATTGGGGGTCTTGGTGCCAGCTTCTACTAACTCAATCGCTTGCATCGCACCGCGACCGCGGACTTCGCCGATGATTGGATACTTCTTAGCAAGACCCGTCAAAGATTCGTTAAGAATTTTGCCGATGTGCACGGCGCGCTCAACCAGCTTTTCTTCTTCGATCGTTTCGATCGCACCAAGAGCTGCGGCACACGCGATTGGATTTCCACCGTAAGTTCCACCAAGACCGCCAACGTGTGACGAATCCATGATTTCGGCACGCGCAGTAACGGCTGCAAGTGGAAGTCCGCCTGCAATTCCCTTAGCGGTGATAATCATGTCTGGAACAACGTTTTCATCTTCGCAAGCAAACATATTTCCAGTGCGAGCAAAACCTGTTTGAACTTCATCAGCGATAAAGACAATTCCATTTTCAGTTGCAAATTTAGCAAGACCAGGTAAGAAGCCCTTTGGCGGAACAATAAATCCACCTTCACCTTGAATTGGTTCAATCAAAATTGCTGCGACGTTATGTGCGCCAACTTCTTTTTCAATCTTTGAAGTAACGATTTCTAAGTAATCTTGCGCCATAGTGGCGTGGTTGCCTTCGTAATGGAATGGGTAAGGCATTGGTACTCGGTAAATCTCGTTAGCAAATGGACCGAAACCCTCCTTGTAAGGAATGTTCTTGGCGGTAAGGGCCATCGTTAAGTTGGTGCGGCCGTGATAGGCATGTTCAAAAACAATTACTGCGGGGCGCTTGGTTGAGTGACGCGCAATCTTGATGGCGTTTTCAACTGCTTCAGCACCCGAGTTCTGCAAAATTGATTTTTTCTTATGTGTGCCGGGTGTGATGCGATTAAGCGCCTCACATACTTCGATATAACCAAGGTATGGAGCAGTTGTGAAGTTGGTGTGAGTAAATGCTTGAGCGGCTTCGATGACACGGGAAACAACGCGTGGTGCTGCGTTACCAACGTTAACAACGCCGATTCCGGCACCTAAATCGATAATACGATTGCCATCAACATCTTGAAGAATTGCGCCTTCGCCGCGTTCGATGATTGCGGGAATTGCCATTCCGAGTCCTGCGGATACTGCCTCTTTGCGACGCGCGATTATCTCCTGCGATTTTGGCCCTGGAATTGCGGTGGCCAAGTGACGTGATTGCGGGAGAGGGTCCTTTGAGGTCATGGATAAATTATAGAGCCACTTTTTAACTTATGTGCCGCGACAAGTTAGGCTCAGACGGTGGAGAAGAAATCTGACCTACGTCATAGTGCACCATTGCTCGATGCCTACCTTTCTTACTTTGAGACAGATCACACTCCTTTCACAATTCCAGGCCACAAACAGAGAGCATCACTTCTTGATGCAGGTTTAGGCGCGGTTGTTGATTCAGATATTCCACTTTACGGCGGGTTGGATGAAATTAAGTTAACCAATCAAGTGCTGAAGAAATCTGAAGCGCTTGCCGCAAAACTATGGGGCGCAGATTTTGCCCGCTTCTCAACAGGTGGCTCTACCCACGCAAATCAAGCGGTGATATTCGCGCTGGGACAACCAGGAGACAAGGTTGCTGTTTCACGAACCGCACATCGTTCTGTTTTAAGCGCTCTCGTACTAGCTGGGCTTGAACCAATTTGGATGAACCCAGAAATTGATTCAGCAACTGGCGTACCAATTGGAATTTCGATAACAGAATTACAACGAGTCTTAAAAGAAAACCCAATTGCAGTTCTTCTTACTGAACCTGGTTATCTCGGGACATTATCTGATTTATCTGCGCTGATCACCGCGGCGCATGACAAATCTATTCCAGTAATTGTTGATGCCGCATGGGGAGGACATTTCGGTTTCCATCCCGATCTGCCACAACATGTAATTGCGCAAGGCGCTGATGCCTTGATTACTAGCGTCCATAAGGCCCTTCCGGGATACAGCGCCTCTGCTTTGCTTCTTGCCCAAACTAAATATTTAAGTGCTGAAAGACTTGAACAAAGCTTTGAAACAACCCACACAACTTCACCTGCGGGCGCTCCCCTTGCTTCGATTGATGCAGTACGTGCACTTCTGCAAACCCGCGGACCGGAAGTACTCGGTGCGCTTATTGAAAACGTTGCACAATTTAAGTTGGCGGTACAGGCAAATTTCGATCTGCCAATCTTTTTAAATCCAAGCGATTTTCCAGCAGGGCGCTTTGACCCAGTAAAAATCGTTTTACGAGTTCAACAACTTGGGGCATCTGGCGTAGATATTGAGAAAGCGCTCATTGCGCAAGGGGTACGAGTTGAGATGGCCGATCGCGACACGATTGTCTTCTTAGCAACTCTGGCCGATACGCAAGCTGATTTCCAAGCGCTAGCAATGAAGTTAGTTCCGATACTCAAGAAGCTTCAAGGCGCACCTCGGGAAAGTGCCACCGCGCTTAGCTGGTCCGTAGTTCCGCAGATCGCAACTTCTATGCGCGCTGCTTACTTTGCAAAGACTGAAATGGTTAGCGCAATCAATGCAATCGGCCGCGTATCCGCCGATCTAATCGCCCCATATCCCCCAGGAGTTGCCGTTGTTGCGCCAGGTGAACTTCTAACAGAGCAGATTGTTAGTGGGCTTACCGCTTCTCAAAAAGCGGGCGTGCGTATTGCTTATGCAACTGATCCAACTTTGCAAAACTATCGAGTTGTAAAAGGTAGTTAAGACTCTTTCGCGAACTTCTTAAGCGCATCTCCGTAAAGTCTAAAAACTGTCCAGTCATCCATAGGTATTGCACCGAGTGATTTATAGAAATCAATTGATGGCGTATTCCAATTCAGAACCCACCATTGGAATCGCTCATAACCGCGTTCGATGCAAAGTTGTGCCAAAGTCTTCATAAAACCTTTGCCGATGCCGTGGCCACGATATTCCGGCTGAACAAAGAGATCTTCTAGATAAATTCCGGGCTTGCCCAGCCAAGTTGAATAATTCAAGAACCAGAGCGCGATACCTACGATCTTTCCATCAACTTCTGCAACGTGGCAGAAAGCAACTGGGTGGTCATTAAATAGAGATTCGTTTATCTGTTCAACGGTTGCGACCATTTGCTCAGGCGCCTTTTCATAGACCGCTAATTCATAAATTAAGCGATGTATATCGGAAACATCTTCCGGGCTAGCTAAGCGAATATGCATGAGTTGAGTTTAGGGGAAAAGAAAAACGGCCAGGTTTGCCTGGCCGTTCTCCCTCGGGGTTGGATAAATACTTATCCGATCTTTGCGACCAATGACTGGGCTTTCTTTAGGAAGTCACCGTCGATAACGCTAAATCCAAGAGCCGCGCCCTTGTCCTTTGCGCATGCTGGAGACAAGATGAAGGACGCTAGCGCCTTAACCGCAGCAGCCTTGTTCTTATCTGGATATGAAGTGTCTGCAAGCATGTAAGAGACGATGCCTAGTGGGTAAGCACCTGGCTCTTTAGTTGCATAGTCAAAAGACATGATTCCGTTAGCGTTCATTTCAGCCTGAGCAAGGAATGCTGATGTGTTGACTGAGTTTGGCTCGACCGCATTTCCTGCAGGGTTAATTACATTTGCAACCTTTAACTTATTCGCAACCGCGTAATTAACTTCTGCGAAGGTAATTGAGTAAGGAGTCTTTCCCGCCAACTGTGAAACACCTGTTGAAGATGATGCTCCAACGATACGTCCAAGGTTTTCAGGTGCGTTGATATTGCCTGGGAATGAGCTTGTAAATACCGCAGCCTTTGCCTTTGTCCAAACCGTTGGAGCTGACTTGTTTAGGTAGTTTGTAAAGTTTTCAGTTGTTCCAGATGAATCTGAACGGTAGACAACTTTGATTGGCTTATCTGGAAGTGTGTACCGAGTAGTTGTTGAAAGCTTTGTTGCAACGACTGGGTTGCCCTTTGCATCAAGCACTGGGTTTCCGTTGCGATCTTTCTTGTAAACAATCTTGTCGAATGCACGGTTGTTATCTTTTACGATTGCTGGATCGTTCCAGCGAGTTATGTTTCCCGAGAAGATTCCGGCAATTGTTGCCGCTGAAAGTGAAAGTGTGTTTCGAGAAGGAAGGTTGTGAAGAATTCCGATTGGAGCAGCAACTACTGGAACGTGGATGATGCTGGCGCGCTTGGTTGATGCTGTGTGTGCTGCATCTGTGAACCAGAAATCTCCAACAGATTTATCTGAGTTTGTGCGTCCTGCACCTGAACCAGATGAGGCATATGTGAATGAATGGTTTGATGATGATGCAAATGGAGCCTTGCAAGCCTCAACTAGAAGTGCAGGAAATGATGCACCAGAACCTTGAAGATCAACTGCGTGAGCTGGTGTCGAAGCAACCAAACCAAAAACAAGTGCTATTGCTGCAGATTTTGCAAGCATTGAAACCTTCATTAATTTCCCCTTTTAGATATCGGTGTTGAACAAGGCCAAAGATAGGAAGCAACGGTTAACAACTTGCTCCTTGTAGGCAAACGCTGATTAACGTTTAGGTGAACAACAGGTTACGACTAGCCGAAGCGGCCGGTGACGTAATTTTCAGTGCGCTGGTCCTTTGGCTGAGAGAAGATCTCGCTGGTGCGAGCAACTTCAATCATCTCGCCTGGGCCGCCATCGGATAAGAAGAAGGCGGTGTAATCAGATACTCGCGCCGCCTGCTGCATATTGTGGGTAACGATGACGATTGTCATCGTGTCAGAAAGTTCGCGGATAGTGTCTTCAATGCGCAAAGTTGATCCTGGGTCGAGAGCCGAACATGGCTCATCCATCAAGAGAACTTGTGGGCGAACCGCCAAAGCGCGAGCGATACAAAGGCGTTGTTGCTGTCCACCAGAGAGCGAGCCGCCATGTGTATTTAATCGATCTTTAACTTCATTCCAAAGACCAGCACGGACCAAACACTCTTCCATTAGATCGTCTTTGTTATCGACTTTGAGCTGTGCCAACTTAAGACCAGAAAGAACATTTTCGCCGATAGTCATTGATGGGAATGGATTTGGCTTCTGAAAGACCATTCCGATTTGCAAGCGAATCTTTGTTACATCTACGCCAGGTGCGTAAATATCTTTTCCATCGAGCAGAACTTCTCCGGCCATTGCTGCACCTGGAATAAATTCATGCATACGGTTGATGGTTCGAATAAATGTTGATTTACCGCACCCTGAAGGACCAATTAGGGCAGTTACTGAACCAGCAGTGAAATCTAGGTTGATATCTGAAAGAACATGGTTCTTGCCAAACCAGGCGTGAATTCCACGTGTCTCAAGCCCTGTTCCCAGTGCAGAGGTAGCGCCTCTTTCAGGCTTTGCCTGAGCAACACTTGCCAATGAGTTAGGAGTGGTAGCTGACATTGATTTCTCGCTTTCAGAGGTTTGCATCATTTTGAAATCTTTCGACTAGAAAGTGAACGAGCGACCATAAAGAGCGCTAGAACAAGAACCATAAGCACCAATAGACCGGCCCATGCACGTGTAATTGCCTCAGGTGAACCGGCGTTAAATGATTTCCAGATGTAATAAGGCATCGAGCCAACCGAGCCACTAAATGGATTTGGATTTACCTTATCTCCGCCGCCTGTTAACAAGAGAATCGGAGCGGTTTCACCAGCGATACGAGCAACGCCCAATATAACTGCAGTCATCAATCCACTGCGTGCAGCTGGAAGAACGATCATCGCAACGGTGCGCCATTGTGTTCCGCCAAGTGCAGTGCCTGCTTCACGTAAATCATTTGGAATAAGCAAGAGAACTTCTTCAGATGTGCGCGCAATAGTTGGGATCATCAAAATAGTCAGCGCTAATGAACCCATCAGCGCCGAGTAACCCTTAGTGATTGGGTAGAGAACTGCTGAAAGGATAAAGAGACCAGCGACAATTGATGGAACTCCGGACATCGCTTGGACTAAGAAGCGAATTGGACTTGAAAACTTTCCTTTAACTTCGGTCAAATAAAGAGCAGTGAGAATTCCAATAGGAACGCTCATGATCAGCGCTAGCGCAACCAAAGTTAGCGTGCCGGTTACGGCGTGCAATATTCCACCCGTTGCAATCGGGTCAGTCGGAGTTGCCATCGACATATCGTTTGAAAGCAACCCGAAATGTAGCCCTGGCAAACCATTCTTAACAACAGTAAGCAAAATGCTAAGCATCGGAAGAACAGTTAGGACGGCACCGAGTGAAACCAAGGTGCTCACGAAAGCATCTTTAGCAGCAGGAGCACCGCGCGAGATAAAGGCGAATGTTGCAGATAAAACCCCATAAGCGATGAAGAAAATTAAGGCATAAGCCAACTTCCCCTTCATCTCAGTTACGGCAACAAAACCGAAAGAAAAGAGCGCAGCAAATAGAACAATTGAAAATTCGCGAACTCGGTCGATGGGGCGCTTTGCCCAAGGCTTTTGTGGAGTAGCTACGGCGCTCATCGTCCCGACTTTCCTGTGCGCTTAACTATGAAATTTGCTATCGCATTCACGCTTAGCGTTAAGAAGAACAACACAAGTCCGGCAGCCATTAGCGCTTTGATTTCATATTCGCTTGCTTCACCGAATTTAAGAATGATTAACGAAGCCACGTTTCCGCCGGCACCAAGTAACACGTGCCAGTTAACTTGGAAAACAATATTGAGAACTGTGAAAACGGCAACAGTTTCGCCCATCGCACGTCCTAAGCCGAGCATCGCGCCACCCACAACTCCGCTGCGACCATGTGGGATTACGACGGCCTTGATCATCGCCCAGCGCGTTGCACCTAACGCAAAGGCGGCTTGAATGCGATCAAGTGGAGCTTGCGCAAAAACTTCGCGAGATACAGATGTAATGATGGGAATAATCATGATTGCAAGGACGACGCCTGCAACAAAGGGTGAACGAGTAAAGAAGTAAGGCTTTACTTCAAATAGTGGGATCCAGCCAAGGTATTTATTAATTAACTTTGCCCAATACTCAACGCTCGGCATCAAAACTAAGAAGCCCCAAATGCCGAAGAGGATTGAGGGGAAGGCCGCCATCATGTCCACGATTGCGATGAGAATCTTTTTCATCCATTGTGGAGCATAGAAATTCAAAAAGAGCGCAGAGAAGACAGAGATCGGAACGGCGATGACCACGGCAACTAGGGCGCAAAGAATTGTTCCCACGAGCATCGCTGAGAGACCAAATTGGCTATCAACCACATTCGCTGATTCATCTAACGTAATCGACCATTCGGCGTTAGTTAAAAACCCTATTCCTTCTTGCTTTATGACTTCGAAGCCGCGATAGGCCAAGAAGAGTGCAATCAATCCTAAAATTACAAGTGAAGATAATCCGCCTGCCGTGACAACTCCACGAAAAACCTTGTCGGAAGGACGTGGTTCGGTGGTTGTTACGCGTGGTTCTGGGATCTGAATCGCAGATGTAGTCATTATTTAGGCGTAGGTTCCTGTAACCAAGAAGTAAACACGTCGTGAAACCGAAACCGCGTGATCGGCAAATCTTTCGTAATAACGCCCAAGCAAAGTTAAGTCGATTGCGGATTCAACGCCATGAGTCCATGATGGATCAACAAGAGTTCCGATTAGTTGACGGTGCAACTTATCCATTTCATCATCATCGCGTTCTACTTCTAGCGACATAACCGTGTCACGTGATGCGATGACTACACCGGTCTTTGTTGCAATCTTTTCAGCGGAGTTACCCATCGCTTGGAACATGTCATGAAGTTCTGCAGGAACAGCTCCACCTGGGTGACGCAGACGTGCAATTTTTGCAACGTGGTGCGACATGTCACCCATGCGCTCAAGATCGGCAGACATTCGAAGCGCGGTCACCAGTGCGCGAAGATCAGAGGCGACCGGTTGTTGGCGCGCAATGATGTCGATGATGCGCGCATCTAATTCGTGTTGGAAAGTATCGATGTGATCATCGGTTGCGATGACTTCCTCTGCAAGTTTTAAATCTGCAGAAAGGATTGCAGTAGTTGCCTTCGAGATTGAGGTCGAAACCATTGAAGTGAGATCAACCAGGGATTGTGAGACGCCATCTAGTTCATCTTGAAATACGGAGCGGATAAGTGCCATGGCGCCACCGTATGTGGGGCTAGTGAATAGATCCAGTCTAGAAAGTGAACGGAAGGTAAACAGAGATTTCCACACGCTAGAGTTGGAGGCATGAGGCTGCGGCGCAACTCTGATATCGAACTAGGTGAGCGCGCCCTGCCCGATCTGCTCACTGGGGTGCTAGAACAGCTCGAGGGCGCTTCGATGATCTTGGCCCCGGGCGACATTCCTATTTACCAAAGCGCTGCGATAGATGAACTCGGAATCCTCAAGGAGAACCGGATTGAAAGCCAAGAGCTCCTGGCGCTAGTTCGAGTGGTTCGTAGAACTTCCACGAAACAGCAAGGTTCTATTGAAATTGCCCGCGGTCCTATCGGTGAAGGCAAACACGAGTTAACGGTCAATGTCATTCCTCTGGCAGATGAGAATTTGGTTTTAGTTTTGATGAGCGATGAAAGTGAAGCACAACGCGTTCATGAAGTCCGACGCGATTTTGTAGCGAATATTTCTCACGAGTTAAAAACTCCAATTGGGGCACTGTCACTACTAAGTGAAGCCGTACTTGGAGCCAAAGATGATCCAGAAGCGGTCAAGAAATTTGCAACTCGTATGCAATCAGAGGCTAAGCGACTTACTGACTTAGTTCAAGAAATCATTCAACTTTCTCGCGTGCAAGATAGCGACCCGCTAAAAGTTGCTCAGGAATTTGGAGTCAACGATTTAATCAAAGAGGCGATCGACCAATGTAAGACAACCGCTGATGCCCGTCACATTTGGGTTAACTTTACCGAAACTCAAGATTTCACAGTTAAAGGTGATCGCGAACAGTTAATTATGGCCATTCATAATCTGATCGAAAATGCCATCAATTACTCCCCTGAAGGAACAAACGTTTCCATCACCTCAAAATTGCAAGATTCAATCGTAGATATTGCAGTGACCGACCAAGGAATTGGAATTCCAGAAACCGAAATCGAGAGAATTTTTGAACGCTTTTATCGGGTAGATCCGGCGAGATCACGTCAAACAGGCGGAACTGGCCTTGGTCTCTCGATCGTAAAACATATCGTCACCAAGCACGGCGGTGAGATAAAGGTGTGGAGCTCCGAGAATGTCGGAAGCACTTTCTCTGTGAGATTACCGATCGTCACTAACGAAGTGGAGTCAGCATGACCCATATCTTGATTGTTGAAGATGAAATCTCTTTCTCCGAGGCGCTGGCATTCTTGCTGGAAAAAGAGGGTTTTCAAGTAACCGTTGCTGAAAACGGTCGCGAAGCAATTGAAAAGTTTGACGAAAAAGGCGCTGATTTAATCTTGTTAGATCTAATGATTCCGGAGGTTTCCGGCACAGAAGTGTGTCGAATAATTCGCACAAAATCTCAGGTACCAATCATCATGCTCACTGCCAAAGATGCCGAAATCGATAAGGTGGTTGGCTTAGAACTTGGCGCAGATGATTATGTAGCCAAGCCTTACTCTTCTCGTGAGTTGTTGGCGCGAATAAAAGCCGTTATGCGCCGTAATTTAGGAGGCGGGGAAAACGCCACGGATTCAGGCACCTTAACTGTGGGTCCAATAAACATGAACATAGATAAGCACCAGGTAACCATTAATTCTGCCGTGATTTCATTGCCGCTAAAAGAGTTTGAACTACTGGAGTTTTTAATCCGCAATTCAGGCCGCGTTCTTACCCGCAATCAGTTGATCGACCGAGTCTGGGGCAGTGACTATTTTGGCGACACCAAGACTTTAGATGTTCACATCAAGCGTCTTCGCGCAAAGATTGAAGAGGATCCTGCCAACCCAAAGATAATTCACACTATCCGTGGGCTTGGCTATAAATTAGAGATTTAAATACCCAGCAAGTTATCTGTAAATTTATTTCCAAATTTATTTGTCGGATCAATTTCAGCAACTAGCTTTCTAAAGTCATCCAGTTTTGGCATAACAGCCTTAAAGTATTCAGGGCTGGCAGAAAATACCTTGCCAAGATGCGGGCGATAATCAAATGGGGCTAGCGTTGCCTCAACCACTTTCACCATTTCATAAACTGCGTCTAACTTCTTCCAGGTGAAGTGAATTCCAATCGAGTCGCGCTGATAATGCGGGCTCATCCAGAGACCGTCAGCGGCTATCGCTCGGATTTCGGTTACCCAGAGAATTTCATTTATTTGCGGTGCAATTTTCTCAAGGGCAGCAATTGCGGCAGGTGCATCTTTGCGAGCAACAAAGAATTCACTCTGAATTTCATCGCCGGCACTAGGTGTGAACTCCATTTTGAAATGCGGCAAGCGCAGATGCCAAGGACCACTTACTGCCATTTGTTCAGTGCAAGGTTCAGGATTTAGCCCAGGCAACGGATGGCGATTAGATGTTGCAGGATATGCTTCAAATAATTCAGCAGGTGCAGTCGTACCGGATTTAAACTTGGCCCAAACTTCTCCCCCACCTGCAGCTGCCCAAGTTGTGAAGTAACTGACGCTGTAGGCAAGGCTCATTATCTGATCTAAATTTGAGGCGTAGCTTTCGCGAGACATTCCGCGATAAACAGTTTGAGCAACATTAAAAGTTGGCTCAATTGCTAAATCTAAATTTACGACAACGCCGGTTAAGCCCAGCCCAACAACAAATCCTTCAAAATTTGTTTCACCTTTAGATATCCGTTTCAGCGAACCATCAGGAAGAACAACTTCTAAACTTCTTACTGCAGTCGCTAAATTTCCATTTCCCACACCAGAACCATGTGTTGCAGTTGCAACCGCGCCGGCTACGGAAATGTGTGGCAGCGAAGCCATGTTGTGAATCGCCCAACCGCGTTCATGCAGAGCTACCGCTAATTCTCCGTACTTCATTCCGGCAGGTACGCGAACGGTTTGGCTCTCTTTATTGATTTCAATTTTGCCAGGCATCTTGTGTAGAGAAATCGCTACGGCAGTTGTATCGGCAATCTCGTTAAAGCAATGTGCACTTCCTCGCGCACGTACCTTTGGGCTAGCTGAAATGATCTCTTGGAGTTCGCTAATCGACGCTGGCTCAGCGAATGTCGAATCTTGGAAATTAACCGTCCCCGACCAGTTTGCGCTCATAAAATAATCGTAGCCACATTTCTGCCCAGCGTCTCTTCTTCGCTATCATCAAGCCATGCCACTTGATTCCATGCACCCTACTAAGGCGGTGCTCGTAAAGACCGTGGTTGAACTTTTAGATACTCAAATGCCGAGTGAGATTCACGCCGATAATGTTCTTGAAATTTCTGGCATCTCCAAGGGCTCCATGTATCACCACTTTGAAGACCTCAGCGAGCTAATCGAAACTGCACAGGTATATAGATATTCAAAGTGGATCTCACGATCTGTCGGATTAATGACCGAAATTTTGCCGCGAGTTAAGAGCACCAGCGAATTGCGAGTCGCACTCCAAGAAGTCACCAAACTTACGCAGGGCCATGATTTAGCGAAGTTTCGCTTAGAACGCGCACGCGCACTTTCAAATGCTGAGGGCAACTTGCGCTTTCAAAAGGCGTTGACGGCCGAGACAGAGAAGCTAACTAGTTCTCTTGAAGACTTATGCCGCGAGGTTATTGAAAAGGGTTGGTTCCGCAAGGATCTTCATCCACGCGCACTTGCGGTATTTATCCAGGCATACACCCTTGGCAAATTAGTCGATGACTTCAGCCCAAATAGAGTTTCTGAGAAAGACTGGAACGCGCTGATTGATGGAATTGTTGGAAATTACTTCCTAAACGATTCTAAATAATTACCCCTGTTGCTAATAAGGCTAAAAGCGTAGATCCAAGCAACACGCGGTAAATAATAAATGGAGAAAAACTCTTTGATGTCACGAACTTCAATAACCAAGCAATGACTGCATAGCCAATAACGAAAGCAACTACCGTTGCAACTAGAGTTTGAGGCAATGAGAAAGCCTGGTTGGTTGTGGTTTCGCTAATAGCGCCTTTCAATTCGTAAAGACCGCTTCCAAATACCGCGGGTAGCGCAAGTAAGAATGAATAACGCAGCGCGGCTTCACGGCTGTAACCCATGATGCGTCCCATTGCGATAGTCGCTCCCGAACGTGACACACCTGGGATAAGAGCCAGTGATTGTGCCAAGCCGTATAAAACACCATGAAGCGGTGTTAATTGATGTAGTTGACGCTCCGTTTTTCCAAACTTATCTGCAATTCCTAGGATCAAACCAAAAACAATAAGCGATGTTGCAATTAGCCACAGCGATCTGAAATCGTTTCTGATTACATCTTGGCCAAAATAACCCAAGCCAACAATTGGAAGCGTGCCAAGAATAATCAGCCAGCCCATTCGCGCATCTGCTTTCTCTGAAGACGCTAAGTTCTGACGTGAAATCTGGCTAAGCCATGCGCGAATAATTCGCAAAATATCTCGGCGGAAATAGATCAAAACTGCTAGCTCAGTTCCAATCTGAGTAATTGCGGTAAATGTCGCACCCGGATCTGAGTTAGTGCCAAATATTTCACCGGCTATCCGAATATGTGCACTGGAAGAAATTGGTAGAAATTCCGTTAACCCTTGGAGCGCGCCGAGAAATATCGCCTCAAACATCGCTACCTCTTTACCGAATTAGAAAAACAAATCTTCTTAACTAAAAGAATAGCGAATAGACT
>JACCDM011264623.1_pt1 | contig 17211 bp, 17 predicted proteins | sample 7445851 | NCBI WGS metagenome assembly JACCDM01 (sample SAMN15323438, study PRJNA562643) | freshwater metagenome | isolation source: river surface water | place: USA:Blue River Watershed | collected 2017-08-16
AGAGCCTGGTGCTAGCACCTTCATCGACGCGATTACCAACAATGTGCGCAGCATCACTCTTAACGGCGAATCACTTGATGTGTCCACTCACTCTGATGGCATCAGAATCCAGTTACCAAACCTTAAGGGTGAAAACATTCTGGTCGTCGATGCCGACGCTAATTACATGAACACCGGTGAGGGTCTGCACAGATTCGTAGATCCGGTTGACAATGAGGTTTACCTCTACAGCCAGTTTGAAGTGCCAGACTCACGCCGCATGTACGCAGTTTTTGAGCAGCCAGATCTAAAAGCTCGTTTTAGTTTTACAGTTACCGCTCCGGAAAATTGGAAAGTAGTTTCTAACCAGCCAACCCCAACTCCTTCAACCAATGGCAACGGTTCGGCAACCTGGGTTTTCGGCGCTACCCCGAGAATTTCTAGTTACATCACCGCGCTAATTGCAGGTCCATATGTGGAACAACGCTCTCAGCTAACTTCCAGCAGTGGAAAAGTTATTCCGCTAGGAGTTTTCTGCCGTGCTTCGCTGGCCGAATTTATGGACGCCGATTACATCTTCGAGAAGACTCGTCAAGGTTTTGAGTTTTACGAGAAGCAATTCGATGTGCCATACCCATTCGACAAGTACGACCAACTCTTCGTGCCGGAGTTCAATGCTGGGGCTATGGAGAATGCTGGTGCAGTTACCTTCACCGAAACATATGTGTTCCGTTCAAAGGTTGCTGATGCAACTCGCGAACGTCGAGTAGTCACCATCTTGCATGAGCTTGCCCACATGTGGTTTGGCGACCTGGTCACCATGCGCTGGTGGAATGACCTATGGCTAAACGAATCATTCGCGGAATACGCCTCCACCTTGGCTACCGCCGAAGCTACCGAGTGGCATGGCGCCTGGACTACCTTTGCTGCCCTCGAAAAGTCCTGGGCATACCGCCAAGACCAGCTACCCTCTACTCACCCGATTGTGGCTGAGATTAACGATCTTGAGGACGTTCAGGTCAACTTCGATGGCATCACCTACGCAAAGGGCGCTTCGGTCTTGAAGCAGCTCGTGGCTTGGGTTGGTCAAGAGAAATTCATGGCAGGGGTTAGCGCCTACTTCAAAAAGCACGCCTACTTGAACACCGAGTTGCCTGACCTGCTTCGTGAGCTAGAAGCGCAGTCGGGACGTGACCTTAAGTCATGGTCTGCAAACTGGCTCGAAACCGCCGGAGTAAACACTCTTCGCCCATTACTCGAACTAGATGGCAACAAAATTGCCAAACTGCAAATATCGCAAACGGCAATTGCCGAACATCCAACTATTCGCCCACATCGCATGGCTATGGGTTTCTACAATCTAGTAGCTGGGCAACTAAAGCGCACCAAGCGACTCGAGATTGATGTTGATGGTGACCTAACCGAAGTACCACAGGTGGTCGGCGAAGATTTTCCAGATTTACTTCTTCTAAACGATGATGACCTTGCCTACGCAAAGATTCGTCTCGACGAAAAATCATGGTCGAACGCACTTAAGTATCTTGGTGACTTTGAAGATTCACTACCACGCACTTTGGTTTGGGGAGCAGCTTGGGACGCAACTCGCGATGCAGAAACGAGCCCTCGTGAGTTTATTCATTTGGTACTCAACAACATTTCTGCAGAAACAGAATCGACAACGATTCTTACGCTGCTAAGACAGCTAATCACCACTGGAAACCTTTATGTTTCAGCTAACCACCGTGAAGAGTACTTAGTCGCAATTGGCGACGGCTTGTTGAATCTCGCGCGAAAAGTTGAACCAGGTTCGGATCTGCAACTTCAGCTACTCAAGTTCTTCCCGCAGTTTGCGCGGACCGAGAGTCAACTTGATGCCCTCGAAGCAATTCTGACTGGAACCGAAAAGATCAGTGGGCTCGAAATCGATGCGGATCTAAAGTGGGACTTGCTCACCGGACTAGTTGTTGCCGGTCGCAAGGGTGAAAAAGACATTGACGAACTCTTGGCAACCGATAACACCGCCAACGGGCAGCGCGCTGCGGCTGGAGCGAAGGCTGCCATTCCTACCACCGAAGCAAAAACCAAGGCTTGGAGTGAATTGGTCGACGGTAACGACCTTTCAAACGCATTGGTGCAGGCTGCGAGTCTCGGATTTGTCCGTGTGAACAACCCGACAATTCTCAACCCATATCTCGACCAGTACTTCGACCAAGCGCTGCATATCTGGAAGAAAAACACCTTCAAGATTGCCGAGTACCTATTGGTTAACCTTTACCCACTGGCACTTGCTGGCGAGGAACTTGTGACCAAGACCAAGGAATGGATCGCCAAACCACAGGTCAAAGAGATTCCTGCGCTAAGACGAATCTTGGTGGAAAATCTTGCAGCAGTTGAACGCGCGCTTGCAGCACAGGCTCGAGACGCTAAGGACATCTAATGGAACAATTTTTGGCATTTTGGGAACAATGGCAGACCCCGATCCGCATTGTTCTCATATTGCTTGGCACGATAATCGTTCGTTGGATTGCTCTAATTCTCGTCAAGCGCGTTATCCGCGGCATCGAAGATGGCACTCGTAATCACAGAACTTCAAAGTCAGATTCTCCAATTGCAAAGGCACGCGTTGTGCAACGCGCCAAAACAATGGGCTCAGTGCTTAGCAACCTAATTACTTGGACCCTCCTTTTATTCGCCATCGGTTCCGTGCTTTCCGAACTTGGCATCGCAGTTGGCGCATTAATCGCGAGCGCCGGCATTGTTGGTGCGGCAATAGGTTTTGGTGCCCAAAGTTTGGTACGCGATTTGATTAGCGGTATGTTCATCATCTTCGAAGATCAATTTGGAGTTGGCGATTCGGTCGATCTTGGCCAAGCAAATGGAGTTATCGAAACAGTGGGGCTGCGAGTAACCCAGGTTCGAGATGTCTCCGGAACTCTCTGGTACGTGCGTAATGGGGAAATCACTCGCGTTGGAAATCACACCCAAGGTTGGTCTCGAGTAATTCTCGACATCGCACTGCCCTACGACACCAAATTGGACAAGGCAAAAGCTGCAATCCTTGACGCTGCCAATGACCTGGTCAAAGACAACACTTTCAGTAAGCGCATGCTCGGAAAGCCTGAAATCTGGGGTATCGAGGCGCTCACCGGCCGTCAATTGGTATTGCGCCTGGTGCAGCAGGTTGGACCTCAGGATGCGGACGACGTAGCTCGTGAACTTCGTCTTCGCGTAAAGGTAAGCCTGGACAAGGCAAAGATCTCTCTTGCCGATACTCCGCTTTACGTCGAAGTTGCAGGCAAGGCTATTCAGTAACTTGTCGCACGAGGAAGATTTCGAAGATAAAGAGCGCGTCGAGACTGTTCGCATCAAGGGTTTGAATGGCGAATTTAATCTCGCCGGAAATTTCTTTGAAAGTGTGGGCGGAAGCGAAACTTTCAAGAAATTAGTCGATAAATTTTACGAGGGTGTAGCGACTGACGACATTCTTCGTCCGATGTATCCAGAAGAAGATCTTGGCCCTGCTGCCGAACGGCTTCAACTTTTTCTTGAGCAGTACTGGGGTGGACCAACAACCTATCAGGAACAGCGTGGTCACCCGAGATTAAGAATGCGGCACCAACCTTACAAAATAAACCCGCTAGCACGCGAACGCTGGCTTCATCACATGCGCATCGCGGTCGAATCTATTGCGCTTCCTAAGTTGCTCGAAGCTGAGCTTTGGGCATATTTGGATCGCGCCGCGACCGCAATGCTAAATACTTTCGAAGACTAAATTACTGTCGATGCAGTGCGCGCAAGCACGTGACCAAACTCGGTACTTAAACGCACCCAGTTGTCGGCATGAAAGATTCCAACTTCTTCGTTCTCAGTCATAAAACCTAATCCGGCAGCAACAAACGCTGCACCGGTCGGGATTGTGACATCCTCCTTGATACCACGTCCCCAAATTTCACCTCGAATTCGAGCAGCAATTGGTCCGCCCACTGAAGCAGGAAGCGTATCGGCAACTTCCGCAATTCCATCTCGAGCAATTTGAGTTAAAACAGTTTCATTTATCGCACCGGTTTGCACCCAACCCGATCGGGGTGCAGAAACGCCGGCCCAGGCGGCACGGCCGGTTACCGGAGGCACCTCAATGCTGAATTCTTTGGACCCGGCATCCAGCAGCTTGGCTAGCCGCTCAAGCACCGAGCCAATTTGCACGAGCACATCAACTTCAGCGTCACGGGATAATTCAATGGTTCGCAACCCTAGAACGGTAACTCCGTTGTCCATGAAGCTGCCTGCGAATATCGGCGCTACATAGACAGCCAAAACATTCCCGAAGGCTCGCAAACGAACTAAGCCCTCTGGGTCCAGTCGCTTGGCACGATTCAAATAAGCCTGCAAATCCAGCGCAGATTGCTCATCAATAAGTGTGAAGTCTTTATTCATCGGTATCTAAACTTACCCTCATGAGCGTTCCCGACAGCCCACTCGAAGACTTAATTCGAGCACTCACGTTAGAGAGCAAAGGCACCAATCAACAAGGTGAAGACACCTTTGAGGGGCCATCACAATGGATGCCGCATGGACGAGTGTTCGGCGGTCAAGTTCTTGCTCAGTGCCTCATGGCCGCACAGCACACAATCGATTCAACTTCCAGATTTGTGCACTCAATGCACGGATACTTTCTTCGCCCTGGCGATATCGAATTACCAATTACCTTTACAGTGGATCGTCTTCGCGACGGGCGTAGCTTCAGCACCAGACGTGTGCAAGCTTTTCAAAAAGACCAAGCCATTTTTTCTATGATTGCCTCATTCCAAGATGTAGATCCGGGACTTGAGCACCAAGAGGATATGCCAATTGATATTCCGGCGCCGGAATCACTTCCGACCGCAGCAGCACTCATTGGCGAGAACCCTCATCCAGTGGCGCAGTACTGGGCAAAAGCACGACCATTTGACATGCGACATGTTCCATCACCGGTTTATTTCAAAGTCGAAGGCGAACTAATCGCCCACCAAGCAGTTTGGATTAAGTCACTTGGGGAATTACCAGACGATGCAAATCTGCATCGTGCTGCAATCGCTTATGCAAGTGACTATTCGATTCTCGAAAGCATCATTCGCAAACACGGCATAGCCTGGGCACACCCCGGCTTGAAATCCGCCAGCCTTGATCACGCAATGTGGTTTCACCGTGAAGGTCGAGCAGACCAATGGTTACTATACGTTCAGGAATCACCTAGCGCGCAGGGCGGAAGAGGGTTGGCGCTTGGACGTATTTATACGCGCGACGGAATTCTTCTCGCGAGTATCGCTCAAGAGGGAATGGTTCGCATTCCCGAAATAAGCTAGCTAGTCGCGAGTTAGTCGACGATAAGTTGAGCGGTGAGGCTTTGCAGCTTCTGCACCAAGTCGAGCAATCTTGTTTTCTTCGTAAGCCTCGAAGTTTCCTTCGAACCAGTACCAGTTAGACGGGTTGTCGTCAGTGCCCTCGTAAGCCAAAATGTGTGTTGCTACGCGGTCTAGGAACCAACGGTCGTGAGTGATCACGACTGCGCAACCGGGGAACTCAAGCAATGCGTTCTCTAGTGAAGAAAGAGTCTCAACATCGAGGTCGTTTGTCGGCTCATCGAGTAGCAACAGGTTGCCACCCTCTTTCAGCGTCAGTGCTAGGTTCAAGCGGTTACGCTCACCACCGGAAAGCACTCCAGCCGGCTTCTGTTGGTCAGGTCCCTTGAATCCAAAAGCCGCCACATAGGCGCGCGATGGCATTTCCTGGTTGCCAACCTGCATGTAGTCGAGTCCACCAGACACCACCTCGAACAGGGTCTTATTCGGATCAATGCCGCCACGAGACTGGTCAACATATGAGATCTTTACAGTCTCACCAATCTTTAAGTCTCCCCCATCAAGTTTTTCCAAACCGACGATGGTCTTAAACAAGGTGGTTTTACCAACACCGTTTGGACCAATCACGCCGACGATACCGTTTCGCGGCAAAGTGAAATCCAAACCATCAACGAGTACTCGATCACCAAACTGCTTTCGCAATCCCTTTGCTTCGAGCACAATGTTTCCAAGGCGTGGTCCAGCTGGAATTTGAATTTCTTCAAAGTCCAACTTGCGAGTGCGATCTGCCTCTGCAGCCATCTCCTCGTACTTAGCCAAACGAGCCTTTGACTTAGTTTGCTTCGCCTTAGGAGTAGAGCGAACCCACTCGAGCTCCTCGCTTAGACGCTTTGCAAGCTTGGCGTCCTTCTTACCGGCAACTTCAAGACGTTCAGCCTTTTTCTGCAGGTAAGTCGAATAGTTACCCTCGTATGGATAGGCGCGACCGCGGTCTAACTCAAGAATCCACTCGGCAACATTGTCTAGGAAGTAACGGTCGTGAGTAACCGCAAGTACTGCACCCGGATACTTGGCAAGGTGCTGCTCAAGCCAAAGCACCGACTCCGCATCCAAGTGGTTCGTTGGCTCGTCAAGCAAAAGTAGATCTGGCTTCTCAAGCAAAAGTTTGCAGAGTGCAACGCGACGCTTTTCTCCACCCGAAAGGTGCTTAATTTCAGTGTCACCTGGTGGGCAACGCAAAGCATCCATCGCCTGCTCTAGTTGCGAATCCAAATCCCAAGCGTCTAGGTGATCGATTTGCTCTTGCAAAGTGCCCATCTCGGCAAGCAGTGCATCGAAGTCTGCATCCGGCTCTGCCATTAGCGCCGAGATTTCGTTAAAGCGGTCGAGCTTGGCTTTGGTTTCCTTAACCGCCAGCTCGACGTTGCCAAGCACGGTCAAGGTTTCGTCAAGGTGCGGCTCCTGCATCAGGATGCCGACCGAATGCTCTGGCGAAAGACGAGCCTCACCGTTACTTGGCGTATCTAGCCCGGCCATAATCTTCAAAACGGTCGACTTACCAGCACCGTTCGGCCCAACCACGCCGATCTTCGCACCAGGGAAGAATGCCAAAGTTACGTCGTCAAGAATGACCTTGTCGCCATGCGCTTTGCGCGCCTTGATCATCTGATAGATGAATTCAGCCAAGATAAACCGCTTTCGTGAAAAAACGACGCCCACTCGCGTCGTTTGCTATCGATAAGTTTACCGACCGCATACTTCACAAGTGGGCGCCGAACGCCGCTCTCGAAGTGGCGTGTGCCGGGTTGCAAACGGGGGGGGTGCCAGCAACCCGGCAGTCTGTGGGTTATTTAGCGGCTAGTTCTTTGTCAGACACTTCTTCTTCGGGTTCTGGTTCTCGAGTTAGCACTGTGCGGGTGAAAACCGATGAACCCCAACACAAGTCGTGACCAAGGCTGTCTGCCTCGACCTCAACCGAAGTGCCCGCGCGTTCGCCGTTGTCCCAGTCGCGAACTCGCAACTTGCCAGCCACCATAATGCGGTCGCCTTTGGATACCGAGCCCGCTGAGTTAATGGCTAACTGACGGAATGAGGTGACGGTGAACCAATTGGTTTCGCCATCAACCCATTTATTTTGGGCACGATCAAATCGGCGGTGCGAAGCTGCCAATCTGAATGAGGTGATTGGGAGGCCATCCTGGGTTACCAGGTGACGTGGAGTGGTGGCAACTAAGCCTGACACTGAAATTACTTCTGACAACTTCTTACCTTTCTAATGCGATGTCCGCAAATGAAAGAATGTCAAAAAGCTAAATGCCTTAATCGGCAGCAGGAAAAACTGTGGAAAAAGAATTAGTCGAGTAAATACTGTGTAAAACTCGCACGAACTTTTGCAACCTTTGGTAGCACTACGGCTTGGCAGTATCCGTTACCGGGGTTCTTCGCAAAATAATCCTGGTGGTAATCCTCACCCATCCAAAATGTTTCCAACGGCAAAATCTCTGTGACGATTTCATCGCCCCAATATGCCTTGGCACGATCGCGCGCGGCTTCAAACAAATCTTTTTGTGCATCGTCCGCATAGAACATACAGCCGCGATACTGAGTTCCAATGTCGTTACCCTGTCGGTTTAACTGAGTTGGATCGTGCATTGTGAAAAACATGTCCAAGATGACATCAGCCGGAATTGCTTTGTCATCAAAACTGACACGCACCACTTCGGCATGACCGGTATTGCCGTCACAAACTCGCTCGTATGACGGGCTGTCGAGAGTTCCACCCATGTAGCCGACGTCAACTGCGGTGACTCCTTTGAAATTCACATAGGCGCTGTCTAGACACCAGAAACAGCCGCCACCAAGCACAAAACTCATCATCCTTCTAGCCTAGGCTTTTCGGGTGAACCAGATTCAAAAGCATCCCGCCTTAGGTGTGATTTTGGCACTCACCTCGTCGTTGCTCTTTGGACTGAATGCGAGCACCACCAAAATACTCTTGGGCAGCGGAATGTCGGCAGGGAATCTGGTGCTATTCCGTTGCCTTGCCGTGGTGTTTATTGCCGGGTTTTACCTAATCGTCAAGAACCCAGCCAACCTGAAACTAACCGTCCGAGAAATCCCCTATTTTGCAGTCTTCGGCATTGTTGGTGTTGGACTAATGCAGTGGGCCTATTCGAACGCCGTTGCCAACTTGCAAGTGGGTATAGCACTGCTGATTGAGTACACGGCGATAGTAATAGTCCCGATTGCCAGCTTCTTTATATTCAAAGAGAAAATCAGATCCCGAATCTGGGTGGCAATAGTGCTAGTGCTGGCAGGTCTAGCCCTAGTGGCAAGACCCTGGACATCAACTTTGAATTTAACCGGAGTCATTTTCGGAATCCTTGCCGCAATATTCTTGAGCAGCTATTTCATCATGGGTGAGCATGTGCAACGCAAACGGGATGCGATGTCGACCATGTTTTATGCATTTCTAGCTGCTGCGGTTTTTTGGCTCATGGTTGGATTATTTGCAACAGGCGGAAATATAGAGTTTGAAAAAATTGTGAATCTTTCCGGTGCACTCAACTTCATAAACCTTCCCACCTGGGTTCTTCTCATCTGGGTCGCAATATTCGGCTCATTCGCACCGATGCTTTTTACATTCGTAGCAATGCGACATCTATCCGCTAGCGGAGTTGGCATTGCCAGTACTGCTGAAACGGTTTTCGCATTTGCCTTTGGCTTCTTATGGCTTGGAGAGACAATAGATGTGGCTCAACTTTTCGGTGGCATTGTGGTGATCATTGGAATAGTTGTAGCCCAGACCGCGAGGAGTAAACAATGGCAACCGTCGAACTAGACCAGCAGCGCTTTGGCGAAGTGGTCACCTCCCCTGGCATAGTGTTTGTCGACTTCTGGGCAGAATGGTGTGGACCGTGCCGTATGTTCGGACCAATTTTTGAAGCTGCAAGCGATGCTGAGCCGGAAATCATCTTTGCCAAGGTGGACACCGAAAAAGAGCAGCAGCTCGCCGGTTCGCTTGAGATCACCTCGATTCCTACCCTGATGGCTTTCCGCGACGGAATACTCCTCTATAACCGAGCTGGAGCCCTCCCCGCCCAAGCTTTTGATGAATTGGTCCAAGCAGTAAAGAACATCGACATGGACGAAGTACGTGCGGAAATAAACAAGAATCAATCCAACTAGTCGAGGAAGAAATGCCAACTCCGGAAAGTGCAAAGATGCACGAAGTCACCGGCTCGCTGCGCGAGGCCGTTTTCGAATATGCTCGAAAACGTTTGAGCTATTCACCTCCTCCCCTTGATCAATCAGCCTCGGCGGAGGCAATCCGGAAAAATGCCGGAGCAACAATTACCGAATCGGGTATTGGCGGAATAGAGGCACTTCGCGTTTTTGAGGATGTGTTAGCCCCCGCAACCATTAGTACCGATCATCCGGGTTACCTCTCTTTTATACCTTCGGCCCCTACCGAGTCTTCAAAGCTCTTCGACCTAATCGTTTCAGCAAGTGCAATTTATGGCGGATCTTGGCTCGAGGGAGCCGGTGCTGTCTACGCCGAGAACGAAGTGCTTTCATGGTTTGCCACTGAGTGCGGACTTCCAAATTCCGCCGGTGGGGTTTTTGTGCAGGGTGGCACACTCGGCAATCTCTCTGCACTGGTCACCGCTCGCGAGGTTTTTCGACAGCAAAACACCTCCAGTAAACGCCTGGCTTTTATTTGCAGCAAAGAGGCACACAGCAGCCTAAATTCAGCGGCAAAAATTATGGACGTAGACATAATTTCAGTGGACTGCGGCGACGCCGGAAAACTGACAGGTGATGCAATAGAAGCCCAGGTTAGTGCTGAAGATTTCGCCAGAACTTTCGCAATCGTAGCTACGGGAGGCACCACAAATTTTGGAATTGTCGACGATATCGAATCGATTGCCAGAGTAGCCAAAGCAAAAAGGATTTGGTTGCACATCGACGGCGCCTATGGCTTGGCGGCTATCCTCTCCACGAAGCACCGCAGCCTATTCGAGGGTGTTCAGCAAGCAGACAGCTTGATTGTTGATCCACATAAGTGGCTATTCGCCCCATTCGATGCGTGCGCACTTATCTACCGCAATCCTGAATTAGCTAGATCCGTGCACTCCCAGCACGGTGAATACCTGGAGACCCTGAACGAATCAGAGGATTGGAATCCGAGCGACTACGCCATCAACCTCACCCGTCGCCCACGAGGTTTGCCGCTCTGGTTCTCGCTAGCCACACATGGGGTCAAGCAGTATCGATCCGCAATTGAAGCCAATTGCGAGACCGCACAGCAAGCAGCAAGTCTGATCAGACAGCGTGACGATCTCGAACTCGTGCGCGACCCCGAACTAAGTGTCGTAGTTTTCAAAAAGAAAAACTGGCAAAAATCCGATTACGAAAAGTGGAGCGAAAAGTTACTCGAAGATCAAATCGCATTTGTAGTGCCGTCTTCGCACAAAGGAGAACCGAACCTGCGTTTTGCAATAGTGAATCCACTAACGAATCTCGAAATTATTTCAGAAATCCTAGAAACCATTACGAGGAACTAGATGAAGATCAAAATAGCGAGTGCACAACCTAGCCTGAGTAGAGTAAATCCGCCAAAGAGAAAACCCACTCGCGTTGCACTGATTCAAATGCATTGGCAAGAAAACCGACAGCAGCACCTCGCCACACTTGCCGACGGAATCGCCCAAGCAGCTAGCGCTGGTGCAAAAATTGTGTTTCTACCGGAGCTCACTCTCAGCCGCTACATGGCAGATACGCTTCCAAACGCGGCACCTGATGAAATGTCGGAGGATTTGGAAAATGGTCCAAGTCTTACTTTCGCTAAAGAGCAGGCTGCTAAGCACAAGGTATTTGTGCACATTTCTTTGTTTCAAAAACAAATTCGCGAAGATGGCCTCGGCCTAAATGTTGCAGTTTTGGTTTCACCCTCTGGGCAACTAATCGCACGAACCCCAAAGCTCCACATTCCTATTACTGCTGGCTACTACGAAGACAAATATTTCGCCAAGGGCCCAGCAACACCAGAACCATATCCGGTTTATCGGGTATCCCTTGGCGACACAGAAGCGTCGATGGGGTTACCAACCTGCTGGGACGAATGGTTTCCAGAGGTAGCTCGCAATTACTCGCTTCGCGGAGCTGAACTCCTCTGCTACCCCACCGCAATCGGCAGCGAGCCAGATCACCCTGATTTCGACACGGAGCCGCTATGGCGTCAGGTAATCGTCGGCAACGCTATTTCGAACGGACTATTCATGGTGGTGCCAAACCGCTGGGGCAACGAAGGAAAGGTGTCCTTCTACGGTTCTAGTTTCATCTGTGATCCATACGGACGCGTCCTGGTGCAAGCCGATCGGGAGGGTGATGAAGTCTTGGTTGCCGACCTAGATTTGGATCAGCGACAGGATTGGCTAGACCTATTTCCATTCTTGGAAACTCGTCGCCCCGACACTTACCAGGCACTAGTGGAGCCGAATGAATAACCCACAATTTCACATGCCGGCGGAGTGGGAATCCCACAGCTGCACCTGGATGGCTTGGCCGAGTGCGCCATACACCCTTGGCACTCAAGAGCAGGATCGACTTGCCGCCTATAACGCTTGGTCGAATGTGGCAAATGCCATTGTGAAGTTTGAACCGGTCAAGATGTTAGCGCGAGCCGAAGACTTAGCTATAGCGAAAAGTTTTCTGGATCCGAAAATAGAACTAGTCGCCTGCGAGTTAAACGATGGTTGGATGCGCGACATCGGTCCTACCTTTGTCAAAACATCAGAAAACAAATTGTTTGCAGTTGATTGGCAATTCAATGGTTGGGGCGCTCAAGGCAATTGGGCAAATTGGGATTTGGATGATCGCGTAGCTTCAGTTGTCGCCAAACTTGAAAACGTTCCCTCAACAAGGAGTTGGTTGGTGAACGAAGGTGGCGGTTTTCACGTTAACGGAGCCGGAAAGGTTTTGGTTACTGAAACCGTTCAGCTTGGTAAAGGGCGAAACCCAAGTGCCACTAAAGCACAGGTCGAACAAGAATTAAACCAACTTCTAGGCACCAACGAAGTCATCTGGTTTAAGCGTGGGCTTACTCGCGACTACGAAGATTATGGCACCCAGGGACACATAGATATCGTCGCCTGCTTTGTAAACGAAACGACTGTTTTATTTCACGATCAGCAAGATCAGTGCCATCCAGATTTCCTAGTAAGCGCCGAAGTTAGGCAAACCATTCTGGATGCCGGTCTCACGCCGTTAAAGATGCCGGCTCCAAAAATTCTTCGTGATGAAGTTGGCTGGGTGGACTATTCCTACGTAAACCACTATCTGGTAAATGGTGGAGTGATACTTTGTGCCTTTGACGATGAAAATGACGAGAAGGCCAGAGCTACTATTCAGAATTGCTATCCGGACCGCGAAATTGTCATGGTGGATGCACGCGAAATCTTTGCCCGTGGTGGCGGAATTCACTGCATTACCCAGCAGCAGCCCACTTAATCACAGCCTGCATAGCCCGCTGACTGTCATTATTCGGTAGCCTTAAGTCATGTCTAAAGTTCTTGCATCCCTTCCAATCGGCGAAAAAGTCGGAATTGCGTTCTCAGGCGGCCTCGACACCTCTGTGGCGGTGGCCTGGATGCGAGAAAAGGGTGCAATCCCATTTGCATACACAGCAAATCTTGGTCAGTACGACGAGGATGACATCGATTCAATTCCGGCACGTGCGCAAGAATATGGCGCTGAGGCTGGTCGCTTGGTTGACTGCCGCCATTCGCTCGTAGAAGAGGCTCTAGCCGCGATTGCCTGTGGGGCTTTTCACATTCGCACCGGCGGCAAGGTTTACTTCAACACCACACCTCTAGGCCGTGTGGTTACTGGCACTCTCCTAGTTCGTGCGATGCAGAATGACGGCGTGGAGATCTGGGGCGACGGCAGCACCTACAAGGGCAACGACATCGAACGTTTCTACCGCTACGGATTGCTTGCCAACCCAAACCTTCGCGTTTACAAGCCATGGCTTGACGCTCAGTTCGTAAGCGAACTTGGCGGCCGTCAGGAAATGTCTGAGTGGCTACTCGAGCGCAAACTTCCATACCGTGCCTCTGTTGAAAAGGCTTACTCAACCGACGCGAACATGCTCGGCGCAACTCACGAAGCAAAAACCTTGGAACACCTCGACACCTCATACGAAATAGTCGAGCCAATCATGGGTGTCAAGTTCTGGGATTCAAACGTCAAGATTGACAGCGAAGATGTCACCATCAAGTTTGTTCAGGGTCGCCCGGTAAGCATCAACGGTGAAACCTTCAAGGACGCAGTAGGCCTTTTCTACAAAGCAAATGAAATCGGCGGACGTCACGGTCTCGGTATGAGCGACCAGATTGAAAACCGAATTATCGAAGCCAAGAGCCGCGGAATTTACGAGGCTCCGGGTATGGCCTTGATTCACATTGCTTACGAGCGACTACTCAGTGCAATCCACAACGAAGACACCATTGCCAACTATCACGCCGAGGGTCGTCGCATGGGTCGCTTGCTTTACGAAGGCCGCTGGCTTGACCCCCAGACACTTATGCTCCGCGAGTCTCTTACCAAGTGGGTAGCCAGTGCGGTAAACGGTTCCGTCACACTCAGACTTCGTCGCGGCGATGACTACACCATCTTGAACACTCAGGGGGAAGGTTTCAGCTACCACCCAGAGAAGCTCTCTATGGAACGCACCGAGGATGCGGCATTTGGCCCAACCGACCGTATCGGACAGCTAACCATGCGCAACCTAGACATTGCAGACACCCGCCAGAAACTCGATCTTTACCGCAAACAGGGACAGATCGAAGGCGGACAGTTCGAGCTGGCCTAATGTCGCAAGAGCAGAGTGACCTAGCCAAGATCCTTCATCAGGAAGAACTACTGGTCTTTCCGAAGTTCGACGAAACAGATGCCTACGCGATTGGCGCCATCATCCATGATCGTGCTGTTCATGAAGGTTGGTCGGTGGTAATCGACATCCGTCGCGGTGATGACATCTGGTTTATGCACGCACTACCTGGCACCACACAGGAAAATTTTGACTGGACTCGCCGCAAGCGCAATCTGGTTAACAAAACTCACAACTGCTCTTATGCGGGAAACCTTCGTGCAGTGCTTGGACTAGTTGATCCTGAGGAAGAAGGTTGGAACAAAGCCAACTTCGCTCCTGCCGGAGGCTGCTTTCCGGTGAGAATTCACGGTGAAGGACTGGTCGGCACGGTAACAGTTTCAGGCATCCCGCAGCGCGACGATCACCGCCTGGTCAGCGAATCAATTGCAAAATATCTCGGCGTTGACCTTGGTGAGCACAACTTAGCCTGACCTAATAAAGCCGTTTAGGCATTCGTAACTTTCCTTTTATACGCAGAGTTATATTCAAGTTGAGAACTAGGAAAGGTACTCAAAATGAAGGTCAACAACAAAGTCGTAGTAGTCACCGGAGCCGGAAGCGGAATGGGTCGTGAACTCACACTCGAATTGGTTCGCCGTGGCGCATCGGTAGCAGCATTAGACATGCGCAAGGAATCGCTTGCCGAAACAAAGAAACTTGCCGACGCACTGAAAGGCAAAGTTGAAACCTTTCAAGTTGACGTAACCGACGAAAAGACAGTTGCAGCACTTCCTGCAAAAATCGAAAAGTCGATGGGCAAAGTAGATGCGCTAATCAACAACGCTGGAATAATCCAGCCTTTCGTTCACGTAAAAGAACTTTCGCTCGAGTCAGCCCACAAAGTCATGGATGTTAACTTCACCGGACCTCTGCTGTTGGTAAAGGCATTCCTTCCTGGGCTACTCACCCGTCCAGAAGCTCACATTCTTAATGTTTCATCGATGGGTGCCTATGCGCCAGTGCCTGGCCAAACCGTTTACGGTGCTTCAAAGGCAGCCATCAACTTGTTCACTCAGGGCCTTCGTTCAGAATTGCTTGACACCAAAGTCGGAGTAACGGTCGTTTTCCCAGGTGCGATCGCCACCAACATCGCACAGAACTCTGGAATGGCGATGCCGGCAAATGCAGAGGCGAGCGAGAGTAAGTTCAAGACCACACCGGCACCCGTAGCAGCAAAGGCGATGGTGGATGCCATTGAAGCAAACAAGCCAAGAATCACAATTGGTTCTGATGCCACAATGATGGATCGACTATCGCGCCTAAACCCAGTGATGGCTGCCAACATCATCTACAAGCAGATGGCGTCGTTGCTGAAGTAAGGAATGCTCAGAGCGCTAGTGCTGCGAACCCGATGAACAGTACTTGCATAACAAGCAAGGTTTTTGCTAACCCCGTAGTGGTTGATTCAGCTAATCCTTTTTGCAATTTCTTTCGCCTAGCCCGGAGTAGCCCATAGTTTGCAATAAGGCCGGCGGAGCTAAGCGCAATTATTAGCCACGCAATCGGTGAGGCTGTTAGGAATGCGGATCGGCAAACCCATAGTGTTCCGACTAGTAAGGCGAGGCTGGTTCGAGTCCAGGCTAACGAAGTTCGTTCTGGCTGTGTTTCAGCCTGATTGTAAGCCAACTAGTTCACCGTAAGCAGTGCAATCAATAGGCCGACGACAACGAGAAACACCACAAAACCGAGACCTGCAACTAACGAAGGAATTGGCTTACTAAGTCGCATGGCACGTTCAATTCGAGCCCAACGGATAAATGAGACCAATGTGAAAATGCAGCCGATGGAAATAAGAGAGATAACTACGAGCGCTCTGAGGGCATCATTCGATCCAACCTCAAGCTCATCAATAGCCACACCAATGGCGATTACCGCAAGTGCGCTACGCACCCAAGCCAAAAACGTTCTCTCATTGGCCAAGGTGAATCGTGGGTCAGGCTCTTGACCTGCCCCATAAACAAACTTAGGCCAACGCTTTTTTGAACTATTCACGTAATTACTTTACTTTCAGGCCGACTGAACAAGTCGGAAGCTTGTGTGAGCCAATGAGGTATCTGGGGTGTTTTTTATTCGGGCACTATTCCTGTAGCGATTGCAGTAGGAATCGTGACACAGGTAAGAGCCGCCTTTTAAGACTTTGCCGCCTAGCCAATCGGTTGCAGTCCATTCCCATGCGTTGCCCACCATATTTAGGAGTCCATAGGGATTTGGCTCAAAAGAGCGAGCAGGTGCGAGACCGAAATAACCATCCTCGACTGTGTTGTGATTCGGAAAATCACCTTCCCAGATATTCGCTCCAGGTTTTCCTGAAACGAAAAATTCATCACCCCATGGATAGGTCTTCTGCTCTAAGCCCCCTCTAGCCGCACATTCCCACTCGGCTTCGGTTGGCAGCCTTTTACCAACCCAATTTGCATATGCGACGGCATCGTTCCACGAAACATGCACTACTGGAAGTTCATCTTCGGCTATCGAATCGGGACCATAAGGGTGACGCCAATCAGCTCCGTTTACTGCGAGCCACCAGTTCGGATGCTGCATTCGACCGCGTGTGTATTTTTCTAACACCTCTTTGGAAACTAAACCATCAAAAACAAAACTCCAGCCAAAGCTTTCTGCTTCGGTCAGATATTCGGTTGCAGTCACAAACTTAGAAAAATCCGAATTGGTGACTGCTGTCTCATCAATCCAAAACGATTTAACTTGAACCTTTCTTGCTGGGCCTTCTTCATCAGCGTGAAACACCAAACTGGAATCCGAACCCATGATGAACTCCTGAGCTGGCACACGGACCATACCTTCAGTAGAAAACAACTTTTCGTTACCATTTGCCGAAAAGGCTTCCCCTCCGCCTCGTGACGGGGAACAGCAATCGCAGGAATCGGACATTTACAAATATTCTTCGAGCAAAGGCTTGATGTTCAATCCCTTGAAGTTCAGATGCTTTACCTTTGCGCC
>JACCDM010848070.1_pt1 | contig 17188 bp, 13 predicted proteins | sample 7445851 | NCBI WGS metagenome assembly JACCDM01 (sample SAMN15323438, study PRJNA562643) | freshwater metagenome | isolation source: river surface water | place: USA:Blue River Watershed | collected 2017-08-16
AGGCTTTTAAAAGAGGGTTTTAAAGTAAAAACTATAGATTTCCCAAGATATGAAAATAACTTTTTCGGATCTTTGATAGGTGAATATTTATCTGGTTTGCACGGAGATTTTATTGCAATGGATTCAAAGATAGCTTCCATTTTATATGCAGCAGATAGATTTGAATCCAGTAAGCAAATTAAAAAGTGGCTCGGTGAAGGTTGCGTTGTTCTGGCTGACCGATACGCAACGGCCAACCAGATTCATCAAGGGGGAAAGATCGATGATTTGAAAAAGAGAAAAGAATTTTTAGCATGGCTATATAAAATGGAATATGGTGTTTTTGGTATCCCAAAACCTGACTTAGTAATTTATTTAGATGTACCTTTTGAGGTTAGTAAAATGTGGTTACAGAAAAAAGTTACTCAAAGAAAGAAAATCTATTTAAACGGAAGAAAAGATGTTGCGGAGGATAACCTATTGCATTTAAAGAACTCGAGAAACAGTGCACTGCTTTTGGCAAAAGAAAACAAAAACTGGGTAAAAGTTGAGTGTTGTAGAGGAAATGTTTGTATGAGTTTGGAGCAGGTTGGGGAGGAGGTGTATAAGATAGTTAAGAAGAAAATAAAATAACATGATCTAGTGAAAACGAAAAAATAATATTTTATTATTCAGATTATTTTTATATTTACATGAAAGATACACAAATAAAAAAACTTATAGAAGGAGAAAAGAAAAGACAAAAAAGTGTTATTAATCTTATTGCGTCAGAAAACTATGTTTCAAAAGATGTTCTCGAGGCATTAGGGTCAGAGCTGACAAACAAATATGCAGAAGGGTATTCTCACAAGAGATACTATGGTGGGCAGACTTTTGTCGATAAGATAGAAGATCTGACTGTTGAAAGGGCTTTGAAACTTTTTGGATTATCGGCGTCAAAGTGGGCAGTTAATGTGCAGGCACTTTCTGGTTCTCCTGCAAATCTTGCAGTCTATTTGGCAAACGTTCCACTAGGAGGGAAAATAATGGGAATGAGTCTTGACCATGGAGGACATCTTACACACGGTCACAAAGTTTCTATGACAGGAAAAGCTTGGGTGCAGGTTCCATATGGAGTTCGATCTGATACAGAAGTAATTGATTACGATGATATAAAAAAACTAGCCGAAAAAGAAAAACCAAATATTATTGTTGCCGGGTTTACTGCATATCCTCGAAGAGTTGATTTCAAAAAGTTTAGAGAAATAGCAGATAGCTGTGGCGCGATACTTATGGTGGATATGTCACACTTTGCAGGACTAGTGGCTGGTAAGGAATATCCATCGCCATTTCAATATGCAGACGTCATTACTACTACAGTTCACAAAACTCTTCGTGGCCCAAGGTCTGCACTTATATTTTCAAAGATAGATGAAAGAGAATTGTATAAAAAAATAGATCGTGCTGTTTTTCCTGGACTTCAAGGAGGTCCTCATGTAAATCAGATTGCGGCTGTTGCTGTGGCTCTGAAAGAAGCAAACACTCCTGCGTTTAAAAAATATGCAAAGCAAGTTATAAAAAATGCAGATGCTTTGGCAAAAGAGTTAACTAAACTTGGTTGGAGAATAGTTTCTGGTGGAACAGATACACATTTAGTTTTGGTGGATACATGGATGGATGGGAAAGGTATAAGTGGGGCAGAAGCAAGTGATAGACTAGAAAAAAATGGAATCATTGTAAATAAAAATACTATTCCTGGCGAAAAAAGATCTCCAATGGATCCGTCAGGTATTCGTCTTGGTTCTGCTGCAGAAACAACTCGTGGTAAAAAAGAAAAATATTTTGTGAATATTGCGAAGAAGATAGATAAGATATTAAAGAAAAAATAAGATGAAAATATATTTTTCAGGTTCAATACGTGGGAGTAAAGAGCATACAGAAATTTATTCTGATTTTATACATGAGCTTCACAAGTACGGCGTAGTTTTAACTGAACATGTTGGATTTAAAAATTTAAGTGTAATAGGGGAGGTAAATATGCCTGTAGCAGAAATATATAAAAGAGATATGGACTGGCTTGTGGAATCTGATATTGTAGTAGCTGAAGTTTCATCCATGAGTCTTGGAGTTGGATATGAAATTGGTCAGGCAGAAGCTTTGAAAAAGCCAGTATACTGTTTTTGTCATTCAACGATCGGGGATAACCTTTCGGCTATGATATCGGGTAATCCTAATGTAAAATTGTATAGATACACTACAATAGAGGGTATAAGGGAAATTTTAGAAAAAGAATTTGGTAAGGATAAATAATATGGATCTTAATGAATTTCAAAAAAAAGCTATAGAGACTGCGATGTACCCTGAAAAGCACAAGATAATTTATCCTGCACTGGGCTTGGGGGATGAATCTGGCGAGGTGCTTGGAAAGATAAGAAAGTGGCTAAGAGAAGACGATGGTAGTGCAGAAATGACTCATGAAAGAAAAGAATCAATAAAAGGAGAGCTCGGAGACGTTATGTGGTTTGTGTCTAATTTAGCAAATGATCTGGGATTTGCTCTGGAGGATGTAGCAAAATTTAATATAGAAAAGTTGCAGTCTAGAAAAGAAAGAGGAGTCATAAAGGGTGATGGTGATAATAGATAAAATGAAAGAAGAAATAATAAAACACATTGAAGATATTCTAAAAGAAAAAGGAGTTGAAAATCCTAAGGTTAATTTCACACCTTCTATATATCTAGATAAAGGAGACTACTCAACAAACGTTGCTATGGTGCACGCTAAGGAACTAAGTATGAAGCCTTTTGATTTGGCAGAAGAAATTAAAAATAAAATAAATAGTGATGGTGTTAAAGTTGAGGTTGCTCAACCTGGATTTATAAACTTCTTTTTTGATAAAAAATATTTTGGAGAAAATGTTTCGAAAATAATAGAGCAGGGTGGAGAGTTCGGAAAGAATGAAAGCTTGAAAGGACAGAAGACTATTATTGAGTACACTGACCCGAACCCTTTTAAGGAGTTCCATATTGGACACCTTATGCCTAATGTCACAGGAGAATCAATAGCTAGAATTTTGGATGCAAATGGAGCAGAAGTTAAGCGAGCAAACTACCAAGGTGATGTGGGTCTCCATGTTGCAAAAGCTGTATGGGCTATCAAAAACCACAATAAACCTTTACTCGAAGCATATGCATTTGGTCACAAAGCATATGACGAAGATGAAAAAGCTAAGCAAGAAATCATATATATAAATAAAAAAATCTACGACAAAAGTGATACGGAAATAAATGATATATACGAAGATGGAAGAAAGAAGTCACTTCTATATTTTGAAGTAATGTATGAAAAGCTGGGAACAAAGTTTGATTACTATTTTTTTGAAAGCGAAGTTGCAGAGTTTGGAAAAGAAACTGTCGAAAAAAATATTGGAAGTGTTTTTGAAAAAAGCGATGGAGCCGTTGTGTTTAAGGGAGAGAACTATGATAAAAAACTTCACACACGAGTTTTTGTGAACAATGAGGGTTTGCCAACATACGAAGCAAAGGAACTTGGACTTTCCAAAATAAAGTTTGATACATACCCGTATGATAAATCGATAATAATCACTGGCAATGAAATCAATGAATACTTCAAGGTTTTATTCAAGTCAATGTCATTTGTTTTTCCCGAGCTTGCTTCAAAAACACAACATGTCTCACACGGTATGCTCCGTTTACCAGAAGGTAAAATGTCATCTAGAACCGGAAACATTATTTCTGCCGAGTCTCTAATTGATCAAGTAAAAGAAAAAGTTTTAGAAAAAATGAAAGACGCAGAACTTAGCCAGGAAGAAAAGAACGAAACAGTTTACTCTGTTTCAACCGGTGCAATAAAATATTCAATCCTTCATCAAGCTATAGGTGGTGATATTGTTTTTGATTTTGATAAATCAATTTCATTTGAAGGTGACTCTGGCCCATATTTGCAATACTCTGCAGTACGAGCACATTCAATTTTGAAAAAAGCAGAGGGTGTAGTAAGTGTTTCAAAAAATATTCCTGAAAATTGGGAAACAACAAATATTGAAAGGTTGCTCGAAAGATTCCCAGATATTGTTGCTCGAGCAGGAAGTGAGTACGCTCCACACTACATTGCAACATATCTAATAGAACTAGCAGGGGAGTTCAACTCTTTTTACGCTCACCACAAAATAATTGACGAAGCTGATGTATCTTCTTCGTACAGGTTGGCTGTGACCCAAGCTTTCTACCAGGTAATGATTTCTGGTTTAAATTTGTTGGGGATTAAGGTGCCTGAAAAGATGTAGATTTTGATATAGTTAATGAATGTCAAAAAAGTGGAAAATTTTCTATAAGACTCTAGGTTTTATTTTTATAGTAGTTGGTGTGTCTCTGTATTGGACCCCTGTTCCAGGCACAACTATTTTGATTATTCTTGGATTTGTATGGTTTATTGGTAAGTCAAAAACACTTTCTTTTTTCAAAGAGAACTTGAATAAGAAAGTATTCAGATACCTGAGACTCGGTGCAATAATTAAAAAAATGTAGTTTTCAAAAGTAAATAATTATGATAAGGTTTCCTTAACAGCGCTTAAGAGATTAATCACCTCTAGCTTTGGGAAGAAAACTGAAAGGTGAGTAGAACCCAACGGGTGGCCCGTTATAGCCATAAAGAGAAGTAAACAAGGTGGTACCACGAAGAAATTCGTCCTTGCTTAGGAACATATTGTTCCTGCGCGAGGACGAATTTTTTATTTAAAAATTATTAATAAATTATCAACATGACTGAAGAAAATAAAAAAGGAGAAGTGGCTTTGAAAGAGGAAAAGATCCTTGAGTTTTGGAACGAAAAAGAAATTTTCAAAAAAACTTTGGACAGGAAATCAACAAAAGGAAACTTTGTATTTTACGAAGGCCCTCCTACTGCAAACGCAAAGCCAGCTCTGCACCACCTTGAGTCACGAGTTTTTAAAGACATCATTCCTCGTTTTAAAACGATGCAAGGTTTTTATGTGCGAAGAAAAGCAGGTTGGGATACACACGGACTTCCTGTTGAACTACAGATTGAAAAAAAACTTGGACTAAAATCAAAAAAGGAAATCGAAGCTTATGGGGTGGAGAAATTTAACAAAGAATGTAAAGACAGCGTGTTTCAATATATCGGTGATTGGGAAAAGTTTACTGATCGAATTGGATACTGGGTAGACAAAAAGGATGCTTACTATACTTTTGACACTCCATACATAGAGTCTGTTTGGAATATTTTGAAAACTGTAAACGAGAAAGGTTTGCTATATAAGGACTATAAAGTCCTTCCTTGGTGTCCTCGTTGTGGCACTGCACTATCTTCACATGAACTAGCTCAAGGTTATCAAGACGACAAAGATCTTTCTGTTACAGCAAAGTTTAAAATAAAAGGTGTAGATAACGGGTACTTTTTAGCTTGGACAACAACACCTTGGACATTGCCTGGAAATGTTGCTTTGGCAGTCGGGCCAGATATTACATATGTCGAGGCAAAAGTAGGTAGTGAGATTCTAGTTCTGGCAAAAGAGAGACTTTCAGTTCTTACAGAGCCATACGAAATAGTAGCAGAACACAAGGGAAGTGAATGTGTTGGAATGGAGTACGAACCACTATACCCATATATGCAACAAAAATTTGGTGACAAAAATCCAGAAGCTTTTGCAAAAGCATTTAAGGTTTATTCTGCTGACTTTGTTACAACAACAGATGGGACAGGCATCGTTCACACAGCTGTTATGTACGGACAGGATGACTTTGTTTTGGGAAACCAGATTGGTTTACCAAAGTTTCACTTGGTAAAAGACGACGGACACTATTTGGATGGAATGGATTTCTTGTCAGAAAGATTTGTTAAAGATGAGGAAGTTGCAATAGATGTTATAAAAGATTTAGCCCACAGGGGATTACTTTTCAAAAAAGAAAAGTACGAGCACTCATATCCACATTGTTGGAGATGTAAAACTCCGCTTATCTATTACGCGAGAGACTCTTGGTATATAGCCATGTCAAAACTTCGTGCAGAACTTTTGTCTGAAAATGAAGGTGTTACTTGGGAGCCTGCACATATAAAAGAAGGCCGTTTTGGTGAATGGTTAAAAGAAATAAAAGATTGGGCAATTTCTCGAGAAAGATATTGGGGAACACCACTACCTATTTGGAAAAACGAAGAAGGAAAGATAAAAGTTATTGGAAGTGTGGATGATTTGAAAAAGTTTTCTAAGAAGTCTGGAAATAAATACTACATAATCCGTCATGGAGAAGGTGAACACAATGTTGCAAACATAATCAGTTCTAAAAAAGATGATAACTTTCATCTAACAGAAAAAGGAAAAGAACAGGTTAGGGTATCAGCTGAATTTCTGAAAGAGAAGGGAATTACAAAGATAATTTCTTCGCCTTTCATTAGAACAACAGAAACTGCTGAAATAATCAGAGAAATTTTAGGTTTGGATAAAAGTAAGCTGATTTTTGACGAAAGACTTTCTGAACACGATCTAGGGAGTCTAAATGGAAAACCTATAAGTGACTATCACAAGATTGCTAAGACAAATGAGGATATATATGAAATGAAGGTTGGCGGGGGAGAAAGTTTGGAAGATATGAAAGTTAGAACTGGAGAGTTTCTCTATGATGTTGATAAAAACAACAGTAATGAAAATATCCTGATTGTTACACATGAACACACTACATGGGCATTAGAATCAGCTGGAAAAGGATTGAATAAAAAAGAAACAGCAAGTTTAAGAAAAGAGCATCAGGAGTTTATAAAAAACGCAGAGATTCAAAATTTGGATTTTGTTCAGATGCCACATAACTCGAAATATGAAATTGATCTTCACAAACCATATATCGATAGTGTAGAGCTTGTTGACGAAGATGGTACTACTTTAACTCGAGTAAAAGAGGTGATGGATGTTTGGTTTGACTCTGGAGCTATGCCTTTTGCACAGGATCATTTTCCTTGGAATGAAGGCGAGATTTCATATCCAGCAGACTTTATTTCTGAAGCTATAGACCAGACACGAGGATGGTTCTACACACTGCACGCTATAGGTGTTTTGATGGGTAAAGGTAAGGCGTACAAAAATGTAATTTGTCTCGGTCACATACTTGATAGCGAAGGCAAAAAAATGTCTAAGTCTGTAGGAAATATTATTGATCCATGGTTAATGATGGATAAATATGGAGTAGATGCTCTTAGGCTTTGGATGTACACAGTAAATAGTCCGGGGGATTCAAAAAACTTTGATGAGAAAACTGTGGATGAAATAGTAAAAAAAGTTTTCAATCCGTTGCTCAACATTGTTGCTTTCTATGAATTGTATAAAGATGAAACTATTGTTGCTCACAATAAAAGTGAAAATGTTTTGGATAAATGGGTTTTGTCTCGGCTTAACGAACTCATAAAAAATGGAACAAATTCTTTGGAGAAGTTTCAGGTTTTTGAGTCTGCTAGACCGATAAGAGATTTTGTTAATGATTTTTCAACTTGGTATGTGAGACGATCACGAGAGAGGTTTAAATCAGATGATAAAAATGAAAAAGGGGATGCACTGGGTACAACATTATTTGTGCTAAAGGAGCTCTCAAAATATATGGCACCTTTTACTCCATTTTTTGCAGAGCAGGTTTATCAGCAGATAAAAGTAAATGGTGATGCCGAAAGTGTGCATTTGTGTGGTTGGCCAGAAGCTGGAGAGGTTGATTCCGAAATAATAGAGAACATGAAAAAGGTTCGTGAAGTTGTAACTTCTGCTTTGGAGATAAGACAGAAGTCCGGACACAAAGTTCGACAACCTTTGGCAAAGCTTTCTATTCCAGAAAATTTGTCACAAAACTTACTCGATATCATTTCAGACGAAGTAAATGTAAAAGAAGTTGTGGTAGGTGGAAGCGAAGTAAAACTTGATACTGAACTTACAGAGGAATTAAAGAAAGAGGGAATTGCTCGGGATATCATTCGAGCTATTCAGGATGCAAGAAAGAAAGAAAACCTAAATCCAAATGATGCTATCAAAATTGTTATGTGCACTGACAAGAAGGAAATAGTAGATGAATACATGGAAATGATAAAATCTCCAACAGGCGTAACAGAAATATCTTATTCTGGAGACAAGCAAGCCTACCCAGTTGAGGTGGAGGGTAGTACTTCTTTCTCTGTGATAAAGTAGGGTCAATGTCCTACCATATCTACACAACAGAAGGGATTATTCTAAAAAGAGCTCCTTTTGGAGAGGCGAATTTATTGCTGTATATTTTGACATCCGAACTAGGGCTTATTATTGCTTCTGCGCGGTCTGCTAGAGTATCTGCTTCAAAACTTCGCCCAGCATTGCAAGAATACGCCCACGTGTCTGTGTCTTGTGTTAAAGGGAAGGGTGGTTGGAAGGTTACAAATGTCGCGTCTATAGAGAACTATTTTTTTGAGTCACCAGAACATACACATAAAGTCATGGCGCAGATTGTGACTTTGCTAATTAAAATGATGCCTGGCGAGGAGAGTCACCCTGCAGTTTTTTCTTTGGTCAAAAGTGCCTTCACGGAAATAAAAAGTATTAAAAAGGAAGATTTGGAAAGTTTTGAGATGTTGGTTGTTTTGAGGATTATGTTTGAGTTGGGTTATGTCGCCAAAAATAGTGAGATAGAAATATTTTTGAAAGATAATAATTGGGAAAATGATATTTTAAGGGAGGTGTCTGTTAATAGAAATATTTTACTTATGGTTGTTAACAAGGCTATAAAAGAAAGTCAGTTGTAAACTGCTAGAAAATAAAACTACTCGTGTGTTATAATTATTGACTATGGAACCAAACTCTGAAGAAAGTAGTATAGAACGTTTAAAAAGGAATTTATATTCCCGAAATGAAAAACTTGTTCCTAAAGAAAAAAGGACTCCAGTTCCTGCACACGAAGTTGATGTGCAACAAAATTGGGGAACGAATACAAATTTCGATTTATCACCAGAAGCTATGGCAAAGAAAAACAATTCATTTTTTAATAAGTTTTTATTGGGTTCTCTAGTATTTTTCTTGCTATCTTTGGGTGTAGCCGCTTTTATTTTCTTTGGTGGGTTGAATATGATTTCTTCGAACAATCTAGATGTAAAAGTTACAGCTCCTAGTTCTGTTTCTTCTGGAGAAGAATTGCCTATTGGACTTTCTATTGTAAATGGTAATAGGACTGATTTGGAGGAAGTGTCGCTTTTTGTTGAGTATCCAGAAGGTTCGGAATCTGTAGAAGAACAGGGTAAGGATTTAACACGAGAAAAAATTGATTTGGGCATAATTCCAAAAGGGAAGTCTGGAGAACATAATTTGAATGTTATTTTGTTCGGCGAAAAGGATGCAATAAAGACGTTTACGTTTAGATTGGAATATAAAGTAAAAGGTTCAAATGCTGTATTTTCTAAAGAAAAAAAGTTTGATGTGATGATAAGTTCTTCTCCTTTATTGTTAGATGTATCATATCCAAAAGAAGTTAATTCCGGTCAAATAGTTAGTGTTACTATTGATCTTACTTCAAACTCTACTGTTCCTGTAAAGAATACTTTAATAAAAGTAGAATACCCATATGGTTTTACATACAAAGATTCAACAATGTCACCTTATAGAGATAATAATATTTGGAATCTTGGCGACCTAAAAGATGGTGATAAGAAAACTTTAACAATTCGAGGTATTCTTGTGGGTCAAAATCTTGAGGACAGATCATTTAGAGTTTCTGCCGGAGCTCAAAGCGCAGATAATTCAAAGGATTTTGATACAACTTTGGCAACAGGGATATTCACTATGGGAATAAGAAAATCCTTTTATGATTTGACTGTAAATTATAACCAGCAGTCAGCTCCCGTAGCCGGACAGTCTATCCCTGTTGATATAAGATGGCAGAACACATTACCTGATAAAATAATAAATAGTAATATTCAAGTTACTATTTCTGGAAATGCTTTTGATCGTAATCTTGTTTCTGCAAGTGCTGGAGGTTTTTATCGTTCAGTCGATAATACAATTATTTGGGATAAGAACAGTAATTCTAGCCTTGCAACCATATTGCCGGGGGATTCGAGTCAGGCTGGTTTTTCTGTAACATCTTTTGCGGATATGACATCAGGTAAGTTGATTAAAAATCCTCATATCGATTTGCATATTGTTATTTCTGGAGATAGATCTGGATCCGATTCCTCTACAGTTACTTCAGAGGAAGATATAACAATTAAAATTGCAACAAATATTGGTATAAAGGCAAAAACCCTAAGAGATGCTGGTCCTTTTACTAATACTGGACCAATACCACCAAAAGCAGATAAAGAAACTACATATACAATAACTTGGTCTTTATCAAACACTACAAATGATATTAAAAACACAGTAGTCACAACAACTTTGCCGGTAGGGGTAGAATGGAAAGCTGAAACATCTCCATCTGGTGAAAAATTATCATATGATCCAAGTTCAAGAGTTGTAACGTGGGCTGTTGGTAACGTTTCTGCTGGTGTTGGTTATGGGTATGCACCAAGAGAAGCTTCTTTTAAGGTTGGATTAACTCCAAGTATAAATCAAATTGGTACAAGTCCTATTCTAACAAGTTCAATTAACGTATCAGCAACAGATAGCTATACAGAAAAACAGGTTATTTCTTCTACGCAAGAATTAAATACAAGATATGTTGATGCTACTTTCGTAAATGGTAGAGAAATCGTAGTCAAATAGAATCTTATTTTCGGGTTTGAAAGTCCAAGCTTTATACGCTAGTATACTTACATATGGCTGAAACTTCAAAAAATAGTGAATTAATGGAGAAAATAGTATCTCTTTGTAAGAGACGTGGTTTTATATTTCAGGGCTCTGAGATATACGGTGGTTTTGCTGGTACTTGGGATTATGGCCCATATGGAGCAGAGCTTTCAAACAATATAAAGAATCTTTGGTGGAAAATGTTTATATCTGACAGGGAAGACATGTATGGTGTTGATACTGCAATAATAATGAACCCAAAAGCTTGGGAGGCGTCTGGACACGTGTCTGGTTTTTCTGATCCTTTAATTGAGTGTCAAAAGTGTCATCACAGATTTAGATCAGATCAGTTAGAAGATAAAACAAAATGTCCTGACTGTGGTGGAAAGTTTGGAGAAGAGAAACAGTTCAATATGATGTTCAAAACTCATGTTGGTGCTACAGAAGATGAAAGTTCTGTTGCATATCTACGTCCTGAAACTGCTGGAGGTATGTTTGTAAACTTTAAAAATATAATGGATTCCATTCATCCAAAACTTCCTTTCGGTATGGGTCAGATAGGTAAGGCTTTTAGAAATGAAATAGCTCCAAGAGATTTTATTTTCCGTTCGAGAGAGTTTAAACAGATGGAGATAGAGTATTTTGTGGATCCGCGAGATGAGAAAAAAGTCATGTCCATTTTTGACTCATGGTTTGATGAGCAAATTAATTTCCTAAAAGCTATAGGACTTACAGAAAGTAAATTACATAAAATAGAGGTACCTGAAGCAGACAGAGCTTTTTATTCAAAGAGAAGTGTAGACACAGAATATGATTTTCCTTTCGGTCAGAAAGAGCTTTTGGGTCTGGCTTATCGAACAGATTACGACTTGAAAAATCATTCTTCTGCTTCTGGTGTAGATCTGTCTTATTTTGATGAGGAAACAAAAGAAAGAATCGTGCCTCATTGTATAGAACCAACTTTTGGATTAGAGAGGCTTGTTTTGGCTGTTATGTCTGATGCATATTCAGAAGAAGAAAAAGACGGTGAAGTAAGAGCTTATTTAAAATTTACTCCAAAAATAGCTCCAGTGAAAATCGCAGTTTTCCCTCTGCTCAAAAACAAGCCAGAGTTGGTGGATAAGGCAACAGAGGTTTACAAAACACTTAAAAAAGAATTCGGTGCAGTGATGTTTGACGATAATGGTAATATTGGAAAGAGATATCGAAGACAGGATGAAATAGGAACTCCTTGGTGTGTGACAGTTGATTTTGAGACAATAGAAAAAGACGCTGGTATAACTGTTAGAGACAGAGATACAGGTGAGCAAAGAAGAATGACTATTGATGAACTTGTTGGGTTTGTTAAGAAAGAATTATCTTCTTAGTTCGTCATATGTTCCTGTGGTATAATTGTTAGATTATTAACTAAAACTAATTTAGATGGAAATTAGAGAACAAAGCATAAGCATTAGTGTTGGAACTATTATAAAGGCAATAGTCGTGGGACTTTTGTTTGTCACTCTTTTTATACTTAAGGATTTGGTTTTGGTGTTGCTTGTCTCTATTGTGGTTGCATCTTCAGTTGAACCGGGCACTCAGTGGTTTATTCGAAGGAAAGTTCCGAGACTTTTTGCAGTTATATTGATTTATCTTTTGATAGCAATAGCTTTGGCTTGTGTAGTATTTTTCCTTTTGATACCACTTCTGTCAGAGTCTGGGGATTTTTTGAAAAATTTTCCAGTTTACTTTAATGCCAGTGTGGTTTCTGACACTATCGGGAACACAGGTTTTGTTGCTGATTTAACAAATAGTCTAAACATCGAAAAAGTAATTACACAGATAAATACACTCGTAGCTACTGTTTCGGGTAATGCCTTCGGTACTGTCACTACAGTTTTTGGAGGATTATTAAGCTTTTTCCTTATGACTATTTTGTCATTCTATCTTGCTGTGGAGGAAGATGGAGTGGGGAAGTTTTTGAAAGCTATTACTCCGCTTAAACATGAAAAGTATGTTGTGGCTCTTTGGCAGAGGTCACAAAGGAAAATAGGTCTTTGGATGCAGGGACAACTTGTTCTAGCAATAATAATCGGTATGCTTGTTTATCTTGGACTTTCTATTATCAATGTTCCGAATGCACTTTTGCTTGCGTCTCTTGCAGCAGCATTTGAAATCATTCCTTTGTTTGGTCCAATATTGGCTTCGATACCGGCAGTTATGATATCTTTTGTTGCCGGAGGTTTTCCTTTGGCAATACTTGTAATAGGACTGTATCTTATTGTTCACCAGTTTGAAAATCAGTTAATTTATCCTTTGGTTGTAAAAAAGGTTGTGGGTGTATCTCCAATAGTTTCTATCATTGCTTTGGCAGCTGGTTGGGAATTGGCTGGGTTTGTCGGTCTTGTTCTTTCTGTGCCTATCGCTGCAGTGATAATTGAATTTCTTGATGATCTTGAAAAAAATAAAATAGAGAAAGTGGAGAGAATGATGAATAGTCAAAATAACTAGACAGAATTTCTGAAAGATATGGATAAAAATTTTTATATTACTACTACATTACCGTACGTGAACTCTGATCCTCACGTTGGTTTTGCTATGGAGCTAGTAAGAGCCGACATAATAGCTAGAAGCAAAAAGCTTCAGGGTTACAATGTGTTTTTTAACACGGGGACAGACGAGCACGGTCAAAAACTTTATACAGCAGCAAAGGATGCTGGTAAGGACGTAAAAGATTATGTTGACGGGTTTGCTGATGTTTTTAAAAAATTACCAAACGCGTTAGGAGTTCTGGAAGATATACATTTTATACGAACGACAGATAGTCACCACGAAAAGGCTGCTCAGGAATTCTGGAAAAGATGTTTCGATAACGGATATATTTACAAAAAGAACTACACTACAAAGTATTGTGTTGGTTGTGAGCTAGAAAAAACAGACTCAGAACTAGTAGAAGGAAGGTGTCCGCTACACCCAAAGTTAGATATAGAAATGCGAGATGAAGAAAACTATTTCTTTAAGTTTTCTGCTTTTGGTGACAAACTTTTGGATTTTTATAAATCAAATCCAAATTTTGTAGTTCCAGATTTTCGATACAACGAGATAAAATCTTTTGTAGAAAGGGGACTGGAAGATTTTTCTATTTCACGACTGAAGGAAAAAATGTCTTGGGGTATCGCTGTACCTGGGGATGAAAATCACGTTATGTATGTTTGGTTTGATGCGCTTGTAAACTATATTTCTACACTTGGCTGGCCAGAAAATATGGATCAGTTTGAAAAGTTTTGGTCAAACGGAACGCCCGTTCAGTATTGTGGAAAGGATAACCTCCGACAACAAACAGCTATGTGGCAGGCAATGCTAATGGCTGCGGGACTACCGAACACAAACACTGTTGTCGTAAATGGTTTTCTGACTGGTGATGGTGGAGTAAAGATGTCAAAGTCATTGGGTAATGTAATAAACCCTTTTGATGTGATAAATGAATACGGAGCAGATGCCTTTCGTTTCTTTGTGGCAAAAGAAATTTCTAATTTTGAAGATAGTCCATTTACAATCGAGAGGTTTAAGGCTTCTTACAACGCGGGTTTAGCAAATGGATTAGGTAATCTGGTTTCTAGAGTTATGAAAATGGCTGTGAGTTATGATGTAAAGGAACCATTTAGATGGGATAGTGATAATCAACAATATTTAAGCCTACATAAAAGCATAAAAGATAAAATAGATTCTTATAATATTGCTTCAGCAATGGAGGAGATAATGGTTTTTGCGACAAGTGTTGATTTGATGATACAAGACAAACAACCATTTAAATTAATCAAGACTGACCCAGACTCTGCAAAAGAAGTCGTTTCTATTGCGCTAGCACACTTGAAGCAACTTTCAATTTTGTTAGAACCTTTTCTTCCAGAAACATCTACAAAAATAAAAGAACTAATCAAGGCAAACAAATCTCCAGAGGCGCCACTATTTTTACGAAAAGATTAAAATGACTTTTGAATATTTTGATATACATTCGCATCTATATTTTCCAGACTATGATAAGGATAGGGAAGAAGAGATAGAAAAAATGAAAAAACATAAAATCGGTACGATAACTATCGGAACAGATTTTGAGTCTTCCAAGATTGCTGTCGAAATGGCAGAAAAGCATCACAATCTTTTTGCTTGTATAGGTCAACATCCAGGAGATCTAAAGGCTGACTCTGTTTTTGATGAAAGACTTAACGCACTAGCTGATAATAAAAAAGTTGTTGCAATAGGTGAGTGTGGATTGGATTATTTCCGAATGGAAGAGGGTGACCTTGAACTAAAAACAATTCAGAAAACTATTTTTGAATATCATATTGATTTGGCTTTGGAAAAAGACTTGCCACTTATGTTACATATCAGATCAAGCAAGGGGACTATGGATGCATACAACGATGCGCTGACTATCCTTGAACACCACTATAAAATTTCTGGTGACAAGCTTCGGGGCAACGCACATTTCTTTGCTGGCGATATGGAAGTTCTAAAAAGATTTTTAGCTATTGGTTTTACAGTTTCGTTTACTGGGGTTATTACTTTTACATCTGACTATGACGAATTTGTGAAGACTGTGCCGTTGGATAAAATAATGTCTGAAACAGATAGCCCATTTGTAACACCGGCCCCGCACAGGAAAACTCGCAATTCACCCCTATATGTACCATTTATTGTAGAAAAGATAGCAGAGCTCCGTGGAGAGCCTCTGGAGGTGGTAAAACAGGCTATTTTGGCCAATGTAAAGGCCTATTTCCCTCGGATTTCCTAGCTATTGCCTCAACTGGAGGCTTATGGTAGTCTTGGGTCTATGGAAGAAATTATAAATGAAAAGAGTGATATGTCGACTGTTTACGAGGTCTCATATTTACTTCTTCCGTCCCTTGCCGTAGAGCAAGTTCCTGGTAAAGCTTCATCTCTAAAAGAGATGGTGACTAGACTAGGCGGTACTCTGATTTCTGATGAGAACCCAGTTCTTATCGATCTCGCTTACCCTATGGTAAAAGTTGTTGGAACAGAACGACACAAAGCAAACTCAGGTTACTTTGGTTGGATCAAGTTCGAAATGACAGCTGGGGATGTAGAAAAAGTAAAGAAGGCCCTAGACGCTGATGTAGACACAGTGCGGTATTTAATTATTAAAACAGTGCGAGAAAATACACTTCTTAATGGAAAAATGAAACTCCAGAAAGAAGAGAAGTTTGTTAGAGAAGATGATGAGTTGGAAGAAGTTCTTCCTGAAGCTTTGAAAGAAGAAGCTCCAGAGGAACTAGATAAAGCAGTTGAAGAAGCTGTTGCTTAGTAGGATTAAAAACTTAAGAACTTTTAAAAATATATGTACCTAAACAAAGCGATTATCATAGGAAATCTAACAAGGGATCCAGAGATAAAAGCTCTGCCGTCAGGTGTGAAAGTCGCAAGTTTCTCTGTTGCTACAAACCGAGTTTGGAAAGACAAAAACGGTGTAAAGCAGGAGAATGTCGACTATCACAATGTTGTTGTTTTCGGACGACAAGCAGATATCGTTGGTCAGTATATGAAAAAGGGAAGTTCAATATTGGTTGAGGGAAGAATGCAAACTAGAAGTTGGGATGATGCTGGTGGTACAAAAAAATACCGAACAGAAATCATCGCTGATAGAATCCAGTTTGGTCCTCGAAAAGAGGGTGGAGCTCCGGGAGGATATAGTCCAGCAGGAGCCCCTGCAGATGATGATCACAAGAAGGCGATGGATACTATCGAATACCCAGAAGAGGAAATTAACCCAGAAGATATACCGTTTTAATTAAAAAATAAAATTATTATGAATTCAAACAAACAGTGTTACTTCACTGAGAACAACATCAAATATATTGACCACAAGGATGTAGATCTTCTAAAGAAGTTTCTAAATCCTCATGCTCGAATCATTTCTCGAAAGAGAACTGGAGTAACAGCAAAGCACCAGCGTAACCTTGCAACAGCAGTTAAGAGGGCACGCTTCATGGGATTGCTACCATACGTATCTCGATAAAGTAATCAACAAAAAACCTCTGGGGTATCCCAGAGGTTTTTTGTTCTGCTAGATGATACAATTAATACATATAAAATAATAAATTTAGATGGAAGATCAAAAACAAATTATTCCTCCACAGAATAATGTAGTAGCCTCGATTGTTCAAGAAACTAAACCTAAGATGAAACTATGGAAGAAGACTTTAATCACACTATCAACACTTGTGATATTAGCAATAGTTACTTTTTATAATCTTCCTAGGATTTTAACTTTTTTATATCCAAATGATGCAATCTTAGTTGATAATTCTGAATTGTTATTAAAGAAAATAGATATACCAGATAGCGATAATGGTTTTTTTGATCTAAATCAGATTACAAATCAAATGATTAAGGTTCCAGAAATTAAAGATGCTAAATTTTTAGTGTTATATACAGATTTTTCAAAACCTGTTGTTTGGGATCAAAAATTAGTA
>JACCDM010342570.1_pt1 | contig 17177 bp, 15 predicted proteins | sample 7445851 | NCBI WGS metagenome assembly JACCDM01 (sample SAMN15323438, study PRJNA562643) | freshwater metagenome | isolation source: river surface water | place: USA:Blue River Watershed | collected 2017-08-16
AATAGACTTCAGGGGTTGTTAGACAACGGGCTGTAGCGCAGCTTGGTAGCGCACTTGACTGGGGGTCAAGGGGTCGTGGGTTCAAATCCCGCCAGCCCGACCAAACACTCTTGGGTTTTCCTGAGAGTGACTCAAATCTCCAGGGATTTGTCCGACTGCCAAGTTAGGCTTAGTCTGCGGATGCCCGAAGGTCGGGACACCAACTTCGCATTTGATCCGAGGCGATGGCAGATGCTCTCCAAGTATCATGCGGGGCGTGTTCTAGCGCTGATTATCGCCATACTTAGTTCGTTCATTGCGCCACCTGTTGCGCATGCGGCAACAAACCCGTCCGCGATTATTATTAATGACTCGGTTTGTGACTTGGCCACCGCCGGGTATCTGGGCACCGGATCCTCATCAGACCCTTGGCAAATCAGTGACTCCAATTCGCTATGGGAAGTAACCGACTGCGAGGCACAGTCTCCCGGTGGGAACTACGTGTTGGTTTCAGACATAGAGCCTGCCAACACCGCGAATTCTTTTACCCTTCGCCCAATCGGTTATCGATCTTTGGGGGCAATCAATAGGTTCCAGGGCACACTGGATGGTCAAGGGCACTCAATTACCAACATTCGAGCTTCGGCTGATCCCACCTTGGCCACTTCGTCTGCCGTGGCATCGGCCGGCCTTTTCGCTTGGCTTACCGATGCGACAATTAAAAATCTTTCGATTTCCGGAATCTACGTTGGCATCGACAGGCAAGTAAGCGATCCGGATAACCCGGAGTATTCGACCGGAACCATCGCCGCTCGATCCTCTGGAAACCTGGCGATTTCAAACGTATCTGTTGCTGCCACAATCTCGGGCAGGATCAGTTCCGGTGGTCTTGTGGGTTCAGTTGAAAACGCCTCCGTCTCTCAGGTCACAACCTTGGGCAAAATCACAGCGCTTGGAATGGTGGGCGGATTCTTTGGTATTGTGTCTGGAAGTGCGAGCATCGCGCACTCCACAAATTCGATGTCCATCGATACCGTAGAGAGATCCGACTGTCTTGATTTTGGCGGTTTTGTTGGCAATGCCAATTCGGTAGAAATATCCAACTCAACAAACCTTGGAAGGATCGCGGGCGTAGTTAATGTGGGAGGTTTGGTTGGCAGCGCCGTAGTGGCAACAATCTCTTCTACGCTCAATCGAGGTGAAGTTTCAGCCGGCTCTTTGCTTTCTCTTACAGATGGTTCGCTAGTGGCGGGTTTTGTTGCCGAGGGTGGTCAAGTTCATATCTCCAATTCCTCCAATTTTGCGGACGTTAGTGTTTGGGGAGGACGAGTCGCCGGATTGGTAGCCAGTGCAATTTCAATCAAAATTGTTGGCTCACAGAATCTGGGAACAATCGACGGTCGAGATGGTCGAGTCGCGGGATTGGTTTCGCAGGCGTTTTCAACGTCGATTCTGAACTCATACAACTCCGGACAAATCCGAGGGGACTCCCGACTCGCGGGATTGATTCAAGCCTCAAGCACTCCCGTCTCGATGGTGAATTCTTACAACCGTGGCTCATTTACTCAAACTCCTGATTGGTTTATCAATAGCTACTCCACTAACTCTTTAGGGGTGACGCCAATCGATGGGCTTTTGGCGGCGGGTTCCGGGGTTTTTAGCTCTTCCTATACAACCCCACCATCTAGTAAGTCCGCTACCACATTGCTTTCCGGTTTGCGTAATCGGGATTTATATGTCGGCTGGGATTTTGTAAATGTCTGGGGTTTTGACTGCAACGAGGTAAACCCAACGCCCAAGCTGCGGGCACTATCACCTGGCTTGAATCTCAGGTCCGACACCTGCCCCGTGATAATCGTGCAATACCCAGAGGTGACTCCTCCTCCTTTGGCACCGAATCCAAATGAGACTCCACCTGGACCCAGCTCAAATTCTTCGACGTCAAGCGCATCGACAACTAGTTCATCTGGGAGTGGCGGCTCGTCAGGTCAAGGTTCTGATCGAAGCCCCTCGACAACTGGCTCCTACACAGCTTCCCCGGCAGCAGTCTTTACGATTTCGGGGCGAGCATTGGATTTGGTTCAGAGGGTATTTCTAGGCAGCTTCAGTGCCACCATCTCTTCAGTTTCAGAGTCGACGTTGCAAGTCCATGTGCCAAGCGATATTCCTTTGGGTAAATATGACCTGATTCTGGAATCGGGCTCCGGTCGATTTCTTTCACTTAAAGCAGTAACCATCAAAGCCAAAACCACATTTGGCCTTTTGGGTAAGAGCTTTTTGATCCCCAAGTTTCTTGCCAACCGGACAAGTTTGAGTCTTGTGCAACGCAAGTACATTTCGGTGTTGCTAACTGGTTCAGGCGCAACTCGCGTTGTCTGCACCGGCATCACCACAAACGTCATGAGCCATAAGCAGCGGGTCTTTGTCAGGCAAAGGGCGAAAGCGACATGTTCTGAGCTCGAGAGGGTTTTGCCCGGCGTCAGGGTCTGGGTGCAATCCAAATTGAGTTCAAAAACATCTCTGGCCCAGCGTGTAGTTCTGACCGTAAAAGGCTGACGCACTGTTTCGATTTCTTGCAAATCCAATTGAGGTTGGACTAACGGTCATTTAGTATTGACCGATAGGCGGGGCCCCGCAGTGATTCCAAATTCGCGGAGGCAAATTGTCAATCCCAATTTCGTTTGAGGTATACCCTCCACGCGAACCCGAGGCTGCTCCGGCACTCTATGAAGCGATCGACCGACTCTCCGAACTTTCTCCAGACTTCATCTCGGTAACTTTCGGTGCGGGCGGTTCCGACACTCAGGGTTCGATCGAGGTGTTGAGCTACATCAAGAATCAAACTCAAGCTGTGCCGCTAGCTCACCTCACTTGCGTCGGCACCACTGAAAGAGAATCTCGTTCTACGATTCAGCAATTCTTGGATGCTGGCATTTTGGACTTTTTGGCACTCAGGGGCGATCTTCCAGCGGGCCAAGATCAGTTGCCCTCAAATGCGCTGGCTAATGCCAGTGAGTTGGTGGGGGTAATCCGAGACGTGGCTAAAGCTCCGGGGGCAAAAGTAGCGGTGGCTGCGTTTCCAAATGGCCACCCAGAGTCAGGTGCAGAACGTTCTGATTTGCTGGCACTTAGGGCAAAACAAGACGCTGGGGCGGACTTCGCGATTACACAGTTGTTCTTTTACGCAGACGATTACTTCAGATTTCTAGAGCTGGCCCATGCCTCGGGTATCACAATCCCGATCATTCCCGGAATCATGCCCATCACATCCGCAAAGCGACTAAGTCGCGTCCTTGAACTCACGGGGGAGAAGGAACCAACCGAGCTGGCGCTAGCTCTCGAATCGGCTGCTGACCCCCAAGCCCGTCTCGAGGTCGGCATCAATTGGGCTGCCCGTGTGGTTTCTGAGCTCGTTGCTGGTGGAGCTCCTGGCATTCATCTCTACGCATTCAACGAGTACAAAAACGTCACCGAAGTGCTTAGGCGAGCTGGGCTGGTTTAGTCCATTACGGCATTAGAATCTGGCACATGAGCCTCAGGCAAGAGTTGCGCAGCGTGCCAAACATGCTGAGTATTCTGCGACTCATCTTGGTTCCGGTTTTTCTATGGCTATTGCTAAACGACCACATGTTCTGGGCGCTTGCGGTCCTTGCTTTTGCAGGAGCTTCCGATTGGCTCGACGGTCAGATTGCCAGACGCTTCAACCAGGTGACTGAACTTGGTCGAGTTTTGGATCCGGCGGCTGACCGACTTTACATATTTGCCAGCCTGATTGGCTTGGTCATCAATGGCAACATTCCGGCTTGGCTCGCGGTCGCTGTTATAGCTCGCGACGTCATGCTCTTGATTGTTTATCCGGTTCTTGCATCCCATGGTTATGGACCTTTGCCCGTGCACTTTCTGGGCAAGGCTGGAACTTTTGCGCTGCTCTACGCACTTCCGTTGATGCTACTGGCAGACCTCTGGCCGGCCGCCGAGTTTGTAATTCTGCCGCTATCTTGGGCTTTTGCTTACTGGGGTGTTGGTCTGTATTGGCTGGCAGGCTTTATTTACGTCAAGCAAGTTAAAGATTTGGTTTCAAGCAAGGAATAAATCCTCTAGCATTGTGTTCTCAGGGGAGGACCAAGTGGCCAAGGATTTACAGTCGAGCGATGAAACCGCTCGCTTCTCAGAAGACCTTGTCCCGCAAGACGCCGACTCCCTTTCTCCAGAAGAACAAGCCGCAGTTGCTGCTCTGCCAGCGGGGTCGGCTTTGCTCATCGTGAGACGCGGTGCAGGGGTTGGCTCAAGGTTCTTGCTCGACCAGGAAGTCACAGTCGCTGGCAGGCACCCAGATGCCGACATTTTTTTGGACGATGTCACAGTCTCGCGAAAGCACGCTGAATTTATACGATCTGGTAACAGATTCAGGGTTAGCGATTTGGGCTCGATGAATGGAACCTATGCTTCTGGTTCAAGGGTAGATTCCGCGGAACTAAACCACGGCGACGAGGTGCTGATTGGCAAGTTCCGGATGACCTTTTTCGCTTCAGACAAGGACAGGTAGTTATGGATAGCGCCGTAAGGAGAATCCAAGACCACCTCAAGCTCTACACAATCGGTCAGGTGCTTGGGGTGCTCAAGCCTGACTTTTCAGACCTAAGCCCATCCAAGCTTCGCTTTCTTGAAGACCAGGGCTTGATCACTCCAGATCGCACTGACTCCGGATACCGCAAGTATTCCGAATCTCAGATCGAGCGCATTCGAATCATCTTGACCCTGCAGCGCGATCAGTATCTGCCGCTAAAGGTCATTAGAGACTATCTGGACGAAATTGATGCGGGTCGTCAGCCACTGCTTCCGCCAACTAACCCAGGTTCCCTTCGCAAGGGCCAGCGTTTTTCAACAGCACAACTTAAAGCTGAGACCGGTTTGAGCGATCACGCGTTCCGCGAGGGAGCAGAGCTTGGTCTTTTTGGCGCTCAGCCACACTCTTCCCACGAGGTCGAGATTGCATTTGCGCTAGTTGGACTCGAGCAGTTTGGAATTCAACCACGACACCTTCGCGGACTAAAGTCGGCCGCAGAGCGTGAAGTCGGCATCATCACGGGCGTTACTGAGCCGGTGCTGCGTAAAAAGGCTCCAGAGTCGGCAGCGAGAGCGGCTCACATCGCCCGCGAAATCGCGGAGCGCTTTGGCGCGATCCGCTCCCACTTGATTTCTGAGGCAATCGACTCGATCGAGAACTAGGTTCCGACACGCCGAGCTGTGGATAAACCATAAACCTCAGGTTGAAGGCAGACTTAACGGAACTTGACCACAGGAAGAGGCAAAGTGGAGATCGAATCCCCAATGCTGTTCACCGACGGCCTGCCATCGCAGGACATCGGTTACCGTGGTGCGTCTGCTGCCGCTGCAGCAGGCATTTCCTATCGTCAGCTTGATTACTGGGACCGCACTGGTTTAGTAATTCCATCGATCCAGAGCGCTACCGGCTCGGGCTCACAGCGTCTTTACGCATTCCGCGACATCCTGGTGCTAAAGCTGGTTAAGCGCTTGTTAGACACCGGAGTTTCGCTACAGCAGATTCGTTTGGCGGTAGAGCAGTTGCGCGCAGCCGGTATGAGTGATTTGAGCAATACCACCTTGATGTCAGATGGCGCCAGGGTTTACCTCTGCACCTCACAGGATGAGGTCATTGACCTACTTGGCCAGGGCCAGGGGGTTTTTGGAATTGCGGTTGGTCGGGTGCTGCGTGAAGTAGAGGCCACCTTGGTCGACTTTGCCGCTGAAGAGGCCAACATTCAGGATGAACTAGCGGCTCGACGAGCACGCAAGATTTCCTAGCGTCTGAACCAACGCTTCTTTTTTGCTTCTGCCCTAGATTGCGGCGCTTCCTCAGTTGGAATCAATTCGGTAATTGGGTTCGCACGTCCGCGGGTGGCGCGACCAACCACTCCAACACGATCTCGGCGCTCAGTACCGTGCTCAATATCTGAAACTGCGCCAGCTAACAACCAATCGAACCCCTTGGCGATCTCTGCGGCACCTTCGGCTGGCCAAGCGTGTATCGGGCGGGCAGCTCCTGTGGACTGTTGAATGGCTGCCCGTTCTTCAAAGAAGGGCATTAACAGCTGTTCACCAAACATCTCGCGGAGTTCCTTGATGCGGTAATCGTGCTCGTTGGATTGTGGGCGAAGACGGTTGACAACCACGCCCAGCAATTGAAGTCGTGGAGTTAGCTTGGCGCTGATTTCGGCAATTGCCTTGCGTGCTCGATCCGCGGCAATCACTGAGTAGAGGGATGGTTCAGTTACCAAGATCACTCGATCTGAAGCCACCCAAGCGGTTCTGGTGAGTGCGTTGATCGAAGGTGGGGTGTCAATGATTACCAAGTCATACTCATCTTCGATTTGAGTAAGCACTTCTTCAAGTTTCCAGACATCCGCTACCGAGGGAGCCGGGTTGTCCAAGAGCAGCGATCTAGGAGAGCCAACCAGTACATCCATTTTTGAGCTGGCATTCCAAGGGGAAGGCACAATCGCTCGGCGGATGATTGGAAGCTTTGGGGTTTGCAGCACTTCTGCAACCGAAGTGCCAAAGTCGCTAACCGCACCAAGGCCGCTGGTCGCATCACACTGTGGGTCAAGGTCTACCAGGAGAGTGTTCAAGCCTTTGTTCAGGGCGGCTGAGGCCAAACCTAGGGCGACGGTAGTTTTTCCGACGCCACCTTTTAGGGAACTCACGCTTAGAACTTGCACTGCAATAGGCTACCCTTTTATAGACGGGTTCGCCGAAGCACCCCACCGTTTCAGTGAGGTTCTATGTTTAAGAAAATTCTGGTTGCTAACCGTGGCGAAATCGCAGTCCGTGCTTTCCGTGCCGCCTACGAGGCCGGCGCATCAACCGTAGCGGTTTACCCGTTTGAAGACCGTAATTCCGTTCACCGCCTCAAGGCTGACGAAGCCTATGAAATCAGTGCTGAGGGTTCCCCAGTAAAGGCCTATCTCTCGGTTTCAGAAATGATTCGAGTGGCTAAAGAATCTGGTGCGGATGCAATTTACCCGGGTTACGGCTTTTTATCTGAGAATCCCGACTTGGCCAGGGCGGCTGCCGAGGCCGGTATCGCATTTGTTGGTCCCGCTCCTGAGGTTCTGGAACTTGCCGGTGACAAGGTAAACGCGAAGGCAGCTGCTATCCGTGCCGGAGTTCCTGTGTTGGCATCGACTGAATCGTCGGACGATGTCAATGTTTTGGTGCCGCAGGCCCAAAAGATCGGCTTCCCACTGTTTGTAAAGGCAGTGGCCGGCGGCGGCGGTCGCGGTATGCGCAAGGTTGAGCAAGAGTCTGAGTTGGTTCAGTCTCTCGAGGCTGCTATGCGCGAAGCCGGAAGCGCCTTTGGTGATCCGCGAGTGTTTTTGGAGCAGGCAGTTATTCGCCCGCGTCACATTGAAGTGCAGATCCTTGCCGACTTGCACGGCAACATAATTCACCTGCACGAGCGTGACTGCAGCATCCAGCGCAGAAACCAAAAGGTTGTAGAGATTGCACCAGCTCCAAGACTTGATGACGAGCTGCGTCAGAAGCTCTTCCGTGATGCACTGGCCTTTGCCAAAGAGATTGGTTACCAAAACGCTGGCACCGTCGAGTTCTTGATCGACACCGTTGGCCCGAATGCTGGCAAGCATGTGTTCATTGAGATGAACCCCCGCATCCAGGTCGAGCACACCGTCACCGAAGAGGTTACCGATGTTGATCTGGTGCAGTCACAGCTCAGGATCGCAGCCGGGGCTACCCTGGACGAACTTGGACTTCAGCAGGAGAGCATCAAGCCTCACGGTTTTGCGCTGCAATGCCGCATCACAACCGAGGACCCAAGTGCTGGCTTCAGACCAGACTCTGGAAAGATCACCACATACCGCTCGCCAGGCGGAGCTGGTATTCGTTTGGATGGCGGAACGGTTACAACCGGAGCAGAAGTGTCACCGCACTTTGATTCGATGTTGGTGAAGCTGATTACCCGCGGCAGAGATTTCCGATCTGCAGTTGACCGTGCCAAGCGCGCCCTTGCCGAGTTTAGAATTCGCGGAGTTGCCACAAACATCAACTTCCTACAGGCCGTTTTGGACGATGAAGTTTTTGCCTCTGGTGAACTTTCTACTCACTTCATCGATGAACGTCCAGAGTTGATGCACGGCAAGGTGTCGCAAGACCGTGGCACCAAGGTGCTGCAGTGGCTGGCTGAGGTAACAGTAAACAAGCCTTGGGGAAGCCGCGAAGGCAAGATTGACCCAGCGCTGAAACTGCCGAACATCGACATTTCTGCCCCCGCTCCAGCAGGAACTCGGCAACTATTGGCCGAGCTTGGCCCAGAGGGCTTTGCAAAGTGGATGCGACAGCAGCAGCGAATTTTGGTTACCGACTCGACTTTCCGAGATGCGCACCAGTCGCTGCTAGCCACTCGAGTCCGCGGACGTGACCTGGTGGCCGTGGCACCATACGTCGCGAGAATGACCCCAGAACTGCTGTCAATCGAGGCGTGGGGCGGGGCAACTTACGATGTCGCCTTGAGATTCTTGGGGGAGGATCCTTGGGATCGACTCGCTCAGATTCGTGAGGCACTGCCTAACGTTTGCATTCAGATGTTGCTTCGTGGTCGCAACACTGTCGGCTATACCCCATACCCGGAAGAGGTAACCAGAGCCTTTGTGTTTGAGGCTGCTAGAACCGGCGTAGACATCTTCCGCATTTTTGATGCCCTGAACGATGTCGATCAAATGATTCCTGCGATCAAAGCGGTTCGCGATACTGGCACTGCTGTAGCAGAAGTTGGCATGAGCTACACCGGTAACCTGGCCGACCCAAATGAGACGCTCTACACGCTGGACTACTACCTCAACCTTGCCGACAAGATTGTCGCCGCCGGAGCCCATGTCCTGGCAATCAAAGACATGGCTGGATTGCTCAGGCCACAGGCGGCAAAGATTCTGGTGACTGCGCTCAGGGAGCGTTTTGACCTTCCGGTTCACATTCACACCCACGACACCGCAGGAGGTCAATTAGCCACGCTCTTGGCGGCAATCGAAGCCGGCGTGGATGCTGTTGACGTCGCTAGTGCTCCTATGGCTGGAACCACCAGCCAACCATCCGCTTCCGCATTGGTCGCAGCGCTGGCTCACACTGAGCGCGACACCACAATGGACCTGGATCAGGTGACAGACCTAGAGCCATACTGGGAAGCGGTTCGTCGGGTTTATGCACCGTTTGAATCCGGTTTGCCAGGCCCCACCGGTCGTGTCTATCGCCACGAAATCCCAGGTGGTCAGCTCTCCAACCTCAGGCAGCAGGCAATTGCACTTGGTCTTGGCGACCGTTTTGAACTAGTTGAGGAAATGTATGCCGAAGCTAACCGCATTCTGGGGAGACCTCCAAAAGTAACTCCGTCATCAAAGGTTGTTGGTGACCTCGCTCTGCACCTGGTAGCGGTTGGAGCAGATCCCAAAGACTTCGAGCAGAACCCACAAAACTACGACATCCCGCAAAGCGTTGTGGGCTTTATGGCGGGCGAACTCGGCGATCTGCCTGGCGGTTGGCCTGAACCATTCCGCTCCAAGGTGCTAAGCGGTAGAAACGTAGATATCTCCATCACCCCGGTTTCCGAAGCAGACTTAGCGAAGCTAAATTCCAATAACTCCGCTGAGATTCGTGCAACCTTGAACCACTTGCTGTTCCCAGGTCCCACCAAGGACTTCCAGCGCACCAGCAACCTCTACGGACAGCTCGACAAACTCGCAACTTTGGATTACCTCTACGGACTTGAGTCCGACGTCGAGCATGTGGTTGAGCTGCGCAAGGGAATCCAGTTGTTCGTTGGTCTTGAGGCAATTGGTGAGGCCGACGCCCGTGGATTGCGTTCGGTGATGGCAAAGCTCAATGGCCAGCTCAGGCCAATTACGGTTCGTGACCACAGCATCAAGGTAGCGGTTGCTAGTGCCGAGAAGGCAGACCCAACTAAACCAGGACATGCGGCTGCCCCTTTCACCGGTGTGGTAACCCCAAAGGTTGCGGTCGGCGACACTGTATTGGTTGGGCAACCAATTGCCAGCATCGAGGCCATGAAGATGGAAGCCAACATCGCGGCTCCGATTGCGGGACGCGTGGTGAGACTTGGCGTTGCAGGTCCAACCCCGGTTGAAGGTGGCGACCTGATTGCAGTCATCGAGTAGGCAGCCGTGACGGTTCGAGAAATCCGACTCTTCGGAGATCCGGTTTTGAAATCAGAAACCACTGAAGTTAGAGATTTCGAGTCGGTCAAGGGTTTGGTGCAAGACCTGCTGGACACCACAGCGCTGCCCGGTCGGGCAGGTGTAGCCGCCACTCAAATCGGAGTGGGCTTAGCGGTCTTTTCATATAACGTGAATGGCAAAATCGGTTACCTAATAAACCCTGAAATTGTCAGCGTTGAAGGTGAACTAACCCTCATGGAGGAGGGTTGTCTGTCGGTGCCAGGGTTGTGGCATAAAACTCCCCGGTATCCAAAAGCAACTGCTCGGGGCTATCAACTAGATGGGTCACTAATCGAGATTTCTGGTGAGGGACTGATGGCCCAGGCGCTACAGCACGAATGCGATCACCTAAAAGGTTTGTTATACCTCGATCGTCTTGAAAAAGAAGAACGGAGGTTGGCATTCGCCAACCTCCGTCAACAGAGCTGGTTTTTGGCCTAGCCGTAGATTCGATCTACGTGCAGCGCGAAGTCCGCCATCACCTTTGGTCGCTTGATTTTTAGCGATGGGGTTAGATGACCGGACGCTTCGGTTAGCTCCACGTCAAGAATTTCAAACTGCTTGATTTGCTCGGCAGTTGAGAACTTCTTGTTGACCTCAGCGATTAGGTTTGCGATTTCTTCCCTAATCTTCGGGTGCTTAGCGGCCTCCGCAAGAGTTAGCTTCTCTGCAATGCCATTGTTGGCAGCCCAGACTGGAACCATTTCTGGGTCTAGTGAAATCAAAGCACCGATAAATGGCTTAGCGTCTCCGATTACCACAACCTGCCCCACCAGTGGGTGAGCGCGGATTGGGTCTTCGATAGGTGCTGGGGCAACATTCTTACCACCTGCAGTCACCAAGAGCTCCTTCTTGCGACCGGTGATGGTGAGGAAGCCATCCTCGTCCAGCTCTCCGATGTCTCCGGTGTGGAACCAGTCTTCTGAGAATGCCTCGCGGGTAGCGCTCTCGTTTCTCCAGTAGCCGCGCATGACGTTGATGCCGCGAAGCCAAATTTCACCGTCATCTGCGATCTTGATACCGGTACCCGGAAGCGCACGTCCAACCTTGCCGATCTTCTGCCAACTGACGCGACCGATTACCGCTGCGGCGGCAGTCTCAGTTAGGCCATAGCCCTCAAGCACAACCAGACCGATACCGCGGTAGAAGTGACCGAGGCGGGCACCCAGGGGAGCACCACCTGAGATGGCGTACTTGACATTGCCGCCCATGGCGGCACGCAACTTGGAGTACACCAACTTGTCAAATAGACCGTGTTTGATCTTTAGGCCTAGTGCTGGACCACCCTTGGTGTCCAATGCCTTGCTGTATTCGATAGCAGTCTCTGCCGCTGCGCGGAAGATCTTGCCCTTACCACCAGCCTCAGCCTTGAGTTCTGCACCGTTGTAAACCTTCTCGAAAACACGAGGCACGGCCAGCAGGAAGGTCGGCTTGAAGACCGGCAACACCTCGGCTACCAACTTGGTGTCTCCAAGGTGACCAACTCGAATGCCGGCGTAAATGCAAAGCACGGATACATAGCGGGCCAAGATGTGAGCCATTGGCAAGAAGATCAGCGAGTGCTGCTTGTCATTGGCGATCTCCGGGATCTCTGCGGCAGCGTTCTTGGAGTGATCCACTAGCGAACGGTGAGTTAGCTCACAGCCCTTCGGGTTGCCTGTTGTTCCAGAGGTGTAAACGATTGTCGCAAGATCGCCCAACTTAGCGTTGGTGCGGGCAGTCTCCAAGACCTCATTGGCCACGCTTTCGCCGGATTGGTGCAACTTGGTGAAATCGCTAGAGTCAATTCTCCAGATTTGGCTAACCCTGGGAGTATTTCCGCGGATTTGGCTCACGCGTTCTAGGTGCTCATCGTTTTCAATAAATAAGGCAACCGAGTCAGAATCCGAGAGGATCCATTCGATCTGGGAAGGCGAGCTTGATTCGTAGATTGGAACTGTAACCGCGCCTGCGAACCAGATCGCGAAGTCAATCATCGACCACTCATAACGAGTCTTGGACATGATCGCCACGGCTTGGCCTGGTTTGATTCCGGAGGCGATTAGACCCTTTGCCAAGGTTTGCACCTCGGCGAGAAAGTCACTGGCAGTTACATCGCGCCAAGACTTGTCTGGATTCTGGCGAGAAAAGATTGCGTGCTGGGGGCTCTTTCGGACGCGTTCCAAAAGCAAATCGGTGGCGTTGTCCTGTGGGTTTGATTCCACTAAAAGCGGCACATCGTAAAACGTCATTGTTTATCTCCCATTCGAGTTTGAAATACTCTAACCCCGAGAATGAGTGTCAGAGCTACAACATGTGTAACTTTTTTCACCTTTTTTTGTAACCTTTCCACAAAGCGGTAAAATTTAGATTCGCCAAACCCAAGAGGTTCAAATGCTCTCAGTAGGAATTGACATCGGCGGCACCAAGATTTTGGGTGCCCTAGTAGATGAGCATGGCCAAATTCTTTATGAGACCAAGGTTCCATCGCCAGCGCAGGATCCTGACCTTATGGTCTCGACCGTGGTTGAGCTAATTAAGGAAGTTAGTTCTTATGCGAGTGCTGAAGTCGTTGGTGCGGGAGTCGCAGCAGCCGGCTTCATTGATGCCGATCAGTCCACGATTCTTTATGCGCCGAATTTGAATTGGCGAAATGAACCATTTAGGGACCGCCTACAAGTTCACCTCGATTTGCCATTGGTTATTGAGAACGACGCCAACGCTGCAGGCTGGGCTGAATACAAATTTGGAGCTGGACGCGGCAGTAAAGATATGGTCATGCTCACCCTCGGCACTGGAGTCGGCGGAGCGGTAGTTGCCGACTACAAACTGCGTCGCGGTGGTTTTGGAATTGCTGGAGAACTTGGTCACGTGCGGGTAGTGCAGGACGGCAAGCAGTGCGGTTGCGGTCGCAAAGGTTGCGTGGAGCAGTATTCCTCCGGAACCGCGGTGCTCAAGGCTGCCAAGAAACTGGCGGCTGGCTCTGGCCCAGCCGGACAGCGGCTGCGCGAGCTCAAAGCGGAGAACGGTGAACTGACCGGCGCTCAGGTCTATCAAGCATTGTTAGAGGGCGATGCCGGTGTTTACTCAATTTTCCGAGAAGCTGGGCGCTATCTAGGTCAGGCCATGGCCACCATCACAGCAGTGCTTGACCCTCAGGTGTATGTAATCGGTGGCGGGCTTTCCGATGCCGGCGAGTTGATTTTGGAGCCGATTCGAGAAGGCTTCCTGCAAGATTTGCCAGCCCGTGGTTTTAGACCGGAGGCGAAGATTGTGACGGCGGAATTTACAAATCAGGCCGGAGTTATCGGTGCTGCAGACCTAGCGCGCGAGTCGCTCGCTAAGCTGTAGACATCGCGACTGGAGCACAAATTGGCATATTTCATCATCAAGAACTTCATTCTTGGCCCAATTCTGCAGATTCTGTTTCGCCCGTGGGTAAAGGGTTCCAAGAACGTTCCGAATTCCGGTGGCGCGATTCTGGCTTCAAATCACCTGTCATTTTCCGACTCGATCTTTTTACCGCTGAAGGTGAGAAGGCCGGTTACCTTTCTAGCTAAGAGCGATTACTTCACCGGTAAGGGTGTCAAGGGTGCGCTGATTCGCTGGTTCTTCAAGGCCACGGGTCAATTGCCAATCGATCGTTCCGGCGGTAAAGCGTCGGAAGATTCACTCAACACCGGTCTCGGAGTTTTGGAGCGCGGTCTGCTTCTGGGCATCTACCCGGAGGGTACTCGCTCACCAGATGCCAAACTTTACCGCGGTAGAACCGGTATTGCTCGCATGGTTCTTGAGGCTAAGGTTCCAGTGATTCCGGTGGCCATGATTGACACTGAGAAGGTTCAACCAATCGGTTCGAAATATCCAAAGATTCGCCGGGTTGGAGTAATCATCGGAGAGCCGATGGACTTTACTCGTTTTGCCGGCATGGAGGGAGAGCGTGCAGTGTTGCGCGCCGTCACCGATCTAATCGTTTACAACATCATGCAGCTGAGCAATCAGGAGTATGAAGACGTATACGCCTCCACCGTAAAGAACCGCATGGCCCGGGCCGCATAGCTAAAGGATCGTTTTGACAGACTTCGGATTAGACAATTACCTCAAGCTTGAGGCTAAGCAGCAGCCAACCTGGGCAGATGCCCAGGTGCTGGAACAGGTGAAGAAAGAGCTTGCTGTTCAACCACCACTGGTATTCGCCGGCGAGGTAGACACGCTGCGCGAGCGAATCGCTCAGGCTGCCAGGGGAGAAGCCTTCCTGTTGCAAGGTGGTGACTGCGCGGAGACTTTCGTGGACGCAACGGCCGACCGGATTCGTAATCGAATCAAAACCGTGCTGCAGATGGCAGTGGTATTGATGTATGGCTCCTCTTTGCCAGTTATCAAAATGGGCCGCATGGCTGGCCAGTTTGCCAAGCCAAGATCCTCAGACTTTGAAACTCGAGATGGCGTAACACTGCCGGCTTACCGCGGTGACGCCGTGAATGGCTATGAATTCACCGAGGAGTCGCGTCGCAACGACGCTAGGCGTCTAATGCAGGCCTATCACACCTCATCAAGCACCTTGAACCTGATTCGTGCCTTCACCACCGGTGGTTTCGCAGATCTGCGTCAGGTGCACGCTTGGAACAAGGGCTTCACTGTCAATCCGGCAAACAAGAAGTACGAGACCATCGCAGGAGACATCGATCGCGCAATGCGATTCATGGAGGCTTGCGGCGTTGACTCGGCAGAATTGCGCAGTACCGAGTTTTTCGTCTCGCACGAGGGTCTGCTATTTGACTACGAGCGGCCAATGACTCGCATTGACTCAAGAACTGGCACGCCATATGTGACCTCCGGTCACTTCATCTGGGTAGGCGAACGCACTAGACAGCTCGATGGTGCTCATATCGACTTCTTCTCTCGGGTGCGTAACCCACTTGGAGTAAAGCTCGGCCCTACCAGCACAGTAGAGGACGTAAAGCAGATCATCGACAAGTTGGACCCAACTCGTGAACCAGGTCGCTTGACTCTTATCTCCCGCATGGGTGCTGGCAAGATCCGCGAGGAACTTCCAAAACTGATTGAGGCCGCAAAGGACGCTGGCGCTACGCCACTTTGGATTACCGACCCAATGCACGGCAACGGCATTACTACCAAGAATGGCTACAAGTCTCGCCGCTTTGACGATGTGATGGACGAGGTCATGGGCTTCTTCGAGGTGCATCGAGCGCTGGGCACTCACCCGGGTGGATTGCATGTTGAGCTCACCGGCGATGATGTTGCAGAATGCTTGGGTGGTTCCGAAATGATCGATGAGGCAACTCTTGAAGAGCGTTACGAGTCGGTTTGCGACCCTCGCCTGAACCACATGCAGTCGCTCGAGTTAGCTTTCTTGGTAGCCGAGCAGCTAGTTCAGACTCAGAGGAGATAGTTGATGTCGCTACCCGGCGTAGATAGCTGGCTGACCATCGATCAAGCGGCCGAGCAGCTTGGCATTTCTGCATCCAAGGTCAGGAGGCTGATCGAAGAACATGTGTTGTTCAGCGTTCGAGTCGACAAACAACCGATGATCCCGGCGCACCTTATTCAAAATGGGGAGCCGCTGGCCAGTATTCGCGGCACGCTTATCTTGCTGCTGGACTGCAGTCTGACGCTGGAAGAAGCCATCGAATGGATCTATGCCGAGAATGATATTTTGGGCAGAACTCCAATTTCAGCCCTATTAGAGGGCCACAAGGCTCCGGTCCGAAGAGCCGCTCAAGCTCTGGGGTAATTACTTACTGCGGTTGATCACTGCTTGGGTTAGATTCGCAAGTTCCTTGCGCCCTTGATCAGAAATCTCTAATACGGCTAAAGCTTCAATTGCGCGATTTGAGTATTCCTCAATGAGAGCTTCGGTCTTTGCTAAGGCCCCAGAGTCAACAATGGCGGTCCGCATGAACTCAATCTGCTCTGAATCAATATCGCCCGAGACAAGTAGTTCCTCAAATATTCTGGCAACGCTGGCTGGTAATGCTTCCAGGGTTAGTCCGATTAAAACGGTTCGCTTACCTTCTCTAAGGTCATCGCCAGCTGGCTTTCCGGTGACCTGAGGGTCTCCGAATACCCCCAAAATGTCATCGCGCAACTGGAAGGCAAGTCCAAGCGGAATGCCGAAATTGCTAAGGCTTTGTAATTCGGAGTGGTGTGCACCTCCCAGGGCTGCACCAATCAGCAACGGTGCTTCGAGGCTGTATTTCGCGGTCTTGTAGAGCATGACCTTGTTTGCTCTGGCAACCGCCTCGGACTTTGGCCTAATCGGTGCAGCATTTTCCTCGAGAACGTCGAGATACTGACCAGCCATTACCTCGAATCGCATTTTGGAAAACTCAGCGCGGCAGGAGGCTTCGATTGTCTCACCAGGGGAGTGCAGCAGGGCATCGCCAAAGAGCTCGGAGGACCAAGAAAGCATCATGTCGCCCACTAAAACCGACCCGGCCACCCCAAAGCGCTCTGAACTACCCGCATAGTGACTGTTCTGATGTAGCGACTCAAATCGCTTGTGAATTGCAGGTTTGCCACGGCGCAGGTCGGACTGGTCTAGCAGGTCATCGTGCACCAACGCCGCGGCGTGAAACATCTCCAGGGCCGCCGCTACTGAAATAACGGGGGTTTCGATACTCAACTTGGAGGCATCGATTTCGACCGGCTGGTATCCGGCCCAAGCCCAAAAGGCAAAGAGTGCCCTAAAGCGCTTGCCGCCAGAGAGCAAATCCTGGGTGTAGTCAATTATCGGAACCAGGTCTTCCGAAATCTCGGTTAGTTCAGCGCGCTTGATGTCACAGTAGACATCCAGGCGCTGCTGAACGAGATTTAACAGAAAACCTTGAGACATACGGGATAGCCTAACCGAGCTTCGCTGTTTACAATTAGGGAAGATCGGAGTTCACAATGGGACTATCTGAGCGCGAGCAAAAACTGCTCGAAGAGATG
>JACCDM010527730.1_pt1 | contig 17176 bp, 18 predicted proteins | sample 7445851 | NCBI WGS metagenome assembly JACCDM01 (sample SAMN15323438, study PRJNA562643) | freshwater metagenome | isolation source: river surface water | place: USA:Blue River Watershed | collected 2017-08-16
AGCTCTCACTCGTTCCTGTTCTAGAAGACGGCACAACACCGGCAGCTGAGTAAATCCCGCTACCGACATGTCAGTTCGTCGTTACGTTCACTCAAGTGGCCTTCGCATCGTTACGGAAGAAGTTCCGTCGGTGCGAAGTGCCGCTGTGGGAATTTGGGTCAATGTAGGTTCACGTGATGAAACCCCGGCAGTTGCTGGGGCTTCTCACTTTCTAGAGCACCTGCTCTTTAAAGGAACTACTCGTCGCAGCGCTCTCGAGATCTCTTCATCGATCGAGGCAGTTGGCGGTGAGATGAATGCATTTACCAGCAAGGAGTACACCTGCTTCTATGCACGTGTGATTGATACAGATCTACCGATGGCCATCGATGTGGTCAGCGATCTGATTACATCTTCAATTGTCAGTGCACTCGATGTTGATGCAGAGCGCAAGGTAGTCCTTGAAGAGATTGCAATGCGCGATGATGATCCGAGTGATCTCGTCCACGATCTCTACGCAGAGACTTACTATGGCGATACACAACTTGGTCGTCCGATTCTTGGAACTATCGATTCCATCAACTCAATGTCTCGTAATTCAGTCTTTAATTACTATAAGAAGCGCTACCTTCCGCAAGATTTGGTCGTTGCAGTTGCCGGAAATATCAAGCATAAAAAAGTTGTTGAGATGGTCGAGCGCGCATTGAGCGCTGACGGCTTCCTTGATATCAAGGGTGCACCACAGATCCGTGGAAACGAACCTGTGCGCAAGGCAAAGCAGACGCCAGTTGGTTTGATTACTCGCAAGACCGAGCAGGCACATATGTTCTATGGCATGGAGGGCGTTGCTCGCCATGATGATCGACGTTTTGCGATGGGAATTCTTGCCTCAGCACTTGGCGGGGGAATGTCATCACGTCTCTTCCAAGAGATTCGTGAAAAGCGCGGACTTGCATACTCTGTCTATGCCTACGCCCAACAATTTGCTGGCTCGGGCCAGATTGGTTTCTATGCAGGATGTAATCCCACAAAGGCGATTGAGGTGATTGAAATCATCCGCGAAGTCTTAGCCGATGTTGCAGATAATGGAATGACACATGAAGAGATTGATCGCGCTAAGGGTGCAGTGCGTGGCTCCCTTGTTCTGAGCCAGGAAGATAGCGGATCACGTATGTCTCGAATCGGCAAGAATGAGATTGTTTATGGCCACGTGATGGGCTTTGATGACATTTTGAAGGAGATTGCAGCAGTTACCCATGAAGATGTCCGTAAAGTCGCTAGCGAGTTCCTCACCAAAACGCCTACCCTTGCCCTAGTGGGTCCATTTAAGAGTGAGAGTACTTTTGAAAAAGTACTTGCGAAGGGGCGTTAGGCGATGATCAAAGTAGGAGTACTCGGTGCTCGCGGTCGCATGGGTGCAGAAGTTGTCAAAGCTGTCGAAGCCTCATCTGATTGCACACTTGTAGCAGCCCTTGATCTAGGTGATTCACTTGATCAACTAGTCAGCGCCGGGGCTCAGGTCGTCGTAGATTTCACAACACCTGATTCCGTAATGGCCAATTTAGAATTTCTCATCACTCATAAGATCCACGCAGTAGTTGGAACAACAGGTTTCGATGATGCACGGATGGCTACCTTGAACTCACTTTCAAAAGCTAATCCAGAAGTCGGCGTACTCATTGCACCTAACTTTGCAATTGGTGCAGTTCTGATGATGGAGTTTGCAGCAAAGGCTGCTCGTTACTTTGAATCAGCTGAAATCATTGAGCTCCACCATCCAAATAAGGTTGATGCCCCATCAGGAACTGCAGCACGTACGGCATCTCTCATGTCAGATGCTCGAAAGAGCGCAGGGCTTGCGGCAATGCCAGATGCCACAACTTCATCCCTTGATGGCGCACGAGGAGCCTTAGTCGGAGATGTACCTGTTCACTCAGTGCGTTTACGCGGACTTATTGCTCATCAAGAAGTTCTCCTTGGTGGACCTGGCGAAACACTTTCAATTCGCCATGATTCACTCGATAGGGCAGGATTTATGCCAGGAGTTCTCCTAGGAATTCGCAGCGTTATCTCAAAGCCAGGAATCACCTTTGGCCTTGAGCACTTTATGTAGGGGGAGAGAAAATGTCAGCCAGCCAAATAACGATGTACTCAGCTGAATGGTGTGGAGATTGCCGCCGCTCAAAAAGGCTACTGACAGAGCTTGGAGTCGAGTACACACTCGTAGATGTTGAGAACGACCCAACTGCTGCAGCCAAGGTTGTAGAGATCAATGGGGGAGCGCAGTCGATTCCTGTGATCGTATTTAGCGATGGAACACATTTGACCGAGCCTTCAGATAATGATCTCAAGGCAAAGCTTCAAGCTCTCAGTATTATCTAGTTCTACTGCAGGTGGTAAAGCCCGGCAGAAGTTGCCGCAGCGCTGACCACTACAAGGGCAAATGGCGCTCTGAGAATGAGCGCAATTACAGCAACTGCTAAACCTGCAAGGCGCTGATCAATCACAAGTGATTTTCCGATGGTAAAACTCTGCACTGCAACAAGTGCGCTCAAGAGCGCAATTGGAATGAGCGCGTTGATCTTGAGTACTCGCGGATGACTCAACCACTTCTCCGGAACGCTATGGCCGAGGTACTTCAGAGCAAAGGCGATGACGCTTGTTGCAATAAGTCCTACCCACAAAGCATCCATAGTTATCTCCACACGCGACCTCGCAGCCCGAAGGCAACGGCTAAAAGCGCCGTTGAGATAATCGGTACACCTGCTGGTACATAAGGTGTGAGAAGAAGAGCAAGAGCTAGGGCTGAGATTGCAAGTAAACGTTCATTCTTTCCAGTCAGACGTGGCCAGACCAAACCAAGGAATGCTGCAGGAACTGCTGCATCAAGGCCAAAGGCAGCAGGATCGCCCATAGCTTGTGCGCCGAGTGCTCCAAGGAGAGTGAAGAGATTCCAAAAGATATAGACACCGATTCCGGTATACCAAAAACCCTGCTGCATGCCCTTGGTACCGCTTTTTTCAAGTGAGATTGCAACAGCTGTCGACTCATCGATGGTCAGTTGTGCTGCAATCACCTTCTTCAATCTACGTGTGCGAAGAACCGGCGCCATCTGAAGACCATAGAGAAGATTGCGCGTTCCAAGTAGCGATGCAGTAGCTGTCGCACTCAACGCAGTTCCACCAGAGCCCATCACTCCCACCAGAGCAAACTGTGATGCTCCAGAAAATGTCAGAAGAGAGATCAAGCAGCTCTGGAGTACCGAAAATCCAGCTGCCACACTTGCCGCCCCGAAGGCGACTCCATAGGCCCCAACAGGGAGCGAAACGCTCAATGATTGGGTGAGGGTGGCACGGTTCACTGCAGACACGGTGGCATTCTGCCGTAGATATCCGCCACTGGGAAGAAGTCGCTGGGTATGGTGCGACCATGGCTGAAGAAGTGATCTTTCGTGACGATGTCACCGTTGAATTAATCAAGGCAAGTGCAAGTGATGCAGATGTTATCTGGGCTGCTCGTGTATCTACCGCCGGTGAGCAATCGATGGATGAGATTGGTGAAGATCCGGCACGATCTGCCGGCTTGATTAATTACTTAGCCCGCGAACGCCACGGCTCTCCATTTGAGCATACATCGATGACATTTTTTATCTCAGCGCCAATATTTGTATTCCGCGAATTTATGCGCCATCGCATCGCTTCATATAACGAAGAGAGTGGTCGTTATCGCGAACTGAAACCGGTCTTCTACGTTCCTTCAAAAGAGCGCAAACTTGTTCAAGTGGGCAAGACAGGCGCCTATACCTTCGTAGATGGAACAGAAGAACAATTCGAGATCACTGTGAGCTCGATGAAAGAGGCATATATCGTTGCCTATGAGAGTTATCAGAAGATGCTTGAGGCCGGTGTTGCACGCGAAGTTGCGCGAGCAGTACTACCGGTTGCAACGTACTCATCGATGTATGTGACGATGAATGCCCGCGCGTTGATGAATTTCTTATCTCTGCGTACATCTCGCGAAGGCTCACATTTTCCTAGCTACCCACAACGAGAGATCGAAATGGTGGCCGAAAAGATGGAAGTCGAATTCGCCAAGTTAATGCCGCTAACCTACGCAGCCTTTGAAAAGTCAGGTCGCGTCACACCGTAATCGCCTCGATCATTGAAAGGCGTTGGCAGGCACGATAGGGTAGCCACATGACAACGCCGGCACCTTTTGGACGCCTCATCACGGCAATGATTACCCCATTTGCCAAGGATGGGTCGATCGATTGGGATGGCGTGGCAACACTTGCAACACACCTGGCAGATCATGGCCATGATGCGATTGCAGTAAATGGCACAACTGGTGAAGCTCCCACAACAAAGTCCTCTGAGAAACTTGAGATCATTAAAGTTGTAAAGAGCACCGTTGGATCGCGAGTCAAAGTTCTTTCTGGCGCAGGCGATAATGAAACTTCTTACACCGTAGAACAAGCAAAGCGATCTGCAGACGCAGGTGCCGATGGCCTACTCATCGTTGCGCCGTATTACAACAAGCCTCCGCAGGCAGGTATTGAGGCGCACTTTAAGGCAGTTGCAGATGCAACCGATCTTCCAATAATGATGTATGACATTCCTGGCCGCACAGGTGTCGAGATTGAAAGCGATACGATCGTGCGCCTCTTCGAATTACCAAATATTGTCGCCCTGAAGGATGCCAAGGGAAACCTTGCAGCAACCTCTGATGTAATCGCCCGTTGTGGCATTCCAGTCTATTCAGGTGATGACATTCTTAACCTTCCCTTCCTTTCAATCGGAGCTGTTGGTTTTGTCTCTGTCTGTGGCCACACTGTTGGCAATGAACTCAAAGCGATGCTCGATGCTTGGTTTGCCGGTGATACCGCACGTGCACTTGAGATCCACCAGAAATTGATTCCAGTGTTTAAGGGAACCTTTAGAACTCAAGGCGCAATTTTGACCAAGGCTGCAATGACACTGATGGGACTTCCTGGAGGAACCACGCGACTCCCACTTGTCGATGCAACCCCTGCACAGATTGCTACTCTGCGAGAAGATCTCATCGCAGGTGGCGTGCACCTTAGCTAAATTCATATGACACATCCTCATCCAGAATTAGGATCACCTCCCACCTTGGTTTCAGGTGGTATGCGCATCGTGGCCCTCGGCGGTATCGCTGAGATCGGTCGCAATATGACTGTCTATGAAACCAAGGGCAAGTTAATCGTCGTAGATTGCGGAGTTCTCTTTCCTGAAGATAATCAACCTGGAATTGATCTCATCCTTCCTGACTTTTCATATATTCGTGATCGCCTCGATGATGTCATTGCCATCGTTTTAACACATGGACATGAAGATCACATCGGAGCAGTTCCATATCTCTTACGTGAGCGCGGGGATATTCCTCTCTACGGTTCACCTCTGACCTTGGCGCTGATAACCGCCAAGCTGAAAGAACATCGAATCACTGCAATTACTCGTGAAGTCCGCGAAGGAATGACAGAAGATATCGGTCCCTTTGAATTGGAATTTGTCGCAGTAAACCATTCGATCCCAGATGCTCTAGCAATCTCAATTCGCACCGATGCCGGACGAGTCTTGCATACAGGTGATTTCAAAATGGATCAGCTGCCATTGGATGGGCGCCTTACAGACCTTCGTACATTTGCACGCATGGGGGAGGAGGGCGTCGATATCTTCCTCGTGGATTCAACCAATGCCGACGTTCCAGGATTTACGCCTTCAGAGCGTGAAATCATGCCAGCGCTGAATCGAGTGATTGCCTCCACAAAACGACGCGTGATCGTGGCTTCATTCTCCTCGCACGTCCATCGAGTGCAACAAGTCATTGATGTTGCTGCAGAGCACGGTCGCAAAGTTGTCTTTATCGGACGTTCGATGGTGCGAAATATGAAGATCGCTCAAGAGATGGGCTACCTCACCGTTCCTCCGAATATGGTTTTAGATGCGAAAGACCTCGAGAGTTACGGCGACGATGTCGTATTGATCTGTACTGGGTCACAGGGTGAACCGATGGCAGCTCTCTCTCGTATGGCAAACGGTGATCATCAGATTCGCGTCGGCGATGGCGATACAGTGATTTTGGCATCGTCTCTGATTCCTGGAAATGAAAATTCAGTCTTTAGAGTGATCAATGAGCTCACGCGATTTGGTGCAAAGGTGGTTCATAAAGCCAATGCGATGGTCCATGTCTCAGGACACGCTGCCGCAGGCGAGCTTCTCTATTGCTACAACATCGTCAAACCAAAGTACGCACTTCCTGTCCATGGCGAATGGCGCCATCTCAAGGCCAATGCTCAACTGGCAATCGAAGCGGGCGTTCCACGCGAGAATGCTTTCATTATTGAAAATGGAATTGTTGTCGATCTCATCGATCATGTAGCAGAGGTCGTTGGCGCAGTTCCATGTGGCTTTGTCTATGTTGATGGACAGAGCATTGGAGATATCACCGAGGCATCGTTGAAAGATCGACGAATTCTTGGGGAGGAAGGATTTATCTCAGTCTTTGTTGTCGTTGAAGCGCAGAGCGGAAAGATCATTTCAGGACCGGACATCCATGCTCGTGGTTTTAATGAAGATGAAGCGCTCTTTGATGAAGTCAAAGCCCAGATAGAAAAGGCGCTAGCAAGAGCTGTTGCAGATGGGATTGATGGAACACATCAACTGCAGCAGGTGGTTCGACGAACAATCGGCAATTGGGTCGGACAAAAACATCGACGCCGTCCGATGATTGTTCCCGTAGTTGTTGAGGTCTAACTGATAATATAAAAGGTGTGGCTAAGAAAAAGACTCGCACTAAGCAAGGTTCATCCCTACCTGCCGTAGCAGGGCGTGCCGTCAGTGCCACCTGGTCAGCCATAGCTAAAGCCCTTGGCTCAACCGTTCGTTTTCTAGCCCGAGGGGCTAAGGATCTAGATCCGGCACATCGTCGCGATGGTGCCGGCCTGATCGTCCTCATCCTTGCCTTAGCAGCGCTCGTTGGCACCTGGTTTAAATCTGAAAGTATTTTGAGCGATCTTCTCTACGCAATCTTCTATGGTGCATTTGGAAAGATCGGCTTCTTTGCACCGATCGTTTTGGGATATTTCGCAGTGCGTATATTTAAAAACCCAGAAGATACAAAATCAATGGGTCGCATTGTTATCGGAATCTTGCTTCTGCTCATCTCCAGTGCTGGCTTTATCCACTTCGTCTCGGGTTTTGCCGCTCCAGCAGATGGTGCAACAGCGATGCGTAACGGCGGTGGATTATTGGGGTACGGAGTCTCGTTACCGCTTGAGCGTTTAATGACCGAAGTTCTCGCGCAACCTTTCCTTATTCTGCTCTTCTTCTTTGGCCTTCTCATCACAACTGCAACGCCGTTCTCTGCCGTTCTTGCCAAAATCTCGGCACTCTTTTCTTGGATATGGAATAAGCGTCCAGAACGCACCGAAGAAGAATTCGAAGTCACCGACACGCCTCCTTTTGACACACCTGTTGTTGGTTGGAACCAAGAACCAGAAGATGAAGAGCCCATTGATGAAGATGAATTTGATAAAGAATTTACCGTGGAGACTCCACGTCCACCGGCACCAGTAACGCCGGCGGCATCTGGCGGGGGAGTAGCAAAGCGGATCGAGCAGCTACTGCTCACCGGAGATTCCACCTACGAGCTTCCATCACAAGATCTGCTCCGCACAGGACCTGCCTCAAAGAGTAAGAGCAAAGCAAATGACACTGTCGTTGCAGCCCTTACCGAAGTATTTAAACAATTTGAAATCGATGCAGAAGTAACCGGATTTATGCGCGGTCCCACTGTGACTCGTTATGAGGTCGAACTCGGTAATGCGGTAAAGGTAGAGCGCATCACAGCACTTGCTAAGAATATTTCATATGCGGTGGCAAGCAGCGATGTTCGCATCCTGTCGCCTATTCCAGGGAAATCTGCAGTCGGCATTGAAATTCCAAATACAGACCGTGAAATCGTTGCTTTAGGCGATGTAATGAGGTCTTCGGTTGCCGGGCAAGACCACCATCCAATGCTCGTTGCTTTGGGTAAGGATGTTGAAGGTAATTTTGTCTGCGCAAACCTGGCCAAGATGCCGCACCTTCTCGTTGCAGGTGCAACCGGTGCTGGAAAATCCTCGATGATCAATGCAATGATCTCGTCTATCTTGATGCGTGCAACACCCGATGATGTACGCCTTGTATTGATTGATCCAAAGCGCGTAGAGCTGACCGCTTACGAAGGTATTCCACATTTGATTACACCAATTATTACCAATCCAAAGAAGGCAGCCGATGCCCTTACCTGGGTAGTTCGTGAGATGGATCTGCGATATGAAGATCTCGCAACATTTGGATTTAGACATATCGATGATTTCAACAAGGCTGTGCGCGCAGGAAAGGTCAAGCCGCCTGAAGGTAGCGATCGTGTTGTTGAGCCGTACCCATACCTGCTTGTCATCATTGATGAGCTTGCAGATTTGATGATGGTTGCAGCCCGCGAGGTAGAAGAGTCAGTGGTTCGCATTACTCAGCTTGCTCGATCTGCTGGTATCCACTTAGTTCTCGCAACCCAGCGCCCCAGCGTTGATGTTGTCACCGGTTTGATTAAGGCGAACGTTCCTTCACGCCTCTCTTTTGCGACGTCATCACTTGCAGATAGCCGAGTAATTCTTGATAGCCCAGGTGCTGAAAAGCTCGTAGGTCAAGGCGATGGACTCTTTATTCCCATGGGAGCATCGCGCGCAATTCGAATTCAAGGTGCATACATTTCAGAGCGAGAGATCGAAGCAATTGTTGGCCATGTAAAGAAACAACTCTCACCTCGCTATCGCGAAGATGTGACTGCTCCACCAGCTTCAACAAAGCAGATCGATAAGGAAATCGGTGACGATCTTGATCTCTTGTGTCAGGCAGTTGAGTTGGTAGTCGGTACGCAATTTGGATCAACATCAATGTTGCAACGAAAGTTGCGAGTCGGCTTTGCAAAAGCTGGTCGCTTGATGGATTTGATGGAGTCGCGTGGAATCGTTGGACCCTCAGAAGGTTCCAAGGCTCGCGTTGTGATGGTCAAGGCAGATGAACTGGAATCGGTTTTAGCCACGCTCCGCGATTACTAGTGTCACCCACTCACCCGACAAATATCACCCGATCAGGGCTAGGTTGATTGGTCATCCTCACCCTACAATTTTCTAGTGGGGTTGATAATCACCCCCCACCAAGCGAGATTGTTGGTGCAATGACATTAGGCGAGGGTCTACGACGAGCACGCGAAGATGCGGGCTTGAGCCTTGACGAACTCGCACACATTACAAATCTCCGCAGTAGTTTAATAACGCTCATTGAAAAAGATGACTTTTCGCAATGCGGCGGCGATACTTACGCCCGCGGGCATATCAGAAATATCTCTCGCGCGGTTGGCGTATCACCTGAAGAGTTTCTAGCAGCATTCGATGCAGATCATTCAACTGATTCACGTTCGATCCATGCACAATTGGTTGATAACAATGCAGCGGCAATACGAAGCGAGAATCGCAAGTTGTCTTGGAAGGTTCTTGCTGGCGCGTCACTTTCAATTGTTGTTCTTATTGGTGTTGCACAGTTTTCAATCAACGCACTTGACTCAGAAGGCACGACAAGTGAAGTCATCGCTGAGCCGGCCGAGCCCTCAGCTGCTCCCTTAACGCCTTCGGCAGCACCATCAACAACGCCTTCTGTATCGCCATCAGCAAGCACGGAAGCGGTTACTCCAACAGATGGACCTTTGCAATTAGTCATCGCTGCAACACGAGGAAATTCAAATATCCACGTCGTTGTTGTTGGACAGACTCTCTATAAGGGGCCACTCTTCCAGGGCGAAGAGAAGACATTTGTCGGCGAAAACTCGATATCAATCTACTTAGGAAATGCGGGAGATCTTGATTTAACTCTCAATGGAGAGAAATTAGCTCCATTAGGTGAGCGAAATCAGGAAATACGTAAGACATTTAGAGCCAAGTAAGGCGCCACGCTGTACCATCTGACAAATGAGTCGGACGGTTGCAATTATCACGATGGGCTGTGCCCGTAACGATGTCGACTCTGAAGAGTTAGCCGGTCGCCTTGAAGCAGATGGCTGGACCCTCGTCGATGATGTTGAGAATGCCGAAGTTGCAGTTGTAAATACCTGCGGATTTATTGAATCGGCCAAGAAAGACTCAGTCGATGCCCTACTCGAGGCAAACTCCCTCAAAGGCCACGGAACAACACGAGCAGTCGTTGCCGTTGGTTGTATGGCAGAGCGCTACGGTAAGGAGTTGGCAGAGGCCCTTCCTGAGGCAGATGCGATTCTAGGTTTTGATGACTATCAAGACATCTCGGCACGCCTGCAGTCGATTATCTCCGGACAGAGCCACGTTTCACATACACCGCGAGATCGCCGCTCACTCTTGCCGATTGCGCCAGTTGATCGCGCTCAAGCTCGCGATGAGAATTATGAATCCTCTCTCGGTGCCGGAGGTTCGCTCTTCCGCAAACGTCTTGGAGATGCTCCGTGGGCACCGCTAAAGATTGCATCGGGTTGCGATCGCAGATGTTCATTCTGTGCAATTCCATATTTCCGCGGCTCCTTTATCTCTCGCCGTCCAACCGAAGTTCTCAAGGAAGCTAAGTGGCTTGCCCAAAACGGAGTCAGCGAACTCTTCTTGGTCAGCGAAAATACAACCTCATATGGCAAAGATTTAGGCGATCTGATGTTGATGGAGAAGATCCTCCACGAGTTTGGTGAAATCGAAGGCGTTGAACGAGTACGACTTTCATACCTGCAACCGGCTGAGATGCGCCCAACATTGCTGCAAGCGATGATCTCAACAGCGAAAGTTGCACCGTATTTCGATCTCTCATTCCAGCATGTAAGTCCAACGCTATTGCGTCGCATGCGTCGCTTCGGAGATAGCGAGAAGTTCCTGCATCTCATTACTCAAATTCGAGCACTCTCACCAGAGGCTGGAATTCGCTCCAACTTTATCGTCGGTTTTCCGGGGGAGACTCAAGAAGATTTTGATCTCTTGGCAGATTTCATTACTCAAGCCCAGTTAGATGCCATCGGCGTATTTGGTTACTCAGATGAGGATAAGACCGAAGCGCTCGATCTTGGGGATAAGGTCGATCCTGATCTCATTGCAGAACGCGTTGAATCACTTTCTTCTTTGGCCGATGAAATGGTCTCGCTCCGAGCTGCCACCCGTATCGGTGAGCAGGTACGAGTTCTCATTGAGGATGAGGAGAACCAAGAAGGACGTGCTGCCCATCAGGGCCCTGAAGTAGATGGCACCACATCATTTATTGGGACATCATTTAAGGTTGGCGAGTATGTCGACGGGATTGTCACTCAATCTCTCGGAGCGGACTTGGTAGCTCGTCCACTATGAAAAAGTTTTTCTCACCCAATGCAATCACCATCTCACGAATCCTCCTGATTCCATTTGGTGTCTACGCAATTTTTAAAAATGGTGGCGATGATTCGACTTGGCAGATAATCGCCTGGTGCATCTACTTTGTACTTGGAATGTCTGATCTTCTAGATGGCCATCTAGCACGCTCAACCAACCAGGTAAGTGAGCTAGGCAAGTTTCTTGATCCAGTTGCCGATAAGGCGCTCATCGGCTCTGCCATGATCTCGCTCTCGCTCCTGGATAGGTTTCCGTGGTGGATTACGATCGTGATCTTGGCTCGAGAAGTTGGAATCACGCTCTTTCGCATCGCCGTGATTAAGGGTGGCGTTATTCCGGCAAGCCGTGGTGGAAAGATAAAGAGCACATTCCAGAGCTTTGGAGTTGGCTTCTTTATGTTGCCAATGCCTGAGAGCTTGTATTGGTTTAGAGATGGATTTATCGCAGTAGCAATTATTCTCACTATCGTCACTGGCTTTAACTATGTACGATTGGCGATGAAGAGGCCAAAGTAGCCGTGAGCAATCAAGGTAAGGGAGAGCGATGAAACTTACCTCAGAGATCACAACTATGGTCAAAGAATTGATTGCAACACTTGCTTCACACAATGAAAGCCTTGCAACAGCAGAATCAATTACGGCGGGCGGCTTGAGTTCTGCAATTACTTCAGTCGAAGGTTCGTCACAGATATTTCTCGGTGGAATAGTTGCCTATCAAGATAACGTTAAAGCAAACGTTTTAGGCGTTGATCAAAAAGTTATTGATGAGCACACTGTCTACAGTCAAGAAGTTGCCCTAGCCATGGCTAAGGCAGTTCGGGAGAAGTTTGGTTCAACCTGGGCCATAGCAACAACTGGGGTGGCAGGGCCTGGGCCGGCAGATGGAGTTCCATCCGGTACGGTCTGGGTTGCCATCGATGGCCCCGTAACTCAGAGCCTGGAGCTCTCTCTTTCAGGAGGGCGTGAAAATGTGCGAAACGCGACCGTTGCCACTGCAATCGGCTCATTTACGCGTATCCTTAGAGGACGCACTAGCAATTAGAGGAGAGTGGTTGTGGTCTTGTTACGTGAAGCAGTCGGTAGCTCTCTTCGCGCTGCGCGCACAGAACAATCACGCACACTGCGTGATGTTGCTCGTGAAGCACGAGTATCACTTGGCTATCTCTCTGAAGTCGAACGCGGACAGAAAGAAGCATCTTCTGAGCTTCTCAATGCGATCTGCGATGCACTCGGCCTACAACTTTCTGCACTCATGAGTGATGTCACTCTTCAGATTTCATCTGGCGAGATCGCGAAGCTCTCCGTTGTCGACGCAGCCTAAGTACGCCACTCAAGGCGCATCTCATCGCCGAACAGAAGAGGCGATCCTTCAAGGAACAAAAGATCTCATCGCTATTCAAGGTCTTTCAAAGATTTCAATGATTGATATCTCGGCAACTTCAGAAGTTGCCCGCGCCACTCTGTACAACCATTTTCGCGACAAGAACTCCGTCGTTGAAGCACTCCTCGTCTCAGAAATCTCTCGGGTTATTGAGCAGGCACAATCTGCAGGTACTCCTGCAGATGCACTTGAATTCCTCTCTATCGCAATTTCATCAGATGCTGCACTAGCCGGGCTACGCCAGCATGACCCTGCCCTGATCGCACAACTGTTAATTCACAGCGAGCATCCTCTCTATCTTGATCTTGCGCGGGCGATATTTGCGCTGACGCAATCGCAGAGTGCCACCGGCCTTGCTATGCGTTGGTTATTGGGCCAGGTAGTTCAACCTTTGACGGTTGAACAGTCACGCGAGCAGTCCTCGCTTCTCGTTGAGAACACCCTCTTCTAAATCCTGCAGATGCAAATAGGTCGCAACTCGTGAGGATCTCGGATTTACGTAATCGTATTGAGCTATCTTTTGGCAGCGATTGGGCCTCCTCTTTCTGCAAAGACATTGCACTTTCGCAACTCGGCAGCAAGACAGTAGATGAAGCGCTAGCTGCAGGGTATGAAGCAGCAGACATCTGGCGCGCAGTCTGTGCTGCGCACCCCGTCGAAACCCTTGCACACAAGTACTAACTGCAAGTTACTTGCATAATTTCTTGAGGTAGATCACCTAGATTTAAAGCGGCAAAATTTGATTTGGTACATCTTTAAATCTAAAGTTCTGCCATGTTTACTAAACGACGCGTGATTGATTACTGCCGCGTTGCAACATCCATCTGTTGCTAATTGATTTTTCGCATCCGCTTTACTTTTTGATTCAACCCAAACTCATTAGAAAATAGAGGATTACTATGTTTACAATCAATAAGAAGGTTATTGCAGCAGCGTCATCGCTAGCTGTACTAACGCTGACAGCAACATCGTTTACACCAGCACAGGCGGCTCCAAAGAATCAGGCTCGCTCAGTTGTTTCAGCAGATTGGGTTGAGAAGAATCTCAACGACCCAAAGGTTGTTATCGTTGAGGTCAGCACAGAGCCTGGCATCTACGAGCGTGGCCATATTCAGAACGCTGTAAAAATCTCATGGCATACAGACCTTGTAGATACAGTAAATCGCGATGTGGTCTCAGCTGCTAAGTTCCAGAAGTTTGCACAAAATGCAGGCATCAGTGCAGATTCGACAGTCGTTTTGTATGGCGATAAAAACAACTGGTTTGCAGCATGGGGTGCGTGGATCTTCAACCTTTATGGTGCAAAGGATGTCCGCATCCTCGATGGTGGCCGCGTTAAGTGGGAGAAGGATGGCCGCGCAATGACAACAGCTGTCCCAAATAAGCCAAAGGGTAACTTCACAAGCACCCGCCTTGATAAGAGCCTTCGCGCAACGCTTCTGCAGGACATCATTCCAGTGGCTAAAAAGCGCGTGAAGGTAGATCTGATTGATATCCGTTCAGCAGATGAGTTCAGCGGCAAGATCTTTGCACCAGCTGGTTTCCAAGAGCTTGCAGTTCGTGCCGGACATATCCCAGGTGCGATCAACGTCCCTTGGGGTCTTAACGTCAACGCAGATGGAACTTTTAAGACAGTTGCTGAGTTGAAGAAGCTCTATGCTGATAAGGGTGTCGATGGCAAGCAGCCAATCATTACCTACTGCCGCATCGGAGAGCGTTCATCACTTACCTGGTTCGTTTTGAGCGAAATCCTTGGTTATGACGTAAAGAACTACGACGGCTCATGGACTGAATACGGAAATACTGTTGGAGTTCCGATTTCAAATCCTTCAGGAACAATCTGGGGAGCTAACTAATTACCACAGATACTAACTTTGATAGAGGTTCTGGATCTTCCGGAACCTCTATCGAGGTTTCTACCTGGAGTCGCGGGGATACCTATCGCACGGTAGCGGCAGCATTTTTGGCGCTATCTCTTTTGGCAGGTGCATATCTTCTCTCTGGCAGAGAAGGAAACGGCGCACAGGCTTCATTTTCACTCCTTATTGGAGCCGCACTCGGTCTGATCTTTGAAAGAGCTCGCTTCTGTTTCTTCTGCATCTTCCGTGATGCCATTGAAGATAAGAACACAACCCCTTTCCTTTCAGTGCTCACAGCGATCGCCGCCGGCAGCATTGGTTACGCCATTCTCTTCGGTCAATTTCTTCCTGATACATCGACAGAGTTCTTCCCACCCAATGCTCACATTGGTCCGGTCAGCTGGGTTCTGATCCTCTCTGGTCTGCTCTTCGGCCTTGGAATGACGCTCTCTGGTGCCTGCATCAGTGGCCATATTTATCGCATTGGTCAGGGATCTCTTCGCGCAATTCCCGCTCTCCTTGGATCTCTTATTGGCTTTGGCTTAGGTTTTGCTTCTTGGAATACTCTCTATCTTTCAGCGCTGAGCGAAGCGCCAAAGACATGGTTACCCCACACATTTGGCTACGCCGGATCCCTTGTCATCACATTCTTACTCTTGGGAGTTATCTATTTCTTTGCTCGTAAGTGGGGAAGTGCCTCCGAAAGCATCTCCGCACCAGCTACTGGCTCTCTCTACACTCGATTGATCATTAACCGTTGGCCTCCGCTACTTTCTGGCGCCCTCGTTGGAATTGTGGGAACAGTTGCCTATCTTCGTATCGAACCACTTGGCGTTACTAGACAGCTCAGCACAACTGCACGCACAGTACTTTCGGATCGTGGATATCTTCCTGAGACTCTTGAAGGTCTTGATGTAATGAAGGGATGTATCGCCGTAGTTAGTTCAACAATTACAAATAATGGTTGGTTGATTATTGGTATTTTGGTCGCATCCCTTGCCGCAGCTTTGGCCGGAAATAGATTTAAGTTTCAAGAGATCACTGTGCGCAATGGTTTTACTGCATTGCTAGGTGGAATTCTTCTCGGTTGGTCATCAATGATCGCACTAGGGTGCACAGTGGGCGTTCTTCTCTCAGGAACACAGGCATTTGCACTCTCTGGCTGGGTCTTCTTCGCAACTGTCTTCCTCGGAACAGTTATTGGGGTTAAGTTAAAGCTCCATAAACTTTAATCAAACTGCAATTACTTCCAACACCCACGGTTCACCATCTGCCGGGGGAGTGAGCGCACAGGGGTATTTCTCCGAGACAATGGCATAGATATCTTCAGGGGTCTTTGGTATCGCGCGGCTAGTCAGAAGCGCTCTGGTTACTTCACCACGGGTCTTCTTTGACATATGCGTAATGACCTTTCGCTCGCCATCAACCACTGTTGATGCACGTATTGCAACGGTGACATCAGAAGGTGCGCTCCAGACCGATTGATATGTAGATGAACGGCAATCGACAATGAGATCTTTCTTGTATCCGGCTAATTTCTTCTCTACGAAAGGACGCATTACAACGTTATTAATCTTCTCTTTATAGAACTCGATGCGATCACTGGGAGCTAGCGCTCCATACTTTGCGGAGATGATGACAACTGATTTCTCACAACGCGCTTTGGCACCTGGCGAGAGCGTTGGGTAATCCAGCGCCTTGTAGAGAACCCCGCTATAGACAGCGATCGCAGGCTGGGCTCCGTTGGGGGTTGGGTTCTTGCCTTCAGATGGGGGCAAGAGGATCAACATGGGGCCATTCTGGGGCGCGCGGGGGCTCTGGCAGGGGAGAAGGGGCGACACGCCGCCTGTGATGTCAGTGGGCGGTGCTAGTTTTCGAACAGGTGTTCGGATACCCTTATACCTGTTCAACCAGAGCGGTTCCATCTTCCGCCCACAGCTCTTCCCCAGATGCTGTGGTCCGTCGGTGGGTCTCCGTACCTTCTGGGCCGTACCCAACGGATGGCAAGCGCCAGACGTTCTACCTAAGGAGTGAAAGTGGCAGCAAAAGAAAAGCCAGATACGCCAAACGATCGCGCAACATCAGATCGTCAGAAAGCCCTCGATACCGCCCTCGCCCAGATCGAACGTCAATTTGGTAAGGGTTCGGTTATCAAGATGTCTGATAAGCAGGCACAAGTTATTGAAGTAATCCCAACAGGATCTGTCGCACTCGATATCGCTCTCGGTATCGGTGGACTTCCACGTGGTCGAATCGTAGAGATCTACGGACCAGAATCTTCAGGTAAGACAACACTTACCTTGCATGCAATCGCAAGTGCACAGAAGCAGGGCGGAATCTGCGCCTTCATCGATGCAGAGCATGCATTTGATGCAGAGTATGCAAAGAAGCTCGGTGTAGATATCGACGCACTTCTCGTTTCACAGCCAGATACCGGCGAGCAAGCACTTGAAATTATGGACATGCTTGTTCGTTCAGGTGCACTTGATCTCGTTGTAGTTGACTCAGTTGCAGCACTTGTTCC
>JACCDM010340542.1_pt1 | contig 17172 bp, 11 predicted proteins | sample 7445851 | NCBI WGS metagenome assembly JACCDM01 (sample SAMN15323438, study PRJNA562643) | freshwater metagenome | isolation source: river surface water | place: USA:Blue River Watershed | collected 2017-08-16
AAGGTGGGAATGCGTACCGATGCACTCGATGCAATTGCAGCAGCAAATATCAAGCGCGGTGGTGGAACTTCTAACTTCCTTGGTTACCACGGATATCCGGCAACAATTTGTATCTCAGTCAATGATGAAATCGTTCACGGTATTCCAGGAGATCGCGTAATCCAAGATGGAGATGTCGTTTCTATCGATTGCGGTGCCATCATCGATGGTTGGCATGGAGATGCAGCATTCTCTGTGGGTGTTGGAACTGTCGATCCTGCAGATCAGAAGATGATGGATGTCTGCGAAGAATCTATGTGGCGCGGTTTTGCCGCAGCAAAATTAGGTGGACGCCTTACCGATATCAGCCATGCAATCGGAAGCTATATCGATTCACAAGGAAAGTATGGAATCTTGGCCGAGTACGGTGGCCACGGAATCGGTACCGAGATGCACCAAGAGCCTCATGTATTAAATTTTGGTAAACCTGGAAATGGTCCTGAGTTAGTTGCTGGGCTAGCCCTAGCGATAGAGCCGATGATCACACGCGGTACTGCGAAGACCCATGTTCTGGATGATCAATGGACAGTGGTCTCCAATGACCGTTCACGCGGTGCGCATTTTGAGAATTCTTTTGTTCTACTTTCTGATGGCAAGCCATTCGTATTGACTGCCCTCGATGGAGGCCGCGCGAAATTAGCCACTTTGGGCGTAGAGGTATCTGACTTACTAGATTAAGAGCCACCCTCTAAGATGAACCCGTGAGCGCGCGCGATCAAGTCGAATTTACTCTCTGGCTTCAAGAGAACCAGAAGTCCTTTCTGCGCGCTGCCAAAATGATCTGCTTTGATACACAAAATGCTGAAGATGTTCTTCAAGAAGCGCTAGCCGATGTCTTTAAGCGCTGGAGCAAGATCCGCGACCATGAAAACCCTGAGGCGTACCTGATGCGCGTGATGGTTTCGCGCCATGCTGATATGCGACGTAAGTGGCTGCGCAAACAACAAGAGAAAGAGACAACCTGGGATTTAGCAGATGATATTCGCCAGCTCGTTGATGAGAGCGAAGATGTTACCCAGCGCCTCTTAGTGCAGGCAGCTCTCAAATCCCTCACAGCATCCCAACGCGCAGTTCTCGTTTTGTACTTTGAACATGGCATGAATCTTCGCGAGATCGCCAAGATCATGGAGATGCCTATGGGAACTGTCGCCTCTCACTTTGCTCGCGGCAAGGCAGCAGTTGCTGCATATGTGGAATTAACTCCCGAGCTTGAGCGTTCTACTGGCAGAGAACTTACACATAAGTCCCGGTCCGATAATGAGATTGAAATAGTTGTAGCAGAGGTGGTGGATAACAATGAGTGATATCGATCCTCTGATCAAACGCGAGATTCAATGGATGTCACTTGGACCTCTAGAAAATGCAGATCTCGCCCCGATGATTATTGCCCGCGTTCGTCGCCAGCGGATCATGCGCTCTCTGACTGCAGCTCTCGGTGTTGTCGTTATCGGTTTTGCAAGTATCGGATTGTACGAACTGGTGCGCCCAAATACCGTGGTGCAGAGTTCAGGAACTACGGAGACCCCTGGATCGAGTGCAGGCACCCGTCCGGAAATTATTGGATTGCAATCTGATTATCCAGTTGCATGGGAGCCATCTGTCGGTGACCTTGGTGCGATTAGTGGCGCTGGTGGACTCGGTGACACTCTTGGTGGATTGACCGCCGTCGGCCTTAAGATTTCCTGGGAGCGTTGCGGAAAGTTCCAATGCCCAATTACCTGGCAACTATCTTTCGAAAATAGAACTGCCGACTTGATCTCAACATCTCCATCTCTTGCAATCTTTGCCGATCACTCACCGCTTGTAAGCGATACCCGTCCAACGACGGTCTTGCCAGGTGGCTATGCCGAACTGGTCTACACCTTTACCGAATTCCAGGAATCCCTCCTGCCTGAGGTGACATCCGATTGGCAGTGGAACTGGTACCTCTCCAATACCCGTTGATAAGAACTTTCTAGACCTTATTTTCTGACCGGGGATGACTAGTTTTCGCATAAATCTAACCAAAAGCCCCTCCCACCCTGCATAAAAACCCCCGAGAATAGCGGTTGCTTCAATAACCGCCAGTGCTCTGCTGGCAACCGTCTCAATGGGGGAAAAGTGAAAAGAATACTTACCGCCGGAGTTAGCTCTCTGGCATTGGTGGCTGGTCTACTGACTTACGGGCTCGCGCCTGCAAATGCAGAGACAATCCGCCTACCAAAGACCAACATGGCACCATGTGTGGTCCAAAATGGAATTTACTGCGTTGAGAGCGTCACGCTCACAACATCATCAGGACAGAAGATTCCTCTGGTCTATGTACCAGCAGGACAGGCTGTCCCACAAGAAGCTCCACCATCAGATTTCTTTGCACCAATGGCACGTATCAAGGGCGGCAAAGTTATCGATAACAACTGGTGGACATCACAGTATCAGCGCGATGTTTTCACATCAGCAAAGCTAGAGCTACGTAACCTTTCACCACTTCTAGGTACAGCTAACTTCCCAGAGCAGGGCGCTAAGTACGATCCAGCGACAAAGCTCTATGACATCAATAAGCCACTTGATACTTATAGCTACCCACAGTTCTGTTGGGATGAGGCTACAAAGACCACTGTAAAGAAGACTTTCGCGGATTGCTTTAAGGGCGCTGTCGGAATCATCGTTGATAACGAAGTCAAGTTCTATTGGTTGATGCCAACACCTGAAGCTGCAGCACGCACCATCACAGACTTCGGCGGAAGCACATTCATCGATCTAGCTGAATTAGCAGCTTTGCAGCAGCGTCCAAAGTGGGGGACCACATACGATGCAGCAACAAAGACATTTAAAGAGACCGAAGGTTTGATTATCCCAATCTGGGTCTCACAGAATGCGCTAGTTAACGGTTGGGCAGTTGCAGGTACTGTTGCTGCAGCTCCACAGCCAGACGCGCCATCGACAACAACAACACCAACAACAGAGTCAGCAACTGCTGAAGCCAAAGATTTGGCTCAGACAGCACCTGGTGCACCAGATCCAGGAATTGCAGTCAGCACACCAGCAGAAGCCGGTCGCGCACTCGTTGGACGTTGGACACACCCACGTTGGCACCAGCTCAACCTTGGTGCACTCGGATATGACGGCGTTGCTGTTGAAGCACGTGCGGCAAACGAGTTCGTAACCAGCATCCTCTTCACAGATGTACTTCCAACACTTACCGATAAGGATAAGAAAGTTAACCTTGCCGGCCAGGTCGGAAATAAGAACTACGCAGTAGGCCTTGATCCAGATCTCGTCTTCGCCGTGAAGGTACGCGTCGGAAATATGAAGACTGGTATCACTATTGGCGTCGGTACCGACATCACAGTCGACCAGCAATCACAGGGCGAGTACAACTCGATCACAATTACAGGTTCTCCTGTAACTGTCCCACTAGCTGCCAAGGTAGCTGATTGCACCGGTGAGACAGGCGTTGCTAAGGCAAACGTTCGTCAGTTCCAGATGATTGCCTACGCTCAGAATGATGACAAGACCGGCTTCGGTGTTGAAGGAACTTCTGGCGATATGTACATCGGATCTAACGGTGTCTGTGCACTTTCATCACCAGTATGGAATAACGAGACCAAGGAATTCACATGGTCTGCTGCAGCTCCTCACTTTGCTCCAGATGGAGTCACAGTGAACCGAGGCTTCTACAAGGCAATCATTCCTACAAACGATGCGAAGTTGCTCTGGGGCTTGCAGAATCCAAATGATGCAGCAACAGCACTTGAGATCACTTTGACAACAGAAGCTGGCGGAACAGCTGCAGCGTTGAAGAACGTTTCAGTCAAGAACGGCAGAATCATTATCGATGTATCAGGCTTTGAGTACTCACGTCCAAAGCTCAAGATCGGTATCAAGGCTGGCTACAAGCCATCAAAGACCATGTTGAACAAGACATCGATCACATGCGTCAAGGGCAAGTCAGTTAAGAAGATCACTGCTGTAAAGCCAACCTGTCCAAAGGGTTATAAGAAGAAGTAACAACTTCTTCCTTCAGAGATACGGGTGAGACGCCCTGGCCACACTTCACGGTGTGGCCAGGGCGAATCCCAATCAAGTCAGTAATTCACAAGGTTTTTATTCAGGGGAGCCACTAAACGCCATGAGAAGAACGAGAGTCATATCTCTTCTAAGCGCCTTAGTGATTGCGCTCCCCGTTTTTGCTTCTGCTGCAGAAGTGCCAGAAGAGAACTTTTATCCAACGGTAAAGCAAGAAGCCGGTTGGATGGGTTACAACTCAGATAACTCAATCGAATACTCCAAGCCAAGTTCTTTATACGGAATGGAGCTTGGATTGCAAGGGCAGATGCCCAAGAGTATGTATGTCTGTAATTCTCTTACTAGCCCAGATTGTCTGCGTCCGGAGATAAATGCTTACTCTTTTAACTCAATCTTTACAGTATGTTCCAGTGTCTCCGATACAGATTGCATTGAATCTTTTGGAATAAAGAATGAAGATGGAACAAGCAATCTTGCAACCTTCCAACGAAATTGGGGAGTCAGCCCTGTATATGCGGGGGATAAATCAAAACTCATCCCTACTGGCTACGGAGCCAGTTCTTGGACGATCACTGATACAGCTGGAGTAAGTGAAACCTACGCTCTTGTTGTTGGAGTTAATGGGTATCTAAATTTGCGTGCAGGTTCTACAGGAGCAAAATACGATGGGTTTTTCTCAGCAATCCAACCGATTAAAGAAGTCGCAGGCCCTGAGTACTTCGGTGGAGTCGCTAACGTAACAAAGCGTGGAGAAGGTTACGGCCCAGGATGGAATACAAATTTCATTGAGCGCGGATGCCAAATTGCTGAAACCGGTAAATGCGGCTATCGACTCCCATTTGATCTTGAAAGTACCTATGTCTTGAAGGTTCGTCTTGGGCAACCAGTGCAGGGTTGGCTCCATGGCCGCATGAAAGATGCCAATGTTGTGATGTCGACTGCAGCAGATAATTCCCAGATAGTTGAAATCTCCGCGAAGCCTTTGAGTATTCCATCTGTCTATGGCTGGGTTAAGTGGAGTGAATTGCCACAACCCTTGAAAGATCTCTACCCAGTTGGAGCCGGTGGCACTACACGTGGATATAACGATTTCGTGACGACAGACCTAGCCTCACGCACCTTGCTCACTAAATCTGAAGTTGCCGGTAACTATGCAATTAATGAGATGAACCTTTGGCTTCCGCTTCTCAATGACAAGGCAGCTGCCATGCGAACCTTCTGGGTTGCCCAAACTATCCGTGGTGAACTTCCGCTGGAATCACAGAATTGCGTAGCTGGAAAAGGTTTTACGGGGGTAATTGGAACTAACGCAGTTGTTTATAGCGATGGCCCACCAAAATTTGATAAAGCAGAGCAGTCACTTAACTACACAGTCGGTGCATCTCACCTCGATTCAAAGGGAGAGCTCTTTAAGGGTTACTACCAATTGAACCTACGCTCTGATGTCGCTCGCTGTCTCTATGGATTCGGGTCTGCGCCAATTCAGGCAAAGATTGAAGTTTCTAGCTCAGATGGAACCCCATCGGTAGCTACCACGGTGATTAATGAGAAAGACGGCTGGCTCAAGATGACAGCTGGTGGATTTACATTCTCCACACCAAGTATCAAGGTCAAGCTCTCACAAGAAGCGCCCACCCCGACACCTTCTGCCACGCCAACTCCGACTGCATCAGCAACTCCGACTGCAAAACCTGCAGTAAAGAAAATCACTATTACATGTGTTAAAGGAAAGACCAGCAAGAAGATAACCGCGATCAAACCAGCATGTCCGACGGGATATAAGAAAAAATGAGAGCAAATAGATTCTTTAGCGTTCTTCTCGGTATTGGAATTGCAATAAGCCCAGTCGGTGCAGTTAGTGCTGCTGATCTGATTGAAGCAGACGAATCATTTGCCATGCCAAATGATGTTACTCCTGGCCAGCATGGTGTCGTCTTTACAGATCAAGATACTGGGCAGATAGCTTCTTACTTGACCGACAGAGCAAAGTTCTCAAATGATCAGATTGATCCGACCTGCACATCTATCGATGATAAATCTTGTACCAGCGATCTACTGGACTTCAGGGCAATTATTCCTTTCTGCCAAAGTGCCACTGATATGAACTGCATAGAAGAGGTTGGTGCAGTTAAGGCAGATGGAAGTAAAGTCGTTGGAGAGTTCAAGCAGTATTTCCCTCTCAAGGCTCAGAACGAATTTGTCGGGAATCCCGATTACCAGCTTCCTTCGGGAACCTCGGGATCAATCTTTACACTTCCGAACCTCGCCCATAAAGGTGGCGAACTTTATTTTGCATCATTTGAAATGAATGGATTTATTGAGAAATCTCGAAAGAGAAGCACCGCAACAGGATTTTCCGCACGAATTACTCCAGTCCAACTTCAGAGCGCGCCACTCACAACTCGAACTTGTGGTGAAACAAATGCCGTCTGCCCTGATGCTGGGTATGCGTTCAACGTGATTACAAAGAAGTGGGGCAACCAAGCCTCTGGGTTTGATGGCATTCATTCTTGTGCTGCCACATCTACGAAAGATGACATGTGTGCACAGCGATTTAGTTTTCCTGAAAATCTTCGTCCTTACATGAAGGTAAAGCTGAATCTGACTCCTTCAGGGTGGCTTCACGGAAGATTTGCTGACCCAACCGTGGATATCTCAACGACTGATGGGGCGACCAGAATTTCGATAGAAGCTCTTCCGGTTCGCGTTCCAATAATTTATAAGTCTTACCTTTGGAAGGATTTACCCGCAGCCATCAAGTCTGCATATAACGAGCAGACCGGAGATTTTCTACTCGGATCTAGTGGAAGCTTCACTCGTATCCCTGGATCATGGGGAGAAACCGATCCCCTCAAGAGGCACAGAATTAGTTCGCCTTCTCCATCTGGAGCAACTGGAATTGAAGAGCTAAAAACGTGGCTGGTAGACGTTCAAGACAAAGCGACAGCAATGCCATCGATGTGGAGCGTTCGAACACTTCGTGAAGACGAGAAATCTGGATCGAACAAGTGCTTTGAGAGTGCAACCCAACTCACTGGATTAGTTACTACAAATGCAACTCAGTATTCAGCTGGACCACCGACATTTGATAAAGCGGAGGGAACGCTTGTCTATAAGGTAGCAGCACCGCACTACTCTTCAAATGGTGATGTATTCAAAGGTCGCTATGACCTCACAATGCGTTCTGATATCGCTCGCTGTGTTTACGGATTCACAAAGGCGCCAATAAAAGCGGAGCTCTCCATTGTCAGTGCTGATGGCAGTCCTCAAGTAGCGACAACAATTCTCGGAGAGAAGAATGGTTGGGTCTTTCTCAGTGCTGCGAACTTCGAATTCTCTGCGCCAATCATTAAAGCCAAGCTCACCCAGGAAGCTGTAGTAGAGCCAACCCCAACCGCAACTGCAACAACAAAACCGACTGTGGCGAAGCGAACAACAATCACGTGCGTAAAGGGTAAGTCTGTAAAGAAGGTCACTGCCGTTAAGCCTAAATGTCCAACAGGATTCAAGGTGAAGAAGTAATGCCGAAAAGTAGCGCTGGAGTTCTTTCGTTGACAAAGAGAATCACTCTTGGTGTTGTCGCAACTTCCACATTGTTGTTTACGCTCAGTCCGGTTACCTCCACGGCCAATTCAAACTACACACCAAACTATTCACCGATTGAAATTGACTATCCGGGAACTAACGTTGTCTTCCATGTTGGCGAGGCAGCCGTACAGTTTAAATCTAATCTTGAAACTTACGGGCAGAACAATGGCAGGCAAATATGGTGTAGATCTATCGATGATGCGGACTGTGTTTTCAACGAGAATACTTCCAGCTCGGCAACATCTATGCTGCCTCCGTGTGATGATGCGGCTGGGATAAATTGCATCGCAGGATTGCAGATCACAACACAGAATGGGCAGAAACAAACAGCAAAATTAGTCAAAGAGATCGGTGGATTCACAATTCCTGCAGATCCTGCCAAAGGTTACATTGGAGGTCGCAGCGCTAGTATCTGGTCGGTCGAGGATGGCCTTTCTAATGCCGGAGCCCAAATCAAATTTTCGGTCGCCGCTCAATTTGGGGCAACCTGGAATAAACGAAAGTTAGCCTTTGAGGTTCAAAAGCTTTCCGTATCAGTTTTCCCAATAGTTGAAAAACCAGGTGATTTTTTCGCAGATCGCTGGGCAACCGATGCCGAACGTTTGCAATCCGCAAATGGCCAATTCGCAGGTCGCCCACTTCAACACATTCCCAAAGTTAGACAGGGCATGAGCGCAAATGATATTAGAGAGTGTTTATTTTTTGATGATGGGTACTGCGCACTGCACACTGTTTTCCCAGAATCTACTCGAGTTAAGGTTGATCTTCGCCTCACTAATGAACTTGGCGGATGGTTCCACGGACGAATCAAAGATCCACTGATTATGATTCAACAAAGTACTCCTACGAGCAATCTCGTTTCGGTAGATGCTGAAGCGATCATGATTCCAAGACTTACACATGTGGTCGAACACACTTCGCTAGATGCACTTGAAGAAAGACTTTTCAGCCAAACATTCTGGGGTGGGGCGGTTCCTCGAGAGCTCTATGCAGGGCCACTAGCCGATACTGGAAATAGAGGATTTGAATTCGTCAATGCACTGAGAGAGAAAGTAGGAGACTCGGCTGCGGGTTCTACCTCTACATGGAACTTCACTTCGATCAGCGCAGGAAGTGGATCGAGCTGCCTTAGTGATTCAAGCAAAGTTTTGGGAATTGTCTCAACTAATGCAACGGTCTTTGAAAGTACCGCACCTCAATTTACGGATGGCCAGCTTGCATACAAGGTTTCGGGCCTTCACTACCAGAAAGATAAAAAGACTGAGAATCTTGGAACCTACGACTTAGTCATCAATAGTGATGTTGCCCGTTGTCTCTATGGTTTTACAAGAGCACCAATTTCGGCATCTGTTTCCATCACCGGAGGATCTGATCAGAAGATCGCAACCACCGTTGTTAATGAGAAGAACGGATGGCTAAAACTCGCTGCCTACGGCTTTACCTATAGCGAGAAGGTTCTGCAGGTCAAGCTAACTCAGGAAGTTGAGGCCAAGCCAACTCCAGCAGCGACTCCAATGGCGAAGCCGGCAGCAGCAAAGAAGGCAACTATCACTTGCGTTAAGGGAAAGACGACCAAGAAGGTCACTGCAGTAAAGCCTAAATGCCCAACCGGATTCAAGAAAAAGGCCTAAGCCATGAGAAATCGATTAACTGCTGGATTTGTCATTATGTTCTTACTCAGCTCACTCCTTTCAGCCAGCGCTGCAGATAACACCGACGAAATGTTCCGGGCCCAACCCGAACCCGGTGCTGGTTACTTGGGTTACACAGCTTTTCCTGCAGGGGCAGCAGTGGGTAACCTCTCCGCGCTCATTGGCATGGAGACAATAGGAGACAAAGTAGAGGCACTCTCGATCTGCGAGAGTATTGCTGACCCAAAATGCGCAAAGAGTGATTTCTTCCAGTACTCAGCTTTCTTTCCTTTATGTGTTACCGCTGAGGATTTAGATTGTATTGAGGGCATAACCGCCACGACAGAAGAAGGACGAAATTTAGCTGTCTCTGACGTAACTCAATTTAGCGACGTTAAGGCAAATCAATACAAAGGTGATCCAAGTATTGGTTTGCCATCTGGGTCATCCCCAGTCCTTTTCACCGTAACGGGTGCCCCTCATAGTTTGGGCACTCAGTACATGGCCGCAGTTTCAAGTTATGGCAATATTGATAAAACGATTAGCCCAAATACTGTTGTGGAGAATGGGGCGCTAGCGATATTTGCGGTTAAGACAAGTGAAGGAAAGTACAAACCTGAAGAGATGGCCAGCACCCCTTCGGCTTATGCCGGAAAAAAGTGGCGCACTTCTAGTGGTGGAGATTATTCTTGCAACTACACAGATGGAGTTAAATGTGCAGTCGCTGGGCCAATTCCAGCCGATATAAAGTTCGGATTAAAGGTTCGATATAGCGCGCCAATCAAAGGTTGGTTCCATGGGCGCGTTCAAGATCCCAACATCACCTATGCTGCTGGATCAGGAACCTCGAAGGTTTTGGCGGTGACCGCCAAGGCAGTTCAAGTTCCTGCCCTTTCTATCTGGAAAAAGAAGGAAGAGCTAACTCCAGAACTAAAGAACTTGTATGCCTCACTTCCAAAACCATTGGGTGGTTCGGGTTCAGGCGCTGGAAGGCTAGACCTTCAAAGTGGTCCTGAATCAGGCTGGTCTCTCATGCGCGCCAACAATGTGGGTTATTCGCAGCAAGAGTTAAATGAATTCTTGGCATGGATCCCACTTTTTGGAGATAAAGCCAATTTAGCTCCTATGGTGTGGACGATGAATTTGATGACGAATTTCAATTCAGGAATTCTGGGTAGTACCTGTACGCCGAGTTCAGATCAGCTCACAGGGATGGTCTCAACAAACGCTACTCAATACCTCGCTGGACCACCTTCATTTAATGCAGAGACAGGCGAACTTGAGTACAAGGTTGCCGGTCCACACTTGTTGCCTAACGGTGAACTCTCACGCGGAACTTACGACTTAACTCTGCGAGCTGATTTTGCGCGTTGCCTCTATGGAATAACTGGAACAGCAGTCAGAGCTACAGTCTCAATTCTCTCTGAGAACGGCACTTCAGTAAATGCTGTGAGCGTGGTCAATGAGAAGAACGGCTGGCTCAACTTTGCGGCAAGAGGGTTCACGTATTCCTCGCCAACGATCAAGGTGAAGCTGACCGAGGTAGCGCCAACCCCAATTGCAAAGCCTGCGCAGAAGAAAGTAACCATCACCTGCGTAAAGGGTAAGACATCAAAGAAAGTTACAGCCGTGAAGCCAAAGTGCCCAACAGGATTTAAGGTAAAGAAGTAATGAAGAAGTTCTCCCTTTGGCTTGGAATCGCTTTTCTGATCTCACTTCTGCCTATATCTGTAAGTGCTGCTGAAATCGATGAACATTGGCAGGCTCCAACGGCAACTGCTGCCGATCAGATTGGTGTCATATTTGATGACCGAGCGGACTATTTCTACATTGGTGCATTAACAGGAGCAGTCGATGACTCTGGCTGGAAGTCGATTGTCTGCGCTTCGCTCAGTGACGCCAAGTGCGCAAATGCTGCCTATTTTTCATTTAAAGCAATGCTCAAGCCATGCGTTGATGCTTCAGATACAAACTGCATACTCTCACTAGCTGCAGTCAAGGCAGATGGCGGTAAGGTAGAAGGAAAGTTCTCTCGCTACGTAACAACCGATACCAAGACTTATTGGGATGGTTCAAGTTCTTTGGGAATCCCGGACTCTCGCGCAGAATCTCTCTGGACATTTGACGGTATCAAGCATTCAGCAGGCTCTGACTTCCTGCTATCGAGTATCTTGGATGGCGTATACAAAGCTGGCCAAGCTCCAAAATTCAATCGACTTCAATCCGTCATTCAGCCAGTTTCGGAGGTGAAAGATTCAACAATAGAACGTGTGCGAGCTATGGACACTTCTCTATCTTTTCTGACTCAACGAGACGTGGAGAATCTATCGGGCTGGACTGGCGGACAAAAGGGTGCGCTCGCTAAGAATTGCGCGGCAAGCGATGATGGAATCTGCTTTAAACGAGAGCCTTTCCCTGCCGATCTCTCCTTCTCTGTCACGATCAAATTAGGTCAAAACATTGGTGGCTGGATTCATGGGCGAATGAAAGCTCCAGAGATCACTATCGATAAGGCTGGCGCAGATTACTTAGTGAAAGTCTTGGGAGAGCCGATCTCTGTTCCTGTTGCAGCGTATTGGGGGAACAGGGGCGAACTTTCGAGTGAAATAGTCACTGCTTATGCAACACGGGTACCAACATCAATCGGAGTCGGTAGCGGCACATCTTTGAGATATCAAACCAATGGGCAGTTCAACCAGGAGCAGATAAAGCTCTTCTCTCTATGGGTGCCTCTCATTAAAGATAAAGCCAGCGCTAATCCAAAGATGTGGATGTTCGGATCTCTAACACCAGACTCGCTTGCAACCGCTGCTCAAGGTTTGGCCTCTGCGAAAGAGTGTGTGACCAAAGCATCTGGTCTTGCTGGGCTGGTAACGACGAATGCGACGATCTACGACGGATCTATTCCAGCATTTGATTCGGCTGAAGGTGCCTTGAATTACAAAGTTGCGGCACCACATCTAGCGGCAGATGGCAGTGAGTTCAGCGGTACTTACGACTTGATAATGAGCTCTTCAGTAGCTCGCTGTATCTATAACTTCACCTCTGCGCCAATTTCGGCATCTGTTTCTATCACCACCAGCGATGGTGGAGTACAGAAAGTGGCGACTACTGTCCTCAACGAGCGAAATGGTTGGCTACATCTTGGAGCATATGGTTTTGGTTTCTCAGAACCAACCCTCAAGGTGAAACTCATTCAAGCAAATCCGACCGTTAGTGCAACATCCAAACCAACAGCGGCCAAGAAGGTAACGATTTCATGCGTCAAAGGTAAAATTGTGAAAAAAGTAACTGCAGTTAAAGCTAAGTGCCCAAGTGGATTTAAGGTGAAGAAGTGATGAAGAGATTGACCCTTGGTTTGATGACTCTTTGTCTTGCAATGACACCAGCAATACCAACAGTTGCTGCCGGAGAGTCCACCACATATTTTCCTGAGCGAAGTAGCCTCACACCTGACCAATACCTCGTTTCAGTTATTGAGCCTGGTGCTTCGGCGAATTCAAACTGGCTTGCAATTCAACCCGCTGGTATTTCAGATGGCGAAAAGCGCGGAAATTGGATTACGTGCAAAGACACAAAGGATCCAGCCTGTGATTTTAGCGTGGAACAAAAAGATGGAATCGTCGGAAGTGTCCTACTTTCTAAGTGCGAAGCTGCCACTCAGGACCATTGTGTCGAATCGGTGGCATTTGCACTAGGTTCGGGCCCGTTTGTTGAGGCGCAATATCAGAAGAGTTCCAAGGAAACTTCACTGATGGCAGCCGATCCAGCATTAAATTTTCCCGGTAGCGGTGCGAACTCCTTGTGGAGATCTGAGAATACCCCTCACGAAGTTGGCGCAGATTATGTTGTATCTGTCAGAACAGGTCTGGGCTTCTTTAAGAAGAATCTGGGATTTGAACTATTTACATTAGATGCGCTTGTGACCCCATATCGCCCGCTCTCTATCTCAACTTTCAACGGAATAAGTGAGTGCACTTTCAAGGATGGTGACTCCTGTGGTGTCGTACAAGATTTTCCAGCATCGGTTAAGGTTAAACTGGTTTTCAGGGTGTCCAACAAATTGGGTGGATGGTTCCAGGGACGTTTGAAAGACCCAGAAATTCAAGTTGAGAAATTCAATGACGCTTCTAATCGAATTACGATCACAGCAGAACCTTCTACGGTTTCTCGATTCGCATTCCCTCAAATTCTCGCTGATTTCGATGTTAAAGAGCAGACCTGGTTTCAAAATCAGGGAAGCACCTATATTCCAGGTGGAAAGATGACTGGCCCAGCACCGGGTCAGAGAGAAGTATTTGACTTTGTCGATTATCACCGCAAAGCGCTCAAGGACACAGCTACGGGCAAGAACACTTATTGGTCGATAAGAACCACTAGTGCCGGTGGGGGAAGTTATTGCCTTGCTGATAAGACAAGAGTCCTAGGAATAGTTTCAACTAATGCGTTGGGTTATGACGGAGAAGCGCCGTCATTTAAAGATGGATCTCTCGATTACAGAGTCACAGGATTTCACTACATGCCAGACGGAAAGACGGAATCGTTAGGTACGTACGACTTAGTGATGCGAAGTGATGTTGCACGCTGCCTTTACAAGTTTTCAACTGCTCCAATATCAGCCTCCGTATCTATCGTAGGTGGAAGTGATGCCAAAATTGCAACAACTGTTGTAAATGAGAGAGATGGCTGGCTAAAACTTGCCGCTTATGGATTCACTTTTAGTGAAAAGACACTCCAGGTTAAGATTTCACAGGATGTGCCTAATCCGACCGTTAGTGCAACATCCAAGCCGTCAGCAGCCAAGAAGGTAACAATTTCATGCGTTAAAGGTAAAACTGTGAAAAAAGTGACTGCAGTTAAGCCTAAGTGTCCGAGTGGATTTAAGAAGAGGGGTTAACGTATGGATCTCATGAGAAATCGTTTCTTCCAATCCATCATGGCGCTGACGGTGGCTTACTTGGCTATTGTCTTTTTGATTTCACAAAGCCCGGCTGGAGATAGCAAGGAAATCTCAGAGAAGTTGATTGAGATGAGCCCTGATAATCGTTTAGATCTTCTAATTCAGATTACTGGAGTAAATCCACTCGAAGGAACGGCCGCAGCTCGCGTGCTTCCTTGGCCACAGTCAGATGACATTGGCTATCAATTTAAATCTGGTTGGATTCCAAGCCAAGATGTCAGCATCCACGTTGACTCAGTCATTGGTGGCAGCAACGGTGGAACCAATGTGTACTACTTTAGTAAGGACACTCCGACTGGCGGATTTAATGTTCAGATCGATGAACAACCCGGGGCGGGTGCTCGCTCGAAGGTCGATTGGTATCCCATGGATCTCTATAACTTTGAAATCCCAGTCAGTGTGATTGGCGAAGATTCATCGCTGAATATTCTTCCCCAGGATTACACGAAGAACATCGATACTTTCGATATCAAGATGACACATGGTCTCTGGTCTGATCCAGATACGATCGTAACGATGGGGGACCAGGACTCATTTGATGCAGCAGTTGATGAGTTCACAAATGGCCAATCTTCTACAGTATTTACAGCAACTCGCTCGAACTCGACCAAGCTCTTGGTTTCAATCATTCTTCTCTTGATGGTTACGGCGATGGCATCGGTTGCAATCTTGACCCACATGGTGGTCAATGGAAAGCGCCCTCCATCATTGTCATCATTGACGTGGACAGCGGCTCTTACTTACTCATTGATCTCACTTCGCGGTTTGATGCCAGGAGATCCACCAATTGGCATCTTCGTCGACAAGCTCTTCTACTTCCCATCCTTGATTCTTACCCTGGTCTGCTCCCTCTGGGTATTGATGACCTGGGTCCGACGGGATGATTTCCAAGCGTAAGGATCGATGATGAAAAAACTACATTCATTACTTCTAGCGCTAGCTATGGTTGTTGGCCTTGCACCAGCAACGCTGCAGGGTGCGCAAGCGGCAACTGGCTTGGTTGATGAGGGATACATCCCGCCTGATCTACCTATTCAAGGTTCAGTTAACGTTAATTTTAAGGATGGAAGATTTCAGACATTTGATACCGGAGCTCCTTATCTGATGTGGAGTAATGGCGGATTTACCTCACGGGGGATTGAGCAGGCCCTTCTCTGTGATTCGATTGATGACGCTAAGTGCAAACAGGTCGGTGGATACTTTGAATTCTTCACTCGCCTTGTAGCGTGCACGACAGCAGAAGCCCTCGATTGCATCGAAGGAATCACGGCCGAATCAAGTGGTGGAACAGCGCAAGGCGAATTCGTCGAGAGTTTCCCAAAGAAGATAAAGACGACATATACAGCAAATTCTGCAGCCAGGTTACCCGTGGCAAGCAGTGCAGGATTTTGGAAATTTACCAACGTTGAGCATCCAGGTGGCAATCAGTTCTTCGTTGATGCAATGTTGCGCGGAAGAATGAAAGCTGGTGAGACCACTTTCACAAATTCATCCCTCAACATCGCAGTCTTTGCCGCTTCAAAGAAGCCTCTTGGCGTGCATCAAACTTCACCAGATGTGGGTGGAGGCATCGATGATGGTTCAAGTTATGTGATTCAGCGAAACGGGTCAACGCCAGCAGATGCATATTTTGGTGCTGTTGGAATATATGGCGGCTACCAGGGAGAGACCCTTGATTGCGTCATGTCAGGCGATAGTCTCTGTGCCAATCGCCATGCAATTCCTGATGGCGTTAAGTTCACACTTAAATTAAGACTTTCAAGTTCTCCAACTGGTTGGCTTCACGGTCGACTAGACCAACCAAGCGTTGAGATCGTCTCCCTGCCTCAGTCACCTGCAATCTCTCTTTCTATCTCTGGTGCAACCACCAGAGTTCCAGCTGTTGGAAAGATGAGTAACTGGGTAGATCTTCCTCAGACACTTCGCGATAAGTACCTGCAAGGTGGATTCGCTGGAACCAAGTACGGATGTAGATGGTGTTCAACCGATCCTCTGAAAAATACACTGACTGCAAACCCATCTGTGTCTGGTGTAGGCGCGATGGAAGAGCTTCGCGCTTGGCTACCTCTTGTCAATGACAAATCGTCAGCTGATCTCAACACATGGTCGATTCGCTCACTAAGCGCAGCCGAGATGAATGGAGCAGACCTCTGCTTTACAAAGAATAATCAGATCAATGGATTACTGATGACGAATGCGACCGTCTATTCGGCAGGTCCTCCGCAGTACAGCGATGGAACTTTGGATTACCAAGTGGCAGCACCGCACCTGATGTCCAATGGCGATGTTTTCAAGGGCCAGTACAACCTTGTAATTCGAAGCGAAGTTGCTCGGTGCATTTACAAATTCACTAGTGCTCCAATTCAGGCATCGGTCTCGATTGTAAATTCCAGCGGTGTCTCTGAATTGGCAACGATGGTGATGGGCGAAAGAGGCGGATGGCTCTATCTCAATGCGAGCAATTTCGAATTCTCCTCACCAACGCTCAAGGTAAAGCTGACCCAGGAGAAGGCGGCAGAAGCGACCGCGACCCCCACACCTGTAGCAATGGTGAAGCCGGTCGCGAAGAAAGTGACGATTACCTGCAAAAAGGGAAAGGTGACCAAGAAAGTCACTGCGGCTAAGCCAAAGTGCCCTTCTGGCTTCAAAAAGAGCGCCTAGGGGCTAGCGGCCAGCCGGCCCCGTGTGTCGGATAGGCTCAATATCGGCGGGTGCAGACTTTCGGGGTTATAAGAGGCCGATTTCCCTTATACGGGGGGCCTGCCTTAGACTCACCCTTCGGTCCAGATGAGAATCCACAGGATTTAAGGCTAGACCACCCATGTTCGTTTTATGAGATAACAGAGAAGAAGGTAAATTTTTGGCTAGCAAAGATGGCGCCATCGAAATTGAAGGCGTTGTAGCTGAAGCTCTACCTAACGCAATGTTTCGCGTTGAACTAACAAA
>JACCDM010968322.1_pt1 | contig 17172 bp, 15 predicted proteins | sample 7445851 | NCBI WGS metagenome assembly JACCDM01 (sample SAMN15323438, study PRJNA562643) | freshwater metagenome | isolation source: river surface water | place: USA:Blue River Watershed | collected 2017-08-16
TAGATAACTTCCATTCCCGCATCACGCAAGGCAGCCGCAATGACTTTGGCACCGCGATCGTGACCGTCTAGCCCTACTTTGGCAATTAAAACCCGAATCGGACGATTTAACATGTTGCAAAGATATGCAATTCCTCTAAAGCTCTTGAAGTTCAACCATGCGCCTAAACGACTCTGATTTTTCAATCAAATCCGCATATTTACCCACCTGCTCAATTTCACCGGCCTTCATAACCACAACCCGATCTGCATTTTTAATGGTTGACAAGCGGTGAGCAATAATGATGATGGTATATTTTCCCTTCAAAGAATCTATGCTGCTCTGTATGTGTCGCTCAGTCTCTGAATCCAACGCCGATGTCGCCTCGTCCATAAACAAGAATTCAATATCCTTATAAAGTTCGCGCGCAATGCTGATTCTCTGCTTTTGCCCGCCACTCAAATTGATGCCGTTGTTTCCCAAACGTGTTTCTTCCTTATCCGGAAACCCTTCAACAAATTCAACCGATTTAGATTGCTCAATCGCCCGATTGAATTTCAACAAATTCGCCTCGTTTTTTTCAGCCCAAAAGGTAACATTATTATAGACCGTGTCATCAAAAATCACTGGCTCTTGTGTGATATACCCAATTTTTCGTTGTATAAAATCAAAATCAAGCCCTCTAACATCGTGTCCATAATAAAATAAATGCCCCTCTGTAGGCTGCAACAATCCCGTCAAAACATTCATCAACGTGGTTTTTCCCGATCCGCTCTCGCCCACAAAGGCCACGGTTTCGTTTTTTTCGATGGATAAATCAAGCGATTTAAGGATTTTAAAATCCCCAAAAGCGAAACTCATCTCTCTCAAAACAAACGGCGCGCCTTCTTCAACTTCTATGCGCTCAGTTCCTTGGCTTTTTTTCTTGGACTGTAAATCAGCTAAAAACAACCTCATGTTATCCATCGAACCCGAGTAAACCAAAAACCGGTTATAGGCTGGTTGTAAAATCGCCACAGCGCTCAATCCCCGGTAAAAAAACAACAAACTCAAAATGATGGTGGCCAATTTGCCACCCAAATAATGGGTTTCTATAAAAATAGTCACGCAAACAATTCCAACCAACAACGGGTCCCTCAAACCAATAACCAAGGCATTTAAGATCCCCATCTTTCTGTTGCTCTGCTCAATATCTCCAACTCTGTTTAATAGCTTTAATCTCAACTTTTCAGCGCTAGCAGTAGCGGTCAAGTATTTGAAAAAGGCCACAGTCTGAATCAATAATCCCTGAAAAGCACTGGTGCTCTCAACCACACTTTTAGACAGTTCTTTGGTTTTCTTAAACAACGTTTTAAATACCAAATTGGCGCCCAAACCCGCAAATACAACCACAATAGCAAAACCAGGATTAGACATAAAAGCCAAAGCCATATAACTCAACACCAACACCAACTGTTGGATGATTTGCATATAAGATATATACGCTGATGTAACCCTTTCCACCTCACCCGTAAGTGTATTCTGAATCTGTCCAGCATCAGACTTAGCAAAGGCATGATAATCATATTCTAACAAGGCGTTGATGTTGTCTACACGAACCCTTTTTATAAAATATTGCTGATAAATAGCATTCAAGTACTCACTTCCCCAAGAAGCCAAACCTTTCAGAACAAAAATCAAAAACACAAAACACAAAACAACGTCCAAAGTCATCTTCAACCCCAATCCCGTAATAAAATCAACAATGAACGATAAATTTCCCAATTGATTTGCGCTTGCAACTTCCCCTTTGTCTGAAACAAACTCCAACAACGGAACAAACATCGCCAATCCAAAGCCATCCAAAATCCCCACAAATAGGCTCAAGAAAAAGTAAATAACAATTCTATACTTTAAATATTTGTAGAAAAAGGCCAATTGCGGCAAAGTTTTTAAAGCCAATTTTTTAAGAGATTCTAACATAGAGTAGCGCCTGTCCTGCAAAGATATGAATTACCTTTGCTCCGTGAAATATTTGATTGTTGGACTTGGCAACCCAGGAGACGAATACGCTCAAACCCGTCACAACATCGGTTTTGACGTTCTAGATCGTTTGGCCGCATCCACTTCATGGGAGCTCTCCCGCCATGGATGGGTCTGCGAAGTCAAATACAAAGGAAGAACCCTCATCCTGCTAAAACCCAATACCTACATGAACCTCTCCGGTAAAGCCCTTTCCTACTGGATGCAGCAAGAGAAAATCAAGCTCGAAAACGTGCTTGTAGTGGTTGACGATCTCTCCCTTCCGCTAGCAAAACTCAGACTCAGACACAAAGGTAGCGACGGTGGACACAACGGCTTAAAGAGCATTCAAGCCTCTCTCAACTCCGATGAATATTCGCGCTTAAAATTCGGTATTGGCAACGACTTCCCCAAAGGAAGACAAGTTGATTTCGTTCTAGGAAAATGGAAACCCGAAGAAAAAGATCCCATCGACAAAGGTATCGACGAAGCCATCAGCTCTATTTTGAGCTTTGTGCAGAAGCAATAACCCCCACCAAAAATCCAATTGCCAAATTCAAACCGGCAACCAATCCAATATCTCCCATTCTCAAGCTTACCGGATAAACCATCTCAAAGCTGCTTTGTGTGGTTACCAAACCAAATCTCAACTGAACCCAAATCAGGCCTAAAGCCAATAAAATTCCTACCACCGTGCCCACCAAGGCAACCCATATTGCTTGAAGCAAAAAGATCCACCTCAAACCAGAATCACCCATTCCCAAGGCCGCTAACATTTTCAAATCTTGGGCTTTATCAATTTGCATCATTCGTATCGATCCAAACAAATTAAAGCTGATCAACAACAAAACAAAAGCCAACAACGCAAACGAAAACCACTTTTCCGTATTAAACATTCGATACAAGGTTCCGTGTTGTTCGGCCCTATCCATCACCTTAAAACCTGGACCCAGCTTTTCAACCAAATCACCCTTTACCTCTTCAATCTTTAATGGGTCTTTCACTTTTATATCCCAACGCCCTTCGGAATCTTCGCGTTCAAACAACCCCCTTGCCACCTCTATTGGCACAATCAAGGTGTTTTCATGATTCTCTTCCCTGATTCTAAACATCGCCCTCACCGACAATTCCTCCAAATTCAAGGTGGTCTGAGCCAATGATCCCGCCGTCCTCGATGGCGTCATAACCTCAACGGGCCTGTCCACCTGCTCAATATTCAATTGATACACCAAACTCTCCGACATCCAAGCATCGCGCGCACCCAACTGAGCACTCCCCGCAACCACCAAACTATCCGCATTATAAACTTTAAAAAAATTGCTATCAACCCCCCAAATCCTCGCCACCGTCTGCTTATCTCCATACTTCACAATGGCCTTGTCTATCAAACTCTGACACACATACCCCCTACCCTCTACCAACGACCCACTACCCCCTACCACCGACCCACTACCCCCTACCAACGACCCACTACCCTCTACCACCGACCTTGTACCAACCACCAGATCCGGCGCCGTCGCCTTAATCCCCCCAAAAATACTGTCCTCAAAGCCGTTCAAAGCACTCAATAACACCAACAACGACATCGCGCCGAGCGCGTATCCCCCCAAAGAAATTCCCGTAATGATGTTGATGGCCGATGGATTTTTCCTCGAAAAAAAGTAGGATTTCGCTATCAGCCAAACCGCTTTCATTGATCCTTGATCTTCCGAAACAACTCTTCCATTTTTTCAACGTAGTCAAGTGTTTCGTCTTCGTAAAACCGTATTTCAGGTACCGTTCTTACGCTGTTTCTGATCTTTTGAGCCAATTTGTGGCGAATTTCCTTGTTGATCTCGCCGTTCAAATGCTCCAAAATCGCTGCCCTGTTTTGATTGTTATACAAACTCAAATACACCTTTAAATAACCCAAGTCTGGACTTACAACCACCTTCGATATAGTTACAAACGCACCCGTCAACCATTCGTGTCGGTGCGCCGATAGCAACTCTCCCAAATCCTTCTGGATTTGTCGAGCAAATTTTTCTTGTCTCATTCCCATATTATAACTCCTTTCTCATGCGCGCCACCGGTATATTCATCTGCTCTCGGTACTTAGCCACCGTTCTGCGCGCAATATTGTATCCTTTTGCTTTTAACAAATCCGCCAAAGCATCATCCGTCAATGGCTTGCTCTTATTCTCCTTGTTGATAGCTTCCTCCAAAATCTTCTTGATCTCTCTGTTGGAAACTTCCTCACCTTCATCGGTCGATATTCCCTCAGTAAAGAAAAATTTCAACGGATAAATCCCAAATTCCGTTTCCACATACTTCGAGTTTGCCACCCTGCTTATCGTGCTCACATCCATGCCAATGGTCTCTGCAATGTCTTTCAATATCATGGGACGTAAATACGTTTCCTCCCCTTCCAAGAAAAACTCGCGTTGCCGCTTAACAATGGCTTCCATGGTATTCAACAACGTGTTTTGACGCTGCTTCACCGAATCGATAAACCAACGTGCACCATCCACCTTCTGCTTGATGTATTGAACCGCATCCTTCAATTGCTGCTCCTTTTGAGGAGTGCTTTCGTAGGTTCTCAGCGTTTCTGCATAAGCTGCGCTCAATCTCAACTCTGGCGCATTCCTAGAATTTAACGTCACCAATAAATGTCCGTCCTCGTTCCTTACGGTAAAATCTGGTATGATATACTGCGTCTTTCCGCTTCCGCTTGAACCCGACTCACCCGGCTTAGGATTCAATTTCACAATCTCAGCAATAGCTGCCCTCAACTGTTCATCAGTGATCTTCAACGCCTTGGTAATTTTATCGTAATGCTTCTTAGAAAAAGCATCCATTTGATCAGCAATAATGCTCTCCGCCAACGAAATGGCCTCATTATCACCGTAATCTTTCTTGTACAATTGCAACAACAAACACTCTTGCAAATCTCTCGCACCTATTCCCGCTGGATCAAAATTCTGAATTTTAATCAGAACCTTTTCCAATTCATCTTCGGTGGTCATGATGTTCTCATTGAACGCCAAATCATTGCGAATGCTCCTCAACTCCCTTCTCAAATATCCATCCTCTTCAATGGAATTGATCAGGTGAAGCGCCAACATCAACTCTTTTTCATCGTGGAAACCCGCCCTTGCTTGCTCCACCAGATATTCTACAAACGAACTTTCCGCCCTAATCGGCAACTCATCTCGCTCCTCTCCACTATAATCTTCACCCATCCGGAAGCTGCCATAATCATCTTCAGCCCCGCTCGCCCTGAGCATCTCATCAACATCTATTCTGTCGTCGTCCCAGTCTTTTTCTGTTTCGGGGGATGTTTCTTCGTACTCCGTTTCTCCGTCCGTTTTTTCCAACGCCGGATTATCTAAAAGCTCCTCTGTCATACGCTCTTCAAAATCGAGCGTGTTCATCTGCAACAGCTTAATAAATTGTATTTGCTGCGGTGAAAGCTTCTGTTGAAGGGTTTGTATTTGAGACTGACTTAAAGCCATGCATCAAAAATAAGCATTTTTTATCCCTCTGCCTTCAATCGTTCCGCGTTTTCCGCAACCATCAACGCATTAATGATGTCTTCTATGTCGCCGTCCATCACATTTGGAAGGTCATAACGGGTCAATCCGATTCTGTGATCCGTCAATCTACTCTGAGGATAATTATACGTTCTAATCTTTGCGCTTCTATCACCCGTAGACACCAATGTTTTTCTTTTTGCTGCAATGGCCGCATTGTGTTTCTCCAATTCTACCTCATACAATTTGGTTCTCAAGATCTTCATGGCCTTTTCCCTGTTCCCCAACTGCGTTCTTTCAGTTTGACAAATAACCACCGTTCCCGTTGGTAAGTGAGTCAGCATAACCTTAGTTTCCACCTTGTTTACGTTCTGTCCACCCGCACCACCGCTTCGAGATGTTTCCATTTTCACATCCGCTTCCCTGAAATTCACATCCACCTCATCCGCTTCTGGCATCACCGCAACCGTTATCGCCGATGTATGCACCCTGCCCTGACTTTCCGTCAAAGGAACTCTCTGCACTCGGTGCACACCGCTCTCATATTTCATGATTCCATAAGAACCTTGTTCATTAATGGCAAAACTTATCTTAGAAAATCCTCCGGTGCTTCCTTCCATCTCCTCCATTACTTCGGTGCTCCATCCCTTCGATGAACAAAACTTGCTGTACATCCGGTAAACATCCCCCGCAAAAATACAAGCCTCGTCACCTCCAGTGCCCGCCCTGATCTCAACCACGCAGGTCTTCGCATCCTCAGGATCCTGCGGAAGCAACAACAACCTAATCTCCTCTTCCATCGGCGCCACCTTGGCTTCAAGCATGTCCAATTCATCCTTGGCCATGTCTTTCAGCTCCTTATCTTTTTCGTTCTGAAGGATATCTTTCGCCTCTGCAATGCCTTCAATCACCTTTTTATACTCAAAATAAGCCTCCACCACCGACTCTAAATCGCGGTATTCCTTATTCAACTTTTTAAAACGCCTGATATCTGTTGAAACCTCGGGGCTACTCAAAAGCAACTCCAGCTCCTTAAAATGCGCGTAAACCGCCTCTAATTTGTCTAACATTTATTTCCTAACCAAAGGTACATCGGTAAAAGCACCGCCTGTCAATTCAATATTTCCATAAGGAGAACTTGCACCACTCATCACTTTGTGACTAGCATTAAACAACCCCGAAAACTTCTCTCCCTTATAGTAATGTGTTACCCTAACCGTCCAGTTAATGTCGTAATTCTGCAACATCCACTTAGACGTTGTATAATCCCACTTAGGCGAATAAGAGCAGTAATCACTCACCTGTGGATCAGTTGTTCCAGTATATGTTCCCGCAACAGCACCCGTCTTAACCACGGTAAAATGCACTCTAGACGTATCCGAAAATCGTATACCAGTCAAGCTCAAAAATCCCGAATAATCTTCAGATTCTAAACCCCACAAAGTATCTCCATCAACCAGTATAAACTCATTAAAACCATTGCTTATCCAGGGCTTACCATTGATATTACAAGTCAATTTTTGTCCTGCATTTTTATTGTTATTGTTGTTGTCACCACCATCATCTTCACAGCTTCCCATAAAGCCAACTAACAATAAACAAGTTGCTGCCAACATTAAATTCTTCATCTTACAAAGTTATTTTATTTTTTCAAACTCATGAACCACTAGTTCATCACCGTCAAATTTCGCATACGCCGATCCCGTGAACCACTGTCCCAAATTAATATATCTCGAAACCCCATTACTTAGGGTCACATCCAACTGCAAATGCCTATGCCCAAACACAAAATAATCTACCACATTCCCACTACCCCCTACCAACAACCCTCTACCTTCTACCAACGACCCCCTACCATGTACTAAAGTCCCCCTACCATGTACCAACGACCAATCCTCACAAAACTGCACCAAATACTCCTTATCATTTCCTTGGAAAGTTTCCTCCCACTTAGGCTGATTCAATCTGCTTTTCTTGCTCCATCCCGATGCCAACCGAATTCCCAAATCCGGATGAAGCATCCCAAAAAAGCCTTGAGCTAATTTATTGGTAAAAATGCGCTTCAATAATTTGTATTTCTTATCTCCAGGTCCCAATCCATCTCCATGATGCAACACAAATGTTCTTCCCGAAAACTCATGCACTTCAGGTTCCCTAAAAATTCTAACCCCGCATTCTTTTTCCAAATAATCGCGCATCCATAAATCGTGGTTTCCAACGCATACATGAATACGAATTCCTTTATCTGTTAACTCTGCAAGCTTCCCCAAAAAACGGACAAATCCTTTGGGAACTGCTTTTTTATACTCAAACCAAAAGTCAAATAAATCTCCCAGTAAAAATATATCACTGGCATCTTCTGATACAAAGTCCAACCAGCGACAAATTTTTCTTTCCCGTTCATCGGCGTTTATGCCCATACCCAAATGGAAGTCGCTAGCAAAATAGATCATTGTCCCTGAAACTGTTTTAACATACGAACATCGTTCAAGAACAAATCTCTAATATCATTGATGCCGTAATTCAACATGGTAATTCTGTCCATACCAATTCCAAAGGCGAAGCCGGAAAATTTTTGAGAATCTATACCACAAGCTTCCAAAACATTGGGATGCACCATTCCACAACCCAAAACTTCCAACCAACCCGTTCCTTTTGTAAGTCGTTTATTTTCTTCAGTATCCAATCCAACCCAAACATCCATTTCCGCGCTAGGTTCAGTAAAAGGGAAATAACTAGATCTAAAACGAACTTCTTTACCCTTTCCAAAAAATTGCTGAACAAAATAATATAAAGTTTGCTTTAAATCAGCAAACGTAACTCCTTGATCAACATACAATCCCTCAATCTGATGAAAGAAACAGTTACTTCTTGAACTCACCGCCTCATTTCGGTAAACCCTACCAGGCATAATCAATCGGAAAGGAGGTTCATGCTTTTGCATCTCTCTGATTTGCACAGAACTAGTATGCGTTCTCAAAACATGTTCACCAATGAAAAAAGTATCTTGCATATCCCTTGCAGGATGGTCATCAGCAAAATTCAACGCCCCAAAATTGTGCCAGTCATCCTCAATCTCCGGACCATCAGCTAAATCAAATCCCAAAGAATAAAAAATATCAATCAATCTGTTTTCAACCGCTTTCAACGGATGAACACTTCCCGGCATATCATGGTAAACAGGTAAACTAAAATCTATACCCTCATCACTTGCTCCGTCTTGATTTTCAAATTCCGCTTTCTTCTGTTCAAAAAGATCTTCGGCCTTTTTCTTCAAAACATTCAGAGGCTTTCCAACAGATCTTTTATCTTCTCCCTGTAAATTTTTAAAATCGTCAAACAATTGTGCTATGATTCCCTTGCGAGACAAATACGTCAAACGAAACTCTTCTAATTGCGCCGAGCTCTCAATTGAATAATTATCTATTTCTTTTTCGTATTTTTCTATGTCCTGAATCATATTACAAATCTAATCCCATTTTTGATATTCCATTGATTGGGTTTTTCACAGTCCCAATAGTAATAAATAAACCTTTTTAAATTTTATATTAATGTATTATATCTATTCCTTGTGAATTAGTGGATTGTATCGTTTTACATCTTTTTTCACGTGAAACAATTTATATAAAATATTATATATCAATTAATTATATAAATATTTTTTATGTCGTTATTGTTGGAAAAATCAACTCTATCAGTTGTGTTTTTCGGGTGAAGTTTCATGTATTTCCACATAGGTTTTTACCTTCCAATCTTTTCCCCTTATTCACTTAGAATAGTCTTTGTATTTGGAGAGTTTTTCTCCTGTTTTTTAGACTTTTTCACTATGATGGTATTCGTTAATTGAGCGTTTATGTCCATCCCAAAGAAATAATTTAAGATATGCTCTCCAGGTGTACACATCTTATCTCCGTTTTCATCGTTCCACAATAAATAATTAAACGAACCCACCGGTAGAACAAAGGATGTATTACCAGAATGTAAAGGATAATTGATTATTTCTGTCTTTCCTTTATATACGATTAATCTGTAGGTTACATTAGAATCATTTTGAAATTCAATTTTTCCCAATTTTCGGTAAGACTTTACAGAAGTATCTTTTTTAACTAGATATTGCATTGCAGATTCAAAGTTGTAATTGTCTAGCGGTTTGTGTTGAACGGGACCATTGTAAAATATTGGATATTCGGAAAAGTAAAAACTATCTTTTCCCTCTACATATATATAAGGGTTACCTTTGGTCTGCCAGATTGCTTTTATATTTAACTTCTTTATTATTTGTCCCGAACAAATTTCTTTTACCTTCAACGAATCTTGAGTTAAATATTTAATGGTATCTAAATGTACTCTTACCTCCAATAACCTTTTAATACTATCTCTCAGTCTTACAGAATTTGTAACCAAGTACGAATATTTTGCGGTATCCTTTTGTTGTATAAATACGGTTTCTTTTTTCGGGGGATATAAATACGTGAAAAAACTATCTATTTCTTCAACCTTAAAAGTGGAGTAAGATTCATTTTCGTCGTATTGATTGTTTTTGTTATCGTCACTGTAGATACAAACTTCTTTTTCTCCAGACGGTAAACCTTCAAATCTTAACTGTTCTTTATTGCTATTATCAGCCATATAATAAAGACTGTCAATTTTTACATATCCATTTACTTTTGTTTTATTGCTCTGATTATTTTCATAATTTATTTTAAACTCAGTTGTGTCCTTGTTTAGTAATATGAATGGATACTTTCCTGGGTTATTTTCATTTAGATCATTTATAGCATCATTGAAAGCTATACTGCTTGTAAAAGTTTCGATTTGAATATGTATAGCTTTATTTTCAACTTCTACTTTTGCTTTTTTATAACTTTTCGAAGGATTAAGTTGAATATTATTTTGAAATTTGATATTTTCATCAAAATAGACACTTACAAAACCACTTTTGGTGGTTGAGTCTATATTTATGATTTTAGGTGGATCTATATCCTTTTCGCCTCCAGTTGGAGATACAGGGTTTGCACAGCTACAGATTATGACTGAAATTAATATTGATAAACCAACCTTCATTTTACCTTCCAAAATGTATAAGTAACACAGATATATCAGAAGGTGATACTCCGCTTATTTGTTTAGCTTGACCAATGGTTGCTGGTTTTATTTTTTTTAACTTCTCTCTTGATTCCATACTCATCGCACCTAATTTCATATAATCGAAATTTTCCGGGATTTGAATGTATTCCAGTCTTTTTAGTTTTTCTGCCTGTTCTCTTTCTCTTTCTAGATACGTTTGATATTTAATAAATATCTCAGCCCTTAACTTAGCTTCAGTATCATAATTATTTATAGATTCTAATCCTTTAATCGTTTGTAGATCTTGTAGTTGTATTTCTGGACGAAGAAGAATTTTATTGGCTCTTTGTTTTTCTTTTAAACTACTACTCAAATTTATAGGAGCATCTTCCGGTGAAATATTCGTATTTAGAAGTAATTCTATTATTTCCTTAGAAGCTTTGTTTGTTTTTTCCAATTCAAACATTCTATTTTCTTGAGCCAACCCTATTTTATATCCTAATGGTGTTAAACGTTCATCAGCATTATCTTGTCTCAAACTAATTCTATATTCAGCCCTTGAGGTAAACATTCTGTAGGGTTCTTCTGTCCCTTTACTAATCAGATCATCAATAAGTACTCCAATATAAGCTTGGTCTCTTCCAAGTATGAGTGGTTCTTCTTCCTTTACCTTTAGTGCGGCATTTATACCAGCCATTAATCCCTGGGCAGCGGCTTCTTCGTAACCGGTTGTTCCGTTGATTTGACCTGCAAAGTATAGATTATCAATGTTTTTAGTTTCGAGTGTAGCGCGTAATTGGGTCGGTTGAAAGAAGTCATATTCTATAGCGTAACCAGGTCTAAATATTTTTGCTTGCTCAAATCCGGGAATCTTCCTTAAAGCTTTTACTTGTATTTCTTCTGGTAATGAAGTACTGAATCCATTTACGTATACTTCAACTGTTTTCCATCCCTCAGGTTCTACGAATATTTGATGTCTATCTCTTTCTGCAAATCGATTTATTTTATCTTCAATACTTGGACAATATCTAGGGCCTAATCCACTAATTGATCCGTTGTACATTGGTGAATCTTCAAACCCTTCTCTAAGAATTTCATGTACTTCTGAATTGGTATAGGTAATATGACAGCTTCTTTGTTCATGTAGGTTTCTAGTGTTTTTTAAATAACTAAAGGTAAATGGTTCTTCGTCACCTTTTTGTTCCTCCATTTTATCATAGTTTAAACTACGACCGTCTATCCTTGGAGGAGTACCGGTTTTCATTCTTCCACTTTCAAAGCCCAATGATTCTAGTTGTGCGGTTATTCCACTGGAAGCTTTTTCTCCCATTCTTCCTCCGCCAACTTGTTTTCTGCCAATATGGATGATACCGTTTAGAAAAGTACCTGCGGTTACTATGACGCTCTTACTGTAAAATGTATTTCCCATGCTACATTTTACGCCAATTACTTTTGAGCCTTCAATAATCAATTCATCAACAGAATCTTGGAAGAAATCTACATTTTGATTTTCTTCTAGTGCTAATCTCCATTCTTCTGAGAATCTCCATCTATCGCTTTGAGCTCTTGGACTCCACATAGCTAAACCTTTGCTTCTATTCAGCATTCTGAATTGAATCATTGTTTTATCTGTAATGATTCCGCTCATTCCGCCAAGCGCATCTATTTCTCGAATAATTTGTCCTTTAGCTACACCACCCATTGCCGGATTGCAACTCATTTTTGCAATGGTTTCCATATTCATGGTTAGAAGCAAGACCTTTGTTCCCATTTGTGCTGCTGCATTCGCTGCTTCACAACCCGCGTGTCCTGCCCCAACTACTATTACGTCGTATCTCATTTTTGGTTAGGTTTCATGTGAAACATGCGCTTCCAAGTTTCTATTGATTTATTTTCAGCGTTTCTCATTTTTAAAGTATCGGATTCATTTTTGTCTTTGTAACCCATAAGATGTAGAAGACCATGACTTATTACTCTGGTTAATTCCTCGTTATAGTTTGTATTATAGGTTTCAGCATTTTCTTTTATGCGATCTTTACTGATGTAAATCTCTCCATCAATGTTGCCTTCTTTGTCCGACAAATCAAAGGTAATAATATCTGTGTAATCGTCGTGTTTTAAAGACTGCTGATTTATTTCTAGTAGTTCATCATCTGACATGAATACATATGTAAGTGATGATATCACATAGTTATGATCTTCACTTATAGATTCCAACAGTTGTCTATAGATTGATCTTTCCCATTTATTTAGGAATTTTGATTTACCAAGAAATTGTATTTTTTCCAAAATCTATTTTATTGAATAATGATGAAATACGATGAGTGACTTAAATATCTCCTGCAAGCGATATTTCAAATTCCTTGGGATTGAAATATTGGTTTGCGGTTTCTAATATTTGATTAGGGTCTGTTTCCCAAATGTATTTTAGGGTATCTCTGTAGTGTTGTGTATTAAGATTTCGGATAACCAGGTTTTGACATTTAATTAGACTAGAGAATGGTCCATCAAAACCGCTCCTAAAACTTCCAGAATAATATCTTTTTGCTTTTTCGAGTTCATCAATGGATACTTTGGTTCTGCTGAATTCTTGCATGATCTTGATGGTTTCTTCTAAGGCTATTTCGGCGTTGGTGCTATTCATTTCTCCGCTGACCGTCCATGCTCTCTCGTTATAAGCTGGCCTGAAACTGGATCCTATTCCGTATGTTAGTCCTTGTTTTTCGCGTAACTCTTGCATCAATCTCGATCCAAAATATCCTCCAAACATCAAATTTAATAGCGTTAGTTTATGTTGTGTTGGTTCATCAATTAAACCAATGTGTTTTATCATAAACATACTTACTTGGCTGCTGTTTTTCATAGAATGTTTGGATGTTACGCCAGATGTGACAAATGTGCCGGTTGATGGTATATCAAGTTGAAAGCGTTTGTGATATATAGAATCCGTGTATGATAAAATCTCTTGACATTTTTGTTCATCAATATCACCCGAAATAAAGATCATGGCGTTTCCAAAATGGATATGTTTCATGTGAAACGTGGTAATTTCAGATCGAGTTAATGTTTCAATATCTGATAAATCACCAAAAACGCCTAGCTTAGAACCCTTGTAATATTTTTCTTTTGCAATTCTTTCTGACCAATAACCAGGGGTTTGCATGCGTCTTTCTAATCCTCCGGATTTGATGAATTTATAATTTTCAATTTGATCTTCCGGATATGCGGCACTTGAACCATGAGTAACTACCCATTGTATCAAATCAAGGGCAACCTCCTTTCTGCATCTTAATGTAACCGAACTTCCAATGGTGCCCGCCTCACAAGAAACAGAGGCTCCCCAATAATCAATGCGTTCAATGATTTCTTTTTCTGACAAAGTTGAAGAACCCGCTAATAATAAATCAAAAGAAGCAGATGAAATGAAGGAGCGCTCCTGGTCGTTGGATCCACAGGGAAACCAAAATGAAATTTTAGCCACTCCAATTTCTGGAGTAAAATGATGATGATACAGTTGACCTGCAGAAGATGAATTTATATTAATATCTTGAATATCAAATGATTCAATGGTTTTGGTATCGGGTCTTTGGTTTCTAAAACTCATGATTTATTGTTTAGGTGAATAATGAATAACGCTTACGTTTTCTTTTTTGAAATATTGACGAGCAACGTCCAAAACATTAGGAAGAGTAAGAGATTTTATCTTTTCCGATTCAAGGTTGATACCGTTCGCATCTCCAATGTGTTCCCACAAAGCAAGTTTCTGGGCTCTGGTCAAAGGACTAATCATCTCGAACAGCAAACCCGTATAAGCTTTGTTTTGGGTGCTTTCGAAAAGTGATTTATTGTCTAATCCTTTATCAATGAACGAATTAAGCACTTCTAACAATCTTGTTTCGACGTGTTTTTTATCTACTCCCGGATTCAATATCCCGTATAACATGAATAAGCCTTCACCTAAACCGCGCAAATAGAAACATTCCGCGGCGTTGCATAACTGTTCCTTTTTAACCAGAACTTCTTGAAGTTCAGAAACATCTGATCCACCCAACATATCAGCAAATACATCCAACGATAATGAATCATCATCGTTAAAAGAGGGTCCTCTCCAAACTAAAAATACAGCATCGTTGGGCGATAAATCTTCGGCCAAGAGTTCTCTTTTTTCATGGGGAAACGCCTCATCGAGATATACATTTTCGTTCTTGAAACCATCTTTTTCAATGGGTTGAAACCACTTGTTGCACAATGATTTACAATCCTCCAAGGTCAAATTTCCAACCACTGAAAGTACTGCATTCTGAGGTAAATAAAATTGATTGTAAAAAGAGGTCACATCTGCAAGAGTCGCATTTTCAATATGCTCAAAAGATAAACCAATGGTAGGCCATCTGTAACTGCTTTTTTTGTAAAGCAACTCCCGAACATGATGCCACAACATTCCAAAGGGAGCGTTGAAACATCTTTGCTTAAACTCTTCTATAACAACTCCTTGCTGAACAGATAGACTTTCAGGGTTTATATTTAATGCCAACATGCGATCGCTCTCCAACCAGAAAGCAGTTTCTACGTTTTCAATAGGTACACTGATGTAATAATTGGTGTACTCATTATTAGTAAACGCGTTGTTCTGTCCACCGGCTTCTTCAATCTCTTTGTCGAAAGACTCTACGTTTGCGCTTCCAGCAAACATGAGGTGTTCAAACAAATGCGCAAATCCTGTTCGGTTTTCATCTTCATCGCGAGCACCTACATTATACAAGGTGTTGAGAACCACGGTAGATACGGAACTGTCGTATTGATGCACAACACGCAAACCGTTCTTTAATACAAATCGATTTATTTCAATCACAGTACAAAGATACTGCTTGCAGAAAATTGCGAACGAACACGCCACTCCATGGGCAATAAATTGTTCAGTCCATTTTTTACCGCATTTGCTGTACCCATATTAAAGCCTTTCCAAGTGAGTAGAACTGCTCCCAACTCTTTGGTTTTTAATGGAATAAACTCTCTACGTAAATACAACATCACCTCTTCGTCTGACAATTCAACAGCAGGAACATTCTTAAATAAATCGCCTTTTGACAAACTATTCAACAATGCAGCCGCGGGATGTGGTTTCCATTTTCCGTGAAACACTTCCCCAATGGGAGTCGTTTCGTGCACCACACCGGGTAAACGGAACGTTTTTCTAACCTCTTCAGCATTACCGTGCTTCTGCAAAATGGCAAAAAACAAACCTTCTCCCTTAGATAAATGCGGCATACATCGGTACATCCTGGGTTCAAGTTCATACAAAAATTCTCGCCCATCCATATCCGAAGGAAGCTCAATCAAGTCGGCACCAAGCTCTTCACAAAAACGTAACACGTTGTCTTCATTCTCTTTACGATTGTAAGTGCACGTACTATAAATGAAATATCCGCCCGGCTTCAGCGCATCCCATACATCAAAAACAATTCGTTGTTGTCGTTGAGCACACAAATCAACATGTTCCAATGACCACTCATTTTGAGCGAGATCGTCTTTTCTGAATAGGCCTTCCCCAGAGCAAGGTGCATCGCAAGATATCAAATCAAAAACACTGTCTAATTTCCCAAATTCCTTAGCATCAGCTTTGGTAATCAATGTGTTACCGTCTCCCCACTTGCTTATATTTTCAAATAAAATTGAATTTCTCACAGAAATCACTTCATTCGCCACCAGTTGATCGCCCTCACCCAGCACCGATGACAGGTGCGTACTTTTCCCTCCCGGAGCCGCACACAAATCGAGAACGACCCTCCCCTTTGCGGCCGATGCTCTTAAAATCCATCGGGCCACTTCTCCAATCCACATTGAATTTGCTTCCTGAACGTAATAAAATCCAGCATGCAACAAAGGGTCTGCCGTAAACAAAGGACGTTCCTTCAGAAAAAAGCCATCACCACAATGTGAAACAGAACCATTTTCGGCTTTTAGTTTTAATCCTTCATGAATTTTCTTGCGGTTTACCCGAATAGAAACAGGAGAATCTCCCGCATTGATGCACTCTAAAAGGGAATTAGTCTCTTTTTTTGGAAGTGTTTGTCCCAAAAGAGACACAAAATCATTTTTCATTATCGCTGGATGTTTGCTCAAAACTACTGAAAACACTGGGGTTTTTACAAATTAAAATTTTTGGCACGGTATTTGTTTACTACCCATCAACTAACAAACTAAAAATAAAAATTATGAAAAAGGTAACCACTCTCTTCGCAGTAGCTTTCGCTTTCATCGGCGCATCAATGGCTCAAATGGTAATCCCTGGCGAATCTTTCGCTAAGAACCCAGCTTCATTCAACGGACGTAAAGTAAGTATCAAAAACATCCAGTTGGATTTCTCTAACAAAATGGCAACTCCAACAGGTGCTGTAGCTCCAGTAGGTGGTAGTGCAATGGGTGCCGGTTCAGTAGGACCTGGTGCAGGTGGACAAGGAACACAAGTACAACGTTGCAATCCTCCACGCGGTTTCTCTCAAATTGACGTTAACTTCTTAGCAGCTCCTGATTTCGAAGGTTGCTTCTACATGGGTGACGCAATGTACAACGAGTTGAAGCGTCAAGCAGGTGGACAAACTATCGATGCTCA
>JACCDM010241227.1_pt1 | contig 17149 bp, 15 predicted proteins | sample 7445851 | NCBI WGS metagenome assembly JACCDM01 (sample SAMN15323438, study PRJNA562643) | freshwater metagenome | isolation source: river surface water | place: USA:Blue River Watershed | collected 2017-08-16
AGCGAAGTTGAAGACATTGACAAACAGCAACCAACCTAGGCCCATGCTGGCAAAGAACGATGCAACTACCGTTGCCAGCAGCAGAACCGGCGCCACGAATGCACGAAGCAGCAGCACGAGCACGATGAATACCAGCGCCAAAATCAGCGGGATAACCAGCGCTTGGTCGTGGGCGTAGGCATTCTTGACGTCGAGCGCTTGAGCATCTTGACCACCGACCAGTGCGTCTGCACCATCGATGGTTTTTAGCTCAGTGCGCAGATTGCCCAAAATTGCATATGCCTCATCTGACTGACTCTCTGCATCGAGCACCACATTGATTCTGGTGAACTCAGCGGTCTTGTCGCCGAGGGCAACAGATGCCACGCCGTCAACGTTCTTGGCCGCGTCGGCAACTGCCTGAGCCTGATCATTTCGAGCGACAACAATCGATGGTGTGGTGGTTCCGGCGGCGAATGCATCAGCCAGAATTTCTTGACCAACCACTGCCTCTGGGGTCTTCAAGAAACGCTCATTGCTGGCCAGACCGATCTGGATGCCAGATGCGCCGGCAGCAAAAGTGCCTAGAAGCAGCACACCAACAATTGAGACTGCGATTGGGTTTTTGCTGACACCCTTGCCCAAGCGAGCCCAAAGGCCGCTATCGCTCTTGTTGACGCCACCGAACTTTGGCACGAATGGCCAGAACAAACCGCGACCAAAGACCACGAGTGCCGCTGGCAAAACGGCGAGCGCTGAGATCATTGCGATGACCACACCGGTGGCACAGACCAATCCGAGTGACCGGTTGCCAGCTAGGTCAGCAAAGCTCAGGGTTAGCAGCGCCAGAGTCACCGTTGAACCTGAAGCGATAATTGCTGGGCCGGCGCCCTTGAGTGCCTTGGCCATTGCCAAGTGGCGATCCTCGTTAGTGAAGAGCTCTTCGCGATAGCGAGCAATCAACAACAGCGCATAGTTTGTGCCGGCACCAAAAACCAGCACCGAAAGAATTCCGGTGACCGATGCGTCCGGTGTGATGCCAAACAGGTTGGCAACCTGACGAGCCAGCTGACCAGACATACCGTCTGCAGTGCCAACCACCAAAAGCGGGATCAACCAAAGAGTTGGGCTGCGGTATGTAATTAGAAGCAGAACGGCAACCACGAGAACAGTGGATAGCAACAGTGTGAAGTCGGCGCCGGCGAATACGCCAGCTAGGTCAGCCTGAAAACCCTCAGGGCCGGTGACATAAACCTCTAGGCCAGATGGCATGCCTTCTTTGGCCAAAGCACGAATGTCAGCAACGCGTTCGGTGATTACCTCAGTTTCATCTGATGAATCCATTGGGATTGTGATTACCGCGGTGGTTTCATCGTTTGAAAGTGCGGCTGGTGGCACGAAGGCCTTGCCCATAACCTCAGCGTTGGTGAATTCGATGAACTTCTCGTTTGCGCCGCCCACTGGCATACGGGTGGTTTCATCCGGGGTGCCGGCTATCCAGGTCTTTTGCTCGTCTGTGAATGCTGAATCAGACGCATAGACAATAACGGCCGCGGTTGAGTCGGCGCCCGGCATGTCTTTCAGAATTTCGTCAACCTTGACCGACTCTGCGCTTGCAGGCAGGCCGACACCCGGCTGAGTCTCGGTGCTGGCTGCTTTTAGTGGCCCAAAAGCTAGTCCGGCGAAAATTAGGCCCAGCAGCAGGGTGACCCATGCGGTTTTGCGGCCGGTAATGAATTTGATAATTGCGTTCACGGTGTCCCCTACGTCGTTGTCCGAGCTAACTCTACAAACCGAAGGTTTTAAAAACTAATTCCCACCTTGTTGGCAGAAAATGGTCAGCTTGCTATGTGGTGACGCTAAGGTGCGGGCTATAAGTGTTCAATCGGCATTCGATTGCGGTCCTGAGCGACCTCGCTGTATCCGTGCGGAATCGGCTTGCCATCGGCACCTAGCCCGACAAAAACTATGTGGTCAACGGTCAAGATGTTTTTGCGAGTAACCATGTTGCGCACTTCGGCACGCATGGTGATTGAGGTATTGCCAAACTTGGTTGCAATTAGACCCATCTCAATTAGGTCACCTTCGATGGCCGATGCTAAAAAGTTGATTTCAGAAATGATCTTGGTGACCACCCGTCGATTGCCCAGCTGCAGAATCGCATAGATGGTCGCTTCTTCATCAATCCACTTCAGCAGACTGCCGCCAAATAGAGTGCCGTTGGCATTTAGATCTTCTGGTCGCACCCATTTGCGAGTGGTGAATTCAATTTCTGACACAGCGCACCTCATAAATACTTTGTTAGGACATTATTACAATAATCCGAAACTGCGTTTTATGGAAGCGTGATTTATTTCAGTTTTAGAGAGAAGCCAGCGCTTGGTTCAAAGTCGCTGATGGGCGCATCGCTTGGTCAACCTTGGCGGCATCTGGGCGGTAGTAGCCACCGATGTCGACCGGCTTGCCCTGCACAGCGATCAGTTCTTCTACAATCTTGCCCTCGGCCTCGGTTAGCGCATTTGCCAAACCAGCGAACTTGGCAGCAAGCTCGGCATCGGCTGTCTGCTTGGCCAACTCTTGAGCCCAGTAGAGACCGATGTAGAAGTGGCTTCCGCGGTTGTCGATGGTGCCAATCTTGCGGCCCGGTGAGCGGTCTTCTTCAAGGAAGGTTCCGGTCGCGCGGTCAAGGGTGTCAGCCAAAACCTGAGCCTTGGCGTTCTTGGTCGTGATTGCCAGGTGCTCGAGTGACGCAGCTAATGCAAAGAACTCACCGAGTGAATCCCAGCGAAGGTAGTTTTCTTCGAGGAACTGCTGCACGTGCTTTGGAGCCGAACCGCCGGCACCGGTCTCAAACAAGCCACCGCCGTTTAGAAGCGGAACGATTGAAAGCATCTTGGCGCTGGTGCCAACCTCAAGGATTGGGAACAGGTCGGTTAGGTAGTCACGCAATACGTTTCCGGTGACTGAAATGGTGTCAAGACCCTGGCGGATGCGGCCAAGTGAATATTTGGTGGCGTCAGCAGGAGTCATGATTTCGATGGTTAGACCTGCGGTGTCGTGCTCGCCTAGATAGTGGTTCACCTTGGCAATTAGATTTGCGTCGTGAGCACGAGCTTTGTCTAGCCAGAAGATCGCAGGCACGTTGGTTGCACGGGCGCGGCTAACTGCAAGCTTGACCCAGTCGCGAACCGGCTCATCCTTGGTCTGAGTGGCACGCCAGATGTCGCCCTGAGCAACGTTGTGAGACAAAAGAACTTCGCCCGCTGCGTTTGAAACCTCAACGCGACCTGCTGACTTAATCTCGAAAGTCTTGTCGTGGCTGCCATATTCTTCGGCCGCCTGAGCCATTAGACCCACATTAGGCACCGAACCGATGGTTGCTGGGTCTAGTGGGCCGTTTTCGAGAACATCCTCGATAGTTGCCTGATAAACACCGGCGTATGAAGAGTCAGGAAGAACAGCCAGGGTTTCATCTTCTGAACCGTCTTTATCCCAGAGCTTGCCGCCGTTGCGAATAAGAGCTGGCATAGATGCGTCGACGATTACGTCTGATGGAACATGCAGGTTAGTGATGCCCTTGTCACTGTTGACATAGCTAACGCGTGGGCCCTGAGCGAGTGCTGCATCAAAGTCAGCTGCGATCTGGTCGCCTCCGGCAACTCCAGCTAGGCCGGCAAGAATTGAACCGAGGCCGTCGTTGGCACTTAGTCCCGCTGCTGCAAGTGCAGCGCCGTGCTTTTCAAAAACGCCAGCGAAGAAGGTCTTGACTGCGTGACCAAACAAGATCGGGTCGCTGACCTTCATCATGGTGGCCTTTAGGTGCAATGAATAAAGCACGTTGTCAGCCTTGGCCTGCTTTAGGGTCTCGGCCAAGAACTCATCAAGCGCGGCCGCGTTCATGAAGGTGGCATCGATGATCTCGCCCTCAAGAACCTTCAGGCCCTTCTTAAGGTCTGTGACAGTGCCATCTGCGGCGATATGGCGAATGTCTAGAACATCCGCGTTGGCAATAACAACTGACTTTTCGTTTGAGAAGAAGTCGTCGTGACCCATGGTTGCAACGCGGGTCTTTGAACCAGCAGCAAAAGGCTTGTTCACGTGTGGGTGCTTGCGAGCATAAGCCTTGACCGACAGCGGAGCGCGGCGGTCGCTGTTGCCCTCGCGAAGAACTGGGTTTACTGCACTGCCCTTGACCTTGTCATAGCGGCCGCGAGCCTCGCGCTCTGCGTCGTTGGTTGGTTCATCGGCATAATCTGGCACGTCATAGCCCAGAGCCTGAAGTTCGGCGATAGCTGCCTTGAGCTGCGGAATTGAAGCTGAAACGTTTGGAAGTTTGATGATGTTTGCTTCAGGTGTCTTGGCTAGTGCGCCAAGCTCGGCAAGTGCATCGCCAACTCGCTGGCTCTCGTCGAGGCGATCTGCAAAAACAGCAAGGATGCGGGCAGCCAGAGAAATGTCGCGAAGTTCGATGTTGACGCTTGCCGCAGAGGCGTATGCCTGCACGATCGGCAAGAACGAAGCGGTAGCTAGTGCTGGGGCTTCATCGGTGTGGGTGTAATAAATAATCGATTCGTTCACGACGCTGTGTCTCCGGTTCAGAAAATTTGCAACTAACCGTTTAAGCCTAGCGGCTGAGCGACGTTGAACAGGTCCCTATCGCTCGTGAAACTGGGTCACTTGCCGCCGGGAAAGCGGCCGATTCCGAGGGCATGGATAAGCGGCAAAGACGAAATGCCGATAAACCAGTATGAGAGTGTTTCGTTGCGATCGAGCAAAAGAATGCCAGCAAACAACAAGGTGGCAAAAACCAGGCCCGAGGTCACCCGCCTGACCGACGCATCGAGTGACCTAACTCTTCTCTCGAGCTCTGGATTCCTGATCGATAGCTCACCGCGTTCCGCACGGGATAAAAGCAGGTCAAGCCTGCCCGGCAGGCGAGCGACTGTGTTTAGAGTCGCGAGCGTATCGCGGCCGACTTTGCGAAGAGCACCTGTGCCGGAGCCGTTTAGCAGACTGCGAGCAAATGGATCGACGGCATCCCAGATGTTGAACTCGCGATTTAGCTCGCTGGTCACGCCTGAGATAAGCGAAAGGGCACGGATTAGGAACAAGAAATCGTTTGGTAATTGGAATGGCAGGGTTCGAATCAATTCGCTGAACTGCAGTGCAAAGTCTCGCAGTTCACGCGGGTCGGTTTGAATCAGCTCGCCGACTCGAACGCCACCGAATCGATCAAAGAGCTTGACGATGGCGTCTTCAAGAACAACTCGATCGGCCGTTGGCAATAGCAGGCCAAGGCGCTCACAGGCGGCCACCCAAGCTCTCGCATCACGCGCCGCGACAGCAAACAAGAAGCTCTGCAGATTACCGCGCATGACCTCATCGATTTGGCCCATCATGCCGAAGTCAATAAATGTCAGGCTGAAATCAACGCCGGATTCATCGTTTTTAGGGGTGACAAAAATATTTCCGGGATGTGGGTCGGCGTGAAAAAATCCGGTCACAAAAAACTGCTCAAAAGTGACTCTGGCGAGCTCTGCCGCCACTGCATTTGGGTCGATGCCGGCGGCATCGAGGGCGGAAACATCCGAGATTTTTATGGCGGAGACATCCTGGAGAGTTAGTACTCTTCTCGCACTTCGCTCCCAAATGACATCGGGGGTAGAAACTCTTGGGTCGCCAGAAAAGTCGCTTGCAAAACGCTCAAGGTTCTCGGCTTCTTTGAGGTAATTGACCTCCTGCAGTGTTATCTCGGCGAACTCTTCGACCAATGCAGGTGCGTCTGTGCGCCTTGAAACCAGCTTCACCCGCGAAAGCCACTTGCCAATCTTGCGAAGTGCTTTGAGATCAACCTCGACAATATCTTCGATGCCCGGTCGCAGCACTTTGACGATGACATCTACAACGTTGAGGTCAGCGGCTAATCCGCCCGATAGCGTTGCGCGGTATGCCTGACCAAGAGAGGCGGCGGCAATTGGTTCAGGGTTCAAGGTCTCAAAAGCAACCTCAATCGCCATATCCAGCTCTCGCTCAATAGCGGCACGGATTTTTTCGAAGGGCTCGGGCGCAACCTCGTCTTGCAGGCCAGCAAGCTCTTTTGTGATTTGTTCGGGCAGAACATCGACACGCGCAGACAAAAACTGACCAACTTTGACCATGAGACCACCCAGGTCGGCGGCTAAATTATGGAAGCCTCGGGCTAGCTTTTGGAGTCGTTTGATGCGATTTCGAGCGGCCACTTTGCTAAGGCCAAACTGTGGCAAGACCAACTCAAACCACCAGGTCTGAGCCAACGCTAGGGCTGCAAACCTAAGGATTCTTCGATAGCGCCCCTCAAGTGTGAGGTTCTTGGTCACGCGACTATTTTTCGGCGAGAATCTGGTGCAACGCGAGTCGCGCCTTTTCTAGCACCTCGACCGCGCGCGATTGCTGCGATTTGCTGCCGGTCTGGGCGATGTCCAAAAATACCGGACCGAGTTTGGAGGCAGTCACTAGAAAGTTAGGTTCGCAATTTAGCCAACTCATTGGGTCGAGTTTTTTTGAGTCGGTCTCGGTTGCTTTAACGCCAGATTGAATGTTGTTTTTCAAAAGAGTCTTGAGTTCGACTTCGCCAGCCTTGGTAATGGCATAAACCTTGCGGTCGCCCTTGTTCTTTGATGAGACAAATTCGCGCTCTTCAAGCTGCGAAAGTGCCCCATGAATCTCGGCTGAAGATGGCGACCAGGTCGCAGCGCTTGCTGCTGAGATGCTGTCGGCTAGTTGCGTTGCATTCTTTGGTTCGGCGGCTAGCACGCTCAAAATTGCTGCGTGAACACGGTCAGCGGTTGGTGCCGATTTTGTTGCAGACACCGCAACATTTAGAGCCCGATCCTTTAGGTAGCTAAGAAGTTCACTTATGGATTGCTTTGGGTCAAAATTCTTGGTCGCGGTGCCCATTGTCGCCACTCCTAGGTTTATCGAACAAAGACCTAAAGCAAATTTGCTGGGTTTTTATTTCTTGAAACTCATAATTGGCAACTTCAGAGCTCACTAATCTCAGCGAATCACAATCTCGTCGATGTCGAGACGGTGAGCGCCAAAGTCATTGATGGCAGCATCGCTCGGATATCCGATTGCAATTCCATACAAGAATTCGTAAGCCTCTGGAATTTCAAACTCGCCTCGAACAACGTTCTCCCAGGTCGATAGGGACCCCTGGGCGCAAGTGCCTAACCCGCGAGCATGTGCCGAGAGCATTAGGTTCTGCACAAAAAGACCAGCATCGTTGGCGGCAAACTTGCCCAGTGACTTATGCGAAAAAATAAATAGTTCGGTCGGGGCCCCAAAGAACTCATAATTTCTGGCCCAGCTGGCATTTCGGGCGGCCGAATCACCGCGGGCCACACCAAGTGCGCCAAGCATCTCTTTGCCGACGCGCTGAGCTCTAGGCAAGAGCTCTTTCACGTATGGCTTCGAAATAAACGCATTGCTGGTTGGCAAGCCATAGCGCGTGATCAAGAGACGAAGCTTTGGCCACCAGCCACCTGAGCGGGCTGCCTGAACCGCATTCCAGTGGCTCATGAACTCAGCCGACAATCGGTCTCGCTTTTCTCCAGAAGCAACCGCAACCAGTATCGGCTTGGTGTTTGACCATGATGGGGCTGTCATTGCGTCGCGCAGAATCTCATCGAGCACATCTTGAGGGATTGGCGTAGGTAGGAAATCGCGAGTACTTCGGCGTGTGGCGGCAAACTCGGCGAACTGGTCACCGGTGATTTTTGACTTAGCTCGCTTATTCGGTCTGATGGTCATACTTGGCATCTCTCCAAAGAGTTAGTTGTTGCCAATCTAACCTCAAACGCAAAAAACGCCCCGTTAGGGGCGTTTTTCGTTTGTGGCTAGTGAGGGATTCGAACCCCCGAAGGCTGTGCCGGCTGATTTACAGTCAGATCCCTTTGGCCGCTTGGGTAACTAGCCAGTTGATTTCGCTCCGCTGAATTCTTGCGAACACCGCTGAACGAACCTCAAGAAGTTTAGCCCAAAAGTTCACAGTCTCGTAACGCTGGGCGAAAACAGTACGTCTGTCAGCTTTAATTGTAAAAATCACTTTTTTACATATTGTTTTCAGGAAAAATCATGGCCGGAATCGAAGATGTTGCAAGACTTGCCGGAGTATCGACCGCAACTGTCTCTCGTGCGCTGACTGGCAAGGCGCATGTCTCAGCAAAAACCCGCGCACTCGTTGACGCAGCTGCAAAAGAACTAGATTATGTTGCATCATCAAGCGCTTACACTTTGGCCACCGGCCGCAACCGAAACATCGGTTTGGTTTTGCCATATATTGACCGCTGGTATTTCTCGGCGATGCTCGAGGCGATGGACACCACTTTTGCTGCCCACGGCTATGACGTCACGATTTATAACCTCAGTGGCGGCGACACTCACCGCGATCGTATCTTCTCTGACTTCTTGCTACGCAAGCGCGTCGACGGCGTGCTCACCGTTGCGGTTAACCTGAGCGAGTCGGAGCTCGAATCACTTCGCCGCGTCAAGAAGCCGATCCTGGTTGTCGGAGGTGTGATTCCTGGCACTAGGAGTTTGACCATCGATGATGCCGGAGCGGCCAAGTTGGCCACCAATCACCTGATCTCGCTAGGTCACAAAAAGATCGGCAACATTCACGGTGTTCCCGCTGCTGACCGCGAATTCAACCAGCCGAACGTGCGTCACGAGGGCTATCTTCAGGCGCTTGCCGAGGCTGGCCTCGATGCCGCTGAACACTGGCAAGCCCAAGCCGACTACACCCTTGAAGGCGCTTATCATGCAGCCAAGCAGATCCTGGGCAATCCGCTGGGCGCTCCGACTGCTATTTTCTGCAACTCAGATGAGATGGGCTTTGGGGCAATTTTGGCGGCCAAGGATCTTGGGCTGCGGGTGCCAGACGATGTTTCAATCATTGGTTTTGACAACCATGACAACTCGGAGTTTTTCGGACTAACAACCGTTGACCAAAACACGCGCGCCCAGGGCGCGAAGGCGGCAAAAGTACTGCTCGATGTGCTGGCAAATTCAAACTCTGAAGAAGTCTTGAATATCGACGGCGCCTTGGAATGGCCGACCGAACTTAAGATTCGCTCTAGCACCGCGAGGCCGCGGAACTGACGGTCTTCAAAGTAAACTGGCCGCATGGCTGATTCCTCATTCGACATCGTAAGCAAAGTAGACAAGCAAGAAGCGAATAATGCTTTGACCCAGGCTCAAAAAGAAATTGAGTCTCGCTATGACTTCAAGGGCGTAGGCGCCGAGATTGACTGGAGCGGCGACAAGATCTTGATGAAGGCTTCTTCAGAAGACCGCGTCAAGGCAGTGCTCGACGTATTTCAATCAAAGCTGGTCAAGCGCGGCATTTCACTTAAGAGCTTCGTCGACGGCAAGCCTTATCCATCGGGCAAGGAATATCGCATCGAGGGCGAGCTAAAGAACGGCATCGACCAAAAGCAGGCCAAAAAAATCTCAAAGATCATTCGTGAAGAAGGCCCAAAGTCGGTCAAGTCACAGATTCAAGGTGACGAACTTCGCTGCCAAAGCAAGAGCCGCGATGACCTCCAGGAAGTCATCGCTCTCCTTCGCGGCAAAGACCTCGACATCGATGTTCAGTTCGTTAACTTCCGTTAGGAAGGGAACGAACCAAATAGCAAAAAAGCCAGCCTTCGGGCTGGCTTTTTTAGTTAGTCGATCGCTGAGATTGGACCCGTGGTCGGGAATGCATTCTCGAGCGGCGCGCTCTTTGGTGTGCGCTTTCCGACTATGCCGACCATAAATGCCGCCGTGAACGCCAGTAAGACCGGAAAAATCAGCGCAACTTGAAGGCTCACACCCTGGGCAACCGCACCAATGAGCATCTTGGCAAACATAAATGTGAATGTGTTTATAAGGCTCATCATCGCCATAACCTGTGGGGTGGTGAAGCCCTTTATAAACGCCGCCGAGCCAAAGACTGTTGGCACCGCAGGCGCAAGGCCAAGACCCACCACAAACCACAAACCAGACAGCGTCAGCATTCCGACAAACTTGTCGGAGTCGGCAATTAATGGCCCAACAAAAATGCTAAGACCATACGCAATGGCACCAATAAAAATGCTGCGTCTAGCTAACTTTGCCAGCGGTATTCTCTTGGTGAGTTTCTCAATTGAGAAGCGGCCGATAATCATCGCCACCACGAAGGCGATGTATGGAACGGCAGCTAAGCCGGCTGACAGCCCGAGGGTTTTGCGACCGAATACTGCCGACCAATCCATGATCGCCACTTCGGGCAAGATGCTGCAAAAGGCGGCAAAGGTGATGATCCAGATTGATTTTGGAGCTTTGAAAACATTGAGGGCCTTGCGGGTGCTGCCACCGATGTCGTGGCTCTCTTCTTTGCGATTCAGCATGTTTTTTGCTGCGGCGGCATACGCAATAACTGACAAGCCTGGAATCAGAAGCAGGTGAATCCACAGCGGCATAAAGGTGGCAAAAAAGCCCGACATGATTGCTGAAAAACCCGCGCCCAGTGACCAAGCACCGTGAAAACGACCTAGCAAAACCTTGCCGACGCGGCTTTGAAAAGCGATGCCCTGTGCGTTGAGAGCGATGCCGAGAACGCCGCTCGCGAAAGACATCACCAAATAAGAAACCAAAAACACAAACGGATCGTGCATCAGCGAGAACGATGCAATGCCAGCTGACATAACGAACGAGCTATAGAGCGTGACTCGTGTGGTGCCGAACGCTGAAATCAATTGGTTGGTGATGGTGAGTCCCATCAAGCTGCCGAAACCACCGACACCGATGATGATTCCCCAGGTTGCCAGAGAAACATCGATCTGCTCGATGATGTCTGGGATTCGCGGCAAGTAGGTGGTCGAACAAATGCCCTGCACCACAAACATCAAGGTGATTGCATTCTTAATTGCGTTTGCTCTTGCTTTGGTTAGCGGTTGCATTTAATTCTCATTCGAGTGACTTAGTTCTGTCGGTCTACGACAGCGTCGGCAAATTTTTCTAGTGCCGATTTAACTGAGCTGTTCGGCAACGGTGTCAATGCGGTCACCGCATCAGCCGCCCACTGCTTGGCAACCGCTAGCGCCTCATCTGCAACCGGGTGGTTGCGCAATCTGGTTAGCGCTTGTTCTAGGTCAACATCAGACTCAAGCCCACTGGCAATCAGTGCCAAAAGGCTGGCAGCTTCGCTGTCGCCGGCTGCGGCATCGCGAGCCAAAAGCAAAGTGGGCAGTGTTGGCACGCCGGCACGCAAATCAGTTCCAGGGGTTTTGCCAGATGGGCCAGCCTCAGAAATGTCAATGACGTCGTCGATCAATTGAAAAGCAACACCAATGCGCTCACCGTAGAGGCGAAGCGGTTCGATGAACTCGGCCGGGGCACCAGAAGAAGTTAGACCCATCACTGCCGATGCGGCAATGAGTGATCCGGTCTTGTCAGCCAGCACCTGGATGTAGTGCTCGACGGCATCATCGGATTCTTGAGGGCCGACGGTCTCGTGCAGCTGGCCAAGGCAAAGACGCTCGAAGGTTTCGGCTTGAAGGCGAAGGCTTTCGGTGCCTAGGCCGAGGCCGATTTGCGATGCACGAGCAAATAGCAAATCGCCGGTCAAAATTGCGACTGAGTTGCCCCAAATTTTTTGAGCGGTTGGTACTCCCCTTCGAGTGGGGGCATCATCCATAACATCGTCGTGATAAAGCGTGGCTAGGTGAGTCAGCTCAACCACAACCGCAGCGTCGATAACGGCTGCTTTGTCGGCATCGCCCAGCTGCGCGGTTAGCAAAACCAGGGTGGGTCGAACTCGCTTGCCGCCCGCGTCAACCAAGTGACGCCCAGTGGCATTGGCGATTGCATCTGAGTGTGAGGTGGCCTTGATCAGCTCATCTTCGACCTGGGCCAGCCCCTTTTCGAGACGCTTCAACAACAGCGCATCTGAAACATTCTTGAGCTGCTTCGGCAGCGCGGTCAGACTCACTTTGATGCCTCAGTGGCAGGTTTAAAACCAATGTGCATTGCAACGATGCCAAAAGTTAGGTTCTTATAACTGACCCGCTCGAAGCCCGCATTGGCTACTAATTTTGCAAGTTCTGCCTGAGCTGGCCAAGCCAAGATTGACTCCGACAAGTATGAATAAGCCTCGGGCGCCTTGCTTGAGAATGCAGAGAACCTAGGCAACACGTGCTTTAGATAGAAGTTGTAAAACGGCGCCAGTAGACGGTTTTGCACTTTTGAAAATTCGCAGATAACAATGCGGCCCCCTGGCTTGGTGACGCGGTGCATCTCTTCTAGGGCTTTTTTGGTATCGACAACATTGCGTAGGCCGAATGAAATCGTGACGGCATCGAATGTGTCGTGCTTGAAAGGCAATGCGGTTGCATCGGCATATACAAATTCGATTTCGGGGTGGCGCTTGCGACCAACAGCCAGCATGCCTTCAGAAAAATCACCCGCGATAACTTTGACGCCAGGCTTTTTGAAAGAAACCGATGAAGCACCGGTTCCGGCAGCTAGATCAAGAACTGATTGTCCTGATTTTGAGTCGACGGCGGCTGCAACCTTTTTGCGCCAGCGAAGGTCTTGCCCAAATGAAAGCAAGGTGTTGGTGGTGTCGTAATTTTCGGCGACCTCGTCGAACATCGCGGCCACCTCGGCTGGATTTTTCGAAAGATCTGCTTTGCTCACCGGTCAATCCTAACCCCGAGGCAAGGCGCTAATTTTGGTTATTCGCCAGAGCTGTAGAGGTATTCAGCTTTTAGTTCTTTTTGCTGGCGTTTGCCGCGAACCAAAGCCACCGCACCTAGGGCAACGGCGCCGATTGCCATCGCGCCGATAGCCGAAGTTGAAGCCTCGAAGAATTTGTCGGTTGGAGTCTTGCCGGTGACATCAGCGTTTTTAATGTCGATTGGCGCTGACTGCTGCTCGGGAAGAGTGCTGCTGCTCTGAGTCTTTTGGGTTGAAGTTGAACCGGTCACCCCTTGAACCTGCTTAGGGTTAACAGCTTGGTTTGAAGTTGTAGATGGCTTAACTGCCGACGGGCTGGTGGCCAATTGCCCGCCCTTTAGCGATGAAGTATTGGTGATGATCGACGGGTCAACGGTTGCAGTTGCCGTTGGAGTGCTGGTTGGGCTTGGGGTGACTAATCCGGTCACCTTTTGCTTCTTCTTTGGCTTCACCGCGACTGCATCGTCGTCAGAGTCATCGTCTTCGTCATCTTCTGGGTGAATCACGATTGGTGGCAAACCAAGAGAGTCTTTGGTTCCGAATTTTTCGCGCAGCTCGCGACGCTTCTTTTCGGTGCGTTCGGTGGTGCTGGTCTCGCCGTCTTTAACCTTTGGGTGCGGCTTTTTGATCTTTGGGGCTTCAACCGCATCATCGTCATCGTCGTCGTCAGATTCTGAGTCGCCAGATTCAATGGTGCCAACCGGATCAGCGGTCTTAACGATGGTGCTTGTAGGTGCGGCGAACGCTGCGCCAGCAGGGCCGCTAATTACAAAAATTCCGAGCACCGAGCCAGCTGCCAAAAGGGCTGCAAACTTTTGAAGTTTAGCCATTTCGACCTCCTCTGGCAGACTGGTAAAGCTTCAAGTTCAGATTACCTAGCGACTATCGCTAAATCACTGGCCTCGAATGCATTCACAGATAACGCTCAGTTTTGAAAAGGTGACGCAATGGCGCTTTATGCACGCACGCATGCGCTCGATGTCACCGATTTTGATCTAATTTCGCACCTTCCTGAAAATCCACTTGCCTTTATTCGTGGTGGCGATGGTCTGGTCGGTTTTGGTGAAGCACTGCGGCTTTCTGCCACCGGCAAAAATCGCATTTCAGATTTGGCCCAGCAGTGGCGTGACGTTGCCTCGATTGCCAATGTTGAAAACCCACTGAGCATTGCTGGCACCGGCTTGGTTGCCTTTGGCAGTTTTGCGTTTGCCGATCAGAGCGAAGCCGAGAGTGTGCTGATTGTGCCGCAGATTTTGTTGGGCAAGCGCGATGGCCGAGTTTGGCTGACTGAGATCAAAAACGACGACACCGCTTCTGCTGGCATGCCAAACAACACGGATGAATTCTGGGCCAGCCCTCAGGTCTATCGAGCCAGCAGTGTTGAGTTGGCCGACGGCGAATTTTCTGCGGAGCAATTCAAGTCAGGTGTGGCTAATGCGATCTCAAGCATCAGTCGCGGAGAGCTGAACAAGGTCGTGATTGCTCGCGATCAGGTTGGCCATGCCGATAAGAATTTTGACATTCGCAGCGTTTTAGAAAAACTCGCTAGCCGCTATGACGGCTGCTGGATCTATAACGTTGATGGCACTTTCGGGGCTTCGCCCGAGTTGTTGGTGCGCGTTTCACACGGTCAAGTTTCAGCGCGAGTATTGGCTGGCACCGCGGGGCGAGGCACTGATCCGGGTGTTGATCGGGCGATTGCCGCTGCGCTTGCTGCTTCGACAAAAAACCTTGAAGAGCACAAGTATGCAGTTGACTCTCTGGTTGATTCTTTAGCTCCATTTTGCTCGCACATCGATGCGGACTCGACGCCGTTTAGCTTGTCACTACCGAATGTTTGGCACCTGGCCAGCGATGTTCACGGTGTGCTAAAGGCTGATTCAAATGCACTTGATTTGGCGGCCGCGCTGCACCCAACCGCTGCTGTGGCCGGCACACCAACTGATCTTGCTCAAAAACTGATTTCCCGAATTGAGACCTTTGATCGCCTGCGTTATGCCGGCCCGGTTGGCTGGATCGGCGCTGATGGCGATGGCGAATGGGCGATTGCTCTGCGCGGTGGCCAAGTTCGCGCTACTGGCGAACCCGGATTTGAAATTCGAGTTTTTGCCGGCTGCGGAATTGTTGCCGACTCAGAACCTGAAGCCGAGTTGGCTGAGACCGAACTTAAGCTTGCGCCGGTTCGAGGCGCACTTCGATAAGCACTCGGCCGCTTTCGGCCAGAGCCGTTTCGAGCTCGCCGACAGTTTGAACCAGAACATAGTTCCAGCCATAAGCCGCCGCAAGGTGCCACAAATCAACCTGTTGCGGCGTGCGGAATAGGCGTTCGAAAGTTTGCTCATCGAGCAGCTTGGCCATTTCTAAGCCCGAGAAAATGCTGCCACCAAAATCATTTGCAACGATCAGCTGAATGTCGAGCGCGGAATCTTTATTTGCCTGATCAAACGAGAGTGAACCGGCATCGTGCAGCAGTGTTAAATCACCCAACAGCACGCGGGTCTTTCCGTCGAAGCCATCGCGCTTGGCGATGTCGGCAATGCCGGTTGCCGTTGCCACTGTGCCATCAATGCCAGCCAATCCGCGGTTGGCAAAAACCGCAATTGGCTTGGCCGGTGCATGTTGGTCTGCCTCGCGAATCATGCGGCTGGCTCCAAGAACCAAGCGATCAACTTCTTCGGTGGCGGCCCAAACCTGGCGCACTAGCTCGGGGCGTGTCACTGCGTCATGGGATTGACCGCGAGCAAAATCAGCAAGGTCGGCCTGGCGCCAGCTGGCTAGCCATTCAAAATCAACCTCGTCAGAAACCGACACCTCATCGACGATGAATGAAGCCCGGCGGGCAACGTCAAAGAATCCCATTTGCGCACTGCGAACCACAACGACTTCAACATCTGGGTTCTTCAATAGGGCAACCACCGAACGGCTCAAAGTCGGCTTGCCAAAAACAATCACGCGACCAATTTGCTTGGCCAACTCAGTTTTGTTGTCGAGGTGATATCGATAGTTGCTGATCGCATTGGCGCCAAAGCGAGCACCCGAAGAAGGCTCGGCAAACAGCGGCCAGCCAAAGCTCTCAGCCAGCTCAACGGCGGCCTCACCTGCATTAGCTCCGGCCACGACAACGGTTGGCACCGCTGCATCAAGCACTGCAAAATCAGGGCGTGCTTCAAAGCGATCTGGCAATTGATAGCTCGGGTTTAATTTGGATGCGTTGGGCTCGAGGCTCGATAGCGGCTCTCTGAAAGCCAAGTTCAGCTGCACCGGGCCCGGCTGAACGCCATCGAAACCAAGCGCGGTGGCAATGGCCGAAACCGCCAAGTCAATGGCCTCAGTGCGGTCGCCATCGGCTCCGTTTGGGGCTGGCACATCAATGCACTCTCGAACAGCATCGGCAAAAATACCCACCTGATTTGTGGTCTGATTTGCACCGACGCCGCGCAGTTCGTGCGGGCGATCGGCAGTCAACAAAATCAACGGGATTCCCGAGTGACTTGCCTCCAGAACGGCAGGGTGAAGGTTGGCGACCGCAGTGCCTGAGGTGGTGATGATCACAGCTGGCTCACCAGAAGTCATCGCCGAGCCGAGTGCGTTAAAACCGAGTGATCGTTCATCCAGGTGAACGTGAAGATTGATTTTGCCAGCCTCAGCCAGTTGACCAGCGGCAATTGCAAGTGCCTGAGATCTGGCACCCGGAGCCAGATAAAACTCACGCACCCCAGCCCTAGCCAAAGTGGCTAACAGGTGGGCTGCAAAAACCTGTGCTGGTGCCGGTTCAGTCATCAGTTTTATCTTTGGGCTGGCCCTGACCAGACTCGTCATCTGGGTTAGTCGACTCGCTGCCCGCCTCGGCATTTGGAGCCTTGCCCTTGTTCTGCTCTTCTTCGTTCAGGCGCCTAGCTAGGTCGCGCAAAAACTGTGGGTCGTCGTCGGGGGCCTTGGTCACAGTCTTTGGGCGCTTGCCTTTTTTGTTCTTTTCGACCAAAAAACTGATGCCGTAGACGATGCCAAAAATAGCCAAAATGCCGCCGATAATTGCCACGAACAGAATTAGCTTCATGGTCTAACTCTAACCAGCCAAAACTTAGACTTATTTCATGAAAAACCCATTGCTCAAATTTGCACTCATCAGAATCGGCCTATTTATCGGTGCCACGCTGCTGGTTTATCTGATCACCCAAGACGCAATTTTCTCGGCTTTCATCGGCGCAATTGTGGGTCTGGCAATCTCGCTGCTGTTCTTTAACAAGCATCGTGACGCCCTGTCAGAGAGCATCTATAACGCGGTCAACAGCAAAAAACGTGGCGACGACGAAGCTGTTGAAGACGGCAAAGATAGCGCCGAATAGTTTGCAGCTGATTTAAGAATCAACTGGGCCTACAGCCCGAAGTTAACGGTGGCCAAGCCCCAGCCAAGCAGCAAGCCATAACC
>JACCDM010400073.1_pt1 | contig 17141 bp, 15 predicted proteins | sample 7445851 | NCBI WGS metagenome assembly JACCDM01 (sample SAMN15323438, study PRJNA562643) | freshwater metagenome | isolation source: river surface water | place: USA:Blue River Watershed | collected 2017-08-16
CCGATGGTTCCAATCAACATTCCGCCTGCCGAAGCGCTACCTATGGTTTTATTACCTATTGCTCCAGCTCCATTGGCCATCATCAATGGGATAAGTCCCGCAATAAAAGCGAATGAGGTCATTAGAATTGGGCGAAGTCGGGTCAAGGCTCCTTGCTTGGCAGCTTCAAAAACCGAAAGTCCAGATTTTTGTTTTTGAATTGCAAATTCAATAATCAAAATGGCATTTTTACCCAATAAACCAATGAGCATTACCAGGGCAACTTGGGCATAAATATTGTTTTGAAGACCAAATATATATAAGAACAAATATGTTCCTAATGCGCCAATAGGTAAGAAAAGTAAGATTGGAAATGGTAATAAAAAGGATTCATATTGAGCTGCTAGCAAAAGATAAATAAACAAAAGACATATTCCAAAAATAATAACAGCTTGGTTCCCTGCTAAATTTTCTTCCCGTGTCATTCCAGACCATTCTATAGTATAACCTTTAGGAAGATGATTTATTGCTGCCAATTTAATTTTTTCTAAAGCAATACCTGAACTGAAGCCAGGAGCAGGCTCTCCATTGACCATGGCAGAAGTAAACATGTTGAATCGAGTTACTTGTTCGGGCCCAAATACTTTATTGATTTTAATAAAGGAACTATATGGGACCATATCTCCTTTATTATTTTTGGTATGAAAACGTAAGACATCATTTGGGTGGATTCGATAGTTTGGGTGTGATTGAACCATCACCTTATACATTTGTCCGTAGCGAATAAAGTTTGTTGCGTAAAAACTTCCTAATAAAGTTTGTAAATTGTCCATTGCCGATTGGATATCCACACCCTTTTGAGCTGCGGCATCTTGATCGACCTCAATCATGAATTGAGGGAAGTTCGGATCGAAACTTGAAAATGTATTTTGGATTTCAGGTAATTTATTCAATTCAGATGCAAATTGATTGGTTACTGCCGAAAGTTTTTTCAAATCACCTGTACCTGTTCTATCTTGAATTCGAAATTCAAATCCAGAAGCATTACCAAATCCAGGCACTGCCGGAGGTGGAAGAAATTGGATATTTGCTTCTTTTATATCTTTTGTTTGTTCATAAAAAGATTCTGCTAATTGATCAACTGTTTTAGATCGTTCTTCCCATGGCTTAAGGGTAATTATACCCATCCCAAAAGAAGCTCCACCACCATCTGTCAACAAACTGAAACCTGATAAACTCGAAAAAGATTCTATTGAAGGATCTTTTTTAATTTTTTGATAAACAGAGGATAGGGCATTTTCGGTACGTTCAAGAGTCGCTCCTGGAGGACTTGTTACGTTTACATAAAGAGTTCCTTGGTCTTCTGAAGGGATAAAGCCTGTAGGAAGTATTTTGACCAAGCCAATTGTTATAATTGTAACCGAAATAAGGCTTATCCACGTCGTTTTTTTGAATTGAATAAACCAAACCACCCCTTTTAAATAATTATTTGAAATTTTTTCAAAGGCTTGATTAAACTTAATAAAAAATTGATTTAAAATATTATTTGGTGTTAGATGCTCAGGTTTTTTTAATAAAAGAACACATAATGCAGGAGTGAAAGTAAGAGCAGTTATACCTGATAATGCAATGGAAATTGCCATTGTGATAGAAAATTGCCTGTAAAATACTCCCACAGGACCATCTAAAAATGCTACTGGGATAAATACTGCCCCCATAACAAGCGTAATTGATAAAATTGCACCTGAGATTTCTTTCATTGCTTCCTGCGTTGCCTGTAATACAGAAATATCTTGGTCTTCTTCTAATTTCGTATATACAGCTTCCACTACCACTATCGCATTGTCTACTACAATTCCAATAGCTAAGACAAGTGAAAAAAGCGTTAATAGGTTTATTGAAAATCCAAAAAGTAATATAAATGTAAATGTGCCAATTAGTGAAACTGGGACAGCTAAAATAGGTATTAAGGTTGCTCTCCAGTTTTGCAAAAAAATAAATACTACCAAAGCAACTAATATAAATGCCTCAATTAATGTCTTTATTACCTCATTTATTGAGGCATTTAAAAATCTTGAAACATCATAACTAATGGTATAATTCATGCCTGGCGGAAAACTTGTCGTTTTTAATTCTTTTAATTTTGCCTTAACATTTTCAATAACCTCTGCCGCATTTGAACCAGGTCTTTGTTTTAAGAGTATGGCTGCAGAAGGTTGTCCATTTTCTTTTGATAATACATCGTAATCTAAAGAACCAAATTCAATGGTGGCTAGGTCTTTTAATCGTAGAATTTCTCCATTTTCGGTGGACTTAATCACTAAATTTTCATATTGTTTTTCTTGCGTGAATTTTCCGGTGTATTTTAACACATACTGCATGGATTGAGGTTTTTTTCCAGAACTTTCACCAATTTTTCCGGGTGCTGCTTCCACATTTTGTTTGCGTAAGGCATTAACCACTTCTTCAGGAGAGAGTTTGTAACTAAACAATTTTTCGGGTTGTAACCAAATACGCATGGCATACTCACGCTGTCCCATGATGTCTGCAAAACCTACTCCATCGATTCTTTTTAATTCGGGTAAAACATTGATGTCTGCAAAATTGAAAATGAATTTTTCGTCCAAATCTTTGTCATTACTGAGCAAATTAACATATAATAACATACTATTAATTTCCTTTTCAGTACTAATACCCGCTTTAATAACTTCTTCAGGCATTTCGTCTAAAACTGTTTGAACTCTATTTTGGACGTTAACGGCTGCCACGTCAGGATCAGTTCCTACCTTAAAATATATTTGGATGATACTCGTACCATCATTTCCAGAAACAGAAGTCATATAGGTCATTCCAGCTACTCCATTAATAGCTCGTTCTAATGGCGTAACTACTGCTTTGGCACATACTTCTGCGTTTGCACCTGTGTATTTAGTGGTAACTGTAACAGCAGGAGGTACAATATCAGGATATTGTGAAATAGGTAAATTGCCTAAAGAAATTAAACCAATAATGACGATGAAAATCGAAATGACAATCGATAATACAGGTCTTTTGATGAGTTTTTGTACCATTATTTTAAATCATTTACTACTTGGCGGATGTTCATTAATTTACCCTTAATCTTTTGTCCTTGCTTGATGCTTTGTACTCCTTCAATCAAAATATTATCAGTTTTCTGAAACCCTTCTTTGACTAAATAATAATGTTCAATACGGTAGGCAGGATTAAGTTTTTTCATTTGCACAGATCCATCGGATTTCATAACAAATACATAACTCCTCTCTTGGATCTCAAAAACAGATTTTTGAGGAATGAGCCAAAAGCCTTTGATATTTTTTTGCATGATAATTCTTCCCGAAGCCCCATGTTTTAATAATTTTTCAGGATTTGGAAATTTAGCGCGGAAGGCAATATTTCCAGTTGATTTGTCAATTTCTGCTTCAATGGTTTCAATCTGTCCTTTATGGGAGTAAATTTCGCCATTGGATAATTTTAATTCTACAGGAACCGAGGCAGGATTGCTTTTCCTCATTTTGGCAAATTCTAAATATTCATTTTCATTTACATTAAAGTATGCAAATACATCGCGGGTATCTGAAATAGTGGTTAACAAGGATCCATCATCAATTAAACTTCCAGCTTTAAATGGAATACGGTCAATGACACCATCAAAAGGAGCTTTGATGGTGGAAAAATCAACTTTAAGTTCATCTGCTTTCACATGGGCTCTGGCCTCATCTCTTTTTGCTTTTAAAGCATCAAGTTTTGCTTTAGCAATTAATAATTGGTTATTAGAAATAACCTTTTTTTCAACAAGTAGTCTAGTATTTTGAAATTCAATTTCAGCTGCTTTTACTTCAGCATCTGATTGTTCCAAAATGGCTTTCGATTTTAATAGTTCAGTCTTGTATTCTAAATTATTGATCGTGAAAAGTACTTGACCTTTCTGAACCGATTTTCCCTCATCGGTATTGACTTTATCCAAATACCCTTTTACTCGTGCTCTAACTTCAACATTTTGAAAAGCATGGATATCTGCCACATATTCGTTGTAAATGGCAGTATCGATTTGGATGGGTTGTGTAATTTCTAACTCAGGAATTTCATTTTGTGATTCCTCCTTTTTGAAGGAATCACAAGAAATAGTCCCGAAAAGTAAAGTCAAAGTCCAGAAAAATATAATTACTTTATTTGATTTTAGCGCGATTGTTTGGAACATGTTGTTTATAATTTACGTGTTTATTTACCGAAGATTCTTCCTCTTTAAAATGTACATTACTTTCGTTTTTACGATACTTAGGCGTTTGCATTTTTTCGTTAGGAGCGAGAGTTTTTTCTTTTATTTCTATACTTTTTATGTTTTTATTTTCTAATTTTTTATTCAATTGAGCCTTATAATTTGCATGTAGGCCCTGGCCTAATGATTGCATTTGCACAAACAAAAGACCTATTGCTAGAACTTTTTTCATGTCTAATAATCATTTTACAACAGATTAGCTGTTGTATGCAATAAATTTTTCTTGAGTTTTGTTTCGTTTAATTCGTTTGTTTCGAATTAAGCTTGCGGTGGAGGGGTAATCTTATCCAAATAAATGGTTCTTAGCGTTGAAGCTTTTTGTGCGTCATTTAACTGGGTTTGGTAAGATTGATAAATTAAATCAAAATGTTGATAAAAATGTTCAGCTTCTTCATAGCTTACTTCATTTTCATCTTCTAGGGAATCTTCAAAATCTTCCGCTGTATTGTCGAATTCGTATGTAGTTGAAACGGTCTCTTTTTCTAAAAATTTAACGCATTTTTGTGCAAACAATTGAATAGCATCTTGGCTGACCAAGAAACTTATCAAAATCACATAAATGGTTAAAATACGTTTCATTTAAATATAATTCAGAAAGACTAATTTACTCTTTTATTTCTTCAAATGGGATATAATCCTCGTCATTCGACGAGGATTTGTTTCCGTTTGATGTATTTTTTGGTGGCACATAATCCACATCAATGTTTCCTTCTCTTCGCTGTGCTTTTGCCTTATTTCTATATTCATTTTCCGAATTATATCGGTGAACTTGCGTAATCACATAACCTTTGAAAAGCATTTTCAAAAGGGGTAAAATCACATAAATGAATAAAAATATAAGTCCAAGTATTTTAAGCATTGCTCTCTTTTTTCTCTATTAACGACTTAAATACAAATTTCGTTCCGCATATACCTTTCTAAAGAAATCATCTTTCAAGTCATCTATGAAATAAATGGCTTCTCCAGTTGATTTCATTTCCGGACCTAATTCCATATTTACATTTGGAAATTTATTGAAAGAAAATACTGGAATCTTAATTGCGTATCCTTTCTTGGTAGGATTGAAGTTGAAATCTGTAACTTTTTTGTCGCCCAACATCACTTTTGTTGCATAATTTACATAAGGCTCTTGGTAGGCCTTACAAATAAATGGAACCGTTCTCGAGGCTCTTGGGTTAGCTTCGATGATATAAACGACTTCGTCTTTCACCGCAAATTGGATATTTAATAAACCAACGGTTTTTAAAGCAACTGCAATTTTCTTGGTATGCTCTTCAATTTGACGAATCACGTTTTCTGATAAATCAAATGGAGGCAATACAGAATGTGAATCACCTGAGTGAATACCAGCAGGCTCAATATGTTCCATAATACCGATGATGTACACATTTTCTCCATCGCAAATCGCATCAGCCTCGGCTTCAATTGCATTTTCTAAGAAATGGTCTAATAAAATTTTATTCCCTGGAATATCTCTTAAAATATCCACTACATGTTGTTCCAATTCTTTTTCGTTAATCACGATTTTCATAGATTGTCCACCCAATACATAACTTGGACGAACCAACAATGGATATCCTAATTCTCTACCTAAAACTACTGCATTGTCTGCATCTTCGCACACTCCAAATTTAGGGTAAGGAATATTTAGGTCCTTTAATAAACTTGAAAAAGCACCTCTATCTTCAGCTAAGTCAAGGGCTTCAAAAGATGTGCCAATGATTTTAATGCCGTATTTGGATAGTTTTTCTGCCAATTTTAAGGCAGTTTGACCACCTAATTGCACAATTACACCTTCAGGTTTTTCATGAAGGATGATTTCATACACATGTTCCCAGAAAACAGGCTCAAAATATAATTTATCAGCAATATCAAAATCAGTTGAAACCGTCTCTGGATTGGAGTTAATCATGATGGTTTCATAACCTGCTTCTTTAGCAGCTAATACACCGTGCACACATGAGTAGTCGAATTCGATACCTTGACCAATACGATTCGGTCCTGAACCTAAAACTACTACTTTCTTCTTATTTGAAGTGATGGATTCATTATCATGAATGGCATCACTTTGTGCAAATGTGGAGTAGTAATATGGAGTTTTTGCTTCAAATTCCGCAGCACATGTATCTACGCACTTGTAAAGTCGCTTGATACCTAAGCCATTTCGTTTATCGAATACCTCAGATTCTAAACAACGTAAAGCATGGGCGATCTGACGATCTGCAAATCCTTTATGTTTTGCTTCTTCCAATAATTCTTTGGGAACATTCGCAAGTGTATGTTTTTCTAATTCTTTCTCTACACGTACTAAATCTTCCACCTGATTCAAGAACCATTTGTCGATTTTAGTAATTTCTAAGATGGTTTTAAAGGAGATTCCCATCTTGAAAGCATCATAAATATGAAACAATCTGTTCCAGCTTGGATTTGCCAAAGAATGTAAGATAGCCTCTTGGTCTTTTAATTCTTTTCCATCGGCACCTAATCCATTACGCTTAATTTCTAGGCCTTGACAAGCCTTTTGTAAAGCTTCTTGGAAGTTACGTCCAATACCCATTGTTTCACCAACCGATTTCATTTGTAAGCCAAGTGAGCGATCGGCGCCTTTGAATTTATCAAAATTCCAACGAGGTACTTTTACAATAACGTAGTCTAAAGCTGGTTCAAAGTAAGCAGAAGTAGTACCTGTAATTGCATTGGTTAATTCATCTAAATTGTAACCGATAGCCATTTTAGCAGCAATCTTGGCAATTGGATAACCAGTTGCTTTAGAAGCTAAAGCAGAAGAACGACTCACACGCGGATTGATTTCAATCGCAATAATGTCATCGTTTTCTGGATTAAGGGCAAACTGAACGTTACACCCCCCTGCAAATTTACCAATCGCGTTCATCATGTTAATTGCCATGTCACGCATTTTTTGGTAAACGGTATCAGGCAAGGTCATGGCTGGTGCCACCGTGATGGAGTCACCTGTGTGAATACCCATTGGATCGAAATTTTCGATCGAACAGATGATAATTACATTGCCTAGGTTGTCGCGTAATAATTCTAATTCATATTCTTTCCAACCCATGATGGATTGTTCCACTAAAACTTCATGAACGGGAGATGCGTGCAAGCCTTTATTTAAAGCTGCATCAAAATCTTTAGGATCATTTACAAAGCCACCTCCTGTTCCACCCAAGGTGAAGGAAGGACGAATTACTAAAGGAAAGCCAGTTTCTTGTGCAATTTCTTTCCCCTCTAAAAATGATTTTGCTGTACGACCTTTACAAACGCCTACGCCAATTTCAAGCATTTTCAAACGGAATTTCTCACGATCTTCTGTAGTTTCAATAGCTTTGATATCGACACCAATAATTCGAACATTGTATTTTTCCCAAATTCCTGCTGCATCACAATCGATTGCAAGGTTTAGGGCCGTTTGTCCACCCATAGTAGGTAAAACCGCATCAATGTTGTGGTTTTCTAAAATTTCAATGATGGATGCTTTCTCAAGCGGCTTTAAATACACATGATCCGCATTTAAAGGATCGGTCATGATTGTTGCAGGATTGGAGTTAATTAAAATAACTTCAATTCCTTCTTCACGCAATGATCTCGCTGCTTGTGAACCAGAATAATCGAATTCGCAGGCTTGACCAATAACGATGGGACCAGAACCAATAATGAGGACAGATTTGATGGAATTATCTTTAGGCACTTGATGGTATTTTTTAAATGATTCAACAAAACCTTTTTGAACATTAATTGCTAGGCTCAAAAATTGTACAAAGTTAATAGTTGAAAGGCAAAAAATCCCTTATTTTTGAAAATTAAATTTCAAAAGGTGATAAAAATTTTAGTGGCTTGTGATGAAAAGTATGTAATCGGTAAAAATAATACGCTCATTTGGCACTTACCGGCAGATTTGAAGCGATTTAAGGAGCTTACCACTGGTAATGTGATCATCATGGGTCGAAAGACTTTTGACTCTATTGGAAGGCCTTTACCTAATCGAACGAGCATTGTAATAACCCGACAAACGGATTATAAACAAGAAGGCGTGATAATTGTACATTCTTTAGAGGAGGCAATCCTAAAAGCAAAAAGTTTACATCGAGGAGATATTTACATTGTGGGAGGTGCAGAAATTTACCGAATGGCGATGGAGGTGGCCGATGAAATTGAACTAACTTTGTTACATGATATTTTTGAAGGCGATGCCTTTTTTCCAGAAATTGATCCAACAGTTTGGAAAGTGATTTCAAAAGAAAGAGGAATTACAGATGAGAAAAATCCGTATCAGTATAGTTTTATTAGGTATAGAAGAAACTAAGAAACTAAGAAATTAAGAATCTAAGAAACTAAGAAATTAAGAAACTAAGAAATTAAGAAACTAAGAAACTAAGAAATTAAGAATCTAAGAAACTAAGAAATTAAGAAACTAAGAATCTAATGAATCGGAAGAACGGAAGAGGAGGTGGTCCCTGAACTTCTCGAATGGAAGATTTAGCAATTAACAATTAACAATTCACAATTAACAATTCATCCCTTGAATCGCAAAATAGCCCTTTCTGAATCCCCTTTGTCTATCGATGAACAATATGAATTTTTGAGAGATGATTCTGTAGGGGGGATTTGTCTATTTATTGGTACAATCAGAAATAAAAATTTAGATAAAGGTGTTGAGCGATTGGAGATGGAGGCTTATCCACCTATGGCCATTAAACAAATCGAAAAGCTTTGCGAGCAAGCTGAACAGACTTGGCAAATTAAAAAATCGGTAGTGGTTCATCGAACCGGAAAGTTGGCTATTGGAGATATCGCCGTAATTATTGGAGTGGCTTCTGTGCACCGTCCTGAAGCATTTGCTGCTTGTAAATGGTTGATTGATGAATTAAAAAAAGAAGTGCCAATCTGGAAAAATGAATTTTATGAAGATGGTTCGTCTTGGTTGGTGCCCCATCCTTGAGCTACCATTAAGTTACAGCCCCTTTGTTCCGAGTTGTCGAATCGACCAAGTACTTTAAAAAGATATCCGTTTTCGTCTAAACTGCCTAAATCTTTGGTTTCAATGAAACTGCAAGAATCGATATTCCCCAAGTCGATTACTTTTATACCTCCAACTTTTCCAGATTTTTTAACTAATGCAAAGGGGTCAGTTACTTCTCTTAATAGAACTTTCATTGAAAAACCTGGTTCAAAAATTCCATTACTCTTTGCATAAGCTTGTGAGAATAATTCGGTCATACCATATTCTGATGCAACAGAAACAAAACCCATCCGGGTTTTGATGATCTCGTGAACTTGTTCACGAGTTAATTCCTCCCTACGACCTTTCATGCCTCCTGTTTCCATGATGATGATTTGGCCGCGGTCGATGGCTTCTTTTAAAAAGGAAAAATCCTCTTGAGTTTCCAGCCAGTCTAAAATTCCAAATGTGACTCCAATGAGCCAAACTTTTCGATTACCTTGAATGGCTTGCTTTAATTGTTTAGTTAAATCATTATATTGGTTGAGGTAGAATCCTCCTAAGTCGGAATTAGACTCTTTAATAAAATAATCCATCATAGCCACCAAAGAAGAAGTTGTTCTTTCTAAATAAGATGGCAATAATGCGAAAATATGGTAGTTGTGTAAGGATTCGAACTGCTCTTCAAATATTCTTTTAGCAATTTGTTGATAAAAAAGTAAATCAGAAACAGGATGCTTAGAAGGTGTTTGACCCGTCGTTCCAGAACTCTCAAATTCAGTAATAATGGGAGCAAATCCTGTTTGAACGGTATAGTTTTTAAATAATTCAATGGGTAAAAATGGAATATCTTCTATCGATTCAATGGTTTTTGGATCGCATTTAAGCAAGTTCAAATAGGTTGCGTAAATGGGATTAAACTGACTTTGATAATAGAAAACCTTTAGGGCAAGCGAATCGAAATTCTTCTTGTCCATTGTTAATACCTCTTTTTTCAAAGAATGCATTAAAGGTTCCCATACTTCAGGTGCTAAATCCATTCGTAAAAATTATTACACAAAATTAGAGCAAATCATTAACTTTACGAATTGTTGATTACTCATGACAAAGAAATTTTTACAATTCGTATTGTTTTCTGCTTTTATGGCTTTGTTTACCTCTTGTGTACAAGAGCCAGAGTATTCAATTGTGCCAGAAATTGCGTTTGAATCTATTACTAAAATTAATAAAGTGGCAGATGATGGGTTTGGAGGTAAGACTAAGATTGATTCCTTAGTCATGCGGATTAGTTTTAAAGATGGGGATGGCGATTTGGGTCTGACAGATGCTGAAATAAAAGCTAATTCAAAATATAAAGACTTTAAAAATTTTATTGTTGAAGCTTATTTACAAAGAAATGGAAAGTTTGAATTGTTAAACTTAAATCCGGCTCTTGGAGGTTTGATGAATTTTAAGTTTAAGCCAAATCAAAAAGCAGGACCCATTGAGGGATCTGTAGATTATTCCTCTCAGTTTGTCTACGCTTTTTATAAAGGTTATTCGCCTTTATTTACGCCTAAAAATGATACCTTGAAATTTAAAATTCAAATCGTCGACAATACATTTCATGAAAGCAATGTGGTAGAAACAAGCCCTGTTGTGATATTTCAAAACTAAAATATTATGTTAAAAAAGCATTTACTTTCTTCTTATTTCTTACCTCTGACTTCTTACTTCATACTTCTTACTTCATTCATTTTCGCGCAAAAAACGGTAAGTCTTGAAGATGTTTGGAAAAACTACACGTTTCGTCAAAATGCTATTCAAAATTTTAATTGGACATCAGATGGAAAGCATTATACTGCCTTAAAGGAAGGTAAAATCATTAAATATGATGCAATTGACCCTCTGAAATCAGAAGTGTTATTTGATCAAAATGTTCAATTAACTACTGATGGTAAAAAGATACAAATGCAAAGTTTTACTTTATCGGAAGATGAACAAAAAATATTGATTGAAACCGAATCGGAGCCTATTTATAGAAGAAGTTCGAAGGAAAATAATTATGTTTTCGATCGAAAATCGAGAACATTAAAAGCGCTATCCACCAAAGGGAAACAAATGCATGCAAGTTTTTCACCCGATGGAAATTTTGTTGCCTTTGTAAGAGATAATAATGTTTTTGTAGTTGATTTGAAGTCGGGCCAAGAAAAAGCAATTACAAGTACAGGTGTAAAAAATAAAATCATTCATGGTGCTTGTGATTGGGTATATGAAGAAGAGTTTTCATTTGCCAAGGCCTTCTTTTGGTCGCCTGATAGCAAAAAGATTGCCTATTATACCTTTAATGAGGATAAGGTACCAGAATACAATATGCAAATGTGGGGTGACTTATACCCAAAAGATTATCGTTACAAATACCCAAAAGCAGGAGAACCCAATTCGATTGTGAGCATTTCGATTTATCAATTAGTCGGATCTAAAACCGTAAAAGTAGATGTGGGTCCGGAGCCGAATCAATACATTGCTCGAGTTAAATGGACGAATGATGCTAATACGCTTTCGATGATGCGCTTGAATCGTTTGCAGAACCATTTGGATTTATTGCATGCTAATGCTCAGACAGGTAAAAGTGCCTTGGTTTATCAGGAAGACAGCAAAACATCTTTAGAAATCGAATCGATTGGTGATGATATTACCTATTTGAAAGACAATAAGCATTTCGTATTTACTTCTGAAAAATCAGGGTTTAAGCATTTATACATGGGTACCATCTCCAATGGAGAATTGACCCCTATTACGCAAGGAAATTGGGAAGTCGCAGATGTTTATGGGGTAGATGAAAAGAATCGTGTGATTTACTATTCATCTGCTGAAATTTCGCCAATACAAAGAGAGGTGTATCAAATTAATTTTGATGGAAGTGGAAAGGTTTTATTATCCCAAAAAGGCGGAATGAATTCCGCTAATTTTAGTTCAGATTATTCTTTATATACCTTAAATCATACTTCCGCTAAGGAACCATTGCGTATTGAATTGAAAAATAGGAAAGGGGAGGTTGTTCGTGTATTAGAGGAGAATAATAAGCTTAAGCAACAATTTAAGGATTATGGATTCTCTTTCCGTGAATTTATTAAAGTTCCTGTGGAGGCTGGTGTTGAGTTGAATGGATATTGGATACGTCCGAAAAACTTCGATCCAAATAAAAAGTATCCTGTGTTGATGCATGTTTATGGAGGACCAGGTTCGCAGCAAGTATTAGATACTTGGGGAAGTCAAGACTTTATTTGGTATCAACATTTATTAGATAAAGGATATTTGATTTTTTGTGTAGACAACAGAGGAACGGGAGCAAGAGGAGTTGAATTCAAGCGCGTTACTTACAAAAATCTGGGCAAATACGAAGTTCAAGATCAAATTTCTGCAGCTAAGTGGATTGGGAAATTACCTTATGTAGATGCAGGAAGAATAGGTATTTGGGGTTGGAGTTATGGTGGTTATATGTCGTCTAATTGCTTGATGCAAGGAGCTGATGTATTTAAGGCAGCTATTGCTGTAGCCCCTGTAACCAACTGGCGATTTTACGATTCCATTTATACCGAAAGATATCAAGGATTACCACAAGACAACGCAGCTGGATATGATGATAATTCACCAGTGAGTCATGTCGACAAACTAAAAGGAAACTTGTTGTTAGTACATGGAACAGGCGATGACAATGTACATTTTCAAAATGCAGTTGCTTTACAAGAAGCCTTGATTAAAGCTAATAAGCAGTTTGAAAGTTTCTACTATCCAAATCGGAATCATGGCATTTCTGGTGGAGTAACTCGATTACATTTGTATAAAATGATGACGGAGTTTTTGGAGAGAAAACTGTAAAACTTAAGTGACTTAAGAAATTTAGTGATTAAAGTGAGAAGGAATAAGGAATAAGTAAGAAGTAAGAAGTAATAATTAATAAGTAAGAAGTAAGAAATTTTGGAGCTTGTGGTTGAGCGAAGCGCCCTTCGACGAGCTCAGGGACCTTGGAAATTCGAAGGCTCCGATCAACTTTATTTCTCTGCAGAATTAATTCTGCAGAGATTGAGGAATTATTTCAACACCGCAATAACGGTCTCTCCACCTACTGGTTTGTCATTTAGATTCACGCAGATTTCAGCGTCTAATGGTAAGTAGATGTCAATTCGAGAACCGAATTTGATGAAACCGAATTCATTACCTTGAGTCACAGAATCACCTTCTTTGACATACCAACAAATACGTTTGGCTAAGGCTCCTGCAATCTGGCGGAATAAGACTTCTGTACCTGCCTCATTCTTTACAACAACTGTAGTACGTTCGTTTTCGGTACTTGATTTTGGATGCCAAGCAACTAAATATTTACCTGGATGGTATTTGAAATACGATACAATTCCAGAAATAGGATTGAAATTAACGTGCACATTGATGGGCGACATGAAGATCGAAACTTGTCGTCTTGGCCCCTTGAAATATTCAGATTCTACGGTTTCTTCAATCACCACAACCTTGCCATCTGCAGGTGCAATCACATGCTTCGGATTGATTGGAGTGACACGCTTCGGAACTCTGAAAAATTGTAAAATAATTAAATAGAAAAGAGAAGTAATTACGATAACGATTTCCCTTGCATAAGCAGATTCAGGGAAAAAATAAGCCATAGCACTATTGATTGCAAGGACTATTAGTAAGGAACTGATTAATAAACTTCTACCTTCTCTATGTATCGTCATGGGAATAAATTTCTTCTCGTTAAAGGGCTATAAGCTTTCAAAATTACATTAAATTTTGAAGAAATCCTATTTTTAGGCTGTTGGGAGCCTTTAACTATAAAGAAAGAATCTCTTTGAAGCGGATGGATTGTCTTCTCGAGATTTCAATTTTTTCACCTTTCCCTGCCAAGGTAACTTGTAATCCTCCTGAAAACCAAGGTTCAATTTTGTCTATAAAATGAAGATTAATGATGTGTTTCCGATTGGCTCTGAAGAATACTTTAGGATCTAAACGTTCTTCTAATGCATTTAAAGATTTTAAGACTAAGGGCTTTTGATCATCAAAAAACAAACGCACATAATTGCCCATTGATTCACAAAGTCTAACTTTATCTAAGCGTACAAACCAACATTTTTCTCCATCCTTTACAAAAATTTGATCGTTTGCACCAAGGTATAATTCCTTGCGTTGTTCGCTAATTTCTTCTTGCTTTCTTTGGTGACCAATTCGTTTCTCTAGTTTCTGAATGGCTTCACTTAATCGACTCAATTCAATCGGCTTCAATAAATAATCTAACGCATTTACCTCAAAAGCTTTCAAGGCAAATTCGTTGAAGGCCGTAGTAAAAATAACTTCAGGTAAAAATCCTTCCCAACTTTCTAGCCATTCAAAACCTGTTTTTCCTGGCATTTGAACGTCTAAAAAGATAACATCTGGTTGGTATTCTTCAATGAGTTTTTCACCTTCATCGGTATTTGAAGCCTCGGCAACCACTTGAATTTGTTGGAAATTTTCTAATAAATGCTTGAGTTCAGTTCTTGCTAAACGTTCGTCGTCGATGATGATTGCTTGCATAATTTTTTTATTTAGCTGTAAGATAAGGGATCACTAAATGGGCTTCAACTTGGTTTTGAGGAATGGCACGTAAAGTTAAATTTGCCTTTTCTCCATACATAATTTGAACTCTATTTTTAGAATTTTCAATTCCTAAACCTGTTCCTTGTTGTGTATTTGACTCTTCAATTTTTCCAGGATTGGACACTTTGATGTCCAAAAGATTATCTATTTTATGTATTGTAATTTGAATTTTACCCCCATTCACTTCTTTTGAAATACCGTGTTTGATGCTATTTTCTACCAATGTTTGAATGATCATCGGAGGGATAAGTGCCTTTTCGCAGCCTTCTTTAACTGTTAATTCATATCGTAACCTTTCCTCATATCGGATGATTTCCAATTCTAAGTAATCTTTAATCGTTTCTAGTTCCTCTGCCAATGGAATGGTCTTTTTGCGTTCAGTTAAAAGCGAATTGCGGAGCAATTTCGATAGTTGATTAATACTATTTCTTGCTTTCTGTGGATTTTCTAAGATCAGTGCTCGAATACTATTTAAGGCATTAAATACAAAATGTGGATTCATTTGTGCCCTTAATACTCTTCCTTCTGACTCTTGAACTGCCATTTCCAATTGATCATTTTTTCGTTGTATGACCAATTGTCGCTGAGAATACTGGTAGAAAAAATATATAAGTAACCAAATAGTAACAGGCTTACTAAAATTCAAGAAAAATTGAAGAAGCAAAAATAGGGAAAGTTCTTGCTGAGTGGGTCCTTCAATAATATACATATCTAAGGCAATATTGACCGCAGTAAAAACGGATGAAATTACCACCATGGCTATTAATTCAACTTCAGAAAGTGGAATCTTTTTTTTCTCTTGCCATTGGTATTTTTCATTTAATATTCGGTACGAATGTGTGAGACCAATTCCTAGGAATATATTGATGATGGATGAATAAATCCAAGCTAAATTCCAACCAAATTGATTTATGTAAAGCAAAGTTTCATTCATTGACCAGGCTGTCCATGCAATGATTTGAAATCGCCAATACATTTTTTTTCTTTCTAAGCCCATGCCAAGCTATGAAGTTACAAAATGCTGTAAATTTTCAAAATAAATTGTGTTGAAAGGCTTAAAATGGAGTAAAAGTGTCTTTTAAATGATGTAGGTGTTTTGTATTACATGCATCCATGAGCTTAAATTTACCTTCCTGATAATGGTATTGGATATGATACAAACATAAATTAGTGTGTCGATATTCATCCATGTGATGTAATGGCTTATCGAAAAGATACGTTAACAACACGCGCATGGCTCTGCCATGCATAGCGATTAAAATGTTTCTTTCTTCTGTTCTAGAAAGCATGATATCGATGACCGGTTTTTGTCTTTCTAAAACTTGTAAAGGACTTTCACCTTCTTCAGAAGGGATATGCGTTTGTCCGGCTCTCCAGGTTTTTACTAGATTTTTATAATACGCCTGATCTTCTTCTGTCGATTCTTTTCCTTCTTTATTTCCCCAAGAGATTTCATTTAAACCTTCATGTTGTTCCCAAGAAATTCCTTTATCAATAAATCCTTGAACTGACTGATGGGTACGTTTTAATTTAGAGGTGTAAATTTTATCGATATGCAAATGCTTATAATGTTCAAAAAACGAAGCGGCTTGTTGTTGGCCTAATTCATTTAAATCACTATCAATGCCACTACCTTGAACCATTCCCAAACGATTAAATGCTGTTTCACCATGACGAATTAGATAAATGTCTTTTACTGAATGCATATTATTTGAGAATTTTAGATTGAATTAGTAAAATTATACCGAATTTTACACTGCAAAAATAACAATTTATGTTTAAGGTTGAAGGTAAATCTCTAGCGCAATTGAATGAACTTTCAAAAGGCAATATGTTGGAATATTTGGGAATTGAATTTACAGAATTTACTCCTGAATATTTAAAAGGTACGATGCCAGTTGATCATCGGACCAAACAGCCATTTGGTTTATTGCATGGAGGTGCCTCAGTTGTTTTGGCAGAGACTTTAGGATCTGTTGCTGCTAATCTTGCAGTGAATGATCCACAAACTGAAATGGCCGTGGGGGTTGAAATTAATGCCAATCATTTAAAGTCTGCTCGCAGTGGTTTAGTAACGGGTACTTGTACACCGATTCGGATTGGAGGAAATATCCATGTGTATGAAATTAAAATACACAACGATCATCAAGAATTAATTTGTGTGAGTCGTTTAACTGTTGCAATTGTTCGAAGAAAATAGAATATGAGCTGCGTGGAAATGACATTAGAGGAGGTTCTACAAAACCAATGGAAAAATCATCAACAAGAAAAAAAAGC
>JACCDM011759149.1_pt1 | contig 17121 bp, 16 predicted proteins | sample 7445851 | NCBI WGS metagenome assembly JACCDM01 (sample SAMN15323438, study PRJNA562643) | freshwater metagenome | isolation source: river surface water | place: USA:Blue River Watershed | collected 2017-08-16
GCTGCTTTTGCTGCGTTAAAAATCGCAACAAAACTAAACCTTCTGCAACAAAAGCCGCACCTGCGAAATCGCAATTTACCTTTGGGTCATGACTATTACAGACCAGTCCCTAGCCAATAACCGTGAATACGCCAAGACCTTCAATGGTCCACTACCGCTGCCACCAGCGAAGAACATCGCAGTCGTCGCCTGCATGGCTGCCCGCATCAACGTCTATGGAGTGCTCGGCCTAAACGAGGGTGAGTCGCACGTGATTCGCAACGCCGGTGGAGTTGTCACCGACGACGAGATTCGTTCGCTCGCCATCAGCCAGCGCCTGCTCGGCACCAAAGAAATCATTCTGATTCACCACACCGACTGCGGCATGCTCACCTTCACCGACGATGACTTCAAGAAGAGCATCCAAGATGAAGTTGGCATCAAGCCGGAGTGGGCGGCTGAGTCGTTCACCGATCTAGACGAGGATGTTCGCCAGTCGATCGCGCGCATCAAGAGCAACCCGTTCATCGTTCACAAAGACGCCATTCGCGGCTTCGTGTTCGACGTAGCCACCGGCCTGCTGCACGAGGTTGAGGCTAAGTAGTTTCTGCAGTTCCCCCTGAGAAGGCAAAAGACCCCGGTGTGCGCCGGGGTCTTTTGCTTTAAGCGGTTGGGTATGGGTCTGGTTTAGGGGCGGTTGTCGTTCAACCAGGTGGCGGTTTCTTCGAATAGCTCGCGCACTAGCTGTTCGTCGGCTAGTTCTAGGTTTACCAGCACCGCCGGGTAGCTAGCGAAGTGCGGGCTGTCGAAGCACACGCCGGGTGCCGCGTTGATCCACGCTTGCTTCACGCCGACATCTGGCACGTGAACCGCCAGCACTCGACCGGCAGGAGCGGCATCGCCCAGCGCGGCCATGTCTTTTTTGCTCAACGGGCGCTCCCATGCAACTGCCTTGCCCTTGACGCACCACTCGCGACGGTCGCCTGGCACAACTTTGCACGAGGCAAATTGCGCACTCAGACTGTCAATAAACTGCCAATCTACCGCCACGGTGCCTCCTTGGTTCAAGGCTAACCTAGGCTAGAAACATGAGAAGAATCATCGCCCTGAGCCTTGCCGCCACCGCCGTATTCGGCCTAACCGCCTGTTCGACCTCAACCACAATGGACCACACCGGCCACCCAACCCAGAGTGCCACCGCCGACTTTTCGTCAGCCGACCTGATGTTTGCCCAGATGATGATTCCTCACCACGAGCAGGCAGTAGACATGTCTTACCTGGCTCTGGCCAACACCCAAAACGCGGATGTTCGTGCCCTAGCCGAATCGATCATCACCCACCAATCGACCGAAGTGATGACCCTCAAGTCTTGGCTAGAAACTGCCGGAGTAACCCCAGATGTCAGCCACACCATGCTCATGCAGGGCATGCTCACCGACGCGCAGCTAGCCGAGCTTGAGGCGGTCAAAGATGGCGCGTTCGACAGGCTGTGGCTGACCGGAATGATCGCTCACCACGAAGGTGCGCTGTTGATGGCGGAAGAGGTTAAGAACTCGACCAACTCCGAGGTTGCCGAATTTGCCTCACATGTGATCGAAGACCAGACCGCCGAGATCAAGAAGATGAAAGACCTGCTCGGTTGAAACTGATCAGCGAGCAACGCCTATCCCAGATTCTGGGAGCGCTGCCTGCAAACACTCGAGTGGTTGCCTCGGGCAACTTTGCGACTCCGCACACACTCTTGCGCGTGGCCGACCAAGCCATGGCCAGTTTCAAGTTGCACATGCTGAACGCCCAGCCGGGCATCCCAGATAGAGAAGGCGTCGGGTATGAGTCGGCGTTTGTGGGCGCTGGCATGCGCCGCCACCCGCGCCTGAACTATGTGCCTTGCCGACTGAGTCTGGTGCCGGTGCTGTTTCGCGATCACTTCAAGCCCGATGTTGTGCTGCTGAACACCTCGAGCGTGCGGGGCGGCAAGGTGAGCCTGGGCACCGAGGTAAATGTGTTGCCGGCTGCGATCGAGGCGGCGCGGGCGAACGGCGGGCTCGTCATCGCGCAGGCAAATGCCGCCATGCCTTACACCTTTGGTGACGCCGAAATTTCTCTCGAAGAAATCGACTACCTGGTTGAGGTCGATGAACCGCTGGCCCAAAAACCCGAGCACCCGAGCACGGATGCTGCGCTCTCGATCGGCGACCGCATCACCGCCATGGTTGCCGATGGTTCAACACTGCAGCTCGGCATCGGAGCGATTCCCGATGCCGTAGTTCGAAACCTTGCAACAAAGCGCGGGCTTCGCGTGTGGACAGAGATGTTCAGCGACGGGGTTCTTGCGCTCGAACAGGCAGGCGCGTTAGATCGCGACCGCCAGATCACCGCATCGTTCATGTTTGGCAGCCAAGAGCTCTATGACTGGGCCAACCTCAACGAGAACGTTCGTATGCTGCGCACCGAAACCACCAACAATCCGGCCAACATCGCTAGTCAAAACCAGATGACCAGCATCAACACCGCGCTGCAGATCGACCTTTACGATCAGGCCAACGCCAGCCACGTGCGCGGCGACATTTATTCGGGGTTCGGCGGTTCGACCGACTTTATCGTCGGCGCGCTGCACTCACCCGGCGGCAAGTCGTTCATGGCGCTTGCCTCTTGGCACGCCAAGGCAAAAGTTTCGACCATCGTGCCGCGCATCACCGAATACGTCACTTCGTTTCAACACTCGCACGTGGTTACCGAGCAGGGCGTTGCCGACTGCTTTGGCCACAGCGAGAATGAGCAGGCGAAGAACCTGATCGAGCAGGCTGCGCACCCGAATGCCCGTGCCGAACTTTGGGCAGCTGCCAAGCAGATGAACCTGGTCAGTTAGACCTGCGCACGCAGCACGCGCTATAACCGAGAAACTTGGGGCTAGGCAGCATCCACTTCTTGGTTTTCAGACGCGGTAGGTAGTTTGCGCATGCGGGCCAGCGGGTGAAGAATCACAAAAAGCGACGCCAGCAGCATGCCGACGCCGCCGATGATGATTGTGGTGAGCGCGCCGAATGCCGTGCCGAGAACGCCCGAGAGTAGCGCTCCGATTGGCATGACTCCCCACACGAAGAAGCGAATCGACGCGTTCATGCGACCGAGCAGCGGCTTGGGGCAAATGCGCTGACGAGCCGAAACCTGTGTGATGTTGTAGGTGAGCACAAAGAACGAGATGGCGAACTCGATGGCGGCCAAGATGAACGGAGCCCAGAAGTGGTCGACCAGCCCGGTTAGCGGAACCATCATGAAGGCGGCGGCGCTACCGAATGCCGAAACTGCGATGAGTTGCCCCTCGCCGATCCAGTCGGCGAGCTTGGCCGAGAGTGCGGCTCCGGCCAGACCACCAACACCGGCCACGGTCATGATCACGCCGAATACCGGTAGCGAAATCTCGAGTTCGCGAAGCACATAAATCGCCATCAGAGTAGTGCCGATGGTGTTGAACAGGTTGGTGCTCGAGGTGCAGAACGAAACCGCACGAATGATCGGCTCACGCCAAACAAACTTGATTCCTTCGGCGATCTCTTCGCGCAGTGGGCGACGGTCTTCGAGCGGCTTTGGCTTCTCGTCGTCTTTGATGAACGACAGGGTGAGTGCTGAAATGCCGAAAGAGATCGCATCGAAGATCAGCACCGCCGGCGCCTTGAAAATGGTGACCAGCCAGCCGGCCAGTGGCGGGCCCGAGATGTGTGAAATTTGAGCGGATGTTTCAAGCGCAGAGTTCGCCGGTGCAATGTGATCGTTCTTGAACAGAATCGGAATCACCGACTGGTATGCCACGTCGAAGAACACGGTTGCGACACCGGTTGCTGCACCGATCACAATCAGGTGCCAAACCTCGAGCATGTCGGCTAAGTAGAGAATCGGAATCAGGCCGATGAGCACCATGCGCACCACGTCGGCGATGATCATCACGCGACGCTTTACCCAGCGGTCAACCCAAGCCCCAGCCAACAGGCCGACAACCAAAAACGCCGCGGTACCGGCTGCGTTCAGAACTCCCATCTCGGCCTCGGTTGCTTGAAGCAAAACGACAGCCACCACGGTGATCGCGAAACCACCGAGTTGAGAACCCATGACCGAAAGGGTTTGGGCGGTGAACAGCCAGGTGAAGCGCGGGTTGCGAAAGAGCATCCAGCGATTTTCTTTTTTTACTGCCACATCGTCATTGACTTGGGTCAAGGGTTTCCAATCTTTAGGCGGCTTCTAGCTTGCTGCTCAAAAACTTGAGTGCCACCGAAGAGATCACGGTGGTGACTAGAACATACGAAAGCGTAATGGCAGCCAGGTTTTCGCCGAACCAAGCGACCGAGGCGATTCCGGCGATAACTAGCGAGAACTCACCTCTCGGCGTCAAAAAGGCGGCGGCGCGTAGCCACGACAGCTGGTCGGTCATGCCTCGGGTGATAGCCCAACCGGTTGCGAGTTTGCCGGCTGCGCCGAGCACGGCTAGAAGCGCACCTAACGGAAGGGCTGCCCACACCGCACTCGGGTCGATTGCCAACCCGAAGAAGACGAAGAAAATGGCGGCGAATAGATCACGCAGCGGTGACAGGCGAAGACGCGCTGCGGCCGCAACCTCGCCGGTGAGCAAGAGGCCAACCAAGAACGCTGCAACCGCACTCGAAAAACCAACGCTCTCGGCTACGCCGGCGGCCAATAGAGCCGAACCGAAAACGGTGAGCAGCAAGCCACCTGGGGAGTTGATCGACACCACCTTGGCGAGTGCGTTTTGCTCGCGAGTGGCGATGAGTAGCACCACGCCCGTGATGGTGAGCGCTATCGAGATCGAAACCACACCGGCGATTACACCGAGGTTGAGCACCACCGCGGTTAGCAGTGGCAGGTATGGCGCGAGCATGATGTCTTCGAACACCAAAACCGATGTCACGCGCTTGGCCAGTTCAGACTGACGCCAACCGGTGTCTTTGATCAGTTGAGCGGCGATACCCGATGACGATACGACGGTGATTCCGCCAAGCACCAGAGCACCAAGCACACCCCAACCGAGCAAAAGACCGATGATCGCGCCAGGCACGAAGTTGGCGAGAATGTCGACGATGCCAACCGACCTGCGCTCCATGAAAGCGCCGATGAGTTCGCGACCCGAATATTCCAGACCCAGCATGAGCAACAGGGCGATCGCGCCGAGCTGCGCGCCGGTGTTTAGAAAGTCTTCACTGAGTTCGACCGGAAAGACACCACCCTTGCCCAGAAAGAGACCGATGAGCAGGTAGAAGGGCACCACCGAAAACTTGAGTCGGTGTGCGATGAAGGCGGTGATGCCCAACCCAAGCAACATCGCGCCAAGCTCGATGAGAGTCAGAATCGACTCGGGCGAACCCTGTACCGCAGCGAGCGGGCTCATCAGGGCTTAGCCTTCAGGGCTTTCGAGCCCTCAGCGATTGCCTTTTCATAAATCTTGATCATGCGAGCGGTGAGTTTGCTCTGCAGAGCAGACCACTCGCCGGTGTCGTTGGCACGCTTGGCTTTACCGGCACGGATGTCGGCGGCGGCACGCTTTAGAGTGCGAGCCATCTCGTCAACCGATGGCTTTTTGCTCAACCAAACGTTTTCGGCAGGCAGTTCGCCGGCGATTAGTGGGTCGACCACAAACACCGGGGTGCCGACCGCGATGGCCTCGTAGACGGTCATGCCCTGCGTTTCGAAACCGATCGATGACTGGGCGACCAGGTCAGCTGTGGCAAAGGTTGCTACCAGTTGCTTGTGGGGCAGGCGACCGCGAACGTGAACGGTTTTGCTCAAACCAAGCTGCTTTACGTGCAGTCGAACAAAGGCCTCGAGCTGACCCGAACCATAGATGTCGAGGGTCACATTTTTGAGATCGGCCTGAGCATAAGCCTCTAAGAATTCGATGATGCGCTTTTCGCTGCTGAAGCGACCGGCCCAGATGAACTTGAGCGTGCGGGTAGACGCCTCTTGCCAATCGTGAGTCACACCCTCGACCACGTCATCGTCTACGCCGTTCGGAAAGACGAAGGCCTCATTCGTTACGCCCTGTTTGATGAGCTCACGGTTGAAGTGGCCAGAAGGCGAAGCGATGTAGTTGGCGTGTTGCGAAACCTGCTTTTGGTAGGCCCAGAGAGAGGTCGACTTTTCGGGCATCGGCTGGTCGAGAAAGGTGCTGGCCCAGCGGTTCATGATGCGACCCGCGGTGCGGCCGCCCACCTTGCCGGCATTGTGGTCAAAAGCCACCTGCAGGTTGGTGTGCATGGTTTGCACCAGCGGAAGCTTGTGGTCGATTGCCCACTTGGCACCCAGAATGGCGTTCCACATATCGGCTTGAATGTGAACCACGTCTACCGGAACGGCCAGTTCGGCGAGCTCTTTCTCGGCCTTTCTGAAAGCCAGGTGCAGCGAGGGCTGAATCGAATAAGCGCCGGTCGGTGGCAGGGGCAGTGACGGCACCTCGATGAGGTCGGTCATGGTGCGCTTGCGACGAAAGCGGCGTGAGGCAACCACGGTCACCTTGTGACCGGCTCGCTCTAGGTATTTCTTCTGCAGCATCAGGCTGGTTTGAACACCACCGAGCGAGTCAGGGTGGTGATCCGAGAAGAAGAGTATGTGCATCCCCTCTAGGTTACCTAAGCCTTGGGCGCTCGCAGTAGTTCAGCGGCGGCCTCTAGCTCAGGTGCCAAGAAGCGGTCTGGGCCGTGTCCGGCAACCTTGGTGCGCAGTCTCGTGACGGCAGCACCGGTGACCGGGGCCGGTTTGTGTGGGGCTCGAAGTTCGACGCAGCGGGCAGCACCGATATATTCGATCGCCAACACATTGCGCAGGTTGTCGACCACGCGACGCAACTTGCGACCGGCGTGCCAACCCATCGAAACGTGATCTTCTTGCATCGCAGAAGACGGAATCGAGTCAACCGATGCCGGCACCGCCAGGCGCTTGCAGTCTGAAACCAAGCCGGCCGCCGTGTATTGCGCAATCATGAGCCCCGAGTCGACACCCGCATCGGCCGCCAAGAAAGGCGTGAGACCGGAGTTGCGGTGACGGTCGAGCATGCGGTCAACCCTGCGCTCAGAGATCGAGGCGAGGTCGGTGGCAGCAATCGCCAAAAAGTCGAGCACGTAGCCCACCGGCGCGCCATGAAAGTTTCCGTTCGAAGTGACTTCACCATCTTCGAGAACCACCGGGTTGTCGATGGCGGCGGCGAGTTCGCGCTCGGCCACAGAGCGGGCATAGGCGATTGTGTCGCGAACGGCTCCGGCAACCTGAGGTGCGCAGCGCAAAGAGTAGGCGTCTTGAACCTTGTCATCACCGTGACGGTGGCTTGCCACAATCTCGCTACCGACCAACGCGGCAAACATGTTTCGCGCGCTGGTTGCTTGACCCGGATGCGGGCGCAGTGGTTCGTGCAACTGCTCACGGAACACCTGGTCGGTGCCCATCAAGCCCTCAACCGACATTGCGGCGATTACATCGGCTTCGTCGAGCAAGTGCTCAAGGTCAAAGATCGCAAGGCAAAGCATGCCCAGCATTCCGTCGGTGCCATTGATCAGGGCAAGACCCTCTTTTTCGCGCAACTCGATTGGCGAAATGCCTGCCTCGGCCAGCAGCTCTGGCACCGGGCGCTCGACACCATCGGGCCCGAAGGCTCGCCCCTCACCCATCAGCACCATGGCGCAGTGGGCGAGTGGGGCAAGGTCGCCCGAGCATCCGAGCGAACCAAACTCGTGAACAACCGGGGTGATGCCGGCGTTCAAAACGGCGGCCATGGTTTCGGCAAGCTCGGCACGGGCACCGGTTCTACCTGAACAAAGGGTCTTGAGGCGCAGCAACATGAGTGCGCGAACAACCTCGCGCTCAACGGGCGCACCTACTCCGGCGGCGTGCGATCGCACGAGCGACTTTTGCAATTGCACGCGATCTTCGGGGGCGATGTGGCGATTGGCTAGAGCGCCGAAACCGGTGCTGATGCCATAAACCGGAGTCTCGCCACCTGCCAGGGCCTCGATGTGCTTGCGCGTAGCACGCATTCCGTCGAGCGCAGCATCCGCTATTTCGACTTTCGCGTTATCGCGAGCAACGGCAACCACGTCGGCAACGCTCATGCCGCGCGAGTTGATGGTTATGGTCTTAGTCATTTTTCTCTTTCATAAACCGGGCTGCCGTCGATGATGGTTGATGCAACCAGATCGACTCCCGGGCGATACATCAGGTGAACAAAGCTCGGTGCGTTCAGAACTACAAGATTTGCGCGCTGGCCAACCCGAAGGCCGCCAACGTCGGTGCGCCTCAGAGCCGCGGCCCCTCCGGCCGTCGCAGCTGCCAACGCTTGTGCCGGGGTGAAGTGCATGTCGCGCACCGCAACCGCGAGACAGAACGGCATTGATGTGGTGAAGCTTGAGCCCGGATTGCAGTCGGTGGCCAGGGCAACTTTTGCACCTGCGGCAAACAGGCGGCGAGCATCCGGATATTCAGCACGCGTCGAAAACTCGGCACCCGGCAGCAGCGTGGCCACGGTGTTTGAACCGGCCAGCAACTCGATGTCGCGATCGGTCAGGTGCGTGCAGTGGTCGGCGCTCGCGCAATCGTGCTTGACCGCGAGCTCGATGCCAACGCCAGCCTCGAGTTGGTTGGCGTGGATGCGCGGCCGCAGCCCCGCACGCACTCCGGCTCGCAAAATCTCATCGGCCTCGTCGGCGTCGAAAGCGCCGCGGTCGCAGAACACGTCAATCCACCTCGAGTGCGGGGCGGCCGCCTCGAGCATTTCGCCCGCAACCAAAGACACGTAGTCTTCACGTCGGTCGGCAAACTCCGCGGGCACCACGTGAGCGCCCAAGAAGGTGACCTCGTCGGTAACCTCAGCGGCCAGAGCCACCGACCTCGCCTCATCGATTACGTTCAGCCCGTAGCCACTTTTGGTCTCAAAAGTTGTGATTCCGCTGCGGTGCAGTTCGTGCATCCGAGCTCGCAAACCAGCGCGTAGGCTCTCATCGCTCGCAGCTCTGGTTGCAGCCACCGTGGTCTTGATGCCACCGGCCGAATAGCTCACGCCGCTCATGCGAGCCTCGAACTCACCGGCGCGGTCGCCCGCGAAAACCAGATGGGCGTGTGAGTCGACGAAGCCTGGAATCACCGTTCGCCCGGCCACGTCGACAAACTCGTCGGCAGCTGGTGCACTCTCGCTCGAACCAACCCAAGCCACCACACCCGCGTCGATCACGAGGGCGGCGTTTTCGATCAGTTCGAGTTCGCCGGTTTCTGGCGAAGTGCCAACCACCAACTGCCCGATGTTGCCAAAGAGTTTTGCCAAGATTTGCCTATTCGGTGTCGAGCATCGGCACGTGCACGTGCTTGTGGCGAGCCACCTCGACGGCCTCTGGGTAGCCGGCATCGACGTGACGAATCACACCCATGCCAGGGTCGTTGGTGAGCACGCGCTGCAATTTTTGGGCAGCCAGCTCGGTGCCATCGGCAACGCTCACTTGACCCGCGTGGATGCTGCGCCCGATGCCCACGCCACCGCCGTGGTGAATCGAAACCCAAGATGCGCCAGAGGCGATGTTGATCATTGCGTTCAACAGTGGCCAGTCGGCAATCGCGTCTGAACCGTCGAGCATGGCCTCGCTCTCGCGATAAGGCGATGCCACCGAGCCACAGTCGAGGTGGTCGCGACCGATGACGATCGGTGCGCTAACCTCGCCGCGCGCAACTAGGTCGTTGAACACAGCACCCGCCTTGTCGCGCTCGCCGTAGCCGAGCCAGCAGATGCGGGCCGGCAAACCCTGAAACTGCACACGGTCTTGCGCCATGTTGATCCAGCGGCGCAGGTGGTCGTTCTCGGGGAACAGGTCGAGAATCGCCTTGTCGGTGCGATAGATGTCTTTCTTGTCACCCGAAAGCGCAACCCACCTAAACGGCCCCTTACCCTCGCAGAACAGCGGGCGAATATAAGCGGGGATGAACCCCGGAAACTTGAAGGCGTCACTAAAGCCGCCCTTGCGGGCTTCATCGCGAATCGAGTTGCCGTAGTCGAACACCTCGGCACCCTTGGCCATGAACCCGACCATTGCCTCAACGTGTTTGGCCATCGACTCTTCGGCGCGACGGGTGTATTCCTCTGGGTTGCGGCGGGCATACTCGGCCGAATCGGCCAACTCAACGCCTTCTGGCAAATAGGCCAGCGGGTCGTGAGCCGACGTTTGGTCGGTGACAATATCGATCGGAACATCGCGACGCAGCAGCTCAGCCATGATGGTCGCCGAGTTGCCAACCAGACCCACCGAAACCGCTTCGCGCGCATTCTTGGCCGCAACCACGCGGTCGATTGCGGCATCCAAGTTGTCTGCAATTTCATCGAGATAACGGTCGGCAAGGCGACGGCGCAGGCGGGTCTCGTCTACGTCGATGATGAGGCAGGTGCCCTCGTTCATGGTGACGGCCAGCGGCTGAGCGCCACCCATGCCACCGCATCCGCCCGTGACGGTCAGAGTGCCGGCGAGCGTGCCACCAAAACGCTTGGCAGCAACGGCCGCGAAGGTTTCATAGGTGCCCTGCAAAATGCCCTGGGTGCCGATGTAGATCCACGAGCCGGCCGTCATTTGGCCATACATGGTCAGACCAAGCTGCTCTAGCCGGCGAAACTCCGGCCAGTTGGCCCAGTCACCGACGAGGTTCGAGTTGGCGAGCAGCACGCGCGGCGCCCACTCGTGAGTTTGAAACACACCGACCGGTTTGCCCGACTGAACCAAAAGGGTCTCGTCGTTCTTGAGGTGGGTGAGGGTTTTGACGATCGCGTCGAACGACGGCCAGTTGCGAGCCGCCTTGCCGGTGCCGCCATAAACTACAAGATTTTCGGGGTATTCGGCCACTGCCGGGTCGAGGTTGTTGTGCAGCATTCGAATGGCTGCTTCTTGTTGCCATCCTTGCGCGGTGATGGTCGAACCGGTCGCTGCATGCAGCGGAAAGTGGGCGTCATTGCTCATGTGAACATCCTAGGCTTTCTGGCAGACTTGGCACATGCTCAAAGAAGATGCTGCTTGGCCGCGTGCCGCCGCCTGGTTGCAAGTGGATGCTGGCGCAAAAGCCGACCTCGCACTGCTGGGTGTGCCCGCCAACCTCACCAGCATCTCGGCCACGGGAGCACACGCAACCCCAGATGCCATTCGTCAGGCACTGCTGCGCTATAGCCTTCAGTCTTCGGCGGGTTCGATCGAATCGATCAGCGCAATCGACGCCGGCAACATCGAAGACCCAGACCACAATGAGGCAGTCACCATTGCCAAGGTCACCGAGCTCACCACGCGAACCGATCTGGTCGTGGCCCTCGGCGGCGACAACTCGGTCACCTATGCCACCGCACTCGGTGCATTCGGCACCAACCTCGAAACCTCGGGGCTCATCACCTTCGATGCCCACCACGACATTCGCCACGGCGTCAGCAACGGGTCACCCGTGCGTCGACTCATCGAGGCTGGCCTCAACCCCAAGCGCATCGTGCAAATCGGCATCAACGACTTTTCGAACTCACCGGCTTATGCGAATGATGCCGCGCAGCTGGGCATCCACGTAATTCACCGCGATGAACTCGAGACCCGCGCGCTCGCCGATGTGATGGCCGAGGCGTTTGCCGTTGCCGGCGCTGGTGGCGGGCCGATTCACGTTGACATCGACGTGGATGTCTGCGACCGAGCGTTCGTGCCAGCTTGCCCGGCGGCGGCACCTGGGGGCATCACGGCTTATCAGTTGCGCAAACTTGCCAGGCTCGCGGCCGAACACCCGCGCGTCAAGTCAATCGACGTCACCGAGATCGACGCGACTGCGGACTCTGCCGACGGTCGCACCATTCGCCTGGGCGCGTTGCTGGTTCTTGAGGCGGCAGCCGGTTTGCTAGAGCGCCGCCTGTCGCGCGCCGACGCCTAGTAGTTCTTCGCCTTGTGCGCCTCGATCACCGAGGCATAAAACCCGAGCATTTTCGCGGTTGCGCCGGTCTGCAGCAGGTGGTCTTCATTCTTCAAACGCTCGCCGCGATTGTCACCGGCCTTGATGTCGGCAACCGCTTGAGCAATCGACTCGGCCAACGCTTCAACCGATTCGTCGCGAACGGTCCAGTGAACATCCTTGGCAAATTCGCCCGCGATGTTGTGGTCGCACAAAATGCTCGGGGTGCCGACTGCAGCCGCTTCATAAACGGTCATGCCCTGGGTTTCGAATCCGACGGATGTCTGTGCCAAAACATCTGCGTCGGCAAAACGTCGCAGCATGGTTGTGTATGGCACGCTGCCACGCAGGAACACCTTGTGCCCTAACCCAAGTTCTTTGATCAGACGTGCTGCCTTTTTGAACTGGTAACCCTTTCCGTAGAGCTCGGCGGTGGCATCGGGGTTGGCGAGTGCGAAAGCCCTGATGAACTCGAGTGGGCGCTTTTCGGTCTGAATGCGACCAGACCAGATGATGCGCACCGGCGCCTTGGGGTCGCGCTTGGTTGGGGCGTTTGCCGACTGCTCAAGAATGTGGTGAATGGTGTCGTCGTCGATGCCGTTGTGCATCACCTTCACCTTGTCGCTCACCTCGTGCTCCATGAGGTCTTTGGCAAAGTGGTGACTTGGGGCAAACAAAATTTCGGCCTCTTGAGCAAGCAACTTTAGGTAGACCCAGGGGTCACCGGTGGTTCCGCTGCGCGGGCGGTTGACGTGCTTGAGCAGTTCGCGCGAAAGCAGCCAGAACAGATAGCGGGTGAGGCGTTTGCCGAGCAGATTCGAAACAACCTGGCTCATGTTGAAGTGCATGGTGTGAACGATTGGCAGACGTTGGCGCTGGGCAAAACCTAGGCCGATGATTCCGCTCCAGAGATCGCCCTGAATGTGCACGATGTCGAACTTGTGATGCAGCTCGTTGAAGCCGCGGTCGAGACGTTTGCGCGATCGGCGCACGTTGCCGACAAAGCCGTATTCAAAGTTGAGGGCGATGGGCCAGGTTGGCAGAATCCAAAAACCGTCGGTGGCGCGCCCCTTTGATGAGCTCGGGCAAATGATGGTCACTCGGTGGCCGGCGCGCTCTAGGTATTTCTTCTGCAGCATTACCGAGGTCTGAATGCCGCCCAATGATCTCGGATGCTGGTCAGTGAAGATTGCGATGTGCACTGTGTTATCCCAACGTCTTTCTGGGTTTAAGCCTACCCACCTAGGTCGTGCGAGAATGTACCAATGAGTATTCACACATCAGTTGCAACTTTGCACACCAACCACGGCGACATCAAGATCAACCTTTTTGGTGACCACGCTCCAGTAACCGTAGCCAACTTCGAAGGTTTGGCCGAAGGCACCAAAGAGTGGACAGACCCACGCACCGGTGAAAAGCGAAACGACCCGCTTTACAACGGCGTGATCTTTCACCGCATCATCGAAGGCTTCATGATTCAGGGCGGCGACCCACTAGGCATGGGCTACGGAGGCCCTGGCTACAACTTCAAAGACGAGCCACACGCCGAACTAACCTTTGACGAGCCTTACAAGCTAGCCATGGCAAACGCCGGGCCAGGCACCAACGGCTCACAGTTTTTCATCACCGTCGCACCAACCACCTGGCTCTGGGGCAAGCACACCGTATTCGGTGAAGTTGCTGACGAGGTAAGCAAGAAGGTTGTCGACAAGATTGGTCAGGTTGCCACCGGCGCCCAAGACCGCCCGATCGATGACGTGGTCATCGAGTCGATCACCATCGAGCGCGTCTAACTAAAACGTGTTCTGCTACGCGCATCCAAACACCGAAGCCTACGTTCGCTGCCAACGCTGCGAAAGACTGATTTGCCCACTGTGCCAAATCGAGTCGCCGGTTGGGTTTTTGTGTGTTGAAGATGCCGGCAAGCAGCCCGCTCGCAACCGCGGCCGCATAGCCGCGAAGTTTGACGGTCGCCCGGTAGTCACTCAGTGGCTACTGGGCATCACCGTCGCAATCTATGCGCTACAGATTTTCAGCGGTGGCATTCTCACCGACTTCTTGGCTTATCAGCCGGCGGCGAGCATTCTCGAACCGTGGCGTTTTATCACCGCGGGCTTTGTTCACTCGGATGCTCTGCTGAGCAATCCGCTTTCGGTGCTGCACATCGTGCTGAACATGTACACGCTTTACCTTTTCGGGCAGACCCTCGAACCGATGCTGGGTCGGGTGCGTTTTCTTGCGCTCTACCTGCTCTCGATTGTGGGCGGCTCGATCGCAGTGATGTGGCTCGCTACTCCGGTTCAGGTGGTGGTTGGCGCCTCGGGTGGAGCTTTCGGTTTGATGGCCGCCTACCTGGTCGTGCTGCGCAGCATCGGAGCAAACTCCACGGGCATGGCCGGAGTGATTGCGATCAACCTGGTTTTCACCTTCATGAACCCATCTATCTCTTGGGAGGCTCACGTCGGTGGTTTAGCCCTCGGCGCTCTGGTCGCGTTCGTGTATTCGAGAACCAGAGACCTCAAGCAACAGAGCCTTCAAGTGCTCGGATTGGCAGGCATCGTGCTTGCGCTTGCTTTGGCCGGCGGCATCCGTGCGTTTATGATTTTGGGCGACTACGGTCTGCTCTAGCAGTTTCGCAAAAACAAAACCCCCGATCGCGATGACCGGGGGTTTTGTAATTACAAGAATTGAGTGGATTACTTCCAGCGAGTCGACATTCCGAAGCCGACCATCAGAAGGCCGAAGCCGACCACGATGTTCCAAGCGTCGATGTCAACTTCGGGGAACATCTTGCCGAGTGGCAACTGGCTGCCCGAGATGTAGTAGATGACGATCCAAGCCAGACCGAGCAGCATGAAACCGAACATGACTGGCTTGAACCAGACTGGGTTTGGCAGCTCACCCTTGGCGGCCTTGCTCTTGGCGAGGGCCTCTACCTTTGGCTTTGCAGGCTTCTTTGGCTTTGCAGGTTTTGCCGCCTTTGGCGCAACCTCTGGAGTTGTGTTGTTCTCAGAATCAGACATGGGGTAATTCTAAGCGCAGGTTAGGCTTAAAGCGTCATGGTCAAAATTCTCGTGCTCGATAACTACGACTCGTTCGTCTACACGCTCAACGGCTACCTTCAGCAGTTGGGTGCGCAAACGCAGGTTTTGCGCAACGATGTCGTGACCGAAGCCGAACTCGAAGGCCTTCTGGCCGACTACGACGCGGTGCTTCTGTCGCCCGGGCCGGGCACTCCGGCAGACGCCGGTTTGAGCATCCCAGTCGTGAAATATGCGCTGGCTCACGATCTTTCGGTGTTCGGTGTGTGTCTCGGGCACCAGGCGATTGCCGAGGCGCTGGGTGCCACGGTGCGTCAGGCCGACGAACTGATGCATGGCAAAACCTCGCAGGTGGCCCACGACAACTCGTTGATTTTCAAGGATGTTCCACAGCCGTTCACCGCAACGCGCTACCACTCGCTTGCCGTAGTTGACTCGACCGTGCCGGCTGACCTGGTAGTCACCGCGCGCACCGAGAAGGGCAAGAACTCGGCCGGTGGCGTGATCATGGGTTTGCAGCATGCGACCAAGCCGATTTATGGAGTGCAGTACCACCCAGAGAGTGTGCTCACCGAGGGTGGCTATCTGATGCTGGGCAACTGGCTAGAGTCGCTCGGGTTGGTAGGTGCTGCCGAACGCGGCAAAGCGCTCAGCCCGATGGTCAAGCTCTAGAGCCTCGCAGCTCTCGCAAAAACCGTTTGCGCGACTATGGCGCGCAGGTCACGTAGAGCGTGATCGCCGAACCTTGAGGTGCATCACCCGGAGCGATTGACTGCTCGAGCACGATGGTTCCCTTAGGTGCTGTGGCACATTCCTCTAGCGTTTCGATCGACACACTCAGGTTCACCTCTGGTGCGGTGAGCTTGTTCTGAGCCTCGCTGATCGAGTAGTTGACCACATTCGGAACCTCAACCAAGCCGTTAGAAATCGTGATGATGACCACGGTTCCGGCGGCAACCTTGGTGCCCGCAGCTGGCATGCTCTCGATGACAGAACCGGCGGGGATGCTCGCCGAACGGGCCTGAACTATCTCTCCGAGCACGAGGTTCGACTGGCTCAACAGGTCAGCCGCCATCTTCTCGTTCATGCCCTTGAGGTCAGGCACATCTACCTGGGTGCGACCGGTCGAAACCCACACGGTAATGGTGGTGTTCTGCGGAACGCTGGTGCCGACGGCTGGGTCAACGCGAATTACCTGGTTGACCGGAACGGTCTCGCTGGCCTCGTATTGGCGTTCAACCAGAAGGTTCTGCTCAGTAAGTGTGGTGTATGCCTGCTCGTAGGTTTGGCCGATGACGTCGGCAACCTTGATGCCGCCAGGACCAGGTGTGATGTTCGGAAGCGAAACGGTGAACAACCAAACCATCATGCCGATCAAGAAAACCAGTGCACCTGATCCGAAGCCCCACAGCAAGCCGGGGTTCGCCATGAGCGGTTTCTTGGTCTTTACAGCACCGGTGTCTGTCGCAACGACATCGTTTGATCCAGTGTCGAAGCTCACTCCCAATGCCTCGAATGGGTTGGTGTCGGTGCCGATTTTTTCGGTGGGTGGAATCGGTGAGTTGAATCCACTTGAAGCACTCGAGGCGACTGGAGTGGCCGGGGTGAATGGGGTTACCGGCGCCGGGGTAGGCTCTGGCGACTCCGGCTCGGCGGTCTCGATTGCGGTGGTTTCGGCACCTGCCGTCGCATCGGCTAGCAGCGCTTCGAACGGGTCTACCTCGGCCGCAGCAACTGGCTCGCCGTTTGCTTCAAGATCTTCGAGGGTGATGGCGGCCTCTGGCTCGAGAACCTCTGGCTGCTCTGGTGCACCGTCTAGTTCAGCCGCAAAAGCAACCGGAGCAGGCGTGAGATCGGCAGCCAGCAGGTGCTCGCGGAACTCCTCGGCACTCTGGTAGCGCTCATCGCGGTTCTTGGCCAGGGCACGAAGAACAACTTCGTCGAGCCCAGCACTGATGGCCGGGTTGTGCTTCGAAGGCGGCGTCACTGCCTCGCTCACGTGTTGGTACGCAACCGAAACTGCGGTCTCACCCTTGAACGGCGGGCGACCGGCGAGCATTTCGTAGAGCAGCACGCCAGTTGAGTAGAGGTCGGTACGAGCATCCACGCGCTCGCCGCGAGCCTGCTCAGGGCGGTAGGATTGCGCGGTGCCGACGATGCC
>JACCDM010112873.1_pt1 | contig 17105 bp, 11 predicted proteins | sample 7445851 | NCBI WGS metagenome assembly JACCDM01 (sample SAMN15323438, study PRJNA562643) | freshwater metagenome | isolation source: river surface water | place: USA:Blue River Watershed | collected 2017-08-16
GCCTTAATTGCTGTGGGAGATAGTGCCACAATTTTCTTCGCCCACTTCATTGCTGATTCCATTAATTTATCGGCAGGAACAACTTTATTTACAAGTCCCCAGCGTTCTGCAGTTACGGCGTCGTATTGCTCGCAGAGAAACCAAATCTCTCGAGCTCTTTTCTCGCCAACCACTCGTGCTAGGTAAGCGGAGCCAAATCCGGCATCGAAAGATCCAACACGTGGTCCAACTTGGCCAAACCGCGCACTTTCTGAGGCAATAGAGAGATCAGAGAGAACGTGTAAGACATGGCCACCACCGATTGCGAATCCATTTACAGCCGCGATGACTGGTTTTGGGATAGCACGAATAATTTTGTGTAATGCTTCAATTTCAAACATTCCAGTTTCGGTCTCGCCGTAATTTCCTTTTTCGGCTCGTTCTTTTTGATCACCGCCGGTGCAGAAGGCCTTTTCTCCCGCTCCAGTAAGAATCACCGCTCCAACTTTTTGGTCCACCCAAGCGAATTTGAAAGCAGAGAGAAGCTCATCAACAGTGCGGCCACGGAGAGCGTTATAGCGATCAGGACGATTGATAGTTATTGTTGCAACGCCATCGCTGATTTGGTACTTGATATCAGTGAAGTCGGACTTTTCAATCATGAAGAGATACTACTCTGAAGTTTAATTAAATAACCAAAAATTAGACTCTGATTGCAATAGCTACGCCGAGTCCGACGCCGATGCACGCGGCTGCGATACCAACGCCACCGCCACGCCTTCGCAATTCGCGAGTTGTATCTACGATTACTCGAGCAGCAGATCCGCCTACTGGATGACCAATCGCTATTGCTCCCCCGTTTACGTTTACTCTATTTCGATCAATTTCTGGGAGTTCCTTCAATACCGTAAGCACCATAGATGCAAACGCTTCGTTGATTTCCCAAATTTCAATATCCTTGAAAGAAAGAGAGAGCTTTGCAAGAAGTCCGTTAATTGCATCAACTGGCGCCAAGCTAAATTCATCTGGCGAACGAGCAACGACTTTACTTCCAAGAATCTCACCGAATCCGCCGGCGAGGTCACGATTTATTGCCAAATCCCTGATGCCAACTTCATCCGTTAATAACATGGAGACTGCGCCGTCGTTGATTGGAGATGAATTTCCTGCTGTACCGGCGCCGCCCTCTGAAAACGCTGAAGGGAGAGCTGCGAGTTTTTCTATAGACGTATCATTTCTTATCGACTCATCTCGCGTTAAGCCACCAAATGGAAAAACAAATCCATCATGCAATTTTGAACTCCATGCTCGATCGGCCAGTTGGTGCGAACGCAAGGCCCATTCGTCTTGTTCTGCGCGAGAAATTCCTAATTTCTCGGCAACTTTTTCGGAACATCGGCCGAGGCTTTCAGTCCAATTCCCTGGAAAATTTGGATTGACCATTCTCCATCCGACTGTGGATTGATTGAGTTCGTTGATTTCTACTTTCTCCGGCAATTTCTTTTCAGATCTTCGTACAATCCACGGAGCTCGAGACATTGACTCGACACCGCCGGCAATTAAAAACTTTGCATCGCCAGTTCTTATTGCTCTCGAACCTTGGATTACTGCTTCTGCACCCGATCCACAGAGACGATTAATTGTTACACCTGGAACCGTCTCAGGAAGTCCGGCCAGTAGGGCGCCCATTCGCGCAACATTTCTGTTGTCTTCACCTGCGCCATTTGCATCTCCGATTACTACATCATCAATCTCGCTGGTTTTCAATTTTGGAGTTTTTGTTACTAACTCTCGGATAGTTACACCAAGCAGGTCATCTGGACGAATATTTGAGAGCGCACCAAAGTAAGCGCCGAATGGTGTTCGAGCGGCCTCTGCAATGAAGACCTTCATAGGGCTGATTATCCCTGATAAGTTAAGGCGCTAAGACAATTAAAGGATGTGAAGCTCTGTGAGCAACGATCAGCAACAGCTACGCGTGCTCATTACTGGCGCTGGACGCGGAATCGGCCGAGCCATCGTAAATCAGCTCAAGAGTTCTCCCCTAAAACATAAGATTGCAGTGACTGCTAGAACTGAGTCTGAGTTACAAGAATCAATTAAAGGTGCGACTGGAGAAACTCTAGTTATTGCCGCAGATTTACTTGACCCTAATTCACCGTCGCAAATCATTGACAATGTATTAAAGCAATTTGGCGGAATAGATTTTCTTGTCCTCAATGCGGGAGATGGCGTCTCGGCAACTATTGAAAATACTGACGATGCCTTATGGAATCGAACGATGGAGTTAAATGCAACAGCGCCATTCCGATTCATCCGAGCCATAACTCCAATAATGCGCAAGCAAGGTGGCGGGAAAATCGTAATTGTGGCGAGTGAAGCAGGACTTCATGGAGCACCAAACATTGCTGCTTACTCTGCTTCTAAGCACGCTATCGTTGGTTTAATGCGAAGTGCAGCCGCCGAACTATCTCGCGACAATATACAGGTGAATGCGGTCTGCCCCATTTTCGTAGATACACCGATGATGCAACGAAGTGTCGAGGCGGCAGCAGCAAGAACTGGAAAAAGTATTACTGAAGTTAGAGCAGCCTTAGCTTCACGCCAACCCGGTGGACGAGTTCTAAAACCAGAAGAAGTAGCAGCTGCAGTTAATTCTTACCTAAACGTTGAAACCACTGGTGAGGCAAAATATCTCGATGGAAGCAAAATGAACGGAGAAGCTAAATGACTTTTGAGCGAATAAATCCAGAAAACCTCGCCGCGCCAATTGGCTTTTCGCATGCCGTGGCAGTCGAAGGTAAAAGAATCGTCTTCTTAGCCGGACAAACCTCTATGGAGAAGAGCGGTGCAATTGTTGGAAATGGCATAGTCGAACAATTCGAAAGAGCACTTTCAAATCTTTTGATTTCATTAAAAGAATCAGGTGGCGCTCCTAGTTCATTAACGAAGCTAACTATCTTTTCGGTTGACCCTGCGGACTATCGCGCTCACGCTAAAGAAATTGGAGCCGTTTGGAAAAAATTAGTCGGTAAAGATTATCCAGCCATGACTCTAGTCGGAGTTACGAGGCTCTGGGATAAAGAAGCGCTTATCGAGATCGAAGGGTATGCCGCGATCTAATGTCGCAGGCAATCGCAAACCTCTGGCGGGCAAATTCAATTGCCATAATCGGCGCCTCTGATCGTGAGGGCGCTATGTCGCGACTTCCCATTTCTTATTTGAAGAAATACGGATACCAAGGTGAGATTTTTCCGGTAAACCCCAAAGGTGGTGAAATAGCCGGCATCACTGCTTATAAATCCGTAAAAGATATTCCGAAGAACATTGAACTGGCTTTAATTATGGTTCCGGTTGATGCGGCTAAAGCGGCGGTTAAAGAGTGTGGCGAAGCCGGAGTTTCCATAGTCACAGTAATGGGATCGGGTTTTGCAGAGAGCGGTGAATCCGGCAAAAAGTTACAAGATGAAATTATCTCTATCGCAAAAGAATTTGGAATGCGTGTAGTTGGACCTAATTGCATCGGCTCAATCGGAAGTGAAGCAAGACTCTTAGCGACCTTTTCACCCGTCTTCGCTTCAGATTCAACTGAGTTGGCAAATAGTGGACTAGCGCTAATCAGCCAATCCGGAGCCCTTGGCTATGGAACTTATTCACTCGGTATCGACCGCTCCCTTCCGATTGGAGTTGTAGTTACAACTGGTAACGAGGCCGACGTAACTGCGCTAGAAGTTGCAAAAACCATTGCAGATGATGGATCTATAACTGGCGTGTTGATCTACGCAGAATCCATTGATGATTTAAATGCATTGGAATATGTTGCCAAAGCAAAACCAACTGCGATTTTGAAATCTGGGCGATCTGAAGCTGGTGCCCGCGCAGCTGAATCACATACGGGAGCACTGGCAACTAGCGATCGGGTAATGGATGCCGCAATCAAACGTGCTGGCGCAGTTAGAGTAAATGACGTTGAAGAGTTGCTTGATGCTGGCGCAATTTTTGCAACCAAGAAGCGTTTGGCTGGAAATCGAATTGCGGTAATCACAACCTCGGGCGGTAGCGGAATTCTCGCGGCTGATGCGATAGAAAAGTATGGCCTGAAGTTGGCCCAGCTATCGAAGAAAACAAGAGATGAACTTGACCAAATAATTCCTGCTTACGGCTCTTCGGCCAATCCAGTCGATTTAACAGCGGCTGTAATGGCAGATAAAGAGCTTTTCAAAAAAGCTGTCCAGGTATTAAGCCAGGACCCTGGAATTGATGCAATTGTTGCCGCTTTCTGTGTACTTGTTGGTGACGATGTAGAAATGATTGCAAACACCTTAAAGTCAATAAATTTAGATGCTGGCGAGAGACTTCCGATTGTTATTGCGCGAACTGGATCACCATCGCTTGCGCCCTCGGCTGGAAAACTATTTATCGATGCCAACTTACCGACTTTTCCAGTTCCAGAGCGAGCTGTTAGAGCGCTATCGATTTTGAAGGATGCCTCAAAATCAAATGCGCAAACTAAATCTAGAAATCCAATTACGTCAGCTCTACCTGAACCGAAATCGGGAGTTACTGAAAAGGAACTTAAAGAGTTATGGCGGAAATCAGGAATCTCAGTCCCAGAAAATTTTCTAATTGATAATTCAGCACAAGCGCGTGAGGCTGTTAAGTCAGTTGGTGGCCGAGCGGTATTGAAAGTTGTAATCCCCGGAGTCATGCATAAGACGGAAATTGGTGGCGTGCTTCTAGATATTGATGAGGGTAAAGCTGAAAGTTCTGCAGCAAAATTGCTTTCACTTAGTGACAGCGCGAAAGTTATGGTTGAACGATTCATTCCAAAAGGAGTAGAAGCTTTGGTCGGTGTAACAACTTCTACACTTGGGAAAGTTATTACGGTTGGAGTGGGCGGGGTCTTAACTGAAGTGATACGAGATTCAGCTCTCAGAATCCTTCCGGTGAGCAAAGAAGATGTTGAAGAGATGTTGGATGAAACACGTCTTGGCCAACTGATTGCAGGAGTTCGAGGCGAAAAGGCCGGGAATCGCTCCGCTCTAGTTGAGACTATCCTTCGTATTGCTGATGCGACTGCGTCCTGGCAAGGAGATTTTGAGTTGGACATAAATCCTGTAACGATCACCACTGAAGGTGCTTGGATACTTGATAGTGCATACATCAGACGCGAGAATTAACACCAATACTTCTAGAGGGAGCAGTAAGTGGACGTTGGAACGATTGTTGCCCGCTCGATGCGGCGCTATCGCGATCGCATTGCCCTTGTTGGTCCCGACGGCACCAAGACATACGGTGAAGTTGGCGCAAGGATTTTTCAATTAGCTCGCGCTCTTCGCGCCTTGGGACTTAAGTCAGAAGATCGAGTCCTTGATCTGCAATCGAATCAAAATACTTACATTGAGACAGATTTAGGAATCTCCTCAGCAGGCCTTTGTCGTGTTGCTCTGAATTACCGTCTTCATCCAAATGATTGGGTTCGAATAACAAAAGATTGCGGAGCCAAGGTATTAATTCTTGATGCGAAGTTCTGGGACGATGCAGCTCCAGTTCGTGAATTAGTTGAACATATCATCGTGATAAATGGCGACGCTCCGGGAGCTCTACCGTACGAAAAGTTCCTTGCGAAGGAATCAACAGAACCGCTCAGGATTGATATTTCTCCGGATACTTTGGTTTCTCTCAACTACTCCAGTGGAACGACGGGAAATCCAAAAGGTGCGATTCGAACCCACAGAAATAGATTGGCAAGTTTAGGAAACATAGTCACCGATATTTTTGGGCGCACCCCAAATGAGAATGACATCTGGGTACATGCTGGCCCTGTCACCCACACCAGCGGTCTCTTCGTGCTTCCCTTTTTTACTTTCGGGGCAAGACAAGTCATTCACGCGAAATATGAACCAGAATTACTTTTAGAGGAGATTGAGAGCCGCGGCGCAAATGCAACGGCGCTAGTTCCCACGATGGTGGCAAGACTTCTAACTCTGGATGGAATTACCCCAGAGAGGTTCAAAAACTTAAAGATGCTTGGTTATGCCGGCGCCCCAATGCCGCCCGAACAGATCCGTGAGTGTTTTGAAAATATCACCACTCACATGATTCAGTATTACGGTTTAGTTGAAGCAATCCCCCCAGTAACAGTTTTAAGCGAAGCCGATCATCGGTTAGGTTTAGAGAAAACTCCGGAAGTTTTAACAAGCGCAGGAAATCCTTGCACAACAGTTGAAATCAAAATTGTAGATGAGGATGGAAAAGAAGTTGCCAACGGAGAAATCGGTGAAGTTATAACTAGAGGCGATCTAGTTATGCGTGGTTACTACGGAGCAGCAGGAAGTGATCCGAACGTAACAAAGGTTGTCCGAGACGGTTGGTTACATACCGGAGATTTGGGTCGACTTGATAGCGATAATCGCTTGTATCTCGTAGACCGAAAAGGTGACATGATTATTAGCGGTGGATACAACATCTATCCTCGGGAAATCGAGGATGTTATAGCCGAAGTCTCAGAAATAAATGAAGTAGCCGTATTGGGAGCACCTGATAAAGAGTGGGGTCAGCGCGTAACAGCGTTTGTCTCGCTTAAACCTAATTCTGCGCTAGACGAAGAGAGCGTTGTCATAAAAATTCTAGAACACTGCAAATCCAAAATGGCTTCTTATAAAAAACCAAAGGATGTTTTTGTTGTTAAAGAGTTTCCTCTGAACTCAACAGGAAAAATTTCTAAGAAAACACTTAAGTTACAACTTGAGAAAGATCGCGGGGCTTAAGCTAAATGGAGACTCCTGGAGAATTTCCATATACCCGAGGAATCAAAGCAGACCCGTCAGTTTGGACTATGGGCCAATATGGTGGCTTTGGAACACCGCAAGAGACCAATCAACGTTTTAAAACTCTTCTTGAGCAAGGCTTAACCGGCTTTAGCGTGGCGTTAGATCTTCCAACACAGCTGGGCCTTGATTCAGATCATCCTCGAGCCCTCGGAGAAGTTGGTCGTGTGGGTGTCGCGATTGATTCGCTGCGCGATATAGAAATTCTAATGAATGAAATTCCCCTTGAAAAAATTAATCAGGTACGAACTACTGCCAATTCGATTGGGTATATCTGGGCGGCAATGTTTATAGCCCTAGCTGAAATTAGAGGCGTAAATCCAAACGATTTTGGGATGTTTATTCAAAATGACGTGCTTAAAGAGTACATAGCAAGAGGTACACAGATTTTTCCGGCTGAGGCTGGGCTAAAACTCTCAGTTGACGTAATCGAATATGTTTCTGAAAACGTACCAAAGTGGGTTCCCCTAGCTATGAGCGGTTACCACATACGTGAATCCGGATCTACGGCAGCTCAAGAAATTGCATTCACATTTGCAAATGCTCAGGAATATCTTGATGCCGCAATAGCAAGAGGTGTTTCAGTAGACCAAGTTGCACCGACTCTATTTACATTCCTTTCTTCTAATATCGAAATTCTTCAAGAAGTCGCCAAATTTAGAGCGGCTCGCAGAGTTTGGGCTCAATTGATAAGAGAGAAATACCAAGCTAAAGATCCTCGTTCAGAGCAACTACGAATTTTTGCTTTTACTGCTGGATCATCGCTGACCTATCAGCAACCGATGAACAATGTGACGAGAACCGCAGCCGAGATGGTGGCTGCAGCGCTAGGTGGAATCCAAACTATGCACGTCTCGGCTTATGACGAAGCTCTTGGTGTTCCTACTCAAGATGCTGCGACGCTCGCGCTCCGTACCCAGCAGGTAATCGCTTTCGAAACAGATCTTCTAAAAGTAGCTGATCCTCTTGGAGGAAGCCCATACATAGAAGGATTAACCGATCAATTATGCGATGAGATTTGGGGACTGCTTAAGGAAATTGAGAATCGAGGTGGCGCGCTCTCCTGCGTAAATAGCGGTTGGTTCAGTAAAGAGTTATCGGAGCGGGCATATCGATTCCAACAATCAATTGAAAACGGCGAGCGAATATTGGTTGGAGTTAATAAGTTTGAGACTGACGAAGAAGAGAAATTTGTGCCCTTTGCAATTAATCCCGATAGCGAACGTGCTCAAGTATCGGCTCTCCAAAGCCTGAGAAGCTCTAGAGATAATCTAAAGGTTGAAAATTCTCTAAAGAAACTTCACGAAGATGCTAAAGCTAATTTGAATGTTATGCCGGCAACAATCGAAGCGATTAAAGCTTATGCAACTGTGGGTGAAATAGTCTCCGTCCTATCTTCCGTTTATGGAACTTGGAAACCTTAAGATAAAGAATTAGCGACAATTGCCCCGCTTGCTCCTCCGACGCCACCTCCGGGCCAAGTTCCTGAACCGCAAATCCAGAGATTCTTTAGAGGCGTTCGATGTCTGCTCCAAGCTGGAAGTGGCCTTAAGAAAAAGAATTGCGAAATATGGTGACTTCCGCCGAGCGAGTCACCGCCAATTAGATTTGCATTAAATCGCTCTAAATCTGTGGGTGTTAGAACAGCCCGGCTCAAAATAGAAGATTTTGTACCTGGTGCGTAACTTTCAATTATGTCGATAACGTGATCTGCGTATCGCTCCCCTTCTTTACTCCAATCAATTCCATGAGGTAGAACTCGAACTTGAATCCAGAGAACATGTTTTCCTTCTGGCGCGCGAGATGGATCTGTCAGCGTTGGCTGACCCACAACTAACGTTGGAGTACTAGGAAGCTTTCCGGCTGCAGCTTCGGCATATGCCAGAGCCATGTCATCAATGTACGGACCGATATGAACATAGTTGTATTCACGGGCTTCCTGGGCAGTCCATTGCGGCAATTTGTCCATGGCAAGATGAATCATCATTGTGGTTAAACCTGGAACAAAATTCCTTATTTCTTGAATTTCAGGTCGTGATTGTTCTTCAAGATTTAGCAAATTTGGAATTAAAGCTGGATTGAGATTAGCAATTACATCCTTGGCTGAAATTACTTCTCCGCTCGCCAGTTTTACTCCGGTTGCCTGAGAATTTTCAGAAGTTATTGAACTAACTCTCGTAGAAGTTCTAATCTGACCACCATACTGGTGTATGACTTTAGAGAGTGCGTTTGGAATAACATCGGCACCACCTTTGCCAAGCACCATGCCAAACATTTGGCCGCCGATTGATTCTAGGAAAGCAAATAGAGCGCCGCCTGCAATATCTGGACCGTAATCGAGATGCATTCCCCAACTTGCCGCTAGCGCTCTTGTCTCACGAGCCTTGAAATTTTCCGCGGTGAAAGCTCGAGTTGATTGAAGTAACAGACGTATCAAAGATAGGAATTCTGTTGTTCCAAGAGTTCGCCAAGATTTCAAAAGAGCTTTAGCAACTTTGAATGAAGGTAATTCGTTTCCAAGAATTGGAAGAATATGAGGGGCTAGTCGACCCAACTTCTCTGATAGGGCCTTCCAGGATTGGACATCTTCCGGCGCAACGCGCTTTAGATTCGCTTCAGTTGCAGCGAAATCTTGAATCACACCTAGAGCTTTTCCGTCCGGGAAGACTGAGCAGAAAGGTTTATTTGAAGGAACAAATTCCAAACCATTTTTAATCAGATCATCTTTTAACTCAGCCATTACTGGTCCGCCGGCAAATAGAGAGAGATTTGTAGCGAATAAATCATGGCGAAAACCAGGCAAGGTAACTTCTTCAGTTCGTATGGCACCACCACATTTTTCATTCGATTCAAGCAAGAGGACTCGCTTACCGCGCTTTGCCAAAAGTGCTGCTGCGCCCATGCCATTAACGCCGCCGCCAATAATTATTGTGTCAAAATCGCTCATGACCTCTATCTTGCCATGTGAAATCCCGCTTAGATAGGTCTTATGGCTAAAGAGACAATCATTGTTGGAAGTGGAATCAATTCCCTAGTAGCAGGCGCAATTCTTGCGCGCGATGGGGTTAAGGTAAAAGTTCTCGAAAGAAATAAAAACCTTGGTGGGGCAATCAGGACTGAGTCGGCGACTCTTCCTGGTTATGTCCATGAGCTTCTCTCAAGTTGGCATCCACTTTTTGTTGGTGGACCTGCATACGCCGAATTAAAAGAAGAGTTGGAAAAGCGAGGTCTCACTTATAAGAACACTCCGATGCCGACTGGAGTTGCGTGTAAAGCTGGAAGCGCAGTTCTCTTTACCGATCCAAACCAACTTAGCGCTGAAATGTCACGCCTTGGCGATGGTGAAAACTGGTCAAGCTTCATGGCCGAGTTTGGAAATAAAATTGATCTTGCTTTCGGTCTGCTGGGCACAGACTTCTGGCGCCCAAGTTCTATCAAGCTTGCTCGTAATGCTCAAAAGAGATTAGGACGTCGCGGAGTATTAGCGGCAGGTTCAGAATTATTGGAACCAGCAACTTCATGGCTAGAGCGAGAATTTAAATCAGAAGTTACACGAGCGCTGCTTGCTCCATGGGCACTACATAATGGATTAGGTCCAGATGATGCAGCGAGTGCATTTATTACCAAGGTTATTAGCGCCGCAATTGCTTTTGGAGGAATGCCAGTTCCGGTTGGCGGCGGAATTCGCCTTGTTGAAGCTCTCTCTAAAATAATTACCGATAACGGCGGAACGCTTGAGACCAGCGCTGACGTAGTTGAGATCCTCGTAAATGACTCGAAAGATGAAGTTGTTGGCGTTTTGCTTAGTGATGGCAGGAAATTTGAAAGTGAAAATATCATTGCATCAACTACGCCAACATCTTTATACGGCCAACTACTCGCAAAGCTTGAAAAGCCTAAAGAGGTAACCAGTTCGGTAGCGAGTTTTAGATACGGTAGAGCTGCAATACAAATTCATCTAGCGCTTAGCGGAAAACCGGAATGGAAAGATGATTCTAGGCTTGGCGATGTTGCGATTGTGCATGTTCTAGATGATATGAATTCACTTTCAGAGTCAGTTAATGCCGCAAACCGAGGTTATCTACCGAAGCGTCCAACCATCGTTGTTGGCCAACCATGCACAGTTGATCCATCACGCGCCCCTGCCGGTGCATCCATTCTCTGGATTCAACTACAGGAAAACCCTAGAGTCATAAAGGGAGACCTGGCTGGTGAAATTAATCCAGGAGATGGAAGTTGGAATTCTGAGCGATTAAATGCCTACGCCGATCGCGTGATATCCCAACTCTCGGAGCGAATTCCAAATCTAGCTTCGATAACAAAAGCGCGACTGGTTCTAGGGCCAAATGAGATAGAGGCAATGAACAAAAATCTCGTTGGTGGCGATCCTTATGCAGGTGATTGCCGAGTCGATCAATATGCGCCATGGAGACCTCTTGCTGCAGCTTCAGGACATAAGACATTTTTGAAGGGTCTCTGGCATATCGGTGCTTCTACTCACCCAGGACCTGGACTAGGTGGCGGCAGCGGATTTATGGTCGCAAAAAGATTGACCGAACGCTCTTTGTTGGAGCGCCTTCTATTTAGAAAATAAAAATACCCCGCCTAAATTTCTTTAAGCGGGGTATTGATAAATATTTAGTTACTAACGAGAGCTAGGACTCGGCATGGACTTCCCGAGCCTTTAACAATCTTTAACGGTGCTGCGATAACTATGGCGCCAGTTGTTGGCAACTTATCCAAATTACGAAGCTGCGTTAGACCGTACTTGTTGTTACCGAGGAATAGTGCGTGGCAAGGAAACGGAGTTGAGAATCCGAATGCTGCGCCAGCATCAGTTCCAACTGTTTCAACGCCCATTCCCAGAATTTCCGTCTTTGTTGCAAAATATTCTGCCGCTGCAACCGAAAGTCCTGGCGTGTGAGGGCCATTTGCATCCGCATTCGCGTACTTAGCCGCATCTTCACCATACTTTGACCAACCTGTTCGGAACATGATCCATGCATTCTTAGGAATTGCTCCGTTCTTCTCTTCCCAAGCTTTAATGTGTGGAACATCAAGTAGGAAGTCAGGATTGGCTTCTACCTCTTTAGTGAAGTCCAGAACACAAGCTGGTCCGATGAGTCGTTGCGCAGGAACCTGTGAAACATCATCAAGATTTTTTCCGGTAACCCAGTGAATTGGCGCATCAAAGTGGGTGCCTGTGTGCTCGCCGGTGTGGAAGTTATTCCAGTACCAAGCTGGCCCTCGATCATCGTAGCTAGAGATCTCTTCTAGCTTAAACCGAGCTGTCTGGCCCATTGGTTCTGGCAACATCAAAATTGGAGTGTTTTCATGAAGTGGTGCAGTGAGGTCAACGACCTTTACCGAGCCAGCAACGATCTCCTTGGCGAGAGCGGATAAATCAGCCATCAATATCTCCTTTATCGGGGCCTTCCGGGGACCCATTCGTGAGTACAAGATGTCACCATTTCGATATCTCCACAAGGGGGTTTCCACTAGACATGGCGCACACCATTAGCGAGACTTCCCCATGTTCAGGCTAGGTGGTAGCCCGGCCAAGTTAGTTAGAGACAAAAGGGGAGTGAAATGGCAGAGCGGTCATTCCTGGAAGAAGTAAAGAAATTACGGACTGGTGCCGGTGAAGAATTCGCTGGCGAAGGCATTCTGGCTGTAACTAAAGCGCTGCTTCAATCTGGAGTTTCTTATGTCGGTGGTTACCAAGGCGCTCCTATTTCACATTTAATGGATGTTCTAGGCGACGCAAAAGAAATCTTGGATGAATTAGGTGTCCACTTTGAAAATAGCGCCTCTGAGGCAACTGCTGCCGCCTCATTAGCTGCGTCAGTTCATTATCCACTTCGAGGTGCGATTACATTTAAATCAACGGTAGGTACAAACGTTGCTTCTGATGCCTTAGCAAATTTAGCGTCCGGAGGCGTTACTGGTGGCGCTCTAATTATTGTCGGAGAAGATTACGGCGAAGGCTCTTCTATTATGCAAGAGCGCTCTCACGCATTTGCGATGAAATCTCAAATTTGGCTCTTAGATCCAAGACCTAATTTAACTGCCATCGTTGATTCAGTTGAGAAAGGTTTCCAACTCTCAGAGGTAAGTAACACACCAGTTATGTTGGAGTTGCGCCTTCGATCCTGTCACATGCATGGAAAATTTATCGCGAAAGAAAATATCAGACCATCATTTACTTTGAAGGACGCAATCGAAAATCCGAAGCAAGATCCCGCTCGCGTAGTTCTGCCTCCTGCTTCGTTTGCACATGAGCAAGAGAAGATTCAGAAACGATGGCCGGCTGCGGTTAAATTTATTAAAGATAATAAATTAAATGAATTTCTCAATGACGGCACTGAAGATATAGGAATTGCAGTCCAAGGCGGTCTATACAACATAGTAATTAGAGCCCTACAGCTACTAGGCCTCTCGGATGTCTACGGAAATACCAAGATTCCGCTTTACGTCATGAATGTGACTTATCCTGTTATTGATGACGAGATTGTCCAATTCGCCGCCAATAAGAAGGCGTTTATTCTCGTCGAAGAAGGCCAACCCGACTACATCGAACAGAATCTTCATGCGGTTTTAAGACGCGCTGATGTCTCAACCAAGCTACACGGAAAAGATTTCCTCCCGGTCGCAGGCGAATACACACCGGCAGTAGTTACAAAGGGATTGCTTGAGTTCATAAAGAAATACCGCCCTGATTTGATTTCAAACGAAGAGGCTCTCCCCTCGGTTGTTAAACCAGCAACTCCGCGAATTAAGCCAGAGAATGTTCATGGCCGTCCGCCATCTTTCTGTACCGGCTGTCCGGAACGACCTATCTTCACCGCGCTCAAACTTGCAGAGCGCGAGACAGGTAAACACCATGTCTCAGCAGATATTGGATGCCACCTATTCTCGATATTGCCGCCATTTAATATTGGAGCAACAACCATGGGTTATGGTCTTGGTTCTGCTGGTGCTTCAGCTCTGCAATCAAAAGATACGGATCGCGCAACCATTGCCTTTATGGGAGATGGTGGGTTCTGGCATAACGGTCTTACCTCAGGAATTGGAAATGATGTTTTCAATAAGAACGGAACGCTTACAGTAGTTGTCGATAACGCATATTCGGCTGCCACCGGCGGTCAGGATCTGCTCTCATCGAAAGCTGAAAATGAAATCCGTTCAACAAAACATCCAATTGAGCGTGCCGTTCGCGGCGTTGGAGTTAAATGGGCAAAAACAGTCACAAATACCTACAAGGTAAGCGAATTACGTGATTTATTTATTGATGCTCTTAAGAAAAAGGACGATGAGCCAAAGGTGATAGTGGCGCAAAGTGAGTGCACCCTAAATCGTATGCGCCGCGAAAAACCTGCTATGGCAAAGCGAATAAAGGAAGGTAAGCGCGTCGTTAAGGAGCGATTTGGAATCGATCCCGAAACATGCACTGGCGATCACTCCTGCATTCGAATTAATGGTTGCCCATCTTTGACAATTACTGATAACCCAGATCCGATGAGAAAAGATCCAATTGCCACAATTCTTTCAAGCTGCGTTGGTTGCGGACTCTGCGGTGAAGCCGCACATGCCGCAGTCCTATGTCCTTCTTTTTATAGAACGGAAGTAATTTCTAATCCAAGTATCTGGGATAAGTTAAAACTCAACATTAGAAAGTCAGTTATTTCAATTCTTCAAAACGGAATTGATAAGCGATTAGCGAAAATTGAGGCATATGCCTAAGAATTCGCGACCAATAACAATGGCAATCGTCGCGATGGGTGGAGAAGGCGGCGGAGTTCTTGCCGATTGGGCAGTCGACTTAGCTGAACACAAGGGTTACTGGGCACAAGCCACTTCCGTTCCAGGTGTGGCTCAGCGAACTGGTTCAACCATTTATTACTTGGAATTTATGGAAAATGATGGATCGGGTCGAGAGCCAATTCTTTCAACTATGCCCACTCCAGGTGAAGTCGACATAGTCTTAGCTTCAGAATTGATGGAGGCAGGTCGAGCAGTGTTTCGAGGTCTCGTAACGCCTGATGTCACAACACTTATAACTTCGACTAACCGAATGTATTCCATGCAGGAGAAGACGGCTATGGGAGACGGTCGAATTTCTTCTGAGGAAATAATGCAATCTTGCGAAGCTGCAAGTAAGCGATTTATTGGTGAAGATTTTGCCAAGATTGCAGAGGAATCTGGAACTGTTATCTCGGCGTCCCTCTTTGGTGCTCTCGCTAGTTCGGGCGCTCTTCCTTGGACAAGAGAAGAATTTGCCGCAGCAGTAGAGCGCAGTGGCGTAGGTGTTGCGGCCTCACTGAAAGCCTTTGAGCGCTCCTTTGAAATTGCTAAAGCTCCAAAAGTCGCTAAGTCCGCGCCAGTTTCTATCGAAATCGGAAAACGGCCAGAAGAGCCCAAGCCAGCCGGCCTAACCCCTCAAGAGGAGTTAGCGTTGATAAATGATCCAGCTTCTGGGGTTGGCCCAGCGTTACGCGATCTCGCGGCGAGAGTGAAATCTGATTTTCCAGAACCGGTAAGAGTCATGCTGGTTCACGGAATTAAACGTTGTGCTGAATATCAGGACGTTAAGTATGCATATCAATACTTAGATAGATTAAACCGAATCAAGGATCGCGATGAAGCAATTGGCGATGGCAGATATCGATTACTTACTGAAGTCGCTCGATACACCGCTCTCTGGATGACTTACGAGGACACAATCCGAGTTGCGGACCTCAAAGCTAGACGACGTCGTTTCGATCGAGTTAGAAAAGAAGCTAAAGCAAACGATAATCAGATAACTCAAGTAAGAGAGTTCTTCCATCCAGGAGTTGAAGAAATTACCGATACTCTCCCGGGACCAATTGGACGTGCGATTCTGAAATCCAATTACGCAACAAGAATTATCGAAAGAGTTACTAAAGATGGACTTAGGCTGCACACGACATCTCTTCATGGTTATCTGCTCCTATACACCCTTTCCAGATTGCGCCCCTTAAGAAGGCGCTCACTCAGGTTTTCACTAGAGCAAAATCGAATTGATACCTGGCTAGACCAGATCTTTGATACTGCAAATGAGGATTACAACCTTGCGGTAGAGATTGCAGAAACGGCTAATGTAATTAAGGGTTACGGCGATACGCATAAAAATGGTCTCAATAATTTCAATGCAATCATGCGAGAGGTAAATCTCCTCAGAGCCAAGAAAGATTCTGGAGCCGCTTCACATATTGCTTCGCTAAGACAGGCGGCGCTTGCCGATGAGAGTGGCGCAAAACTTCGCGCTTTGCTCTCAACTTCTGCTTGATTTAGATCGGCTTAACTTCGGCAGAGTAAATTCTCGTCCCCCAGTTAGCCCAGCAAATCTCCAGAGCAATATTCCGACAAGACTTCCGGCAATTATCAATGACCGAGCACCGTTAGGAAGATCAAATTTAATCCCTAATACTGATTTTCCTTGCTCCCAAAGAAGCAGAATCTGGCCTACAGCTGTGACCACGAGCGTGCCCACAACTGCGCCCCACAGACTTGCTGATCCTCCGATAACCAACATGGCCAGCGTTATAAATGTGAAAACCAAGTAATAGTCCTGAACCTGCCACGTGCCAGCTACATGTACATACATTGCTCCAGATAAGCCTGCTAAAGCACCGGAGATAGTAAATGCAATCCAACGAACTCTTTGGATGCTAACTCCTAAAGCAGGGGCGGCCAGAAGATCCTCACGACTTGCTCGCAAGCTACGAGCTGTTGGAGAAATATTGAAAAAATAAACGATCACAATTACCAGCAGTGCTAAAACCAACGGCTCATATATTCCAGAGAATTTTGGAACAGCAGGTAGCGCTTGGGAACCTGGCCCAAAGGTGATGTTGTTAAAGAAGAAGTTGTAAGAGAAGCCAAGTAATGCGAAAGTTGCTATGCCAGCTGCAAGACCATTTAATCGCATTAAAAATGCTCCAGTTATTGCTGCGATTAAAGCTCCCACTAGCGCCCCTGCAATTATTGAAACATAAAGATTTAATTCGAATCCAATGAGCGGCTCCCATAAATCTTGTAGGGCGAGCGCGTTACCTTTCACTCTCTCGCTTGCTGTACTCATCCCTGATATCCATGCTCCGGCCATAGCAAAAGCACCATGACCAAAGGAAAGGACGCCGGAATTTCCAACAAATATCTGCAAAGCCAGCACCATAACTAAGTTGCAGAGCGCAAACTGAACCGCTAATTGCAAACTTGCCGAAATTGCACCCACTCCAATGGCAAGAATTATTACCGTGATCAAAGGTCCGA
>JACCDM010130938.1_pt1 | contig 17091 bp, 16 predicted proteins | sample 7445851 | NCBI WGS metagenome assembly JACCDM01 (sample SAMN15323438, study PRJNA562643) | freshwater metagenome | isolation source: river surface water | place: USA:Blue River Watershed | collected 2017-08-16
GAACGACCCAAGGTGAAGAAGGTCCAGGCCTCATCTCTGGATGTAGAACTTTCGACAATTCCAACCGATAGGGCTGTGCGCTCTCTCACCCACCCGAAAAAATCGTGAGCGCGCTCGATTGAAACTTTTCGCGGCATTCGGGACCGCGTGGTATTCAAGCATTCCCATAGTTCGGTCGAAACTATCTCTCGAACCCGTCTGGCATTTTCGCGAGCTGAGGTTAGCGACGATGCAATTGAACTCGGTTCACTGCGATCTACGGTCAAGGTAGTAAGTAAGTCTTGCCGGGTTAGCTGATGTGGGAAGTAGGAGCCACTACCGATTACCTGTAGCAGAGATCTGCACGCGGTGTCTTCATCAACCCAGGGGTCTTCAAGCAGCAGCTGGAGATGCACGTCGAGCAATCTGGCAGTCCCGTCGGCTCGCTCTACGTAGCGACCAATCCAAAAAAGTGATTCAGCGATTCGACTAAGCATTTGTGTTTGCGCCTCCAGAACTCTGCTGCTGCTGTTCCTGTTGAATTTTGAAACCGACACCCGAATTGTCATGTAGTTGGTTTCCGAAGCCTGAGTCGGCAGAAGTTTGGCCTGCCACTATCGAAGAAACGGCCGAGTTAGTCGCAAGTCTGGGTCTTGGAGCGGAACCATCGGCCCCGACCACCCAAGTGTCTTTTGACCCGCCGCCCTGGGAGGAGTTGACTACCAACTCGCCCTCTGGAAGGGCGACCCTAGTAAGCCCACCCGGCAGAACCCAGACCTCGTTGCCGTCGTTTACAGCGAAGGGCCTAAGGTCTGCGTGCCTAGGCCTCAGGCCGGCATCCACCAAGGTTGGGATGGTAGAAAGCTGAACCACCGGTTGAGCAATCCAACCGCGCGGATCCTTTAGTAATTTTTTCCGAAGATCGTCCAATTCTTTCTTCGATGCACGGGGCCCAACCACCAGCCCCTTTCCGCCAGATCCATCTACTGGTTTGACGACCAGCTCATCAAGCCGGTCAAGCACTAGCTCTAAGCTGTCTTTCTCTTCTAGCCGCCAAGTATCAACATTGGAAATAATGGCGTCTTCGCCGAGGTAGTAACGCGTCAAGTCGGGCAGGTAGGTGTAGACCAACTTGTCGTCGGCAACGCCATTTCCGACGGCATTGGCAAGAGTCACATTGCCAAGTCTCGCTGCAGTGATTAGCCCAGGTGGGCCCAGCACTGAATCAGCGCGAAAGGCTAGAGGATCTAGAAATTCGTCGTCAACTCGTCGATAAATTACATCTACTCGGCGAGCGCCAGCGGTTGTGCGCATGAACACTTTGCCACCTGCACAGAACAAATCACGACCCTCAACCAATTCGATACCCATTAGTCGAGCCAACAGCGTGTGTTCAAAATAGGCACTGTTATAAACACCTGGGGTTAGCACAACAACCACGGGATCATCGACACCGGCTGGTGCGCTAGCCCGCAACGCAGCTAATAGTCGATTCGGATACTCAGCCACCGGCTGTATTCGCATTTGTTGAAATAGCTCAGGCAAAGTTTGAGCCATTACGCGCCGGTTAGAAATTACATACGAAACGCCCGATGGAACTCGCACGTTATCTTCGAGCACTCGCCACTGACCGCCCTCATCTCGAACTAAATCGATGCCGGAGACCTGAATTCGCACGCCATTGGCGGGATCGATGCCGCTTGCCTGTCGATGAAAGTGAGCCGAAGACGCTACCAACGAGGCGGGAATGACCCCATCGCGAATTGCATTTTGCGGGCCGTAGATATCTGCAAGAAATGCCTCTAATACTGTTACTCGCTGCTTGATTCCGGCCTCGAGAACGTTCCATTCATTTTTCTCGATGACACGTGGAACGGCATCGAGTGGAAATGGTCGCTCTTCACCAGCGAAATCAAAGGTGACCCCTTGGGCCAAGTAAGAGTCAGCTAGCGCGTTGGTGCGCCCGCGCAACTCATCCTGCGTCATTTTTGCCAGGGCTTCGTGGATTTTTTTGTAACCGAGGCGAGGCTTCTCGGCAGCTGCAAACATCTCATCGAATGCTGCCCTGGCCCCAACTTTGGCGTTTGCGGGCAAAGTCGGCATTTTGTAGCTATCGAATAAATCACCCATGATGAGAAATTAGGGGCGGATTGTTGCGAGGTTATTTCAGTGGTGAGTCGAAATCGGAACAAATAACCTGGCCTAGATGCTCAGGCTTATTGCGGAGGGTTCTCAGATAACTTCCAGACTTTGGCAACAAACTGACCTGGTGAGCTTGCCAACCAAAGAACTAACGCTGGTCGAACCGACCAAGCAATTACGCATTGGCGCTGGAAAAGCTCAACGGTTAAAACGAGCTCAAGACACGATCGAAACTATTGCCTGGACCACCGTTTTGGCAGTCGTGGTGATGTTTTTTGTCGACGGCGGTGCCGCTCAGGTTGTCGATTGGGCAACCGGCATGAACGCCCTTAGCCGACTAACCGCTCTAGTGGGCACCGACCTGCTGCTGATTCACATGCTGCTGGTGGCGAGGGTGCCCTGGATCGATAAGTTTTATGGCCACGACAAGGCCACCGTTGCACACAAGCGACTCGGCAAACCCATCCTCTATCTAGTGGTAGCCCACTTTGTTGCCTCACTGGCCGAGTTCACCATTTCAAATGCCGAGAGCATTTGGGCGACCTTTATTTGGTTGGTATTCGAAGTGCCTGACATGCTGCTGGCGTTTACCAGCCTGGTACTGATGATCGCAGTTGTTGTCACCTCGCTTAACATCGCCCGTAAAAAGCTGAGCTACGAAGCCTGGTTCATTGTGCACCTGCTTAGCTATGCCGCGGTTCTGGCGGCAGTCCCTCACGTTTTCAGCGCGGGAAGTGACGTAGCCGGCAAACCGGTCGCTACCGTCTTTTGGATCTCCCTATACGTGTTTGTTGCTGTAAACATAATTTGGTACCGAGTGTTGGTTCCGCTAATCAAGGCTTATCGCAGCTCGCTAAAAATTGCCCACGTCGAAAGTGCTGCCAGCGATTCGGTTTCCATTTACCTGACGGGTAAAAATGTCAGTCGAATGGGCGGTCAGTCGGGGCAGTTTTATATGCTTCGCCTACTCACCTGGAAACAGTGGTGGCGCCCGCATCCTTTTTCAATTTCAGCGGCGCCTAATGACTCGTTCATCAGGTTCACGATCGGTAATCGAGGCGATGACACAGCCCTGCTGATGGGCGCAAAACCGGGCACTCGAGTTTTGCTTGAGGGGCCCTATGGGGTGTTTACCGAAGCGCGTCGCACCAAAGAAAAAGTTGTTTTGATCGCATCGGGTATCGGTATTCCACCGGTTCGCTCCCTAGCCGAGTCAATGGCGGCTCGCCCCGGCGACGTGACCATAATTTACCGTGTAAGAAATGAAGCGGATGCCGCCCTGCTCGATGAAATCAGAGAGATTGCAAGTCGGCGATCGATGCAACTGCATGTGGTCGCTGGGCCAAGAGGCAGAAGTGATTCGTGGCTAAATGCCGATTTGCAGGGGCTACCCAATCAGGCCAGACTCACCATGATGGCACCCTGGGTTTCTGATTCAGACGTATACGTATGCGGCCCGCAGGCCTGGACCGAGTCGGTTATTCGCTCGCTTCGCCGCGCCGGAACCCCCGAAGATCAAATTCACGCAGAGGAGTACGCCTGGTGAGAAGTGCAACTAAAGCGACAGTGGGGCTGGTGTCACTTGGCATATTGGCCGGTTCATACCAATTCGGTGCAACGGGTGTAACCAGCGTTTCACTAAATGCCAGCGCAGCTGATACCAACTCGGCAACCCCGCAGTCAATGCCTCAAACTCAGCCAACCGCTGAGAACCTTTCGGCCAACGCCGCTGCCGAATCAACTGCAAGTCAGTCGCAAACCACTACCTCCGGTGCGACCAAAACCAGTTCCGCAAGCGCATCGTCGAAAACTGCCCCGCCAGCCACCACTGAAGCGGCTGCTCCGTCACCAAGTGCAACGGCAACCAAGAGCGCCTCGAACGGGGGCAGGCAAACTGGTGACGCCATCCGATACAAGTACGGCACGATTCAACTTGAAGTGGTGAAGTCTGGAAACAGTATTTCGTCGATCAATCTGATTCAGGCCAGCACCAAGGGTCGCGAGTGGGCTTCGGCCCCTGGTGAACTGGTGCAACTCGCACTTAGCGCCCAGGGCACCAGCTTTGGCAATTTATCAGGTGCCACCTACACCACTGAAGCATTCCGCGCCGCCCTGGATTCAGCGCTTGCCAAATCTTAGAGAATTTGAACGCACCGAGTTGTGCATGGGCACCGCCTTTCAACTAAGGGGTAAGACCCAGCTTGCCGGTGCCGAACTTGATGCCCTGCTTGCCCAAGCCTGGGCGCTGTTGCACGAAGCTGATGAAATCTTTTCCCTATACAAAACCGACTCTCCGCTGAGCCAACTTCGCCGAGGTGATACGTCGGTAGCGGAATTACCTCCGGTGGTCTCAAAAATTTGGGATGAGTGTGAGTCTTGGGAAAAAATAACCGGCGGATACTTTTCAGCCTTCACGCCCGAGCACACCTTTGACCCTTCCGGCTTGGTAAAAACTTGGGCGGCGCAAAATGCCGTGGCCGTTCTGGAGGCGGCCGGCCAGACCGATTTCACCATGAATGCCGGCGGCGACATTTACATTTCTCCTGGTTGTTCGGCAGATATGAGTTGGCGGATTGGTATTCACAAACCAACCTCGATTGCCAACCCAGACGCTGGAGTGCTCACCGTGGTCGACTTGAAAAACAGTGAATTCAATTCCCTCGCGACTTCAGGTTATGCCGAGCGTGGGTTACACATTTGGAACCCGATGGCTGCCGAAAAAGCTTCAAACCCAGAGCTCATCCAGGTTTCGGTGATTAGCGACAACCTCGTGCGAGCAGATGTTTGGGCTACGGCAGCTATGGCTGCAGGTTTTGACGCTCTGCGAATGTTAAACAAACAACCGCAACTCGAAGCCCTATTGGTTGCAGCCGACGGCAGTATTGCTGCAACCGACGGTTTCACTTCTCTACTGTCAATCTGATTTGCCACTGAGCGCAAAAGCTCGGCCAATCAATTACTGCAATGACCGGCACTGATAGCCGCGCCTTGCTTTCAACTGCCAGAATAAGCAGAGGTTCAAAGTAGAACGGCGACACAAATGACCAACAAACGCAACGTACCGGCAGACATTTCTAGGTCTTGGCTCTTGGTAAACGGCGCACACCACGAATCTTTCGACCGCGCTGAGCGCTCACTCGCCGATCAAATCATCCTTGATGTCGAAGATGCGGTAGACCCGAAGAATAAACCTGCTGCTCTTGAAAATGTGGCCAAATGGCTAGAGCGAGGCGGCAGCGCTTGGGTGAGAATCAACGACCGCACCACCGAGTTTTGGGCTCAAGATTTAGAGAGACTGCGCGGCATCAAAAACCTTCGCGGCGTGATGCTCGCCAAAACCGAAGATGCCGCCAGCGTGACAGAAACTTACGATGCTCTCGGTGGTGAGAAGCCAGTCATCGCTTTAGTCGAGTCGGCACTCGGCATCGAAGACGCGCGACTTATTGCATCTGCGAAAGGTGCCTTTCGACTAGCTTTCGGCAGTGGCGATTACCGACGAGACACCGGTGCCTCGGCTGACGACCTAGCCATGGCATACCCTCGCTCACGCCTCGTTACTGCAAGCCGAATTGGTGGTCTACCGGGCCCCATCGACGGCCCCACAGTTGGTATGAGCCACGGAATTTTGCGTCAGCAATCTGAGCTGTCGGTCTCACTGGGCCTAACCGGAAAACTATGTCTTCAGGTAGACCAGATTCCAGTGATCAACGAAACCATCTGCCCAACCAACTCTGACGTCATTTGGGCACAGCGCTTTATGGCCGACTTCGAGGCTCGCGGCCGCGTCATTAACGACGGCTCCGACCTGCCTCGCTTGGCCAGAGCCCAGAAGATTGATCGCCTGGCTCAGGCTTACGGCATTGAACCGCTATATCAAGAATCACTTTAGGTTTTGAATTTTGAGCACTAAAAAATACGAATCCGCTGATGCCGCGGTTGCCGATATCGGCGACGGCGCAACCATCATGATCGGTGGTTTCGGTTTGGCCGGGCAACCGGTTGAACTAATCGATGCATTGCTTAGGAAGAAACCAAAAGACCTCACCATCGTGGCGAATAATGCCGGAAACGGTGACGCAGGTTTGGCCTTGCTGATTGAAGCAGGATGCGTAAAGCGCATCCTCTGTTCTTTTCCGCGCCAGGTCGACTCACACCATTTTGATGCTGCCTACCGAGCCGGAAAAATCGAACTCGAAGTCGTTCCACAGGGAAATTTGGCCGAACGAATTCGGGCTGCCGGTGCCGGCATCGGCGCTTTCTTCACGCCAACCGGCTTTGGGACTTTATTGGCCGAAGGTAAAGAAACCCGTGAAATTAACGGACGCAACTATGTGCTTGAGTATCCGATTCACGCCGATTTTGCTCTCATCAAGGCCTATAAAGCCGACGAGATGGGCAATCTGGTCTACCGAAAAACTGCCAGAAACTTTGGCCCAATCATGGCCACTGCGGCAAAAACCACAATTGCTCAGGTCTCAGAAATTTTGCCCACCGGCTCACTCGACCCTGAGGTAATTGTTACCCCCGGCATCTTTGTGCAACGTATTGTGCCGATTGCCAACGCAGTTAGTTTGGTGTCGAAATGAGTGAATTCAAAACCCGCGAACAGCTAGCTGAGTTAGTCGCTGCTGATATTCCAACCGGCAGCGTGGTCAACCTGGGCATCGGAATTCCGACCCTGGTGAGCAATTTTTTGAAGCCCGAGCAAGAGGTCATTCTGCACACCGAAAACGGAATGTTGGTGATGGGCCGCGAGGCAGTGGGCCAAGAAATCGACCCAGACCTAATAAACGCCGGAAAAATTCCGGTAATTCAAATGCCGGGCTCAAGCTATTTTCACCATGCTGACTCGTTCGCAATGATGCGTGGCGGACACCTTGACATTGCCGTCTTGGGGGCTTTTCAGGTCTCTGAAACCGGCGACCTAGCCAACTGGCACACCGGTGCGCCAGATGCCATCCCCGCTGTTGGTGGCGCTATGGATCTTGCCACCGGTGCCAAGCGAATTTTCATCATCATGGAACTAACAACCAAAAAGGGCGAGTCAAAGTTGGTGAAAGAACTTACTTACCCGATTACCGGAATCGGCTGTGTTTCACGCATTTACACCGAGCAGGCGGTGTTTGAAATCGATAAAGCACGAGGTGTTTTGGTGCGAAAATTGTTTGGAGAAGCGAGCCTCGAATCTCTTCAAAATCTGACGGGGCTAGATTTTGCCCTTGAATTGGAGTAGACCATGTCAAATCAAAGTTTTATTTACGACTACGTTCGCACTCCTTTTGGGCGCTACGGAAAAGCCCTTGCAGATGTTCGACCAGACGACCTTGCTGCCTTGGTCGTCGGCGAGATTGCCAAACGCAACCCTGGTCTCGACCCAGGTGAGCTAGACGACATTTATTTTGGCGATGCCAACGCTGCTGGTGAAGACAACCGAAATGTCGCGCGCATGGCGGCTCTATTGGCCGGATTTCCAACCTCAGTTTCTGGCGTCACGCTAAACCGTCTTTGCGGAAGTGGCATGGAAGCAGTTATTCAGGCTAGCCGTGCAATTGCAGCGGGCGATGCACACCTGACCATCGCTGGCGGAGTTGAATCAATGACTCGCGCACCTTGGGTGCTACTGAAGAACGCTAAAGGTTTTCCAGCTGGCAATGAAACCTTGCATTCGACCACCCTGGGTTGGCGCATGGTCAACCCAAAAATGGACAAGCGCTGGACAGTATCGCTTGGCGAGACGGCAGAAATTTTGGCCGACCGTTTCGAGATTTCGCGCGATGAGCAAGACGAGTTTGCCGTTCGTAGCCATCAGAAAGCGGCAGCGGCCTGGGCCAACGGTCAGTTTGAAAACCAAATCATTTCGGTCGGAGATTTCAGCAAAGACGAAAATCTAAGAGCAGATGCCAACCTTGATTCACTGGCCGGCTTGAAGCCAGCATTCCGCGAAAACGGATCGGTTACCGCAGGTAACTCAAGCCCACTCAGCGATGGTGCAGCTGCGCTGATTATCGCCGACGAAATCTCTGCTGCAAAGGCTGGCCTGGGCGCTCCGCTGGCGCGAATTGCCTCGCGGGCGGTTGCCGCAAATGATCCAAATATTTTTGGGATCGCACCGGTTGAGGCCGCGAACCGAGCACTCGAGCAGGCTGGTTACAGCTGGTCACAAGTTGATTTTGTCGAACTCAACGAGGCTTTTGCAGCACAAACCCTTGCCTGCTTGCGTCTCTGGAAAGACCTTGATCCGGCAAAACTAAATGTTGACGGCGGAGCGATTGCGATTGGCCACCCTCTGGGTGCGTCTGGTGCGCGCATCGTCGGTCAGTTGGCTCGCAAACTTGAAGCCAAAGGTGGCGGAATCGGCGTGGCAACAATCTGTATTGGTGTGGGCCAAGGTCTCGCTGTAGTGCTTGAGCGCTAGTGAGAAGCGGGCAACGCTAGTCGGTTTCTAGAATTTCAGCTGCTTTTCTCAGCATCGAGACCAACCACGCAATTGCTGGATCTGAAGACTTCGATGGATGCCAATGCACCGACTCGATTAGAGCTGAACGTTGTATCGGCGTCTCAATAATCTCCAAATCGAGCGGCTCTCGATATTGAAGCGCAAGTTTTTCAGGTACCCAGCCAATCAGGTCGGTTCCAGTAACCAGAAATGGGATGGTCATCACACTGCGCACAGAAATTGAAGTCTTCGGGGTTATCCCCGCTTGGGCCAAACCAAGATCTATTTGGTTAAGCCCAGAACCACCCAGAATCATCTGCACCAGTTCGGCTTGATTGAGTGTTCCGGCGTCGATTGAGCCATTTTTCACAAGCGGGTTACCCTTGCGAGCGATACCCACAAAGCTGTCTGAGAACAGCGACTGTCGTTTACCCGGAATTCCCAAAGTGGCACTTGCAATCAATACATCGCGTCGAAGCAGATCAATCAGGCTTACATCCAGATCAAGTGGCAGCACATTGAAGTCAATGTCGACGTGTGGAGCCTCAGTTTCGAGCAGACTCAGTAGCGGGCTAGTCATTTGCGACAGCAGATAATCTGTCGCTCCGATGTGGAAGGTTCTCGTGCTGGTTGCAGGGTCGAAGGTAGGAAGCAAATCGTAAGTGCGCTGAATTTCGATCATTGCCTCATTCACCAGCGGCTTCATCGCCTGGGCTGCTTCGGTCAATTCAAAACTGCGGCCGTTACGCACCAATAGCGGATCATCGAACTGCTGGCGAAGGCGTGCGAGAGCACCAGATACTGCAGGCTGTGACATTCCAACGGCCTCACCGGCTCGGGTGAGGTTGAGTTCGTTGAGAATTGCGTCAAGAACCACAATTAGGTTCACGTCAATTTTTCGCAGATCGGTCATTGCCTCTAATTGTAGGTTGCCCAGATAGCAAATTGAATGCGAAGTTTTCGCAGAGTGATTCGTGACTTTCAGCTGTTAGCTGCGAGGCATGTTGTTGACCACGACGGTACGAGCGTTCATGAACTCACGCATACCCTCGACCGAAAGTTCACGGCCGTAACCGCTGAGCTTTACACCACCGAAAGGTAAGCGTGGGTCAGAGGCAACCATCTGGTTGACAAACAAGGCACCAGACTCGATTTCGCCACCTAGCTCGAGGCCTCGATTAATGTCGGATGTCCAGATGCTAGCCGCCAAACCGTAAACCGAATCATTAGCCAAAGCAATAGCGTCGGTTGGGCTGTCAGCCTTTACCAGGGCAAGCACCGGACCAAAGGTTTCCTCGCGAAACACCGGCATCTCAGGTGTTACATCGGCAAGCACGGTGGGCGCGTAGTAATTTCCTGGCCGATCGATGCGGTGTCCACCTGTTACCAGACGTGCACCCATCGCCAATGAACGCTGAACCTGAGAGTCGATGTCATCGACAAACTGTTTCTTCGCCAGGGGGCCAATCTGAGTTGAGTCGTCTAGCGGGTCGCCAACCTTAAGGGCGGCAACCGCAGCCCCCACTCGAGCCTCAAAGTCTTCGATGACTTCACCCTCAACAATGAACCGCTTGGCACACAAGCAGCTCTGGCCAGTGTTGATGAATCGTGCTTTCACGGCGGTTGGTGTGATCGCAGCGACATCGGCGTCGGCCAAAACCACAAACGGATCTGATCCACCCAATTCAAGAACTGTTTTCTTTAGAGCGCGACCAGCTGACTCGGCCACTGATGCTCCGGCTTTTTCACTTCCGGTAAGGGTTACGGCAGCGACTCTGTCGTCGGCAATAATGCGGTCAACCCACGAGTGTTCAGCGATTACCAAAGTGGCGAATAGGTGCTTTGGGAAACCTGCACGTTCAATAGCATCGGCGATTGCTAATGCCGAACAGGTTACCTTCGAGGCGTGCTTTAGCAAGCCCCCGTTGCAGGCTGCCAGAGTTGGTGCAGCAAAACGAATTACCTGCCAGTAGGGAAAGTTCCATGGCATAACTGCCAAGACCACGCCGATTGGGTCGTACTTTACAAACGAGTCAACCGATTCGGTTTTGATTTGCTTGGTTTCTAAAAACTCAGGTAAGCGATCGGCGTAATAGTCGCAGGTGGTAGCGCACTTGAGCACCTCGCCGCGAGCCTCGGTGATTGGTTTCCCCATCTCGCGGCTAATAAGTGAGGCGTGTATTTCGACTTCATCGCGCAGTATCTGACCAAGCTTGCGAAGCGCAGCCTGACGAGTTTCGATAGAAGATTTGCGCCACTCTTTATGCGCCTTGTGGGTGTTGGCCAGAACCTCTTCAAGTTGCTCTTCAGTAAATGCCAAATGTTCGGCGATTAGTTCGCCGGTTGCTGGATTGTAGGTTTTTACTGTTTTGCTCAAAGTTCTTCCTCGCTATAGGTTCGACGCGCTTTGCCGACCTGGTGGCCCGGTGAACGAACTTCACCGATCACATTTCGAATTGTACCTAACCCGGTCACGGTCATTTCGACCACATCGCCAACCTGTAGCGGCTTTGGCTCGCGCACACCGGTGCGGCTCCAAATCTCTGACAGTGATCCGCCACTCGAGGTTCCTGAGGCAAGCACATCTCCTCGACCCACCACCGATGCTCTGGATGCGTGAACCAAGAGCTCTTCAAAACTCCAAGACATGTTTTTCAAGGAATCAGTACCCATCTGAACACCGTTGATTGAAACAGTCATCTCGAGGTCATAACGGTCACCGTCTCGATACTGCTCTAACTCGTCTGGAGTAGTCAGCCATGGGCCAAGGGTGTTCGCGAAATCTTTGCCCTTCGACGGGCCTAGACCAACACGCATTTCATGTCCCTGAATATCGCGCGCCGACCAGTCATTCAAAATGCAGTATCCGGCGATGTAGCTGCCGGCCTCTTCCAAAGAAACATCGCTAGCTTTATTGAGGATGATTGCTGCGACCTCTAATTCGTAATCGAGTGCCTGTGTGTGGGGCGGCATAGGGATGACATCATTGGGCCCGTAAGTTACGTGTGGGTTCATGTAGATGTAAACCGGAGCGTCATACCACTGTTCAGGAATTGAACCGTTGCCAGGTTCACCCTTTTTCATCCCAGAAATATGCTTCTCGAAAGTCACAAAATCACGAAGTGCCGTCGGATCGATCGGTGGTAGCAATCGATAGTTTTCAATCGGGGCGTTCATCTGTCGGCCCGCCTGCTGCTCAATAATGTTTCGCTCGGCAATTGGCATCGACAAAATGTCGTAGATCGAAAGCTTTGGCGGCAAATCGAGCAAGCGGCCATGTCTAACAATTGCTAGGTGCGAAAAACCGTTGTCAAAGTAGCGGGCAATCTTCATGTTTTACCCTTAGAAATCGAGTGTTTCGAAGAAGTCGCGTTGACGTACCTCTAGAGCTGGGATGGCCTGACCAAGTGCCCACTCTTTAAAGTGGTCGTATTCTGCGTGCGCCTTGAAGGCGGCCTCGTCTCGGTACACTTCGAAAATGCGGAAGGTGTTCGGCTCAGCTGGGTCTTGATAAGCCTGGTAGTAAATATTGCCTTCTTCAGTGCGAGATGCCGGTGAGAGATGCTGAAGGGCCTCTGCAACTTTGTGCGCCTCTCCATCTTTAGCAACCCAGGTTGCGCTGCAGACAAATGCCATTTGGTTCTCTTTTCTTTTCGGAACTTAATTGTTTGCTGCTCGCAGGTCTAACCCTCGATTAGCCAACCCTCGATGGTGCCTGAGGTTTCATACTCGGCAACGTTGATGATGCGTCGGGCATACTCGAGCGCGTCGCCAAATGATGTGCTCAAGAAGGCTGCGATTAGCTCTTTTGCCGTTGCCAAGTCATGGTGAATTGCACCGATTACCAGCACATCGGCATCGGCCTCTCGGCGAGCGAGCTCAACCTGCTTAGCACTGTGACCGAAGGTGGCTCGGGCTCCCTTGACCTTGTTTACGGCGATAACCTCGCCACTTCCATCGCCACCAAAGACGATACCCTTGACGTTTTCTCCGCGATCTTCGTCATCTATTACCGCCTGACCAACTCGAGCGCTGAAAATCGGATAATCATCGCCATCGTCAAGAAAATCAGCGCCGTGCCAAATCGTCTCGTGACCAGACTGGCTTAGCCACTCTTCAAGCTGGCGACCAAGTTCGTAACCCAGATGATTTGCCGCTAGGTGAATTCTCATGACTATCTCCCTAAAATTCTTAGCTGGATTAGACCGGTGGGGCGACAAATAGGCCTTTGTCGACATCGTTGAATGACTCACGGGCCACAAACTCGCTCATTGGGTTGGCGGTGCCCCACTGATCTGCATTTGAAACCTGTGTGATGTCGAATTTGCTCGGGTGCCAGCTGTCTTCATCTTCGATGTTGTGGAGCTCGGTGGTGTATTCAACTGTGTTTCCAGCTGGGTCGATGAAGTAGGCGAAGGTGTTGTCGCCGGCATTGTGACGACCAGGCCCCCAAACCATGCGTCGACCCGCACGAAGAATTTTTCCGGCACCCCTCATCCACTCTTCTATACCTCTCATCTCAAATGACATGTGGTGAAGCGAGTGGTGCGGGCCCTGAACGATAGCGATCGAATGATGAGCTGGGTTACAGCGCATGAAGTTCATCATTTCGCCCATAGCTGGGTGAGTGAGTGTGTCGCTAATCGCGAAGTCGAGATGATCGATGTACCACTGAGTAGTGGCAGCTAGCTTGTTGGTGTTGATAACCACGTGAGAAAGTTTTACCGGAATGGGCTCTCGCTCGTTGATTTTTCGGCTCTGCTTTAGTTCAAAACCAGTTGACACCTCGATTGTTCGGCCATCGATGTCAAAGCAGCGAAAACCATATCCGCCGTCAAACTGAGCGAGGTTCTTTGGCTCGTGGATGATCTGAACACCCTTGCTAACCAGTTCGGCGTGAAGTGCATCTACATCTTCTTTTGACGCTGCGCCAAAACCGATTAGATCGATACGCTTTTCACCTTGACGAAGGCGAATTTGGTATGGCTCAGGTGAACCCTCGGTTCCCAACCAAACCACTTCACCCTCTCGGTGTACCTCGGTTAGACCCCAAAATTTGGTAAAAAAGTCAGATTCTTCCTGCATGTTTGGCATAGCCAATGCAAGGTAGCGTAGGTGCGAAATTTTGCGCTGCTTAGGCATGCACGTACTCCTTTGTAGGTTGCGTTGCCTTCAGGTTAGGTGAATCTCACATGCTCCAAAACCTAATCGAGCGAATAGTATCTATTTCAAACGGTGACAGCACACGATGCTGTTAGTTGCCTTCAAGGATGTGCACATGTCGATACCTAGCAAAGACCTAAATTTGCTGATCGCCTTGCGTGCCCTGCTTGAAGAGGCCAACGTGACTCGCGCTGGTGAGCGTGTAAACATGAGTCAGTCTTCAATGAGCTCGGCTCTAGCAAGACTCCGTACGCAGTTTGGTGACGAACTATTGGTGCGCGTTGGGCGCGACTATGAACTAACTCCACTTGGCCATCTTCTGCTTCCACAATTGCAACGCACTCTTCCACTAATTCAGAAAGCTCTGCTGAGTGAGTCTGATTTTGATCCGACAAAATCTCAGCGGGTTTACCGCCTGATGATGAGTGACTATGCGGCCACCGAGCTCGCTCCAGTTTTCGCTAAAGCACTTGAGGTTGGGCCGAACATGAAGCTTGAACTGTTGCCACTTCCCAGTAACCCGACTGAGAGCGATCGAGATCTTTGGACCAATGATTTCGTGCTCGGAGTGCCCGGTGTAGGAATCAGCGGCGAAAATAAAGAGCTTTTCGCCGATTACTACGTCTGTGTAATTGACAGAGACAACCCTGCGCTAGTCGATGGAAACCTGAGTTGGGAGGCTTTCATCGAATTACCACAGGTGGTCTGTGACTTTGGTCGTTCTCATCTAACCCCGGCTGCACGACGATTGAGTGAACTGGGCTTTCAGCGAAAGCCTCACGTAAAAACGCACAGTTTCCTTCCTATTCCAAAAATTGTCAGTGGCACAAATCAGGTTGGGGTTATCCCAAAAAGATTAACTAAACGAATGCCGGCCGACATCAACTCAATTGCGGTTGATGCTCCGTTTGGCTACGTAGAGATTCACCAAACCCTCTGGTGGCATGAGTCTCATGACTCTGACCCGAGTCACGTTTGGCTACGTAACTTCCTGATTGAAAACGCGCAACTGGTTGGTTAGGTTTTGACCATAATCCGGCGAATGGTAATTATCGCCAGACCATAGTGTTTGATTCTTCCCAGAGGGCATAACTTTGTCGTAGGTCCGCAAAGAGGCGGAGTGAATGGAGTCATTATGTCGGTCAAAAACGTCCTTGTTGTGGGCGGTGGCATCACCGGTACCGTTGCAGCTGTAGCCCTTGCACAGCGCGGGGTAAAAGTAACCCTGATTGAAATTTCACCCGTTTGGTACGGCGTGGGTCATGGAATTACCCTGCAGGGTAACGCTTTGAAGGTTTTCAACCTAATTGGCGCCTACGAAAAGATGGCCGAGTCTGCTCACGGATTCGACTGGTTCGAGATGTTTCACGCTAGTGGTGCCCAGATTGCCAAAATGCCAGCTGCCAAAACCGGAGGCCCAGAACTTCCAGGAACCATGGGTGCGCTTCGCTCAGACATTCAGACCGTGCTCGTAGACATGATTCACGAGCTAGGCGTCGAGGTTCGCCTAGGGACCGAGATGGTTGGTTTCGAAAACCACGGCGACAGCATCACCGCTGAATTCAAAGACGGATCAAAAGAGACCTTCGACTTCATAGTTGCAGCCGACGGCATCAAGTCGAAGACCCGAAAACTTATGGGCATGCACCACGACAAGAAGTCATCGGGCATGGGAATTTGGCGCGTTGTCACCGAGCGCAAGCCGGAAATGGACTGCTCAGGTTTGGCCTATGGCGGCCCAGAGTACAAGGCAGGCTACACCCCTATTTCTAAGGCTCTCTGCTATGCCTTCGTACTCACCAAGCCACAGCGCCCAGACAATGGCCTGAGCGATGCCGACGAAATGCGGCGACTACTAGAGGGTTACCACGGCCACTTCGACTTCATTCGAGACAACCTAAAAGACGACGACTACATGAATTTCCAAGAAATCGAATGGTTGTTTGTCGATGACCAGCCTTGGCACCAGGGCCGCATCATCCTTATCGGTGACGCAGTTCACGCTTGTCCTCCGCTGATTGCTCAAGGTGGCGCCCAGTGCTCTGAGGATGCCTGGTTGGTAGCCGAGTACTTGACCAAGGATGGCGACCTAGAGACCAATTTGGTTGAGTACACCGAGCGCCGCAAGGCACGTGTTGGCATTGTGGTGCGCAACACAATGCAGCTCGCCGAGTGGGAAATTCACCCAGAGACTCCGGGTGCAGACCCAGGCGCAATCATGGGCCAGACCCTTGGCGCCATGGCGCAGCCTTGGTAATCAAAACTTCATAAAAACTCGAGCTCTGAGCCGGTAGCTACTAAGCCACCGGCTCATCTCACTTAGCGAAAGAATCCATACATATGTACATGTACTTCCCTACCAACTACGTCTGGAGCCTTGGCGTTGTTGCCACCCTAAACAACGGTGGCTACATCGACGAAGTTGACCGCGCCTGCCGCCCAGTGCTTGAGGCGGCTCAGCGAGGCGACGATGCTGGCACAGCAGAGCTTTACGAGGCATGGGAGGCGGTTGCCAACCGTGTGTTGCAGAGCGCCAAAGATGATGAAGCAGCCGGACGAATCATCAACGCAGCTGGCAAGTTTTACCGCGCCAGCCTTTACACCTCGCAGGCCGAGCGCCTGCAATCGCCTAAGTGGGAGGGTCGCAACGCGGCCTACCAGAAATCAATCGACTTGCTGCTCAAGCACGTTGAACTGGCAGAGGCGCCGCTAACCACGGTTGATGTTCCCTACGAGGATTCTTCACTTCCTGGCTACCTATACCGGGCCGAATCAAAAGATGGCAAGCCAACCCCGATTGTCATCCAGTGGAACGGTCTCGACTCAACCAAAGAGATGATGTACTACTCGGGTTTCCCACAGATGCTAGCCAAGCGCGGTATCTCAACCCTGATGATCGACACCCCAGGTTCAGGTGAGGCACTTCGCCTACGCAACCTAAAGGCTCGTCATGACACCGAGGTTTGGGCTACGGCAATTATCGATTGGTTGCAGGGCGTCGACGGCATCGACACCGAAAAGATCGGAATCGTCGGATGGTCACTGGGTGGCTACTACGCCCCGCGTGCCGCTGCCTTCGAAAAACGCATCAAATTAGCTGTCGCCTGGGGCGCAAACCACAACTGGGCCGAGGTTCAGGTTGGCCGTCGCAATCGAGAGGGTGAAAACCCGGTTCCCCACTACTGGGATCACGTGATGTGGGTTTGGGGTGCCAGTGACATCGAAGACTTCATGGAGCGCACCAAGGGAATGCACCTAAACGGGGTTGCCGAGCAAATCACCTGCCCACTGCTGATCACACACGGTGCTAATGACCGACAGATCAACGTGAAATACGCACAGCAAACCTTCGAGCAGGCAGTAAACAGCCC
>JACCDM010684576.1_pt1 | contig 17088 bp, 21 predicted proteins | sample 7445851 | NCBI WGS metagenome assembly JACCDM01 (sample SAMN15323438, study PRJNA562643) | freshwater metagenome | isolation source: river surface water | place: USA:Blue River Watershed | collected 2017-08-16
GCATTGGCAGAATTGGCGAAGGCAGTAAAAGCACGCCGCAATGAAATCACTGCAGAAAAGACTGCAAGAGCAGAGGCAAAAGCCGCAGGAAAATAAAATGAGAAGCGCTTTAGATTTATCAGAAGAACAGCTTGAAGAATGCGTTGAGCCAACCGGTTCAACCAGCATGGCTCTTATTAGAGAAATTCTAGGCAAGCCATTTTGTTTAAATGATGATGGGACAGTAGACCCACAAAAGTTTGCACAATGGTTCAGCTATGCTCTAGAAGGATTCATTGAAGCAGATGAAGAATCTGAAGAATGGTATGAGGCAAATGGAAATAATTACCTTTGGGGTATTGACATTGCCGAGAATATCAATTATTATATAAATAATAATGCCACATAAAGGTGGCGAATTTCAAATATCATATCCGTGTAAGGAAGGATTCAAATGTCATATAACAAGACAAAAACTGACCCTGATCTGGGTCGCGCAGTTCACGAACATTTAGTTAAGATGGGTGTTGAGACACCGACTGTTAAAAACAACTTAGAACGTACAGAGAAAATTGCTCGCATCGAATCCCATTTTAAAGAAATCATGGGCTATCTTGGTTTAGACTTATCTGACGATAGTTTAATAGAAACACCTAAGCGTGTTGCCAAGATGTATGTTAATGAAATCTTCTGGGGACTCGACTACGACGCATTCCCTAAATGTACTACTGTAGATAATAAAATGAAGTACAACGAAATGGTTGTCGAAAGGAACGTAAATGTTCAGTCTAATTGCGAGCATCATTTTGTTATCATTGACGGTTTGGCTTGTGTCGCTTATGTACCAAAGAATAAAGTCTTGGGTCTATCTAAGATCAATCGAATTGTCGAGTATTTTAGCAAGCGTCCGCAGATACAAGAACGACTAACAGAGCAAATTTTCCATACTTTACAATTCATTCTTGATACAGAAGATGTTGCTGTTATGATTGATGCTCAACACTATTGTGTTAAATCTAGAGGTGTTGAAGATACAGGTTCATCTACAGTTACAGTTCGTTTAGGCGGTGGTTTCAAAACTGATGAAGCAGCTAGAAATGAATTTTTAAGTATTGCTAGAATGGGCAGAAAGTAAATGCTTGCCTTAGAATATATTTTGATAGGAGCTTTATCAGCTATAGGTTGGTGGGGTTCCAATCATTATATAATTGAACCTTATTTTCCTCCACCCATCGAAAAACGAATCGATGAAAAATGAAACCTACGATTGCATTATTCATAAATGATCCTAAATGCTCCGTACAATCTAGTAATGGTATAGTTAAATCTTTAGAAAAACATTATAACTTTAAATTATTTTCAAAGAATGAACTTGAGGATAATTTTTTCGATGATGTAGATATGATTGCTGTGCCTGGTGGATTGGGTGATGCTGCAGCATTTCCAAATCTTTTTAAGCACAATATAAAACGTGTTAGGAAGTTTGTCAATGAGGGCGGCAAATATCTAGGTATTTGTATGGGTGCTTATTGGGCAGGCAAACACTATCTAAATATATTAGATGAAGTTGATGCAGTGCAATACTTAAGCAGACCTGGTACTGATACAAGAAGACCTCACGCTAAAAATATTGCTGTAACTTGGCGAGGCGAACCAATGAATATGTTTTGGTATGACGGTTGTGCTCTTGTAGGAAACAAGCGTAAATTTAAAACTATTGCTACTTATGCTAATGGCGATCCAATGGCAATTATGCAAGGTAATATTGGTCTAATAGGTTGCCATCCTGAGAGCCAAGACTTCTGGTACGAAGGTTATAGCTGGATGAAAAAACATTATCATGGTGGTAAGCACAATAAACTACTATTAGAATTTGTAAATGAACTGATGGAAAAATAAAATGACAGTTAATGTAATGGTCGATCTGGAGACAATGTCCACTAGATCATATGCCGCGATTTGTTCTATAGGTGCAGTTAAATGGGAAGGTGATAAAATTTTAGATACCTTTTATTGCACCATTGATATTAAGACATGCAAAGATGCAGGTATGCATATCTCAAAAGATACCGTTAAGTGGTGGTCGGAACAAAACAAAGAAGCACTAAGAGAACTAACCAAAAACAATATTCCTTTGCGCCAAGCATTAGATGATTTTAGAGAATGGTTCGGTAAAAAGTCTTTACCTATTTGGGGCAATGGTGCAGTATTTGATAATACTATTTTATCTAATGCCTATTTTATCACAGACCAGGAACCACCTTGGAAGTGCTGGGATGATCGTTGCTACAGAACACTAAAAAGTATTTTCAATTGGATTCCTGCAGATGAACGTGAGGGTGTTTATCATAATGCTTTAGATGATGCTATGTATCAGACCAAGCATGCTATCAAAATTTTAGGGCCTGATTACAAATGAAGACTTATAAGAAACGTATTGCATTTTGTTTAAGTGATCAACACACTATTCCTCACGGAGGTCTAGGTCAATTTGCTAAGAGCTTTATTGAGACATTCACACCTCTTGGTTATAAGATTGATATCATCACAGATAAGCCAACTTCTAATTTAGCTTTTAAAGAATACTTAGAAGAAGCTGGTGCAAATTTTATTTGGTCTCCTACTGCAAGATCATATAGTATCCATACCAAAACATTTATGTTTGAGGATTCATACAACTTTGAAAAGATGACTTCTTTTAGAGATGCTATGATGTATGCCTTGAATCAAAATCTATATGACATTATTATTTGTAATACATTAGAATCATTCCCTGGCATCTATGCTTTGAACCTACATAAGTCTGTTCAAATTATTTACTATACACATAATGAAAGTATGGTTTTCTTAGATGACAGATCATGGAAGAATGAATTTACAGAATCCTTTAATGAGTTGTTCAATGCCTTAATGCGAGTTAAAGGTATAACTATTGGTACACAGACTTTACGCAATCGTAATGAACTGCTTGCCCAAAAGTTATTCAACTCATATCACTTGCCTATTCCAATGACAGAACAAAGTCTATTGGAACAACATATTAAAAAGAGAGAGGGTGTTCTTTGGATAGGTCGTTGGGAACCTAGAAAGAACCCTGAAGAGTTTATTCGTGTCATTAAAGAAACAGGTTTGCCTGCTAAGGTTATTACCAATACTAATGGTGCCAAAAAATTTGAGGAAGCTCTAAAAGCAATCAATGCTAAATACGAAATAAAGGTCGGTGTGTTTGGTCAGGAAAAAGTTGACTTCTTAACATCTGCTAGAGTAGCATATAACCCGGCAATTAGAGAAAGCTTTGGTTTAGCATTTTGGGAATGTATGGGACATATGCCAACAGTTGCTTTAAAGGGAATGTCTTGGTTAAACAACTTTGGTCCATCTATGTACTTTGCTGCAGAAAAGAAAGATATCCCAGCACTTATTACTAAACTATATAATCAATATAGCGATGCTCAGGAATGGTATAAGACTCTTAATTTAGATGCCATTGATGAAGAAAACTCTGAAGGTATCCAACAATGGATCGATTGTTTTAATTCTTTTGAACCAATCAAATCAAATTCTGACAGAGCAACAATTAATGAATATACAGAAATTAGATATGCAGATTTTATTCAAAAGCTGAATCGAAAAGATTTGGCAATCGACGATATAAAATCTGTATTGACAAACAAGCATAAGTATAATATAATCTACACAGATAAGCATACTTATCTATCTACAGATCCAAACTTTGTTCCAGTAGAAACAAACCATAGTTTAGAAAGTTTATTTGCATGAGTCGCCAATTAGAATATGTTATCTCAGGCCCAGCTTATTTAAGATTGGGTGCGGAACAATGTAATGAGCCTGAGACATTACAAATGATTAAGGACATGATCGAAAAGACAGTCCATAATAAAAACAATCATCAGTTTTCATTATTGTATAATGGATTTACAGAACGCAACTTTGGTAACAAGTTGCAGAAGTTTAGACCAGTAATTAAGAACATTCATGCAGACTCAGGTGGGTTGCAGATTATTACTCGCGGTCTACAAAATACTCCAGAAACAAGAAACAAAGTATACGAGAATCAAGGTCAGTATGCAGACATTGGTATGGCATTTGATGAGATTCCAGTTAAGTCTACAGCAGCAAGTGGTAAGTCTGCAAAGATTGATACTAAGCGTAGATATGTTGATATGGAAAACTTTGATGTCTATGCCAAATCAACAGGTAAGAACGTAAAAGATCAGATTATGAAATTTGATTCTATGGGTAGTAAGTGTAGACCATTTGCTATTCTACAGGGCTCAGGTGCAGATACTTATGCAAGATGGGCAGAACAAATGTTATCTGAGATTCCAAAAGAATTACAACCTCGCATTGGCGGTGTTGCTATGGGATCGGCTGCTTTAGGTATGGGACCACTTGAAGATGTTAAGCGAGCATTCTATGTAACATCTGTTCCATTTGAAAGACCATTCCACTTGCACGTATTGGGTGTGGGTGCACTTAAGCGTATTCTTCCATATCTATTATTTAGCCAAACTGGTCTTTATAAAGACATTGATATTTCTTATGATTCAACTACACATTCTATGTCTTTGGATAATGGATTGTTTTATTTCTCACACTGTAAGAAGTCTTCGCCATCTGACTATGGTGGTTCATCTGTAAAAATGGGTAGAGCATATTCAAATATCTACAGAACAGTTGCAGAAGAAATCAATAGTGTTTGTGGCACAAACTACAGTCCAGAAGAGTTCCATAAACTAATGAATGTTAGTGTAGGTGGATACATTGAGAATGGCGGCAAGTTCATAGATGTTATGAGAGCCAGACTAGGTTTCATTTTAACTAATGTACATAACTTTACATATGATGTTTCCAATCTAATGAATTCTAAAGAACAATTCTTAAAATTCTGTAGAGATAAAGGTTGTGAAAATGAGTATGCAACTTTATTTGATGTTAAGACTAACGACGATTTTATTCACTGGGAAAAGCATGTAGGTAGATTCATGGATTCTGATCCTGTCAACTCTATAGCCCCATCTTCACTTGAGGACTTATTTGCATGAGTAACGGCACTATTATTAAGAAGAAAAGTTTTATCTGGGTAACCTTTCAGAAAGAGGGTATCCACAAGTATCCACAAGCAGCAACTGATCCTAAATTGGCAACAGGTGACTGGCTTGATGTTTCCTTTTTAGGAACACCGCATAGACATATCTTTCATTTCCGTGTAGAGATGGAAGTATTCCATGACGACAGAGATGTAGAATTTATCCAGGCTAAACGTATTATGGAGCGCTGGTATTCTGATGGTACACTACAATTAGATTATAAGTCTTGTGAAATGATGGCAAATGATCTTTATCATAAATGCTTGACATTATGGCCAGGTAGAGATTATGCCATTGAAGTTTCTGAAGATGGTGAGAATGGATGTAGAATTATTTTTGAGGCGGTAAGACAATGAGTAAAATATATTATATGGGTCTAGAGCCCTATGAAGGTAGATACACTTTACAGTTGCAACACTGGAATGAAACAGTATTTAAGCGCCGCGGTATTGATTATGAAGTTGTAACTGGAGACTTCTTAGATGATTCTAAGTCTATTGTCACAGGACAAGTATTAGATGCTCATGGTAGAACATTCTATTCATTGACTCAAGTTGCAAATCTAATTAAGAAAATGAAATCGGGAGAAGTAACTGCTGATGATATTATTTTCTTTGAGGATATGTTTACTCCTGGTATGGAATCTATTTTCTATATTTCAGATCAGATTCCGTATGAATATAGACCACAAGTATGGGTAAGATGTTTGGCTCAAACTATTGATCCAGATGACTTCCTACATGTATGGCAAATGGATGACTGGATGGCAGACTATGAGCGCATGGTTAACAAGCGAGTAACAGGTGTGCTAGCTTCGAATGAAGAGATGGTTGCTCATATGAAGATTGCAGGTTGGAATGTTCCTATCTACAATATTTCAGGTTTGGCATTTGATAAAGATGAGGTTAGATCAAGAGTACCCAATCGCAAAGCATTCGCAGATCGCAAGTTGCGAGTATGTTTTGCTGCAAGATTCGATCAAGAAAAACAACCTGATTTCTTTATGGACTTGGTTGAGAAGTATCATCATATCAATCCTAATGTAGAATTTGCTGTTCTATCAGGTGGTCCATTACGCAGCAATGCTCCTCAGTATATTGAACGAGCCAGAGAATTAGAGAAGACTCACAACTTCAAGATTTATGAAAATCTAAAGAAGAATGAATACTATGAAATACTAGCTGATTCTCGAGTATTGTTTAACTGTGCTTTGCAGGATTGGGTCAGCAACACAGCATCAGAAGCAGATGCACTAGGTACAAATTGTTTGTATCCTGCGTATCGTTCTTTCCCCGAGACATTTGCAAATGACAGAGAGTGTTTGTATATTCCTTGGTCTATGGATGATGTAACATTTAAGTTACATTCTTTGTTATTCCAAGAAAGACAAAGACTTGGGCAGTTGGCAGACTGGACATCTGGCACCATTGATAGATGTGTAGATATTATGACTCAATTCGATAATCAACAATGGAACAGAAACTCAACTACTTATAGAGACTATGTCGCAGAATCAAAATATTGATAAAGTTATAGTTACAGGTGCCGCTGGTTATATAGGTGGCGCTACATGTATTGCCCTTAAGAATAAGGGATACAAGGTTGTCGGTGTAGACCAACGCAAGTTACCTGAGCATCTGAAGCCATATGTAGATCATTTTGTTCATGAATGTTTTACGCATCCATTCTCATTAGAACATATTGAAGGCTTCCTTGGAAAACCTTTAGGCGTTATACATTGTGCCGCAACTAGTTTGGTTGGTCCGAGTATAGAAAACCCTTGGTTGTATTATGATAATAATGTAGCTAAAACTTTAAAGTATTTGGATTATATTCGTCGCTGGGCACCAGACATTAAATTTGTGTTTAGTAGTAGCGCATCTGTATATGGTGATCCATTAGGTGCAGTTCTATTTGAAGAATCTCCAACCAATCCCATTTCTCCGTATGGTGAATCTAAACTAATGACGGAGAAAATGCTACATTGGTTTAAAAGGGCATATGGAGTAAGATATGTTTCTTATAGATACTTCAACGCCTGCGGAGCAGTAGAAGGCGGCATTCATGGTCAAGAACCACACGCAACTCATATCTTTGCTAAGCTGTTTGAAGCTGCGATGAATAATGAAGCCTTTACAATGAATGGTTGTTCTTTCGGAACAAGAGATGGAACCTGTGTCAGAGACTATGTCCATGTATCAGATATTGCAGATGCACATGTAATGGCTATTGACAATAATATCGAAGGCATATATAATATAGGAACATTGAAGGGTCATACTAATCTTGAAATTTTTACTGCGGTTGAAAACTTTTTGATTGACAACGAAGTAATTGATAGAGGTATTGTATGTAATATAGATGTTGCTAGAGAAGGTGATCCTGCATCACTTATAGCTAGCCCGCAAAAGTTATTACAAGACACTCAATGGAAACCTAAACGAAATCTAGATAATATCATTGAAGATTTATATGATTGGTATATGTCTAGAACTTTCGAAAAATTACAGAGGTCTCTCGACGCTCAACCCTCTTAAAATATTCTGCGTGTCATCAAACTTACTTTAGAGGCAAGAGATGACTAATTTACCTGTCACATACAAATATACAAGTACAAAAGAATACCATGACGCATTTCCATGCGCTTATCGTCAGTGGCGTGCTGATAGCCATTGTAACTTAATTCATGGTTATAGTTTCAGCATGAAGTTCTATTTCGGCACAAACGATTTAGACGTTCGCAATTGGGCGGCTGATTACGGTGGATTGAAAGAACTGAAGAAGTTATTAGAGGATATGTTCGACCACACACTAATTGTAGCAAAGGATGATCCAGAAATGGAAACATTTAAGCTGTTAGAAGAAAAGAAGATGGCTAAGATTATTGTGCTGCCAAAACTAGGTTGTGAAGGTCTAAGCGATATGCTTTACAAATATGTAAACGGAGTTTATATCCCTGATCTATGGGGAGAAGGTGAAGCAAAGCGTCTATGGTGTTATCGTGTAGAAGTAAGAGAGACACAATCAAATATGGCTTTCCGTGAAGGTCACCGTGAATGGAATGAGGATCTCTTTGCGTAATATATTAGGAAAAATATGTCGCATATAGTTGCAAATTTACCAGCAGTAAAATGCTTTATTCGTAAAGAATTTCTCTATGACTTTGAGAAGGGTCATGGAGAACTTGTACCATGTTGGTGGATAACAATCAAATCAATAAGAAGCCAGGCATTTCGTATTGAATCATACTTGAATGAGTATGGTGCATTGTATGATAAATTACCAATAAGTGCATACTGTTGGAAACCTATCGAGGGTGAACCATTGCCATTAGACTATCTACAATTATGGAATGGTCTATCTTCAGATATAACAGTCATACGAAAAGCAATGCTTGCTAACATGAAATGCAAGTTTAAATTAAAAGATGGTAATTGGATGTATGGTGAATATTTGTTCACAGTAGATTCTGCACATACAGATTTCAATACACTAGATTGTGGGCATAGTGAAGACATGGAAGACCACAAATCATTTAACTTCATTAAGTGTGATAATGGTCAGTTTGCTGCACAACCAAATAATAGATTAATTATATTAGAACCAGCAAGTAATCCAAAGAATATGAAGATGCCAGATTTTAATGTTGCAACGAAAAGGTGGAATGTTGAACTGGATCCAAAGTGGGCACTTGGTGATACAAACACAATAATGTATGAATAGTTTTGAAAAAATTTGGGCACGTGCAACAGGTCATCTAATGGGAAACACAGATGATGACAGACCAGATGTTCCTATTCTAACTTTGAAAGAAGCAAGAATAGCGTTGTTTCTAAAAACATTCTGGGTAATCATACATGTGGTAACATGCTTTTTTATTATCGCAAACACAATTAGACATTGGTGATAACTTGGAGATTATATTATGAAATGGTTCTTAAATTTATTAGAACGAATGGGTCGCAAACGAATAGTAATGGATCGAGTAAACGATGAACCATACCTTGAACGCTATTACTTATTTTTAAAAGATAGAAAAAAGTTTCCATTTAATGTTTTCCTACATAAATTTCTCAAGGGTGACCCGGATGATGTTCATGATCATCCATGGCCTTACGCAACTCTTATCCTTAAAGGTGGCTATTGGGAGTGGACACCCCAATTCAATTCACTCGGAGAAAAGATCTCTGAGATTAGACATTGGAGGGGTCCTGGTCATTTTCGTATCAGTAGCGCTAATAGCTTTCATCGAATTGAGTTAGAACCAGGTGTTACTGCTTGGACTATGTTTATGCCTGGTCCACAGAAAAGAGAATGGGGATTCTTAGTTAAAAACAAATGGATCCAACACGAAAAATATCTACAGGAACGATATGCAAAATAAAAATGTGATGAAGGGTAGGGAAAGTAAAGATGCAGAAATTGGTGGGCTTCCTGTTGCTTTTATTAATCACAATGTTAGTGAATACCCAGTTGCTGTTGGCGCACCAAATTTTACCCCGGTTGTCGTAGAGAAAGAAAAAGACATTTCTCTTAACATTGCCAAGCAACACGCAAAGCAAGAGTATGACAGAATCATGGAAATGGTTCGCATACTTGAAGATCAAGCAAAAGCATTAGTATCAAGATTAGATGCAACTGATTTGATACATAACGCCGTATATGGATTCCATCCCGTATATGGAAAACAATATCATGTATACTTTGACGAAACAAAAGAAAAAAATATTTTGTCGCTAAACCATCCCGATAACTGGTGTGCAGGTCCTCCCTCTCACTGGAAATTTGTAGCATCGGTATTTAAGAAAGGCGACTCGACATGGGAATATGTAGATGAAGATAGCACTGATAACTGATACACACTTTGGAGCAAGATCAGATTCACAACCATTTGATAATTATTTTAAAAAGTTTTATGATGAAGTTTTCTTTCCCGAATTAGAGAAAAGAAAAATAAAGCAGATCATACACTTAGGCGATTGCTTTGATCGTAGAAAATATATCAATTTTAATTCTTTAAGAAATTGTAGAGAATACTTTTTTGAAAAGACTAGTGATCTAGGTATTGATATGGATATGATTGTGGGTAACCATGATACATTCTATAAAAATACTAACGAAGTAAACTCCCCTCATTTATTACTAGGTGAATATCCTAACATAACTACATACTCAAAAGCTGAGATTGTAAAGTATGATGGCTTGGATATTTTATTGATGCCTTGGATATGTGCTGATAACTATGAGGAGTCAATGAAGCTAGTTAAAAGCAATGGCTTAAAAGTTTGCTTTGGTCACTTAGAACTATCCGGGTTTATCATGTACAAGGGTCAAGATGCTAGAGAATCCCACGAAGGTCTAGATCCAAAATGGTTTAAGGATTTTAAACTAGTTTGTTCTGGTCATTACCATCACAAGCATGGTAAAGGCAATGTCCAATACTTAGGTAATCCTTATCAGTTATTTTGGAATGACTATGAGGATGATCGAGGATTTCATATCTTTGATACTAAGACTCTTAAGTTAGAATTTATTAAAAATCCAAATACTATTTTTGAGAAGTTTTACTACGATGATGAAAAGGGCGTTGACCCTGCTCTAATTGATTGTGCTATGTTTACTAACAAGTTGGTCAAATTAGTTGTAGTTAATAAAAAAGACTTCGTCAAATTTGATAAATTTATAGATAGGATCTACAAAAACAATCCTATCGAATTAAAAATTATCGAAGACTTTTCTGAGTTCGAAGCTGAAGCTCTTGGAGAAAATATAGACTTGGAAGATACAATGACTTTACTTACCAATTATGTAGACAGTGTCGATACTGATGCCGATAAAGATAAGCTAAAGACATTACTAAAGACTTTGTATATTGAAGCACAACATTACGAAGAAGCATGATTAAATTTAAACACATTCGCTGGAAGAACTTTCTTTCAACCGGCGCACAATTTACTGAGGTCGCATTAGATAAGGCAACTACTACATTAATTGTAGGTGAGAATGGTGCAGGCAAAAGTACTATTCTTGATGCTTTATGTTTTGTTCTTTTTAATAAACCATTTAGAAACATCAATAAGCCACAACTGATGAACAGTATAAATGGCAAACAACTAGTAGTAGAATGTGAATTTAGTATTGGCCCTAAGGATTATAAAATTGTTAGAGGTATGAAACCTGGCGTATTTGAAATCTACGCTAACAATGTATTGTTGAATCAGGATGCTGCGGCAAAAGATTACCAACGATATCTTGAGGACAATATCCTAAAGCTAAATTATAAATCTTTTACTCAGATTGTTATTCTCGGTAGCGCATCGTTTACTCCTTTTATGCAATTGCCATTGGGACACAGACGTGAGATTATTGAGGACATTCTAGATATACAAATTTTTACTACAATGAATGCCTTGTTAAAAGATAAGGCACTTGAACTTAAAAATAAAATTATGTCTGCTGAAGCCGAAATAGAAGTAGGTAAAAGTAAGGTTAAAATACAGCAACAGTATATAGCAACCCTTGAACAGGATAAACAGAAGAAGGTAGATGATGTACAAAAACGAATTCTTGAATCGACTGAACAAATATCACAACTTAGCAGCTTGGTCACACAGCATCAAGAAACCGAGCATACTCTTAAATCCTCGATTGCAGACGCAAAAGAGAAGCGCACTAAGCGTACGGAAATGGGATCTTTACTTAGAAAACTTTCCGATAAGATTAAACTACAAGAGACTCAAATCCAGTTCTATCATGACAACGACACGTGTCCGACTTGTAGTCAAATACTTGATGGAAGTATCAAAGATACTGCAATCGAATCGCACACACACAAGATTGAAGAGGTTAACGGTGCCATTCAAACCCTTACCGAGCAACTCGAGGCAATTGAAGAGCGACTTGCAGAAATTGATTCTATTGAAGAGAAAATATCTGAACATCAGAGCGTGGTCATCGGACTCAACGCAAAGATCATCGCAGAACAAAACTACGTACAAAAGTTACAGTCCGACTTGGTCACTACAAATACAAACGAGGCAGACCTTGTCAATGAAAAGACAAAGCTTAAACACCTTGCAAAAGAAGTGGTTGAATACGCTGATACCAAAGCAAAGCTAAATGAAGAAAAACATTATCAGGAAATTGCAAGTATTCTTCTGAAGGATACTGGTATTAAGACCAAAGTAATTAAACAATACTTACCTGTAATCAATAAATTGGTTAATAAGTATTTGGTTGCTATGGACTTCTTCTGTCACTTTGAATTAGATGAAACATTCAACGAAACAATTAAGTCTAGACACAGAGATGATTTTTCATATGCTTCATTCTCAGAGGGCGAAAAGCAGCGTATAGATTTGGCGTTGGTCTTTACCTGGAGAACAATCGCTAAGATGAAGAATTGTGCTAGCACAAACCTTCTGTTACTTGATGAGGTTTTTGACTCTTCTTTGGATGGTAACGGCATGGATTATGTGATGAACCTAATAAATACTTTAGGAGACGAGACTAATGTATTTGTCATTAGTCACAAAGGCGATCAACTTTTTGATAAGTTTAGAAGCGTAATTAAATTTGAAAAGGTACAGAACTTTTCTAGAATACAAGGAAAACAAAAATGACGGCTACTTGGCAATTACAAACACATCAGGTTAATGCATATTGTTACTACAACGGTGTGTTTGATTCTGAGCAATTAGATGATATCGTAGAAATGTGCGACAAGCTACTTTTGGAAGGTGCAAAGGTAGGTGGCGACTTCAACAATGCTGGCGGTGAGAACGGCAGTATTAGAAAAACAACAATTGGTTGGGTTCCTACTACTGAGGAAAACGCCTGGCTATATAGAAAATTAACTGATATCATAACACAAGCAAACTCTCAATGGTTTGGCTTTGATCTAAATCATATTGAATCTCTGCAGTATTCAATCTATAACGAAGGTGATTTTTATGATGCTCATGTAGATCATCACTTTCAAGGCGCAGGGCAATATCCTCGTAAGCTAAGTTTCACTATGCAATTAACTGATCCTTCAGAATACGAAGGTGGAGATGTTATGCTTATTACTTCGCATGATCCATTTCCTATTGTAAAGGATAGAGGTGTAATTACATTCTTCCCATCATATACATTACACGAAGTTAAACCTATAACCAAAGGCACTCGTAAAGCTTTGGTTGGTTGGATTCACGGACCACGCTGGAAATAAAATGGCTACAAAAATTCCGTTAGAATATTTGGAAACTGCTGATGATTTTGGCTTTACTGCTGTACATGAACAAGATGTAGCAGATCCAATTATTTCAGAAGTCAAAACTTCTGCAGATGATCAAACCAAAAAGAAGTTGCAAACTTTGGAAAAAATGATTTTACCTCTTTTGGTTAACTTAATGAAGAACCCAGAAAAGGAATATATTCATTGGCCAAATCGCGTACCACTTATTGAAAAGCAAATAGAAAAGATTTTGGCAATAACTAGGGCTTGACACCTTCTCCTGTAGGTGTTATAATAAGGTATACCCACAGGAGCCACAATGATTGCCGATTCAAAATCTTTACTAGCCAAACTGCTAGCGTCTGAGAACATTTCTGTAGAACACCGAAAGTCTCCGACAGCTTATTTTGATACTAAAAATCGAGTCATGGTTCTTCCTATTTGGAAGTCCATGACAACTAACTTATATGACTTACTATTAGGTCATGAAGTAGGTCATGCTTTATATACTCCACCGCAAGGGTGGCACGATGCAGTTACCGATGAAAAACGAAAAGGCTTCAAAAGCTATTTGAATGTCATCGAGGATACTCGCATTGAGAAAATGATTCAAGAAAAATTTCCAGGACTAAAGACATCTTTCCGTAAAGGTTATTCTGATCTTATGGAAATGGATTTCTTTGGTGTATCATCTCGCGGTTTAGATATTGAAACACTTCCTTTGATTGACCGTATCAATCTTCACTACAAGATTGGTTCTTATTTGAATCTTAAGTTCTCAGATAAAGAACAAGTATACATCGAGAAAATTGACAAGATTAAATCTTGGGACGATGTAGTCGCCATTGCCGAAGAGCTATACGAAAACGGCAAAGAAGAAATGAAATTGCGAGAACTAGATGACCTAGAAGATAACTGGGAAATTGGTGAGGGCGATCCTACAGGCGAGCATGAAGAAGACGACGATGCAGATGTGGATGGTGATGCTACAGGTTCTAAAGAGCAAGATCCTAAATCTTTAACTGATGAATATTTCCGTAAGAAAGAAAATGAATTGGTTAATGACGATGTAAAGCCATATGTATATGCTTACAGACCAACTGCTAATCTAGAACAAGTTATTGTCCCATACAAAAGAATTAAGAAACACTACAATAATTTTAAAACATCTGATTATGTTTTTGATACTGGTTTGATTGATAGTGAAGTATCTAAAGCTAAAGAAGCATTGTATAAGAAATTTACCAGTGAGAATAAAAGCTATATCTCTTACTTGATTAAAGAGTTTGAGATGAAAAGAAATGCTAAGCAATACGCCAGAGCATCTATTGCAAAGACGGGTTCTCTAGATATTAAAAAGGTTTTCTCTTATAAGATTAAGGATGATATTTTTAAACGAGTATCAGTTGTACCTAAGGGTAAAAATCATGGTCTGTTAATGTTCATTGATTACTCAGGGTCAATGACAGATAATATTCTACCCACAATCGAGCAAACAATTTTGCTTGCAACATTCTGTAGAAAAGTTAACATTCCTTTTAGAGTTTATGCTTTTACTGACCTTCGTAATGAACATGCTGAGTTCATGGAAGAACACGGGGTAAGATCTAAAGTCGGAAGCTCTAGATATGTGGACTACACAGAATTGAATAAGATGAAGAAATTTTCTAGTAATGATAATGAGCTGGTTCTTGAGGATGTTCATTTCAGATTGAGAGAATATTTGTCCAGCGAAATGTCTAGTTCAGAATTCAAAGAAGCAATTAAGTATTGGTTGCTTGTTGGAGTATGCTTGTCACGCCGTTCATGGAGAAGTAAAGATCAAGATTATTATCGAGACATTGTTCCCGTACATATTCAAACCTCTGGGTTCGAGGGTCTCAATGGCACTCCTTTGAATGAGGCTATTGTAGCTTCCATAGATATCGTAAAGGTGTTTAAGGAAAAATATAAACTAGATGTTGTGAATACAGTATTTTTAACTGACGGCGATTCCAATGATACCTATGATAAGTATCAGAATGGTATCAAAACTAGATTCGGATATAGAAGCGATCTATACAATCTAATTATCAGAGATAAGAAGACTATGGAAGAAGGTAGAAAAACACCTAAGGCTCAAGTAACGATTGGTCTGCTACAGTTACTTAAAAATATGACAGGTGTTAATACTATTGGATTCTTTATTACACCTTATTTTTCAAGACGAATTGTTCAAAATAGAATCGAAGCCTATGATGCTGAATTGAATAACTTTGATGAAAGATATAGAAAGTCTAGAGATAATAAATTCTTTATGATTAATAACGCAGGATATGATGACTACTACATTATTCCTGGCGGCGAGGATTTGCAGATCAAAGATGATGATTTGGATAAGATAGTAGTCGAATCTAAATCGGATTTGAAACGAGCATTCATGAAAATGCAAAAAGGTAAATCGGTTAACCGTGTCCTTTTGACAAGATTCATTGATAAGATCTCTTGACACACTTTGCAAAAGGTGTTATAATTAATTATGTAAACCGTGAGGACTATATTATGGCTAAATCTTTTTATACTGAAACTAAACGAAAAGAACTTCTCGATGAGCTAATTCAAAAAGAAGGTACTAAAGTTTCAAAGGAACAAATTGAACAATTCTTTCTTCAGAAAGATCTACCCAATCCACATTTTTTGCTTTGCCGACGAGACATCAAAGAAGGCAAAGTATATGATTTGAATAAATTTTATAATGGAGAAGAACAGAGTATGCCTGAAGAATTAGAAGCGCAACCCGCTTTGGCGCCAGTCATTCCTTTGAAACAGCGCAGAGTTGCTGTAGAAATTGATAGCACAATTCCTACTAAAGATAAGACTTATGTTCCTTTTGGTTTCTTTAAACAACTAGAACAGATTGTAAAATCAAAAGTATTCTATCCTGTTTTTATTACTGGTCTATCTGGTAACGGTAAAACAACTATGGTTGAACAAGTTGCAGCTAAACTTGGTCGCGAATGTATCCGTGTTAATATTAGTATTGAAACAGATGAAGAAGACCTTGTAGGTGGCAACACTTTGCTTGATGGTAACATTGTTTATCGTGAAGGTCCTGTTCTAATGGCAATGCGACGCGGTGCTATTCTTTTGATTGACGAAATTGACCGTGGCTCAAATAAATTGATGTGCTTACAATCTGTCCTTGAAGGTAAACCCCTGTTCAATAAAAAGACAGGTGAATTGGTAAAGGCGGCTGAAGGCTTTACGATTATTGCTACAGCAAACACTAAAGGCCGCGGCACTGAGGATGGTCGTTTTATTGCAGCACAAATTCTAGATGAAGCTTTTCTAGAGCGTTTCCCCATTACTGTGGAACAAGAATATCCTAGCTCATCTGTTGAGCGCAGAATCGTAATTAATAAAATGGAATTGTATAATTCTGTTGATGAAGATTTTGCAGATAAACTGATTCAATGGGCAGACATTATTCGTAAGACATTTGTCGAAGGTGGCGTAGATGAAATTATTAGTACTCGCCGTTTGGTAAATATTGTTCAAGCTTATTCTATTTTCAAGAAGCAAGATGAAGCAATTAAGTATTGCATAAATAGATTTGACGATGATACAAAGAATGCTTTCATGGACTTGTATAATAAGATTAGCAAGCCTGTTGAAAAAGAATTGAAAATTGATCCTACAACATTAGATGAAGAAATTCCATTTTAATATGAAATGACAAAGCATAGCGCGCTTCGGCGCGCTATACCTACCTATGCACACCAACGAAAATATATACGATAC
>JACCDM010680380.1_pt1 | contig 17084 bp, 14 predicted proteins | sample 7445851 | NCBI WGS metagenome assembly JACCDM01 (sample SAMN15323438, study PRJNA562643) | freshwater metagenome | isolation source: river surface water | place: USA:Blue River Watershed | collected 2017-08-16
CTCGGAACAGGAACTTCCCAAGGCATACCAATGATTGCATGTTCTTGTGAAGTTTGTCAATCCAACGACACCCGCGATAAAAGATTGCGGGTGTCGTTGCATTTAGACGTAAATGGCAATTCATTTGTTATTGACACAGGTCCGGATTTTCGTCAACAAATGTTAAGAGAATCAATCACACATTTGGATGCTGTTTTGTACACTCACGAACATAAAGATCACACTGCTGGATTGGATGATATCCGTGGATTTAATTATTTTCAGAAAACAGTTATTCCCTTATATGCACAATCACGAGTTATAGATCAGTTAAAAAGAGAATTTGCCTATGCATTTGATGAAAATAAATATCCAGGTGTTCCGGATATTCAGGTGCATGAAATTGATGAAAAACCTTTTGAAGTAAAGGATATTTTGATTACTCCCATTCAAGTGAAACATTTTTTATTGGATATTTTTGGGTATCGAATAGGCGATTTTACGTATATAACCGATGCAAATTTTATTGCTGAGGATGAAATCGAAAAAATTAAAGGGTCTAAAGTGTTAGTGATAAATGCTTTGCGAAAAGCAAAGCATGTTTCTCATTTTACCTTAGAGGAAGCACTTGACCTTGTGCAAAAAGTAAATCCTGAAAGAGCTTATTTAACACATATAAGTCATCAGCTAGGAAAACATGAAGAAGTGCAACAGGAGCTGCCAAATAATGTATTTTTGGCATATGATGGTTTAAAAATTACAATTTAATGAGGATAGAGGCAGTATTATTTGACATGGACGGCGTAGTAGTGGATAATTTACCATATCACATAGACGCATGGTTATTGTTTTGTGAAAAAAATAATATTCCTTTGACACGTGAAATCTTCTATCAAGAATTAAACGGAATGAACTCAAAAGATACTTTTGAATGGTTTTTTAAGCGACCAATGACCCGGGAGGAAGTTCATCCATTGGAAGAGGAAAAAGAAGTTATCTATCGTGAATTTTATAAGCCACATTTACAGCCTGCGCCGGGCTTAGTAGAATTTTTGAAGGCACTTCATGGTTTAGGAATTAAGACCGCATTAGCTACTTCTGCAGGTGTGGGGAATATTGATTTTACGATTGATGGCATTGGATTACGAGATCAATTCGATGTGATAGTAGGTGGAGGGGAAGTAAATAAAGGAAAACCTGATCCGGAAATTTATTTGTTAGCAGCCAACAAACTTGGGGTTAATCCTGAAAATTGTTGGGTGATTGAGGATTCCTTGCAAGGAATTAAATCTGGACAATCAGCAGGTTGTCGAGTAGTTGGAATTACTACTTCTCATACGAAATCTGAATTATCACATACTGAAATTCAGTCGAAAGACTTCGTTGGATTAATGGATAAAATATTAAATTTTAACTAACCATGTTGCGTTACCTAACCATCATTTTATGTTTTTGTTTTCAAGTTTCATTGTTTGCGCAAAACAATAAAATTGATTTTAAGAAGGGTAAGGAAATTATTGAATATGTACCTGAAAATCCAGAAACATTTCGTCCAATACCTAAAAACTACCAAGCCAATTTATTGAAGCAAATGGCAGAGGAAGGGACTAAAAGAACATTGTCTGTTGAAAAGTCAAATGCATCAAGAGCACAATTTGAAATTACTTATTATGGAGCTCCAGATGATATTAAAGTGCTATTTGATAAGGCTGCCTCTATTTGGGCAGATTATTTAAACTCTGATGTGCCTATTCGAATAGCGGTATTGTGGACTCCCTTAGAAAGGAATGTTTTAGGTAGTGCAGGAGCATCAAATTATGTAAAAAATTTTCCAGGTGCCAATCGATTGAATACATATTATCCAATTGCCTTGGCAGAAAAAATTACTCGAGTTAATTATAATGGAACAGATCCAGATATAATTGCCCGTTTCAATTCCAGTTTTTCTCAATGGTATAAAGGAATTGAAGGCCTACCAGCTGTAAATAAGGAATATGATCTGTTATCTGTTATTTTACATGAATTAGGTCACGGCTTAGGATTTATTGGTCAATTTGAACTTTCATCTGATGGAAGTAAATTGGGCTATTCAACTTCTCCTGGAATTTTTGATCAATTTATAGAGAATAAAACAGGTACTAAGTTGTCTGATACTGCCAGTTATTATAAAAATAATTCAACAGCCCTTAAAAATGCAGTTACCACAAAAAATAATTTGTATTTGAGTGGGTCGGGTATGCAAGAATTAAATGGCACAAGAGGACAATTATATAGTCCAAACCCCTTTATAGATGGATCTAGTATTTATCATGTAGATCAAGAAACTTATCCGGTTGGTGATGTAAATGCATTAATGACACCTCAATTGGTACCTGGAGAAGTGACTCGTAATTTGGGACCTATTGTAAAAGGTGTGTTTAAGGATATGGGTTGGTATGGGTCGAGTATTTTTGCCGAAGAGGCTACAGATACAGAAGATACTGGTAATGATTTTGTTTTTGAGGCAAAATTATATTCCGACACCTTGGTGAACGAATCTTCGCTCAGGCTCATGTTAGCAATTAACTCTTCAGTTACAACTGCTAAAGAGTATATTCCAACAAAAGTGGCAGGTACTAGTAATACGTATCGTTATGTCTTACCTAAGGCGTCACAAGATCGTTTAATCAAATATTACTGGACAGCTAAAAATGCAGCAGGTAAATCTTTTACAACTCCAGCTGAATCGCCAATTATTCCCGGTACGAATTATGTTATGTATTATGATGTTGTAATTGGTACGGATACAGTGAAACCGAAATTAGTATTTAAGAATACCTTACAAAATGTCTTTCCTAGTGAAACAAAAATTACTTTGCCACCTATTTATGCAAATGATAATATTGGAATTCAAGGTGTTTACTTGGAGTATGCTATTAATGGAGGTTCGATGATTTCAAAAACATTAAGCTTAAATACAACTGGTGATTTGCAAAGCTATGCCGGCGTTTTGGATTTTACGAGTAATCCTTTAAAAGCTGGAGATTACATTAAATATCGTATTGTCGTAAAAGACAAAGCAAAAAGTGTCAATATGGTTACCAGTCCACAGTCGGATTATTATCTTATTAGAGTGGTGGATTACCAGGAGCCTGTAAAAGAGTATATAAGTTCGTTTAATAGTTATCCTTATGGGGATTTTTATTTAAAAGGGTTTTCAATTAGTAAACCAACTAATTTCAATTCGAACAATTTGCACACAAATCATCCGTATGAAGATGGAAGTGAAGAAGCCGAACCGGGATCAAATGGATTAGATCTTTTTACGAATAATGATGCCATCTTGTTAAAACCCATTACGATTAGATCAGATACAGCTAAAATGTATTTTGATCAGGTAGTGTTAGTTGAGCCAGGAGAAGCGAATCAAGGTTTTTATAATGCGGATGGGACCGTAAATCGTAATTTTTATGATTATGTGATTGTTCAGGGCTCTTTGGATAAAGGAAAATCATGGTTTGATTTTTTAGAAGGATATGATTCAAGACTTGATAATACTTGGTTGAATTTATACAATTCTTCTTTTGATGCCTCGGGTTCTAATTCATTAGGGGTAGGTTCGTACACTTATTATAAGCCGATGCAAATCGACTTAATGAAAACCAAAAAAGTAAAAGCCGGAGACCAAGTGATTATTCGTTTTCGATTGCACGCAGACGCTGGTGCAAATGCCTGGGGTTGGTCGATTGATAATTTAAATGTTCAAGGTCCGAAAGGTAAAAAAGATCCTATATTAGGCATCGAAAATTCCTTAGAGTCCTCATTTTTAAATGTATTCCCAAATCCAAGTAGAGGAAAGGTCAAGGTTCAATTGGCAACACCATTTGAAATGAAATCCATGCAATTTAATCTGATTGATTTACAAGGTAAATCTCATTTGAGTGAATTGATTCAAGTCAATGGGATGAATTTTGAAAGGGAGTACGACGTGAGTCAGCTTGATTCAGGTATTTATATCATAAGTGTTCAATTAGAAAATAAGCAAATCACTAGAAAATTGATTGTTATTAAGTAATTTAATTTAAAATTCAGTAATTTTGCTACCCGTTTAAATAACGAATGTATGTCTTGGTTTACCAGAAAAGATAAAGGGATTCAAACCCCAACCGAATTTAAAAGAGAGGCACCAGATGGATTGTGGTATCAGTGTCCTTCTTGCAAAAAAGCGATTCATACGAGAGAACATCGTGTATTTGCCTTTACCTGTTCTAATTGTAATTACCATGAGAAAATAGGTTCGCAAGAATATTTTGAATTACTATTTGATCAAACTCTTTACACTGAATTAGATCCAATGATGGGATCGGGTGATCCGTTGGAGTTTGTTGATACGAAAAAGTATGTAGACCGTATTAAAACAACGGAATATAAAACTGGTTTAAAGGATGCTGTTCGTTCGGCGCATGGAAAAATGAATGGAATTCCATTGACAATCTCTGCGATGGATTTTAGTTTTATTGGAGGATCAATGGGTTCTGTGGTGGGAGAAAAAATTGCGAGAGGCATCGATTATTCATTAGAGCATAAGCAGCCATTTTTAATGATTTCACGTTCAGGTGGAGCCCGAATGATGGAAGCAGGTTTTTCGTTAATGCAAATGGCAAAGACTTCTGCTAAGTTAGCTCTTTTGGCTGAGGCAGGAATTCCTTATATTTCTTTATTGACAGATCCAACTACTGGAGGTGTGACTGCTTCTTATGCGATGTTAGGGGATTTTAATATTTCTGAGCCAGGTGCTTTGATTGGTTTTGCTGGTCCACGTGTCATTAAAGAAACCATTGGAAAAGATTTACCAAAAGGATTTCAAAGTGCGGAGTTTGTCTTAGAGCACGGCTTTTTAGATTTTATTGTAGATCGAAAAGATCTTAAAGATAAGTTGACTTCTTTACTCAATATGTTGAAGTAAACAACATAAAAAAAAGCGCCGGAAGGCGCTTTTTTATTTCTTTGAATAAAATTATATTATTCAGCACTTGCTGCTATTGCCGCCGCTGCTGCTGCAGCAGAAACTTTTGTTGCTCTTGTTTTCTTTTCCTTAACTTCACCTGGAAGTGGATCGTTTACACCTGCTAAAATTCTTCCGCAGTGTTCACAAACGATAATTTTCTTTTTGTCTTTGATATCTGTTTGTCTTTGTGGAGGTACTGAACTAAAACATCCACCACAAGCACCACGTGAAACCATTACAACGGCTAAGCCATTACGTGCATTGTCTCTTAATTTTGAATAAGATTTCAATAAACGCTCATCAGCTGATTTTAATGCCTTCTCACGATCTTTTAATAACTTTTGCTCATCTTCTTCACTTTCAGCAATAATTACCTCTAATTCTTTTTTCTTGATTTCAAGGTCTTTATTTCTTTCAAATAAATTTGACTCTACGCCACCGATTTCATCATTTTTGTTCAAAATTTTGAATTCGATCTCTTTAATGCGCTTGTCAGCAATCTCCATTTCTAAGCCTTGCAATTCAATTTCCTTTGAAACAGCATCGAATTCACGGTTATTGCGAACATTCATTTGTTGCTCCTTGTATTTCACAATTAACTTTTCTGAATCTTTTTTCGCATTACGGTAATTGTTGATTTGAATGTTAAAATTCTCAACTTCTCCTTGGAATTTAGCCAAACGAGTTTCTAAACCAGCAATTTCATCTTCTAGGTCACGTACCTCTTCAGGTAAATCACCACGAACTTTTAAAATATTGTCTAAAGAAGAATCAATGCCTTGAAGCTTCATTAAAGCCTCTAATTTTTGTGCAATCGTAGTATCTGTAGCAGTTGCCATTAATTTGTTAATTTGAATATGTTCAACAACGCTCTTTTTAAGCAAAATTTACGGGGTTCGTATTAATTTCACTTTTGAGAACGGCAAAATTACAAAAAATATTTGACAAATACGAACAGATTGCATCCTTTATCATAACTTCTGATTCGTAATGTCCGACATCTAGTAAAAGCATTTGATTTTCGGTATCAAAAAACTCATGGTATTTAATGTCGCCAGTGATATATGCATCTGCACCAGCTGCTTTTGCCGATTTAATTAAAAAGGAACCTGCGCCACCGCAAACGGCCACTTTTTTAATTTTTTTATTCAATTTTGGCGTATGCTTTACCTGTTGTAAGTTCAAATTATTTTTCACCATTTGTATAAAATCGGATTCAGGTAATGCTTCTGGTAATTCGCCAATAAATCCAGCTCCTACTTCATTCCACGAATTATCCAGAGAGTGTATGTAATAGGCGACTTCCTCATACGGATGTGCCTTCTTAAGTGCTTTGATAATATCAGCTTCTAAATGCTTCGGGTAAATCATTTCGATTTTAGCTTCTTTTACCTTTTCTGGTTGTAAAGAGGATCCAATGGTCGGATTGCTATTTTCACTAGGGGTAAATCTTCCTTCTCCTTCCATCGTAAAACTACATTCTGAATATTCGCCAATATTGCCTGCTCCAGCTAAGTGTAATGCTTCCCGAACAGATTCTTGGTTTTCTAAGGGTACGAAAAAACTCATTTTTTTTAATGAATCTTTTATAGGTGCCAAGACTTTTCCAGATATACCTAATTGTTTAGCCAAATGATAACTCACGCCCTTCGGAGCGTGATCTAAATTGGTATGGGAAGCATAAAGTGCAATATTGTTTTTAATTGCTTTTATGACTGTTTTTTCAACATAATTTTTTCCGGTTAGACTTTTTAGGCCCTTGAAAATTATTGGATGATGCGAAATAATTAGGTTGCAATTTTTATCAATGGCTTCTTGAACAACCTCTTCTGTGCAATCCAAAGAGACCAAGATACCTGATACAATTGACTCTTTATCTCCTAACAAAAGACCTGCATTGTCATATGATTCTTGCCATTCCAGAGGCGCCCATGTTTCCATGGTGCGGCAAATGTCTTTTATGGTGATGGACATTGTTTTTATTTTTATATCATTCAAAATTATTGTAAATTTAGTAAAAGCCACGATAGGCTACCCTAAATTTTAATATTATATCTATGCGTTGTCGACCTGCCATTGTGATTATTGAAAATAATCATGTGCTTTTAATGAAATATCAATATGGGAATAAAGAAATTTTTAATTTTCCAGGTGGTAATTCGGAAGGGGAGGAGTTGTTTGTTGAAACATTGGTTAGAGAGTGTCAGGAAGAATTAGGTATCGATGTTGAAATTGGAAAAATGCTTTGTATTGGACAAATGTCTGGAAATGCACATCGAAAGCAAGCCTTGCATGTGCTTTTTGAAGGTCAGATTGTTGGAGGTATTCCAACTTTGCAGCCCCATGAAACAACGGCATTGGATTTAGTTTGGTGGCCCGTGTCCAACTTAAATGAACTTTCATTGTATCCTAATGTGGGTGAAGTTGTACAAGATTATTTGATCACTGGAAAAACAGGGATATATTTAGGAGAGATTGAGCAGGAGTGGATTGGGTAGGGATGAGGTGTGAGGTATAAGGGATGAGGTGTGAGGTATAAGGTGTGAGGGAATAGGGAAGAGGTATAAAGTATGAAGTATTAAGTATGTTGAATTTAACTGATTGGATAGATGTATAAATTTTTAGTTTTTTTTAGTGTTGTATTATTTTTCTCATGTTCACGTGGTCCTTTGAAAACGGCTGTGGTGGAAAGTGGTTTGGATCATTTACATTCTGGGATTTTGATTGAGGATTTACATTCGGGAAAAGTGCTATTTGAAAAAAATGCTGAGCAGTATTTTATGCCTGCATCCAATTTGAAATTAGTAACATTTTTGGTTGCAAATCGATATTTAAAGGAAAAAACTCCGGCATTTATCTATCAAGAATCAGCAGATTCATTATTTTTCTGGGGAGCAGGTGATCCTTCTTTTTTGCATCCATCTTTTAAAAATCAAGCATTAGTTAATTTTTTACAATCTAAAAATCAAGTTTTGGTATTCAGTGAAGAGCAAGCTTTAAAACCACTTGGCGATGGTTGGGCATGGGATGATTACACAGATTACTATTCTGCCGAAATATCTTCTCTACCAATGTATGGGAATGTGGTTGGATTTACAAAAGAGAATGATCAATGGCTTGTGTCTCCAGGATATTTTCGGAATTTAACCTATTATACGGACGAAAATCGTTCAGCACGTGATCGAAATGAAAATCGTTTTTATGTTCAACAAAAAACGAAATCCTTCCAGAGTCCGTTTATTACCAGTCCAGAATTAGTAACCCAAATGTTAGTGGGTTCTGTAAAGAAAACAATTAATTATGAGCAGCGATATATTCCAAACAACGCGCAAATTGTTTATGAAACTCCTTTAGATTCATTGCTAAAACCGCTGATGTATTATTCAGATAATTTTATTGCTGAACAATTATTGGTGCAAATGGGGACTCAAATGAAGAGAAGTCAGAAAGTTCAACAAGTTATTGCAGATATTCAAAAAGATGCCAAAGAATCATTTATTAAAGATATTAAATGGGTAGATGGGTCAGGATTGTCAAGATATAATTTAATGCGTCCAAAGGATTTAGTGGGAGTTTTGAAAGCTATATTTTCTGAATTTTCAGAAGAGCGCTGGAAAGCGCTTCTGCCAAAAGCTGGAAATAGTGGAACCTTAAAAAATATTCAAATGAATAATGCTCAGTTGCAAATCTGGGCAAAATCGGGCTCTTTTTCAAATACCTACAACCTATCTGGTTTTGCACGAACGCCTAAGGGGAGATGGGTTGCCTTTTCGGTCTTAACGAATTTGTCTAATCAATCTGTATCTGATTCTAAAAAACAGGTTGTAGCTTTTTTAAATCAATTGGAAAAACTTTGAAGTAAAGTTCCAACTAAAAAGCAAAATGAAATAATGACCATGAACCAAGGTAAATAGGGGTACCATATTACTTGATAAGGCCTTTTGAGCTCTGGTTCTTTTTTGCGCAATCCAATTAATGAAGCAAATCCTGCTAAATAACAGAATACAAAAAAGAAAGTGGCAATATCAGATAAGGAATCGCTGACAGAATGCCCCACATATAAAAGTAGGCAGGCAGTTCCAATTGTAAGGTGTGTAGCCACCGTTGGCGTTCCGGCAGAATTAACCTTTGATGCAGCCTTAAAAAATAATTGATCCTTACTCATCGAGTAGATTACTCTTGGGGCAAACATGACCTGTGTATTCAGAATGCCAAAAATAGATAGCATGAGAAAAACAGTCACCCATTTGCTTACAGTAGGCCCCATTAGCAATTGAATGGCATCGCTTGCAGCTAATTTGCTGCCGATTAATTCTGAAAAAGGGATTACATAGAAGATCCCAATATTGATTAACAGATACATATTCGCGACCAATAGCACACCAATGTACATTGACTTTGGCATGGATTTTACTGGATCCACATTTTCTTCTGTAAAATATGCGGCAGTATGCCAACCATCAAATGCATAGAAGATTGATAATAGTGCAGCCAATATACCTGTTGTAGATGTTTGATGAAGTGTTGTTTGCTCTGTAAATCCAGCCCCATTGCCCATGCTAAAACATGTGATGATAAAAAGCAATAAGGCAAATGCCTTTACTCCACTAAGCCATACTTGACTTTTGCCGGCACTTTTTACACCCAATTGATGAAATCCCCACAATAATAACAAGGTACTGATTGCAATTATATTTAAATAGTTGTTTAAATACGGAAATAATAAACTTAGATACTCACTAAAAGTGTAAGCTCCAAAGCCTATTGCGGAAACGGTGCCCAACCAAGAACAAATGCCAACCAAAAAGCCAATAATTCGACCAAAAGCTCTTTCTGCATAAACATACCATGCGCCGGCTCTTGGTACAGCAAGACTTAATTCGAGCACACAACTAATCCCTAGTAATGCATAAATGCCAACAGCGAGCCAAAGAAAGATGATTAAGAGTGGATTGCCTACTTGTTCTGCAATAATGCCAGGTTTTCGTAAAATGCCTGTTCCAATGGTTCCTCCCAAAGTAACTGCAACTCCAAAACTGGTGCCAAGTACTTTCCAAAGGGGATGATTGGAGGAACTACTTTTCATTTTTGAGTTGATAGGTACCTATGATAGGGAAGTGATCTGCAAATTTAATTTTCCTCAAGGTTTCAAATTGAAGGATGTTGAAATCGTCGGAGAAAAATTGGTTATCTATTCTGACTGCATAAGGGCTTCGATTTAAAGTAAATCCAAATCCATTACCAGCTTCTTCAAATGCATTTTTGAGTCGTTCACGAATGGTTCCATATGCCCATCCGTAAGGCGTTTCATTCAAATCACCCATTACTAAAATAGGATACGGACTTTTTTGAATGAAACGATTTATTTGGTCCATTTCCCTCTTGTGATTGATAAATCCTTTTTTCAATGAAGATAAAATTCCTCTTCCTTCCTTTTTCGCATTGCTATAATCTTGGTCACGGATATTGCCCGTCACTTTACCAACACGTATACCCATCGACCAAAGTTGTAAATTAATAATGCGAATGGTGTCTTTTTCTAAGGCAATATCGGCAAGTAAATAGCCATTGGATGAGTTTTTATATTGTTCACCTTCGTAATGAATAATTGGATATTTGGAAAAAATGGCTAATCCCATTTTTTCATTTTTATCAAAAATCTCTTCTTTTAAAGGGATAAACGCATGGTATGGGTAGCTCTCGTGCATAAATTCGATGGTACGAAAAGCCTTACGATCTTTATTTGAATAAAATTCTTGAAAAACTTTAATGTCGGCCGACTCATTTTTCATGAAATTTTTTAATTTTTTTAATTTCTCTTTATTGCCTTCATAATCGTTTGAATACATGCCATAAACGTTGTAATTCAATATTTTTAGGCTACTTTTAGAGCTTTCTTGGGGATCATGTAGGGTAAAGGTGCGTTTGATGAATCCATAACCTAACAGTAAAACTGTCAAGGGCAATAAGGCCCTTTTGGCACGTCTGGTCAACCAATAGATCAAGGATATCAAACATAAAAGTTGCGCGTAAGGCAACGACATCATGATGAATCCCGCTATCCAGTGGTCTAAAATCAGCGTATAAGATAAGGTATAAGTAATTAACGTGTAAATACACAAAGGCAATGTCCCCAACCAAATCAATGATGATATGATTTTGCCAGCAATGGATTCATTTTTTTTTCTGCTTTTTGCCATAGCCAAAGATAAGAAGAACCAATTAAAGTCTCAACGCTAAAAACTTATTAAATTTTATAGAATAGATTTGAAAAGTTGAAAAATTTTCTTAATTTCGCCTTCCCAATTCGGGAATGATTTAGTAAACAAAGGGCATTAGCCCATTTAAAGCATAAGATTATGGCAAAAGTTTGTCAATTGACTGGAAAAAAGACACAAGTTGGTAACAACGTATCTCACGCGAATAACAAAACAAAGCGTAAATTTTATCCAAACTTACAGACTAAGAAATTTTTCTTAGAATCTGAAGGTGTATGGGTTCGTATGAAAGTATCTGCAAAGGCGATTCGTACAATCAATAAGAACGGATTTGAAAAAACTTTGATCAAAGCTGCTAGAAAAGGTACTTTGACTGTATAGTTTTTGAAAAAAAATAAAGAACTTAGCCTCTCCGTTTTCGGAGAGGCTTTTTTTGTTTTCCTATGTTTAGTCAAGAAGAATTACATCGATATTCAAAACAACTCAAATTACCTGAATGGAGTCTTCGGGAACAAGCTATTTTAGCGCAAACAACTCTATTAGTGGTAGGGGCAGGAGGATTGGCAAGTGGGGCTTTACCTTATTTAGTTTCAGCAGGAATAGGTAAAATAGTATTAATCGATGCGGATCGTATAGATTTATCTAATTTGGGTCGACAAATTTTATATGCTACAGACGAGGTTGGTCAATTAAAAGTTGAAGTGGCACAGCGAAAAATGAAAGAGCTAAATCCGCATTGTCAATTAGAAATTTACAAGGATGCCCTTCAACATCAAAATGCGGATGAATTAATTGCCTCTGTGGATTTGGTGATAGATTGTACAGATAATTTTGCAACTAGGTATTTAATAAATGATACCTGCGTGAAATATGATAAGCCTTTTGTTTATGCGGCCATTCATTCATGGGAAGGTTTGATAAGTGTGTGTAATGGCGAGGTTTTTGGAGAAGATCGAAAAGGTCCAACGTACCGTTGTTTTTTTCCTGAAGAACCAGGATTAGATGAGATACCTACCTGTGACGAAGCTGGAGTTCTGGGTTTTTTGCCTGGTATCATGGGAATTATGCAGGCTAAAGAAGCAATCTATTACGTGCTAGGTTGGTCGTCTCCAGCAAACGGGGCTTTAGGCCGGTTTGATGTGACAGATATGTCGATGCAATTTTTTAAGATGAAAAGAACTTCAAATGCGGAGCAAAATAGAACTAAATTTTTAGATGACAATGCATGGGAAATCGTAGAGGATTTAGAGGTCGAAAAAGCTGCTGAACTATTAGATTCTGGACAAATTGACTATCTTTTGGATGTTCGTGAGCCGGAAGAATGGGAATTAGCTTCTATCCAAAATGCAATTCAAATACCAATGGGACAAGTTTTACAAAAAGCCGAAAGTTTACCTAAGGAAAAAGTCGGTTTAGTGCTTTGTCACCACGGAATGCGTTCTGCATTCGTCATAAAACAATTACAGAAAAATGGATTTAAACACTTGTTTAATTTAAAGGGTGGAATAGACGCCTGGTCTATTCACGTGGATGATTCAATTCCTAGATATTTTTAAACAATCTCTCCGTATAAATCAAATTCCTCTGCTTTGTTGATTTTTACCTGCACAAAATCGCCTAATCTTGCATATTGATCTGCAGAAATCAACACTTCATTATCTACTTCAGGGGAATCAAATTCGGTTCTTCCGATAAAGAATCCGTTTTCTTTTCGATCAATCATTACCTTGAAAGTTTTACCAACTTTAGCTTGATTTAATTCTTCTGAAATTCCTTGTTGTAAGGCCATAATTTCATCTGAACGCATCTGTTTGATTTCTTCTGGTACATCGTCTTGAACTAAATAGGCATGTGTATTTTCTTCATGGCTGTAATTGAAAATTCCTAAACGTTCAAATTTCATACGTTCTACGAATGAATAGGTTTCTTCAAAATCTTCTTCTGTTTCTCCTGGATATCCTGAAATCAAAGTAGTTCTCAAAGCAATCCCAGGTACTTTTTCTCGAATCGTATGAATTAAATCTTCTGTTTTCTCGCGTGTAATCCCACGTCTCATTTGCTTTAACACAGCATCTGAACCACTTTGTAAAGGCATGTCAAGGTATTTGCAAATATTCTCTCTTTCTGCCATTACATCCAAGATATCTAAAGGGAAACCAGCCGGGTAGGCATATTGCAATCGGATCCAATCTAATCCTTCAACATCTGAAAGTCTTTGTAACAGCTCTTTTAGCTTACGCGCATTTGGCTTTCCTTCTTCTTTTAAATCGATTCCATAATAGGTTAAATCCTGTGCTATAAGAATCAATTCTTTCGTTCCTTTTTTAACTAATGATTTTGTCTCTGTAATTAATTCATCAATAGGTCGAGAAATGTGACCTCCACGCATCAAAGGAATTGCACAGAAGCTACAAGGTCTATCGCAACCCTCTGCAATTTTTAAGTAAGCATAATGAGTAGGAGTCGTTAATAATCGTTCGCCTACTAATTCTTTTTTATAGTCAGCTTTTAATGCCTTAAGTAATCTTGGTAATTCGTTTGTGCCAAAAAAAGAATCTACTGCTGGAATCTCTTTTTCTAAATCGTCCTTGTATCGGTGCGAAAGGCAACCTGTTACATATAATTTGTCAATTTTACCTGCCTCCTTAGCGTCGGCATATCGTAAAATAGTATCAATGGATTCTTGTTTTGCATTATCTATAAAACCACAAGTATTGATTACAATAATGTTGGCTTTATCTTTTTTTGCTTCATGTGTTACTTCTAAGCCATTTCCTTTTAATTGAGTAAAAAGTACTTCTGAATCCACCAGGTTTTTTGAACATCCAAGTGTGATAATGTTGATAGAAGATTTTGGTGCAACTTTGGTTTTCATACGAATCAATTGAACTTGCAAGTTACGAAAATCCTATGACTGATTCGTATTCTTTCTGATACCGTATATAAATACCAACAAAAATTATTAGTATTGTAAAAAAATAAACTATGAAAAAATATCTATTACTAACATGTATGCTTTCATTTGGATTAGGCTTGAAAGCACAAAACACATTAACAAAAAAAGAACTGCAAGAGGGTTACCAGTTATTATTTGATGGAAAGACATTTAATAATTGGCATACTTACGGAAAACCAGGTACTGTTGGTACTTCTTGGACGATAGAAAATGGAGTGATTGGTTTTGATGCTTCAAAGAAAGATGGTGGCGATTTAATTACCAATGAGGATTTTGATAATTATGATTTTTCGATCGATTGGAAGATTTCTAAAAATGGAAATAGTGGAATTATTTTCAACGTAACAGAAGATAAGGCAAAATATTATGCCACTTATGTGACAGGTCCTGAGATGCAAGTTTTAGACAATGATGGACATGCGGATGGAAAAATTACCAAACATCGTTCAGGAGATTTATATGATTTAATCAAATCAACTGTTGAAACAGTTAAACCGGTGGGTGAATGGAATACAGCACGTATTGTGAATAATAAAGGTTTATTGCAATTATATTTAAATGGAACCAAAGTAGTGGAAACACGCACCGATGATGAGAATTGGAAAAACCTAATTGCAGGTTCCAAATTCAAGGAAATGAAGGCATTTGGAGTAAATATGAAAGGAAAAATTGCCTTACAAGATCATGGTAATCAAGTGTGGTTTAGAAATATTAAAATTAAGAAATTGTAATAGCATAAATAAAAGGCCTGCCTCGCAGGCCTTTTGTATTTATAGGGAATAGATATGGTGCATCCATAATCTATTCAGATTGATGATTTCAATGTTTTCCTTTAATTTTAGTCTTTAATCGTAGTAAATTCATATCTGCAGTAATGAATAGGGTTTTGCCGTCTTCTCCACCAAAGGCGACATTTGAATTAGCAATTCCTGTTTCAATTCTACCGATTAATTTACCTTTTGCATTGATGATGATGACGCCACCTGGACCAGTTGCCCAAATATTTCCTTCTGCGTCAACTTTCATTCCATCTCCTGCGCCTCTCAATCCTTGTTTTTGTAAGGGAGTTCCATCAAAAAAGATGCGAGGTGTTCCTAAATTACCATTTTTATCAATCGGATAGGCATTCCAAATGATAGCTCTAGGGTCTGACTGTGCAACAATTAATTCTGTTTCATCTAAATTGAAGGCTAATCCATTAGGTCTGCTCATGTCTTTTGCTTGTACGCTAACATTTCCTTTGGTATCAATCCGGTAAATTCCTTGGTATTCAATTTCCTTTGCAGGTTCAGGCTTTCCTCTGCCAGGTAAACCGTATGGAGGATCGGTAAAGAAATAGTCGCCTGTTTTCTTTTGAACAACATCATTTGGACTATTTAATTTTTTACCATTTTCTACAATATGAGCTAAGGTTTTCTTTTTCTCTGGTGCATTTAAGGGCATTTCTGCAATTCGACGATCTCCGTGTTCACAACTTACTAGATTTCCCTTTTTGTTAATGATTAGTCCATTAGCTCCAGGTTCCTCAGAATAATATGTGGCACTAGTATATCCAGATGGTTTTAAAAACGTGCTTAAACCATCTTTTTCAGTCCATTTATGAATGATGTTTTCAGGTACATCGGAAAATAACAAGTAATTCCCATTTTTTACCCATACAGGGCCTTCAGACCAAGTAAATCCTTCTGCAACTATTTCGATTTTAGAATCTACATCCAATAAATGATCTAATTCAGGATCTAAACGATGTATTTTACCTACCGTAGCATAATTTCCTTGAGAAAATGAGATTGTACTAGTTGCCATACTTACCAATAAAAGAACTAATTTTTTCATTCTACAGATTGTGTTTATTCAATTCACTTTTCGCAAATGCGGCAGCTCTTGCTGTCAATGCCATATAAGTTAATGATGGATTCACACATGAAGTTGATGCCATACTAGCACCATCAGTTATGAACACATTTTTACAAGCATGAACCTGATTGTTGCCATTCAAAACAGATGTTTTAGGGTCTCTACCCATTCTTGCTGTACCCATTTCATGGATAGCCATTCCTGGATAGCATCCGTTGTCGTAAGCACGAACGTTTTTAAGTCCTGCCGCCTCTAACATTTCTTTTGCATCATTGATCATATCAACGCGCATTTTTTTCTCATTTTCTTTGAATTCAGCATCAAAAACAACTACAGGTAAACCCCATTTGTCTTTTGTGTTTTTGTCTAAATACATTTTATTTTCGTGATATGGTAGACATTCACCAAAACCTCCAAGATTCATGGTCCAAGGACCTGGCTTAGTCATTGATTCCTTGTAGTCTGCACCAAAACTTAGGTCATTAACTCCTCTATTCCAGCTTTGACGTGAGCCTCCACCTTGGTATCCAAATCCACGGATGTAATCTCTTTTATCATTTCCAATATTACGGTAGCGAGGAACATAAATTCCGTTTGCTCTTCTACCAATATAATATTTGTCTTCATCACCTTCCCAAACTCCTGAAGCTCCAATTCTGAAATGGTGATCCATTAAATTATGTCCTAATTCACCTGAATCATTTCCAAATCCGTTTTGAAAACGTGATGAAGTAGAATTTAATAGAAGAGCTGTGGTACTCACGGTTGATCCACAAACAAAAATAACTTTTGCATAATATTCTCTAACCTCATGCGTAACGGTATCTATAACACGCACTCCTTTTGCACGCTGCTTATTGTTGTCGAATATAATCTCAGAAACCAATGAATTTGGTCGTAAGGTCATTAATCCTGTTTTAGCAGCCGGAGGAAGCGTACATGATTGTGAGCTGAAGTATGCACCATATGGGCATCCTAAACGGCATTTATTTCGGTATTGGCATTGTGAACGCCCAATATTCAATTGTTCTTTTTTTGCTTCGGATAAATTGGCTACTCGTCCAATGGTTAGGTTTCTACCTGGAAA
>JACCDM011453775.1_pt1 | contig 17083 bp, 28 predicted proteins | sample 7445851 | NCBI WGS metagenome assembly JACCDM01 (sample SAMN15323438, study PRJNA562643) | freshwater metagenome | isolation source: river surface water | place: USA:Blue River Watershed | collected 2017-08-16
ACGGACCCTTACTACGACAAAAGCCCATTCTGAAATGCCACTGACAGTAGAGGCCGTAAAGGCGGCCATCCTCAACAAGGGTTACATCTGGTACGACGATCGCCCTAACCTCGTGGGCATACGTTCCACGATGGATGCGCCAAACGTATTCAATGACGTGATATGCCTGTCCTGGATACAAACGAGGATGCCAGACGGCATGTCGGTAGCCCAGACACAGAACTGGCTAAACCGCAACATGATAGGGGGCTCGACCAAGCTGGTTGAGGACGGACAACCAGGCCCGGCCACAAGCGCGGCCATGCGCAAGTACTCGGAGGTAGTCGGCAAGCAGCGCGTTAGGTTCTACCAAGCCACCACCGACCCCGGCGTATACTGGCTCACCAACCCGTCCAACGTCAACGGCACGGCGGTTCTCAAGCCTGGACAGTACCGAGACTGCTGGGGACTAGGATACCACCGCGGACAGCAGGACCACCCAGCGTTGGTCCAGACATCGCCAGTCACCGTTTACAGGGACAACAACCGTAACGAGTTGCACGATGAGACGTCACTCACCGACACGGGGCTGTTCGGGATAAACATCCACGGCGCTGCGAAGATCGGTACCAGCACACGCATAGATAAATGGTCCGCCGGTTGCAACGTGTTCTCCAGCAGGAAGGACCTTTTTGACGTGCTGGCCCTGCTCAACTTGTACAGGGGGCTCACTGGCAATAAGTTCACGTACACGCTAATACTGGAGAAGGACCTAGCCTGAACGTCGCATGGACGAAAGACTGGGGCCAAAGTGGGAGTGGGTAGTCTCGTTCGCCATCCAACATGGGTATCCCCCGGCGATGCACGACCTTCGTAGATCAGGATACAAGCTGCACGTGTCGGAAGGCTCGTTGCCGTCGTTTAAGGAGTGGTCGTTTGTACATAAGTACCATGACATTCAACGACCTTGACGGCCTGCGAGGGCAGTTCGTACCATGAACGTGTTTTAGCACAGTCCGTTGTAGCATACGGGTGTTACGGATCAACCGCCGTTTAGTCCAACGTTACCGTCAGCGGTAACCTCACGGTCAGCACGTACGTCATCTGTCCCGCTGCCCGGCTTCATCCAGCCCGGCAGCAGCGACCCCCACTGGCGTACGAACCCCTCGTAACTGGTGTCAAACACGTATGTCTTAGCCCAGTCATCCATTGATCGTACGCTTCTCCCGGCAGCTTGTACGAGGGTCTTGGCCGTCGACCACGCGTACCATCTGGGCCTGGTCTTGGACATCCTGTCCACTATGGGGTCTCCCAGTGACGGCCACGGCACCTTCAGTATGACCTGGACCCTAGACAGTTCGTCCCGCAGGTCTATGCCTTCGGTCATCCCCGGAGACACCAGCATGGTCGGCCTGTCCGTCGACACGTGCTCCTCTAGTATCCTGCGCCTGTCGGTCGCAGTGTTCTGCCACAACATCCTGTCGTTCTCCCCCAGGTGCTGCTGAAGCATCTTAAGCAGCTCGTAGTTCCCCGTGTGGATTATCCCCTTGCTGGCGGGGTTGTCGCGCAAAACAGCCCTCACCCCCTTGACTAGGTTCGCCCTCCCGGCATCATCCAACCCCTTCTGGGTCACCCGGGCTAGCGGGTAGTACATCACGCCGTACGCCTCCCTTCGGAAGGGCGTCGGGAGGGACAGGTACACCGAGCTCTGCGGCACGGCGGCCGACCTGAAGAACTCATCCTTGTCCAACAGAGTGGCCGACATGAGCAACACTTTGTCGGCCTTCGAGTAGAGGGCCTCCTCCACCATCCCCGACACGTCGAACGGCCGCAGGACCAAGTTCTTACCTTCCCACGACATGGACACGTCCTCGTGTCCGAGCGGAGCGAGCCTTTCTACGGCGCCGAGGTGCTGCTCCACGAACGACAGCTTCCGAGCCAACGCGCCGGCCGACTTGCGTTCCGACCTGACCGCGGCAGACAGCTCTTTATTCAGTCTGACCTTCGCGAAACGCAGCTTGTCGGCGTACTCGCCAGTGGTAACCCACGCGAACAGCTGGTTGTCTCGCAGACGCGGGACCTGTGTGCGTAGCTCCCTGGAGCACCACTCCTCGGACAGCGACACCGTAGCCCACGAGCGGACCTCCTTCTCCACGTTGTGTGCCTCGTCCAGGATCAGCAGGTCACGCTTGGTCAGCTGGCCGACGAACGCGGTCTCGCTCAGGAAGTACGAGTAGTTGGTGACCCCCATGTGTGACCCGACGAACCGCTCTTTTGCTGATCTGTACGGGCACGACTGGCATGGGGGGGAGTTGGTAGCCGCTCTGAACTTGCCGGCCTCCGAGCACGTAGTGCCGACCTTACTGCAGTGGAACTCCGACGAAGACCTGATGTCCGGCATGTCGAAGTCTCCCGCGTACTGGTCCTGCAACACCTTCTGTGAGGTGAGGACGTAAGTCTTCTTGCCGCTGGCCGCCAGCGCCCGTCCAAGGGACACGGCGACAGCACTCTTGCCCACCCCGGTGGGCAGCTCCGCGGCCATGAACTTCTCGGGTCCGGCCAGCCAACCAGCGGCGGCGTCGAGCGCCGTGGCTTGCTCGGGCCTGGGCTCCTTGTGGGGAAAATGTTTCTTCCAGTCAACCATGCAGTCCGGCCGACAGCTCTTCAGCGGTGAATCTCCTGGTACGGAGGTCCTGCGGCATGAGCAGAACACTCCTCCCCGCGCTGCGCAGCACGTCGTGAAGAGACATCGCCCGGCCTACCGTGTAGTCGTTGTGGCTGATGACGAATGTAGTCGTTCCGCCCGAGTCGTACTTGACCAGTGAGTCAGCGTTCCACCACTGCAGCCACTCCCGCCACGACCAGTCGGAACCTACCGGTGCGCTGAACAGCGGCGACACGCGCCACGAAGCGGCAGGAGCCAGCACCACCTTGTCGAACGAACCCTCCAGCCGCCTGCACTCCTCATTGGCCATGTCGACGTCACTGAAGGCGCTCACCATCACCGCGACGTTAGGCCGCATTTCGGATATCGCTTCGGCATAATCACGCATTCGGACAGCGTGCTCCGGGTTTGCAGCGGCCACCGACTCCAGGAAGGTTAGCCTTCCCGCGACGTAGTCCTTGTAGTTGAACCGCTGGAACTCCTTGAACAGCAGCCGCTCTGATCGCAGCAGCGACGACATGCTCCCCTCCAGCAATGGGAGCATGTCCGCGCGGCACAGTGCAGCCGATACGCGGTTTCCCGGCGAGGGCCTGTGCGTTTTGGTGTCGAGTATGGCGCGCACTACCTCGGCCCGACCCTCTGGCGTCAGCGCGGACGTACACATCTCCTCGAACAGCGCCGCGCTCAGCGCCTCGTTGTCTTCCCTGCCCGGCACGTACACCGCGTCGTGGAAAACAACGGCCAGCACTAGCTGCAGGTGCGACGGGTCCCCGGGGTCCGCGCCGGCATCCCTGAGCACCTGTTCCACGTGCGCCCACGTGTGGTACCACCTGCCTGGCTCGTCGTATGCTGAGATGAAGGCAGGGTCGATGCCAGCCTCCGACAGCATGGTCTCGACCCTGCCCCTTACATCCGACGCCGCGTTCATTGCATCTCGGGTATGCGGTGCTGCGGCACGTCGACCCTCGGCGCGACGTCTTGCAGGTCCAGCGGCATCTTGAACAGCAGGTTGGCTGCCGCTATGCGTATGTCGAGAGCTGGACGACCTTCGTCCACACCCGTCTCCCGGGGGTGTGACGCCAGCCACGTCATGAGATTGAACAGGTCGTACGCGACCACGCCGGAATCCGCCGACTGCTTCCACCTGAGGCTGCAGTCCTCCAGCGCAGTGCCGTACGCCCTGTACAGGTGGGAGTCGTCGAAGTACCTGGCGTCAAGTCGCTGGAACAGCTCCTCGTCCTCCTTCAGCGCCTTCTTGAACGCCGCGCGCATCCACTCCAGCTCGGCGATCGACGCGTTTCGCACGCGCAGTGCGCCCACCGCGCCCCTTACCAGGTCCACCATGGCGTCGTCTCCCTCGACGAGGCTGTGCCTCACCACCTCCGCCGCCTTGGTTATGTTGTGCCTCCGCTGGTCCACCCTCGACCTGAACCCGTGCTGCCTGGTCGCCATGCCGTTCGAGCACGACAGCCTCTCGAAGAACGGCATGTGATCGAACGTCATGTCGCTGAACGCGAACTGCGCGCCCGGCCTCCACACGTCGCCCTGCCCCACGTTTACGCCCGCCGCGTCCAGCAGCGTCAGGCCGAACGCGCTCGTCTTTGCGTTGAAGGACATCTCCTTCAGGCTGAACTCCCTGTTGCTGTCCCGCAGCGCGCCTGTTATCGCGGCGAGAACGGACCTGTGCTGGAGCGCCGTGGCCGCGTGCTTTGGGTTTCTTGGATACACCTCTTGCACGGCCAGCTCTCCTGACGGCTCCTTCCCGTACAGCGCGAACAGCTCCTGGTCTCGCCTGCAGTCCTGTATCACCCGCAGCGCTTGCGCCCACTTCTGTTTCTCCACGGCCTCGCCCAGCCTCGGGAAGTCCTCCTTCACCCGCAACACGCTCAGGAACGACCGCGTCGCCGCTCGCGTGAACGGCACGTCGTTGTGCAGCGCCCCCGACGTGTCCAGCTCCACCGCGGCCACGGTGAACGGACGCACGTCCCTCTCTTCCAGCTCCGCCAGCGCGTCCTGCGCCCTCGAGTTTATCTCGTCCACCAGCCCTGCGTTCGCCATTCTTCCTCTCGCTTTTTAGTTGAACATCTCTTCCAGCCGCTGCAGCGGGAGCTTCGATATGCGCTCCCTGAACAGCCGTATCTTCTCGTCCGTCTCGTACGTGCCGTCCCTCAGCCCGCTCACGGACGTCCTTGCCGCCTCCTGCAGCACTTCTATCTCCGCCAGCAGCCCTTCCACGTTCACCGGGTCTTGCGTGCTGCTCCCCGAGCTTGCGCCCGCACGCTTGGCAGCACCCTTCTCTTTTGCGCCGCGCCGCTTCTTCTGACCTCTCTGCCCTGAGCTCTTCTTCTGCATCTTGTGTGCGCCTGACCATGTGTGACAGGCCGCGCTCTTTTATCATCATCCTGAACCTGTCCCCCCCTGGGTCCTTCCGGACGTTCCTCTTCCACGCCCACTCTGCCGACGTGTCCTGTATGCCTATGAACGTGCAGAACTCGGCGTGCGTCATGTCCGACTTCATGCCGTTGCACCTGCTGCACGATACCGCGAGGTTCTCCCTGACGTCGGGGTCCACCCGTCTGCACCTCGGTACCAAGTGCTCCACCGTGAGGCTCTTTGTGGATCCGCAGTAGACGCACACCCGGCCCATCGCGCTCTTCACGAGCGTCTTCTTATCCTGCTTGAGGCTGCTCGCACCGAACGGGAGCACGAGCTGGGCCCACCGTTCCTCTACTGGCACCCTCGACCTCGGCATCACTCCCTTAGATCCAGCCATTGCTCTGCGTTTGGTTTGCCCCTGAGCGACGACCTCTCGGCGTCCGACATCTTGTCCAGCTCGGCCTTTATGGCGTCGTACAGACCCGCGTGGGCCGGCATGCGATCCAACCTTGCAAATGCTGCAGGGTCAAAGGTGGACATGCGCCAACCGGTCCACTCCACCTGCGTTACGCACAGCTTGCGCAGCCCCTCAGAGAACTTTGAGTAGGACCTGGATGCAGGCCTGTGCGGCGGGAGCGTGGACGGACCACCTTCCACCGCCAGCTCCCACTGGCCCATCCACCTCCCGTGCTTGACGGCGAACACCCTTGTCGAGCCCTTCAGCGTGTGGAGCACGAAAGAGAATCTACCGTCCACGCCCGGCCCCTGCACTCCGCCGGCTATCTCGCGGCCGCTGCACTCGCTCAGCTGCCTAACCGCGACGGACACGGTGGCCTCCAGGTCGGCCTTGAGGTCGTACGGCAGCCTCGTCACTGTAGTATAGAGGTCAACAGGGCCTCCCTGTCCTTAGGCGAGGGGAAATTGTCGTGCAGCCACCGCTTGAACTCGTCTAACCGCCGCGCCGTTTCGCCCGCCCGCCACTCCCTGGCAGCGGCATCCACGAATTCCTGCGCATCCGACCCGCCCGACCGCTGCACTACCACCACGCCCTGTTTGGTCGCCACCAGTGCAGGTTGTTTGGACCACAGCCCCCCTCTTGGCCACGAAGGCGACAGCGCTGTTCCGTCGGCCACCACTGGCACGCCGGCCGTAACTAGCATCGTGTACACGCTCTCTAGGTCTACAGGCGTGCCGGTGAATGATACTTCTTTCATGCGGTTATTATGCCGCAGGTCTGGTCAGAACGTCTTGGATAGTCCCACCGAGACGTAGTTGGTGGCCGCCCAGTTACTGTACTGCACGGACAGGTCCACCGGACCGGCCGGCCAGCACACACCGCCGCCGTACTCCACGAAATACGTGTCAGTGTTGAAGAAAGTCCCCGCGCCGAACAAAAGGAACCCTTTGGTGGCCTTCCCAAACGGCCTGTACGCATACACCTTCGCCTCCGCGAAGTAATCCTCCGCGCGCTCCTTCTCAGAGCGTGCGGCAAGGTCCCTCCGCCCAAGGCACATTCCCAGCGACCACTCCCCGTCCACCAGGAGCCCTGCTTCCACCGTTGGGTAGGAGACGCGTCCTAACCCGTCCCCGGTGGACGTCGAAAGCGACGCACCTACGTAGGCTCGCACCTCGTGGCATGACGTGTCCGGATCCATCCACTGGGCGCTGCAGCTGCCGCACACGATGGCGGACGCAAGCGATAATGCGTACAGTCTCTTCATGCTATCTTGCTTATTAGTCGGATCCTATGCGGGTGACCCCGTTCCAGATGGTGCGCACGGAAGACCTGTACGGCGGCACGCCTAGCGTAGGGTCGTCGAGAAAGGCCCTCAGGTGCGGCATCGCCACGTACGCGACGCACCAGAACCCGGAAAACAGGACCACGCCAAACGCAGCCACTGGCACCAGGATAACACCCGGCCTCACACCTTTCAACATCTGACGGCTAATGTACTGAGCAGGGCTCTTCCATCGGCAAACCAACTTCGGACACTGAGCTTACAACACGCTTCGCACCCAGCGACGTTGCGAGCGCCAGCGGCCCGTCCAGCAGCCCGTCGCACACCGTGGGTATGCCATCCACCTGGTCCACGCACGTCACCACCAACACCCTCTCCAGGTCAGACGAGCTGTCCGCCTCCTCGCACGAGCGGGCGTAGCGCAACAAACCAAGGTCCAGCGGCGCCTCCCTCAGTTTCCCCTGCCAACGGTTATCGACGTTGGTCTCAGCGTGGTTGCGCCTCACGATCGGAGACGTCATCCCCTCCCCGGGAAGGGGGCCGTTGCCGTGCCTGGTCGCATAGGCCCTGGTCACCTCCCACACCGTTGGCTCGTGCCCGGCAGACCATCTCCTAAGCATGCGTAACGCGTTGACCGACGTCGTCTTCGACCTCGTCACGTGAGGGAAAAAGCCGTGCCGCTCGTCCAACATCACGCCTTGCGATCCCTCCATGACCACGTGGCCGAAGTGGGGCGAACTCTGGCGCCTCACTTCGATCATCGGCGTGACCCTAGCGCACGCGTCCAGGTAGTCAGAGTCCCGCAGTATGGCCGACATCACCTCCATCTGGTGTCGGCCGCTCGCCGCCCTACGGTAGTAGTCCTCCACGCACGCTAACCGGTGCCGCAGCACGCCCAGGTGCAGGAGGTCCCTGACCCGCATGGACACCTTGAGATCCCTCTCCACCGTCGCTCCAAAGCCCACGCCGCACGTGCCGTGCCCGTTACCGGACGTCGCCTTGTTCCAGGCCATGTCCAGCGGTGTCACCAACAGTGCGTCAGGGTCCACCGAAACGTCCGTGCACCCTCCCAGCGTCTCCACCTTGCTACGCTCCGCCAGGAACCCTATTGGGTCGAACGTGAACCCCGGACCAAGGTAGGTCGGGCACCCTGCGAGGGCCCCTGACCCCAGCTGCGAGAACACGTGCCTGCGCCCGTCCTCGCAGACGACGGTGTGACCAGCCTGGTGGCCACCGGAGAACCGTGCCACCAGCGGTGTGGTACCACGGGAGATGGAGGCCCTGCACAGTCTGTCGACCGTGCTGCCCTTGCCTTCGTCGCCGAAGCCCAGTCCCACCACTATGTCCGCGGTCCGCTTCATCATAGCGCGACTATTCCGGTGCTGTGGCCGTTCGTCGCCACCGTGATGCCGGACACCGCTTTGGCGACCGCCAGGGCGTTCTTGCCGAATCCGGATGTCACTGCGCTGACGTCGGCGCCATTTACCACTGCCACCGTCGTCGCTATGGTCTCGCTTATGATGTCGTGCTCCACAACCAGCAGCCTCTCACCCAGCAGAGCCCTCCACGGGTCTATCACCCGCGGGCTATCGCGGTAGCTGGCATCGTTGACGTGCAAGTGGAACACGTGGTGCGTGCGCTGTGCCTCCCGCAGCAGCATCTCGGCGGGCATAGGCTCGGACGGCCTGTACCCCATGATCTGCTCCACCTTCTCGGGCTCCAACACCGGGTGGGTCCACTCGTCGCCCACGGTGAATAAGAACGCCTTCTGGCCGCGCTTCTCGAAGCAGTCGGCGCTGACGTGCCGGCCGCACAGAAGCCACGCCAGCAGGTAGCTTTCCATCATCTGGCCGCCGCCGTTGCCTTCCAGGTATATGGACGTGAGCCACTTGTCGAGCAACGTGGTCTCGCTCTCAAACTGACCCACCTGGAAGGGACACCTGTCGCTCAGGTGGTCGCCCAACCCCAGGAACATGATCTGTGGGTCAGGCACGTTGTGCTTCAGCATGGTGGGCATGAGCGTGCCCATCTTCACCCGCGCGATGTCCTCGGCTATGCGGCCCATGGACCCGGTCACGTCGATGCCTACCGTCACGGCCACAGAGTTTGGGTGCTCCGCTGAGTCACGGGACTCCCGCATCACCAGCCCCCTCGGCGACATGTCGGAGGACACAGTGCTCGAGGTGAATATCTGGCTCCTGGTTTTCCCCGAGTACGAGGAGCTCAGCGCGTTGTACGCGTCGTCTGTCCACGATCCGCCTCCCATGTCACTTGTTCTTTTTGATGGTTTCCTTCATGTGCTTGTACACGCCTTCGACTTCGCTGAATGGCACCTTCCTCCAGCCGGACACTACCGTGCCCGCAGAGGTCACCGTCACCCTGCGCGTGATGCCGAAAGCGAACGACGACTTCGGCGGGCGCTTTGCACGCCTGGCCCTCACGCACGCGTCGTACACCTCCTCCACCTGGAGGAAGGTACCCTCGTGGCAGCCGATCGCCACGGTGCCATCGCGCACCTCCGAGTTGTATTCCGCAACGCCGGGTATGTTCACGCCACGCCCCTCCTTGAGGTGGCTCAGCATGTCGAGGGGGCTGAGCTCGTAAGAGCCCGTGGGCGGCTGGTGGCATGTGCGAGCCGCGTCGAAGTCCCACGGGTCCACCGCTATGGTCATGAAGTCCTTATCGCGGTCTGTCACGCTGTAGAACTCGCTGAGCCCCTTCAGGATGGCGGCCCTCTCCCTCTTGTTCCTGGCGACCGTGTGTACGGACCTGTTTGCGTACGGCGCCGACCTCTTTTTCTTCATACGTCTAGTGTGTGAAACTGTTTCTTGAACTCCCTGTCCAGCACCCCCCTGTACTGCTTCCACGCTGAGGTGGCGTCCTCGTGCGAGGACAGGATGAAATCCAGCACCCCCTTGTTGACGTCGCCCCTCGTCCTCAGCGACACCCCGACCCCGGAGTCGTCGCCCAGCAGCCAAGCGGCAGTCCTCTTGCACGCCTCCAGATCGACGAGGGCGGACGCGGTGCGCGCAGACACAGCGGAGTGCGGGTACCAGTGCTGGTACTTCCCAGAAACTCCCGCCAGCCTGCCGCCGGAAGCGGACAGTAGGTAGTGCGTGGTGACTTGTATCCCGTGCGTCTCCGGCACCACGAACACCGACTCCGGATTGAGGCAGCAGTGGGACAGCCCGCGCTGCGACACCCAGGCCGAGAACTCCAACATGCGCGACAGCACCCAGTTCACGTGTACCTGATCCAGGGGCCTAGGGAGGGAGGAGAGGGGGACGGCCCTACGACCGAACTCCACCACCATGCCGCCCCCCTCCAACCTGCACTTCTCCGGAAGGTACTTCCTGAAGTTTGCCGACGCGGGGTCCACCCCGCTCGTCAGCTCCCTGAACGACCTCTCCGATGCCCTCAGCAGCGCCGCTTCGCCTGAATACCTTGCCCACCATCCGTTCCATCTCACCTCGCCGGACTCGTCGGCCATAGACCTGCCGTTTTCGTAGGCGTTCATCATGCAGGTCAGCTGCGTGGTGGCATACAAGGCCCCGTCCTCCTGGCAAACGTCGGGGTGTACCGTAGCCATCGCGGCCCTGTAGGCGGAGCGGTCACGCGGGTCGAGGACCTGTTCTATCCTCGACGCCGCGTTGATCTTCGCTATGAGCTCCCTTGGGCTCACTTCTTGCGCATGTCGAAGTCCAAGCCTAGGTCCTGGGCAGCCTTAGCCCCCATTAGCTCCATGAACAGCTGCACGCTGTTGGGCTGGCCGGGCGTCCCGCCTTGTCCGCCTGACACTATGGCGGGCGTGAGCGCTGCGCCGTTCTCCTTCCACGCAGCGGCCCACATCTCCTGCGCCTTCAGCCACGTCTCTAGCTTGGGGTTCAGCGCGCCGTCTGCCGACATGAGCAGGCGCTTCTTCTCGGCCTCGCCCTCGCCCTCGAGGATGGCCTTCTTCTTGTTGAACTCGGCAGCCTTCATATCCAGCTCGGCCACGTCGCGCCGCTGCTGCGCTTGGATGGTGGCCTTCTCCTTCTCCGCGTTCATCTCGGACTGCACGGTCGCGATCTTTGCCTTGGCCTGGCTGGCGGCCGTCTTCTCGTCCTGCTGCGACACCAGCGCCTTCGCTCTGCTGGTCTGGATCTCCATGGCCATCTCCTGCTGCTTGAGCAACTGCCCCTGCACGATGGGGGAAAATACTATCCTGTTGATGGCCGGCGTACCGATCTTGATATTGTACTTCACCACCTCGCTGAGCGCCTGTCGCTTGTATCCTCCTGGGGACGACGGGTCTGCGATACGTTCCGCGAACCTCACCACCACGCTGTCCCCGGTGACGGCGTCCACTTCGTAGTTCTCCCTGGTACGCGTCAGGTACAGTCCGTTCTTCACCATGTCCTCGATGTAGCCGATGAGGTCACTGCGTCGCTCAGCGGACGCCTCCTTGGAGGTCATGAACGCGCCGACCTGCGTGACCGCGCTTACCAGCTGCTTCTGTATTATCATGGTGTTCAGCGACTCCCACCCGCCGTGCTTGCTCTGGATGTAGACCATGCTGCTATCGTCCACGGGCATATCCACCGGGATGTTGCCGAACACGTACGCTTCGCCCTGGTCGTAGAACTTCACCTTGATGCCGAACCTGGCCACCCCGTTGTCCTCCCAGGCCTTGTCGTATATCAGCTCATCCTTCTGGTCCTCCGGTATGTCGAACGACGACAGGCTGAACTTCGGATAGTCACCGACGTGCGACCCAAAGTGTTGGTTCTGCCACCCTGGCTTGCTGTACACGTGCATCTTACCGCCGGGCTCTTGCACCACGTATATCCTGTCCGCCGGCACGTCAATGAGCATCCTGTTCACTCCGAACACCGCCGCCACTAGCAGCATCGCCACCGTGAATCCCACCGCTATCCTCTTGAAACTGAACTTCCCTTCCATGTCTTTGCTGTTGGTTTTTTTCCTCTGTTGTCGATCCGTTTTCAGGTGCCGGCCATTGCGCCTGACCCGCCTGCCGTGGGCGTGCCGCCCGTGCCGTCGTCGTCCTTGTTCCTGTCCCACGGCCACTTGCCGTAGATCATGCTGTAGCACCAGCACAGGAAGAGTACCATGATGAGGAGCACCGCGGCCACCTCTACAATCCGTATCAGATACATGCTTATCTCGTTTTTGTTGTTCTTTAGTTCAGCCATCCACCAGCTCCGACCCCACCCACACGTGCATGTGCGGGAATTCCCTCATCGTGCCCCGCACCAGGGGGGATGTAGCGACGGGGGACCTCTCGAAGGAGACCACCCGGTCCAGCCCCACGCCAGACGCCGACAGCCTCCCCTCCAGCACCGACAGCACCGTGTCCCTCGACGTCCCCTGCCCCCACCACAGCACGTACTGAACGGTGTCCTGCGGCAGCCAGTAGCTGTAGCGGTTCTTCAGCAGGGCCACCTCCCCTGGGGCCAGCTCCGGCGGGGTCGCGATGCCCGATGCCCTGTCCTCCGCGTAGCGGTCGTACTCGTCCTGCTGCTTCACCGGCAGCAGCCTGAGGAGCCTGACCATGTCCCTGACCCCCAGCAGCGACTCGAAGGTTGGAAACTCCAGCGGCCTTATCACGAACGGCCTGTCCTTCGGCGGCGAAGCCAACAGTGACGCCGGCGTGAGAACGCTGAACTCCGCTTCCAACCCCCACGCTACTGTCATCTGCCATCTTGAACGGGGCAAACCTACGCCCGCCCCGAAGGGTTTTTGCGTACGTCCGTCGTTCCGTAAGACGACGGCTATCCGCCTACATAACGCATGAGAAATCTGCCCGACTACGAGCGTTTCGTGCACGAATCCAAGGGGCAAGACCTGTACTCGTGGTGCGCTGCGAACAAGCTGGAGCTGACCGCCGACGCGATAGCGTACTTCTTCTCCGGCGACAAGAGCGAGGAAAACCCCTTTGCTCCCAAGGGCGGTTTCTACAGGCTCGGGTACACCAAGCTGCGGGACGGGCAGAACCCGGTGCATCAGTGGTGGAGCGAGTGGCTGTTCGACAACGAGACGGCCATAGCCGGGGCCTACAGCGACTACCGGATAACCGACGTGCGCACGTTCAACTCCATGCTCGATCAGTTCCGGGAGTGGGAGAAGAAGAGCTTCGCTGAGATGGGCGGGAGAGCTGACCGTTGAGGAGGGCCGCACTGTTCGTGGTCGCTGCCGCGGGGTACAATCTGGCGGCAGTCCTTTGCGCGGCAGTGGTGTTTTACGCGATAGAGCTGAACATAGCCGTAGCGCTCGACGTCCGAGACGGGACTGGCTAAAAGCGCAAAGACCCCACCGCGGCGTCATTTATCCCCTTACGTTAGCCACGTCAATCAAATGGAAACGACGCAGGACGTGTGGCTTTCGTGGATGGTGGGCACTGTGATTTTCATCAAGCTGGGAAAAGCATGCGCATCGAAAAAGGGGTCCGTGCGGTACGTCGGGCTGTTCACGAGGATGGCCGTCCTGCTCAGAATGCTAGCACACCATGCGGAAACTATCACTTGAACCCGACAGCTGCGCTGCGGCCACACCGGCCGAGCTGGAGAGGCTGCGCGAAGCCTACCCCAACCACGTCAAAGGTCCGCCGCACGGCGCGGCCGTGCGGTACATCCGAAGCCGCACCCCGTCAGGCCACGCGGACATGTTCGTCGTCGAAACAGACGTCGACGACACGTCCACCCTGTTGACCTTCAGCGAGCTGTTCGCTCGCGCCACCAACACGATCGCAAGGCAATGACAGACCGCGAGAAGAGGCACTTCGACCTCATGTACGTGCTGCAGACGGACACCATCAAGGGAGAGCCCATCCGGCTCAACGATCTCATATCCCTAGCGGGGGTATCGGCCAACTTCAGCACAGTCATGCGAGGGCTGGGCTGGATCACGGGCAGCTCGAGGGGGAACCAGAACACTCTCCGGTACGCCGGCCCCACTCACATCAGCGTCGGGCACGTGCAGCACGTGATAGCGGAGATAGACCGGTACACCAGGTGCATGAAGGAAGGCGATCCGTTCAGCGCACGTCCCATGGGGGAGTCCCGCGTGGTGGCCCGCACGCCGGCCCCTCCTGAAGTCACGCACTACCGTCGTACCGTGTCGCTCCAAGGAGAGGCCGCGACAGCGGCCTCGCTCGAACAAGTGAACGGTCACGCAGCATCGCTGCCCGCGGAAGAGGACCATTCAGATCTGGACTTGCTCAAGACATACCTCTCCATGCGGGACGGCGCCAGGAAGCACCGGTGGGAGGCCGCCCAACTGGAGAAGAAGGCGAACGTCCTGTACGACGCCATCCGCATCGTGCGGCCGCACGTGGACATCAAGAGCGAGGAGGCCAGGCACCTGGCGCTTACCGGCGCACCGCAGGCGAACGAGGATGCAGGTGCGGAGGACGTCCAACCCCAAAGCCCCCGCAGCACCTGGACAAAGATCGCCGCTGCCGCGCTGGACAGCGCCGGCGAAGTGACACTCGACCAAGCGGTGGCCGCGGCCGCTCTCGTCAGCCCGACCAGCGCAGCCGACCCCCACTTCAGGGCGCACGTGTACCAGGGGATCATGAACCTGAAGCACAGCGGCAGGGTCACGCACAGCAAGAGGTCGAGGGGCAAGGCGCCGACCTTTGCACTCAAGTCCACTCCCGCGGTGAAGGAGGCAAGCTGACCACGCCATGCCGCGCAGACGCAACCACGACCGCGAGCCGGTCGGCCACACCTGCCCCGACGTGGACGGGGTGATATCCGCGGTGAGCAGGGTATCAGACATGTGCGACATGGAGAACTTCGCGTCGAAGGAGGACGCAGAGGACACGCTCAACAGGATGATAGACGCACTGCACTGCGTCAGGCCCGCGATGGAAAGGCTGCGGACAAACAACTCCACGCTCCGCGAGTGGGGCAACCAAGAGGCAGGCAGGGTCGACGAGCTGGAAACCGAGCTGCTGCACTCCGAGTCAAAACTGGACTCCGCAAAGCAGAGGCGAGACGAACTCCTGGGAGAGGTCAGCGTCCTGCACGAAAGGGTTCGCGACCTGGAGAGCGAGGTGCACAGCCTTCGCGAGGAGGTGGACCAGCTGCGGCCTGCCGGCTAGCCGGCAAGCACGCCCACCGTCCTGTAGTCCGCACCGGGCACCACCGCCATCTTCTGCACTGGGAACTCGCCCCCGCTGACTATGGCGCAGCACACCTGCGCCACCACCTCGGTGTACAGCGCTGGGAGCGCCATCGGCGGCGCCAGCTTGGAATGCGTGTTGTAAGCCCTGAGCTCGCCCCTCAGCGTGAAGTCCTCGCCGTGCACGATGTGCGTGTAGTAGTCGTGCACCGCCCTGAACCTCCAGTTCTCTTCCACCGAGAAGAACGGGTGGTCCGAACCCCCCTTGAATATGCGAAGCACCCCCGACCGGCGGGTCTCCGCGCGCATCTCCTGCGCGTTCCCGTAGGGGTCCTCGTCAACGAACTCCACTCGCAGCTTCGACGCGATCTGCCTGAACAGCCTCCCGTTGGACTCGTTCAGCGCTCTCCAGAAGTCGTCCACCGTGCCGGACACCGACCTCCCGCCGACGTCAACGGTCATCCTGCCTTCCTGCTTCATCGGCAGCCCCTCGTAGATGTCGGCCACCCGCTTGGCGAAGCCTTCCAGCCCCCCGTGTGCTACCCTCTCGCTGACGTCCCACGCCAGAAATCCCTTTATGTCCAGCACGCGGCAGGCATCAGTTTCGGTTATCTACCCGGGGCCGTCCTTCCCCGATAGCAGCTGTATGAGCCTGAACGCCGCGCTCATTGTCTCCGGCGGCAGACTGAACCTGTCCTCCGCTGCGGCTTCTTCCGGAGTGAGCGACGCTATCGCCCTGCGCACTGCGGCGTCCACGCCCCCGCTGGACCCTGTGGCTGGCCCCGTGAGCCCGGGCCCTCTGCTGTCGTCGCGCGACGGCCCTACGTCCGCCCACATGGTTGGTATGTCCATCGCCACGAGATTTCGTTTTTACCTACATTCGGACCCACAACAGCACACCGCCATGACAGCCAAAATCACGCTCACCGCCGTGTTCACTACCAACCTCGACGGCACCTTCAGCGCCAGCTTCGCGGAGATACCAACGGCGCACGCCCAAGGGGCGACCATGGACGCCGCCGAGGACGCCCTGTTCGCTGCGCTGCAGCCCGCGCTGGACGCGCAGAGGAATGAGACTGACCTCGTGCTGGAGGGCATCAGCAACGTGGAACGCAAGGAGTTCACGTTCTCACAGGTGTGACGCGTCAGCTCGCCAGCAGCTCGAACACCGTCTTCCCGAACTCCGGGCACGACCGTATGGACTCCGCCACCGCGCCGTCGTCGGTCTCGAACCTCGCCTGCATCCCGCGCAGCGGGTTTCCGTGGAATGTCGAGAACACCACGTCGCCTGAACCCGTCTTCACCGTCACCGGGTTGTAAGCCACCGTCCCTCCCGCGTAAGGGTTGAATTCCACGTAGAACACGTGGTCTTTGCTCTTGTGCATGCCGCTTGTATGGTCAGCCGCCGGCCTCGACGTCCACCGGCGACCTCGCGCCGGACTCGTTGAACAGGCGTATCGAACGCATCTGCGCGTAGTCGGTGACGGTCACCCTGTCCAGCGCTATGCCCCACCTGGCCGCCTCGGCCGTCGCGCGCGGCGTCACCACCGCCGACAGGTCCGACCTCCTCGACTCCTCCCAGTCCATGTCCCTTATGCAGTCGTGTATGATGCCGCTCGTGACGTCCGAGAGGGCGGCCACCGCGTCGTAGACCGACACGCCGTAGACCGACACGTCCGTCACAGCGTACTTGACGTGGGCCTTCACCACCACCGACACTCCGTCTCGCGTCGTGACCGACTGCGCGGGGAGGGGCAGCGTCGTGGTCACCACCGGGTACGCGTCCACGTCGTCTGCGAAGGGTATCTTCCAGTGCAGGCCGGGGCCAAGCGTCCTGTGCAGCCGCCCGAACCTGAAGTGCACGGCCTCCTGGTACTGCTTCACTATCACCGCCGGAAGGGCCCGGTCGGCAAACTGGATCAGGAGGTCGACTAGCTTGTCCAGCATGGCCTATCTAGGCCCCAGAGGGCCCGGCGTAGCCCCCCGAAGCGGCCTCCCAGGATACCCAGCAGGTCTCCGTCCGACCGCCGTCCGCGGTCGCCGAGGACACCCCCAGCGCCTGCACCCCGTGGCCGCGGAGCTCGGCCAGGTCACCCTGCGTGGGCTCCCATTCCAGCCGGGCGTCCAAGTCCCCGGCGAAAGCGTGCTCTTCGCACGCCCTGAGCGCGCCCTCTACGTCCGCCACCTTCATCATGCCGCT
>JACCDM010195501.1_pt1 | contig 17040 bp, 19 predicted proteins | sample 7445851 | NCBI WGS metagenome assembly JACCDM01 (sample SAMN15323438, study PRJNA562643) | freshwater metagenome | isolation source: river surface water | place: USA:Blue River Watershed | collected 2017-08-16
GAGATGTCCTTGAGGATTTGGCGCTTGGGCGGCACGATCTTGCCGACGCGGTTCATGGTGAAAACGTATTGGGCCATGCTGGGTCACTGACTGTTTGAGGGGAAAGCGCGGATTATCCCCTGAGCGCTGTGGCTCAAGGCGTGGGGGTGCTATTCATGTCCGATTCAGAGGCGGCAATGCGTCCAGCTTGTCGGCCACTTGCTGACAAGCTGTGATCAAGTCCGCTACGAGTCGCGAATCGATTTCGAGCAAGCCTTCATATTCACCAAGGTTTCGCGTGTCGTGGCATTTAGAAAGCACACGCCACACCTGTGGCCCCAGATCCAGTGTGTGCGGCAACAGTTGAAAAACGATGTAGCGATTTCCAGATCGGTAGCCATGCCAACGCAAGGCTGCCAGGCACAGTGCATGAGCTGCGTTGTAGGCCAGATCGAACTGACTCTCCAACGCCAAGCCAGCCTTCTTGGCATCCCGCAAACGTGCCAGGCCCATTCGTTGAAGTCCTGCAAACTCATTGATGTCGGGTGGCTCAACACGCAATGGCTTGCCGGGACCAGTCAGATTTTCAAATGGCGAGTTCAAGTTCCCCTCCGATTAGCCAGACTTTAGGCTGCACCATGACGCGTGACACAAAGGAGCCTCCTTCCTTGAGCCTTTTGCTGAAGTCCTGTTGGGTGAAGATATTCGGGTTCACCTCACGACCTAGCAATTCGGTCACATCCTGGAGCGCCACGATGAGGTCGCCATAGGTCAATGTATCGCTCACCACCATCAAATCAATGTCACTGCTGGCCGTATCCTCTTTTTTGGCAATAGAGCCATAAACAAAGGCAGCCTTGATCTGAGGGACAAAGGAGGTCAACGCTGCACGCAAAGGCTCAGCCAACCCGACCGTCTTGCGCACCACGCCACACAACTCCTCGTAGATGGGTGAGGCAGGGTTGGCCTGGTAATGCTTCTGATTACCCACCGGTTTCACTGTCACCAGACCACTTTGAGCGAGGCGCACCAATTCGCGCTGCACGGTTCCCGAGCCCACGCCAGCCAGATGGATCAACTCCGTGGCATAAAAACTGCGCTCCGGCTGGCCAAACAGCAAGCCGAGCAAGCGCTGCTGCGTTCCTGAAAATAACGCATCTGCCAGGCTGCTGCGTGGTGTTGGCTTGGCTTGATTGATTGAAGTACCCATTTTGGGCATTTTAATACCCATAATGGGTATTTTCAAAATCCTCGGTCAAGCCCACGCCCATTACGGCGCTTCCCCTTGGGTGCAGTAGGTTTGGCAAAACGCATCGACCGACACGACGAGGCAACCACTGGCTTGCTCAAACTCGCTGGCAATCGCCAGCAAATCCAGATCGCCAGTGACCAGCACCTTGGCCTTACCGGCTACGGCCAGGTGCATGAAGGGCAAATCTAAGGGATCGCGGCAGTTGGGCACTGTGGGCGGCGGCTTCGGGATGCGCACAGTTTGGGCATAGGGCAAGTAGTCGGCCAGCAACTCGTCTTGTTCAGCCTGCGACAAGCGGAATTTGGGGTACGCCAACACCCGCACCAGCTCCTGCACCGTGACCGCACTGGCGAGCGGCAACACACCTGCGCGATGCCAAGCCTGCCGCACTTGACCAGCCAGGCCACTGCGAAACACCAATGCAGACACCACCACGTTGGTGTCGAGCACCACGCGAGGGGCAGCGCTCATGTTTTGGGCTGGGTCTTTTTGGTTGCCGCCTTCTTGGGCTTGACGGGCTTGACGGGCTTAACGGCATAGGCTGCAGCAGGCTCGTTGGCCAAGGCGGGCGCAGAGGATCTGGCCCAGGCTACGGCAGCGGCCACGTCATCGGCAGTCAAGTTCAACTCGGCCAGTTTGGCGCGCACGGCATCACCGCGCTGGATGCGCACGGGCGTGAGGATGAGCTGCCCGTCTCTGGCCTCGACATCAAAGTATTCGGTCGCCCCCACGGCCTGAGTCAGGCTCTTGGGCAGGGTGAGCTGGTTTTTGGCGGTGATCTTGGCAAGCATGCTGCGCCCCAAAGTAAGGAATCCTTACTTTAGCGCAGGCAGGTGCTTCTGGGCAATCGAAACCGAGTGACCTTGAATCAATTCACCATGACCAATTTGCCCTTGATGGCGCGCTGCCCCATGATCTCGTAGGCTTTTTTCAGCTCGCTCATGGGCAGGGTGCGGTCGATCACGGGTTTGATCTGGCCCTTCAAGTACAGGCCGGCCAGGGTCTGCATCATCTGCGCATTGGCTTGCGGTTCGCGGCGCGCATAGTCGCCCCAGAACACGCCCACGATGCTCGCGCCCTTGAGCAAGGCCAGGTTGAACGGCAGGCTGGGGATGGGGCCGCTGGCAAAGCCCACCACCAGGTAGCGCCCGCGCCAGCCAATCGAGCGAAAGGCAGGCTCGGCAAAGGCGCCGCCCACGGGGTCGTAGATCACATCGGGGCCTTTGCCATTGGTGAGGCGCTTGAGCTCATCGCGAAAGCTCCCATCGGGGGCGTGGGTGCTGTAGTTGAGGGTCTCGTCTGCGCCTTGCTCGCGGCACAGGGCGCATTTGTCGTCGGAAGACGCCGCCGCAATCACGCGCGCACCTGCGGCTTTGGCGAGTTGCACGGCGGCCGTGCCCACACCACCTGCCGCACCCAGCACCAGCACGGTTTCACCGGCCTTGAGCTGCCCACGGTCCATGAGCGCATGCCAGGAGGTGGCATAAATCATGATGAAGGCGGCTGCATCCACTGCCGAAAAACCATCGGGCAAGGGCATGCACAGCTTGGCTGGGGCAATGGTGTGGGTGCCAAAGCCGCCCGTGCCATTGAGGCAGGCCACAGCCTGACCCACGCGCAGGTCGGTCACGCCCTCGCCCACCGCGCGCACAACGCCCGCGTACTCGGAGCCGGGCACAAAGGGCAACTCGGGTTTCATTTGGTACTTGTTCTGCACGATGAGCAGGTCGGGAAAGTTCAGGCTCGCGGCCTGGATCTCGATGAGCACCTCGCCCGCCTTGGGCACGGGGGTGGGCAGTTCTTTCCAGTTGAGGGCGTCAACGCCCACGGGGTTTTCACAAAGCCAGGCATGCATGGGGAGGTCTCCAAGGGTCTTGATTCGGTTCCCCCATTTTCATGCCACAATACGCCGCATCTGCCGCCACCAGTCGCCGCAGCATCAGCAATCAAGCTGGAGCCGCTTGCAAACACCCTGTTTGCCACCGCGGGCTCACCTCCCTAACTTGCCAAGACCTCCACTGGGTGGCCTCCTGGGCCAAAAGGATTGGCGTCACGCGTCTGAACAAAGACGCTCATCTATGAAATTTGAAGAACTGAACCTGGCCCCGGCCATCCTCAAAGCCATTCGCGAATCCGGCTACGAGTCCCCCACCCCTGTGCAAGCACAGGCCATCCCCGCAGTCCTCTCTGGCCAAGATGTGTTGGCAGGCGCCCAAACCGGCACCGGCAAAACCGCAGCCTTCACCCTGCCCATCCTGCATCGCCTCTCCATGAGTCGCAGCGTCACCAACCGCTTTGGCGTGTTTGGCATCCGCGCCCTGGTGCTCACGCCCACGCGCGAGCTCGCCGCTCAGATCGAGGAGTCGGTGCAAACCTACGGCAAGCATTTGCAACTCAAGGCCGCTGTCATCTTTGGTGGTGTGGGTCAAAACCCCCAGGTCGAAGCCTTGCGCCGTGGCGTGGACATCCTGGTGGCCACACCGGGTCGTCTGCTCGACTTGGCCCAGCAAAACCTCATCGACCTCAGCACGGTGCAAGTGCTGGTGCTCGACGAAGCCGACCGCATGCTCGACATGGGCTTCATCCACGACGTGCGCAAAGTGCTGGCGCTGGTGCCTGCTGAAAAGCAAAGCCTTTTGTTCTCGGCCACTTTCAGCGACGAGATCCGCCAATTGGCTCAAGGCCTGCTGCGCTCGCCCCTGGTGATTCAGGTCACGCCCAAAAACACCACGGTGGAGCGCATCCGTCAGATCGCTGTGCCCGTGGGGCGCAACCGCAAAAGCGATTTGCTGGCCCACCTGATCCAAACCAACAACTGGAGCCAGGTGCTGGTCTTCACGCGCACCAAATTCGGTGCCAACAAGGTGAGTGACTTCCTCAATGCGCAAGGCATCTCGGCCATGGCCTTGCATGGCAACAAGAGCCAGACGGCGCGCACCCAGGCGCTGGGCGGCTTCAAGACGGGCGATCTGCGCGTGCTGGTCGCCACCGACATTGCCGCGCGTGGCATCGACATCGACGAATTGCCCCACGTGGTCAATTACGACATCCCCAACATCACCGAAGACTATGTGCACCGCATTGGCCGCACGGGCCGTGCCGGCTCTGAAGGCGAGGCGGTGAGCCTGGTGTCGGTGGACGAAGCTGGTTTCATGCAAGAGATCGAACGCTTCATCCAGCGCGAAGTGCCGGTGGTGCAAATGGAAGGCTTTGGCCCTGAAGCGGGCGAAACCGCCCAGCCCATTGCCATGGGTCGCCAAACGCTGTGGGGCGGCCTGGGCAAGCCCCCCAGCCGCGACGCCATGGCTGCGGCCTCGCGGGCTGCACGCCAGGAAATGCTTCAGCGCATCCGCGAGAAAAAAACCACTCAAGGTGGTGGCGAGCGTGCGGCACGCCCTGCGCGCCCACATGCCCCTCGCCCGCACGCAGCGCAAGCCCCTGTGGCCTTGGATGACAACGGCGAGCCCTTGCCCATGGCAGAAGGCCATGCTGGCGGCGCACCACGCATGGCGGGTGGCCAAAACGGATCCGCCAATGGCGACGCGAATCGCAACCGCAAGCGCAGCCGCAACCGCCGTCGGGGTGGTGGGGGTGAATCCAGCCAACCTCGCGTGCCGGGTCAGCCTTCCATGCAAGACGCACCTGCGCCGCGTGACGATTGGGAAGAGGACGACTACCAGCCGCGTGCCAATGCCCACCTGGGCACACAGTCGGGTGTGAATGCATTCGGGCACAAGGGCAACCGCGCGGGCACGGGTCAGCCCGATCCCACCAAGACCTCCATCGACCTCATGTCACGCAAAGGTGGTGGCGGTGGTGGTGGTGGTCGCAACCGCCATCGCAGTGGCGGTGGCGGCGGTGGCGGCGGTGGCGGCGGCGGCGGTCGCCGCTACCCCTGATTCACAGGCCTACCCTCAGGCCTGACACTCAGGAATGGGCGACACCAGCGGCTCACCCTGGAAGTGAGCCCTGAGGTTGGCCAGCGCAAGGTCTGACATGGCTTTGCGCGTTTCAAAGGTGGCGCTACCCACGTGCGGGGTGAGCACCACGTTTTGCAGGTTGCGCAGCTCCGCACTCACGCGGGGCTCATCTGCAAACACATCCAACCCGGCTCCTGCAATTTGCTTTTTCTGCAAGGCCTCGACGAGCGCTGCCTCGTCGACCACCGAGCCGCGCGCCACGTTCACCAAATAGCCTTTGGGGCCAAGCGCCTTGAGCACCGCGGCGTTGATGAGGTGGCGCGTGCCCGGACCGCCTGGCGTGATGACGACGAGGAAATCCACATTGGCAGCCAAGGCCTCGGGCGTGGCGTGAAAGGTGTAAGGCACTTCAGCGCGCGGGCTGCGTGCGGTGTAGCTGATGCTCATGTCAAAGGCCAGTGCGCGCTTGGCAATCGCCTGGCCAATGCGCCCCATGCCCACCAGACCCAGGCGTGAGCCCGAGAGCTTGCGGCTCAAGGGGTAGGGTCCGTCCACCCAGTCGCTGTTGCGCACAAACCGGTCGGCCTGAGGCAAGCGCCTGGCCACATTGAGCAAATGCGCCAGGGCCAGGTCGGCCACGTCGTCGTTGAGCACATTGGGCGTATGGCTGATTCGGATGCCACGCTCGAGCGCGGCCTTGACGTCCACGCCGTCGTAACCCACCCCCACCACCGAGATCATCTCGAGGTGGGGCAACAAGGCCATGAGCTTGGCCTCGACCTTGGAGTCGCCGCCGCCCACGATGGCGCGGATGCGCTGCAAGGCGCCAGGGTCGGTGATGTGGTCTTTTTCATGGACCACGTACTGCTCATTCAGCGCCTGTGCCATGTAGGGCATGACCTGTGACACCAGCATGACGTTGTGGGTTTCGTTGCTCATGGCTCAACTCCTTGTGAATGCCGCTTCAGGATAACCCTTTGAGGGCAGTGTCGGCCAGCCCGCTGGCCCGGCAATCGGCAATGTACTGGCGAATGATGTCGGCATAAGAGGCATCGGACTTGAGCCCCAGGCGTGCCGCGCGGGGCGAGTGAGCGGCCTTGGGCCAGTTGTCGACGATGCGGGCGATGTTCTCGTCGCGCTCAAAGCGCACGCGCGCGCGCACCTTGGGACCAGCCACCTCTTCGAGGGCAGCGAGCATCTCGGCCACGGTGATGTTGATGCCAGCGAGGTTCATGGCGCTGCGACCCTGGTAGGCCTCGCGCTCGGCCTCGAACACGCGAATGAGGCCTTCGATGGTTTTGCCAGGCGAGGACACGGGGTGGCCAACCTGGGCATCCACGGGGCAGACCGCTTCTACACCCGCCAAAGGCTCACGGATGATGCCGCTGAAAAACGACGAGGCCGCACCATTGGGCTTGCCGGGTCGCACGCTCACGGTCATGAGGCGAGCGCTGCGCCCATCGATGTAGCCCTTGCGGGTGTAGTCGGCCACCATGAGCTCGCACATGAGCTTGTGGGTGCCGTAGGAAGTCTGCGGGCACGGCAGGGTGTCGTCATCGACCACAGCGGGCAAGGGGTGGGCCGGGTCTGGTCCATAGACCGCAATCGAGCTGGAAAACACCACCCGGGGACCATGCCCACCATGGCGCAAGGCATCGAGCAACGCTCGGGTGGAGTCGAGGTTAGAGCGCAAGCCCAGGTCGAAGTCGGCCTCGCACTCACCGGACACGGCCGAGGCCAGGTGGAAGACGCCATCAAAAGAGGTTTTGGAAAAGCCCTCGCACTGCGCCAGCAAGGGACCAGTGAGCGCCTTGACTTTGGGGTGCTGGGCCAGGTCGGCAGGGGGGGCGAACTGGTCGGCAATGACGATCTCGCCAATGGGTTTGCCCGCGAGCTGGCCTTGCGCCAACAGGCTGCGCACCAGGCGTGCACCAATGAAGCCGGCTCCGCCGGTGATGAGCAGTCTCATGAGGAAGTTCCTTTTGCTTTGGATTTGAATCTGGATTTGAGCCAACCGCCTTCGCTCAGCCGCCACTGTCCCAGCTCCATGTGGGTGGTGGCAGCCTTGCGTGCGGCTTCGGGGTCGCGGTCGGCAATGGCTTGCACGATGGCGCGGTGCTCGTCGCGCACCTGCTCCATGAAGTCGCTGCGGCGGGCCTCATTGTGTTTGGTCACGCTCATGGCATCGAGCAGGTATTGCTCCAGGTAGCCAATGAGGCGAACAAATTGGGGGTTGTTGGAGGCCTCGGCGATGGCACGGTGAAAGGCAAAGTCCTCTGCCACACCGCTTTGGCCTGAGTTGGTGGCCTGATCAATGGCTTGAAAAGCTTTCCAGAGGGCTTTGATCTGAGAGGCCTTGGCACGTTCTGCCGCCAATGGGGCCATGCCCGACTCCACCACGCGGCGCAACTCCATCATCTGGACCACGCCCTGCATGGAGCCCAACAGCGACAAATCGGGTTGCCAGGCGCGGTGGCGCTGGGGCACCACATACATGCCCGAGCCCTGGCGCGATTGCAGCAGGCCCTGGCTGCGCAGTTGGTGAACCGCCTCGCGCACCACGGAGCGCGACACAGCGTGCTGCTCGCACAACTTGGCCTCGGTGGGGATTCGTTCATTGGGTTGCCAGACCCCGCCTTCGATTTGCTCGCGCAGGCGATCCGCGAGCTGATCAGACAGGCGACGCGCCTGTAACTTGATGCCCAAAGGTTCAGTGCCGGAGCGAGACGGAGAACTGGGGTTTAAATCGGCCATTTCGTCAGGTTATCAGACAAATTTGGGACAAACAACGGGAAATTACTGATGCCTGACACCCAGGATCGCCCGTATGGTTCAGCCTCGTGTCAACCGGGCTGGTTCTGTTTGAGCCTGCCCCACCCATTGAGGATTTCATGGCCAGCGTCAGCATTGATCACGTCAAAAAACGATTCGGAGAAGTCGAAATTCTCCACGGTGTGAGCATCGACATCCCAGACGGCTCATTCACCGTGCTGGTTGGCCCATCGGGCTGCGGCAAGTCCACCCTGCTTCGCATGGTGGCTGGCCTGGAGAACATCACCGAAGGCTCCATCTCGATTGGCGGCAAGGTCGTCAATCAGGTGGCGCCCAAGGAGCGCGACATTGCCATGGTGTTCCAAAACTATGCCCTCTACCCGCACATGACGGTGCGCGAGAACATGGCCTTCTCGCTGAGCCTGGCCAATGTCGACAAGTCCAAGATCGCCTCGCGCGTCAACGAAGCCGCTGGCATTCTGGGGTTGACCCAGCTGCTTGACCGCTTCCCCCGCCAGCTCTCGGGTGGCCAGCGCCAGCGCGTGGCCATGGGTCGCGCCATTGTTCGCGACCCCCAGGTGTTTTTGTTCGACGAACCGCTCTCCAACCTCGATGCCAAGTTGCGCGTGGCCATGCGCACCGAGATCAAGGAACTGCACCAGCGGCTCAAGACCACATCCATTTATGTGACCCACGACCAGATCGAAGCCATGACCATGGCCGACCAGATCGTGGTGATGCACGACGGCATCATTGAGCAGATCGGCTCTCCCTTGTCGCTCTACGACAAACCCGCCAACAAATTTGTGGCGGGCTTCATTGGCTCACCCGCCATGAACTTCATCAAGGGCACTTACCGCGCAGGCGCCCAGCCCATGATCGAGACGGTCACGGGCGAAATGCTGCCCCTGCCCGAGTTGAAGCAAAGCCTGAGCGACGGCCAGGCCATCGAATTTGGCATCCGCCCCGAACACCTGGACCTCGCCGACGAGGGTCTGGGGGTTGAGGTGGTGGTGGTGGAGCCCACGGGATCCGAGACCCTGGTGCTCTCCCGTCTGGGTCAACAAGACGTGCTGGCGGTCTTCCGGGAACGCCACGCCTTTGCACCCGGCCTCAAGGTCAAGCTTCGCCCCCGTTTGGCGAACTCGCATGTTTTCGATCCCGTCAGCGGCAACCGGGTCTCCGTCTGACATCCCAAGGTCCAGGCCCTTTCACTACCTTCATCACACTCCGAGGAGATCGCAATGACCACACGCCAATTCTCACGGCGCGACGCCCTGAAATCCGGTGCAGCCTTGGCTGGCGCTGGCGCGCTGGGCAACCTGAGCCTTTTCGCCAACGCATGGGCCAACACCAACGCCTGGAAGCCTGAAAAAGGCGCCAAGCTGCAAATCCTGCGCTGGAAGCGCTTTGTGCAAAGCGAAGAGGATGCATACATGGCTTTGGTGGCTGCCTTCTCCCAAGCCACCGGCGTGGAAGTCAAGGTGCTCAACGAGTCGCTCGACGATGTTCAGCCCAAGGCCAGCGTGGCCGCCAACACCGGACAAGGTCCTGACCTCTTCTGGGGTCTGTACTCCCTGCCCCACCTCTTCCCCAACAAGTGCCTGGACGTCACCGATGTGGCCGACTACCTGGGCAAGAAATACGGCGGCTGGGTGCCCACCGCAGTGACCTACGGCCAGTCCAAAGGCCGCTGGATCGCCCTGCCCGCTGCCTACAACGGCAACGTCATCAACTATCGCCAGAGCATGATCGAAAAGGCCGGCTTCAAGTCCGTCCCCGGTGACACCGCTGGCTTCCTCGAAATGATGAAAGCCCTCAAGGCCAAATCCACCCCCGGTGGTTTCGCCCTGGGTCGCGCCTCTGGTGACGGCAATGCCTGGGTGCACTGGGCGTTGTGGGCACACGGTGCCAACCTGGTCGACAAGAAAGACAACGTCGTCATCAATTCGCCCGAGACCGTCAAGGCGCTGGAATACATCAAGGCCTTGTCCGAGACCTTTGTCGACGGCACCGCCTCCTGGAACGACGCCTTCAACAACAAGGCCTTCTTGCAAAGCCAGATTTCGGTCACCAACAACGGCGTGTCCATCTACGCGGCAGCCAAAGCCGCCTCTGGCACCGATCCCAAGATGAAGGAAATCATGGACGACATGAACCACTCGCTGTGGCCTGTCGGTCCCGTGGGCAAGCCCACCGAGTTCCACATTGCCTACCCCATGATGGCCATGAAGTACTCCAAGTTCCCCAATGCTTGCAAAGCCTTCCTGAGCTTCACCATGGAAGCCGAAAACTACGACAAGTGGCTGCAAGGCGGCGTGGCCTACCTCACCCACCCGCTCAATGCCTACGACAACAACCCCGTGTGGAAGTCAGACCCCAAGCTGTCCATGCTGCGCGACGTGGCCAAGCGCACCCTGACCGCAGGTGGCGAAGGCTCCGTGGGCGAGAAGGCGGCCTCTGCCTTGGCCGACTTCGTGATGCTCGACATGGTGGCCTCGGTCTGCACGGGTCGTGCCACCATCAAGGAAGCGATCAGCGTGGCTGAGCGCCAAGCCAAGCGCATCTATCGTTGAGCTTGAGTCAGGAGAACACCATCGTGTCCCATGCCGTTGCCCCCACGACCCTGTGGTCGCGAATGATGAATTCGCGCAACACCCTGGGTTGGCTCTTCATGCTGCCCACGGCGGTGTTCCTCCTGATGTTCCTGGTTTATCCGCTCGGTCTTGGCATTTGGCTGTCGTTCACCGATGCCAAGATCGGTCGCCCCGGCGAGTTCGTCGGTCTCGAAAACTACATCTGGATCGTTGAGGATCCCAAATTCCAGACGGCGGTGTTCTTCACCATCTTCTACACCTTCGTCGCCAGCGTGGCGAAGTTTGCAGTGGGGCTCTACCTGGCCTTGCTGCTCAATGAACGCTTGCCCTTCAAGGCCATCTTGCGTGCCATCGTGCTCATCCCCTTCATCGTCCCCACCGTGTTGTCCGCGATTGCGTTTTGGTGGATCTTTGATCCCCAGTTCTCGGTGATCTCCTGGGGGCTCAAGAGCGCGGGCCTGATCGACGGCAACATCAACTTCCTGGGCGACGCCTGGAACTCACGCTGGAGCGTGATCTTCGCCAACGTCTGGCGCGGCGTGCCCTTCATTGCCATTTCCCTGCTCGCCGGTTTGCAAACCGTGCCGCCCTCTCTGTATGAGGCCGCCACGCTCGACGGCGCCAGCCGCTGGCAAATGTTCAGGCACATCACCTACCCCCTGCTCACCCCCATCATTGCGGTGGTGATGACCTTCTCGGTGCTGTTCACCTTCACCGACTTCCAGCTCATCAAGGTGTTGACCAACGGCGGCCCGGCCGGCGCCACCGAACTCATGGCCACCATGTCTTACAACACCGCCATCCTGGGCGGACGCATTGGCGAAGGCGCGGCTGTCTCCACGGCCATGGTGCCCTTCCTGCTGGCCGCCATCATGGTGTCCTGGTTTGGTTTGCAGCGCCGTCAGTGGCAACAAGGAAGTGATCATGAGTGAGGCCAACGCCCCCATCAAAAGCGACGACTCCGATGGCATGAGCTATTTGTCCACCCTGCCTCAACGGGTGGTGCGGGTCTACATTCCTCTGGCTTTGATCGTCATCGTCTTGCTGTTCCCCTTCTACTGGATGACGCTCACCTCGATCAAACCCAAGGAACAGTTGCTCGACCTCGACACCTTCAACCCCTTTTGGGTTTGGCAACCGACCTTCGAGCACATCAGTGATTTGCTCTTCAAGACCGATTACCCCCAATGGCTTTGGAACACCATGTTCATCGCGGTGTCGGCCACCATCCTGTCGCTGATTGCCAGCGTGTTCTCGGCTTACGCGATCACGCGCATCCGCTTCAAGGGCGCCAACACGGTGGGGGGCGCCATCTTCTTGGCCTACCTCGTGCCGCCCTCCATCCTCTTCATTCCTCTGTCCACGGTGGTGTACGAATACGGCCTCTTTGATACGCCGTTTGCCCTCATCCTCACCTACCCCACCATCCTGATCCCGTTCTCCACCTGGCTGCTCATGGGCTACTTCAAGACCATCCCTTACGAGCTGGAGGAATGCGCCCTGATCGATGGCGCCAGCCGCTGGCAGATCCTGGTCAAGATCATCCTGCCCCTGGCGGTGCCGGGGCTGATCTCTGCTTCCATCTTTTGCCTGACCTTGTGCTGGAACGAATTCATTTACGCGCTCACCTTCATCAACAGCGTGGAAAAGAAGACCGTCCCGGTGGCCATCCTCTCGGCTTTCACCGATGGGGACCAATACCGCTGGGGCTCGCTCATGGCGGGTGCGCTGGTGGGCTCGCTCCCACTGGTGGTGCTCTACGCCTTCTTTGTTGAACACTATGTCAGTGCCATGACGGGTGCCGTCAAGGAATGACGCTCTTTCAGGACTTGTCATGAAGATCGCTTGGATTGGTCTTGGCGCCATGGGCTCCAAGATGGCGCCCCGCTTGCTCGCGGCTGGCCACACGGTGGTGGCCTTTGATGTGCGCGCCGAAGCCATGGATGAATTCGTCAAGCTCGGTGGCCAGCGCGCCGCCTCGGCGGCTGAGGCCGCACGCGGTGCCGATGTGGTCTGGCTGATGGTGGTCTCGGGTGATCAGGCCAGGTCGGTGGTGTTCGATCACGGCGTGGCCGACGCCATCAAGGCCCCGGCCATGGTGGTCGCAGCCTGCACGCAACCGCCCGCTCAGGCCCAGCAACTCGCCAAAGACCTGGCCGCGCGTGGCATTGGCTTTCTCGATGCGCCCGTCTCGGGCGGCACCAAAGGTGCTGCGGCGGGCAGCCTCTCCATCATGGTGGGCGGTGACCCTCAACTCACCGCGCGCATCCGCCCCCTGCTCGATGCCATGGCGGGTCGCGTCTTTCAGGTCGGTGATCAGCCCGGCATGGGCTCCACCGCCAAGATGGTGAATCAATTGCTTTGCGGCGTTCACATTGCCGCTGCCGCCGAAGCCATGCACGTGGCCGAGCGCGCAGGCATCCCCTTGGCTGTGATGCACGAGATCGTCTCCGTCTCGGCGGGCAACAGCTGGATGTGGGGCGATCGCGGTCCGCGCATGATGCAGGCCAACCCCGAGGTCACCTCGGCGGTGGACATTTTTGTCAAGGACTTGGGCATCGTGCTCTCACAGGGCGAACGCATGAAGGCCGGCCTGCCCTTGGCCGCTGCCGCTCGCCAGATGTTCCTGGCCGCCAGCGGTCTGGGGCATGGCGCTGCGGACGACAGCCAGGTCATCCGGGCCTACCGCGCACTCAACGGAGCCCATGCTGCCAACGACAGCTGAAGGTTTTGTTTCCCCATCGAAAGAGGTTCCCATGCTGCTTGAACATCGCACAGCCATCATCACGGGTGCAGCCAGCCCCAGAGGTCTGGGTCTGGCCACCGCCAAACTGTTTGCCGAGCATGGCGCGCGCGTCATGATCACCGACTTGGACGAGAAAGCCGCCGCCCAGGCCATTGCCAGCCTGCCCGGCAAAGGCCATTTGTCGGGGCGCTGCAATGTGACCCACAAGGACGATTGCCTGGCCTCGGTGCAAGCCGCACTCAAGGCCTGGGGGCAGGTCGACATCCTCGTCAACATCGCCGGCATCACCAGCCCTCAGCGGCTCATGGACGTCGACCCCGAGACCTACACGCGCGTGATGGACATCAACATGCGCGGCACGATGTACATGACGCAGGCCGTGGTCCCGCACATGCGCGAGCGCCGCCAGGGCAGCATCGTCAACATGTCGTCGGTGAGCGCCCAACGCGGCGGCGGTGTGTTTGGCGGGTCGCACTATTCCGCCGCCAAGGCGGCGGTGCTGGGCTACACCAAGGCTGCTGCTCGCGAACTGGGTCCCGACAACATCCGTGTCAATGCCATCTGCCCCAGCTTCATCGACACCGACATCACTGGCGGCATGCTCACGCCCGACAAGCTGCAGGCCATCGTGGCCAGCGTCCCCATGGGTCGACCAGGCCATGCGCACGAGGTGGCGGGTTGCTGCCTCTTCCTGGCCAGTGACCTGGCCTCTTACGTGACCGGCAGCGAAATCGACATCAACGGTGGCAGCCACATCCACTGACCCCACGGGCTGCCCCGCAGCCTTTTGTCCTGCCAAGTCAGGGGGGTGAGCCATTCGGGTCAAAATGGGGGCATGAGCAGCCCCACCCCGCACGAATCCACGTTGGCCAACTGGCTGGCCGATGAAGCCCGCGTCCTGAACGCGCCACGAGCCCGCGGCACCCTCACCCACGACGATGTGCGCCGCCTCACCGGCCTTCAATTGTTTGAAGCCATGCTGCGCGGCGAACTGCCCGGTGCCCCCATTGGCGAGACCCTGAACTTTGTGCTGATCGAAGTCAGCCCGGGGCACACGATTTTTCAAGGCCAACCCACAGCAAAGCTGCACAACCCCATGGGCGGCATCCATGGCGGCTGGTATGCCACCTTGCTGGACTCGTGCATGGCGTGCGCCGTTCACACCACCTTGCCGCAGGGACGCGCCTACACCACCACCGAATTCAACGTCCACCTGGTGCGCGCCATCCCGCCCCAGCTCGAGCGCGTGCGCGCCGTGGGACAGGTCCTGCACCAGGGCAAGCAATTGGCCACTGCCGAAGGCAAGCTGATTGGCCCCGATGGGCGACTCTATGCACACAGCACGTCGTCCTGCCTGATTTTTGATCTACCCGGAGCCAAAACCTCATGAGACTGCTTCACACCATGCTGCGCGTTGGAGACTTGCAGCGATCCATTCATTTCTACACCCAGGTGTTGGACATGCAGTTGCTGCGCACCACCGAACGCCCCGATCAGGGCTACTCGCTGGCCTTTGTGGGCTACGAGGGCAATCCCGCGCAAGCGGAAATCGAGCTGACCTACAACCATGGTGTGTCCAGCTACGAACTGGGCACGGCCTATGGCCACATTGCCCTGGGCGTGGCCGATGTGGCCGCAGCTTGCGAGCGCATCCGGCAAGCCGGCGGCACCATCACCCGCGAGGCCGGCCCGGTCAAGGGCGGCAACACCATCATTGCCTTTGTGCAAGACCCTGATGGCTACAAGATCGAGCTCATCCAACGCGACGCTTGATTCCCAGGGTGCTGCATGATGACCACTCCCCTGCCTGCGCCGCGAACGGTTGAACTCAACCAGGCGGCCTTGCAATGCCTTCAGCGGGTGCGCGAGCAGGCGCGCACCCATCGGGACTTGTGGATCTTTGCCTACGGCTCACTCATCTGGCAGCCCGAATTCGAAGTGGCCGAGTCGCGATTGGCCAGCCTGAAAGGCTGGCACAGAGGCCTCAAGATGTGGAGTCGCATCAACCGGGGCACACCCGAGCACCCCGGCCTGGTGTTCGCTCTCTTGCCCGGTGGCGCTGTCAAAGGTCTGGTGATGCGCCCCACCTGCACCGACGACAGCTTCTGGATGCGCCTGTGGCAACGCGAGATGCCCTCGTGCGTCTACGAACCCCGCTGGCTGCGCTGCACGACCCCACAGGGCACGGTGCAAGCCCTGGCCTTCACCCTCAGCAAGAAGAGCCCCAACTTCACAGGCAACCTGCCCCCCGAGCGACTGCGCGCCATCCTGCGCGATCGCCAGGGCGGCCGCTATGGCCACACTTACGATTACGCCCTGCGCACCCATCAAAGCCTGCTCAAGCTGGGCATTCATGATCGCGCCCTGGCGCACATGCTCACCCATGCCCACGAGGGCGAACACCCCACAGGAGCCCTGTCATGACTTCATTGGCCGACATGCGCAAGAGTTACGAAAAGGCTGCCCTGGACGAGCAGGCCTCGGCGCCCAACCCCCTGGATCAATTCCGGCGCTGGCTCAACGAGGCCATCGAGTCCCAACTGCCCGAGCCCTCGGCCATGACGCTGTGCACCGTGGGCAGCGACATGCGCCCCAGCTCTCGCATCGTCTTGCTCAAAGGCCTGGATGAACGTGGCCTGGTCTGGTACACCAACTACCAAAGCCGCAAGGGCAAGGAGTTGCAAGGCAACCCTTATGCCGCGTTGCAATTCCATTGGGTGGAGCTCGAGCGGGTGGTCCGCATCGAGGGCACAGTGAGTCAGGTCGAGCCCGAGATGAGCGATGCCTACTACCAGAGCCGCCCTCTGGACTCGCGCATTGGCGCCTGGGCAAGCCCACAAAGCCAGGTCATTGCCGGGCGCACCGAGCTGGTCACCCAAGCGGCCAAGTACGCCGCCCAATATGTGCTCAACCCGCCTCGCCCGCCGCATTGGGGGGGCTACCGTTTGCAAGCCGATCGCTGGGAGTTTTGGCAAGGCCGCCCCAGCCGCTTGCACGACCGACTGAGCTATCGGCTGGACCAGGGGCAGTGGTTGCGCGAGCGCCTCGCGCCCTGATGCCCGCTCAGGGGCGAAGCCACTGGGTCACCGTGGGCTGCAAGGCCATGAGGCCAGGCACCGTCACCATGGCCACCAGCACCGACAACGACAAGCTCAGCGACACCTCAGCCTCGCCCACGCGATAGCGGGTGGCAAACAAAAACACATTGGCCCCCACCGGCATGCAGGCGGTGACCAACATCACCACCAGGGGCATGTCACCCACGCCCATCAGCGAGGCCGCCACCAGGATCAGCAAGGGGTGAAAGAGGTTTTTCAACACCACCATGCCCAGCACCGCGCGCACATCCAGGTGATGGGGGTCGCCGGGCTGGGTCGCGCGTTGCCCCCAGGGCAAGCCCTTGCTCAGCACATGCTGCAACTGAATGCCCACCATGATCAGCGCCAGGGGCGAAAAGGCACGACCCAGCCAGTCCATGGGTTTGTCGATCAGTTCGGGCAGTGCCAATCCGGTCTGGGCAAAGATCAAACCCAGGAAGGAAGGCAAGGACACGGGGTGCAGCAAGGCGCTCTTGGCCGCCCGTGCAGCGGTGAGCCACAGGCTCACCTGGTCTTGGGCGTTTTGCAATCGCGCCTCGCGGGCAGCAGCCAATTCAAACAAGACCGTGGCATAGGTGAGGATGGTGAGCGCATGCAGGGACACCAGCGTGAGCATGTACACGAGGCCTGGCGGACCAAAGGCAAGGGACACCAAGGGAATGCCAATCATCACGGC
>JACCDM011479733.1_pt1 | contig 17029 bp, 17 predicted proteins | sample 7445851 | NCBI WGS metagenome assembly JACCDM01 (sample SAMN15323438, study PRJNA562643) | freshwater metagenome | isolation source: river surface water | place: USA:Blue River Watershed | collected 2017-08-16
CATGAGTTGCGAGACAGCCTGGGTATTCCCGCCCACGGCCTGAATCTGCTCCAGGGTGTGGGTACCGTGCTTTCCAAAAGTCGCGGTATTGCGGAACATCCAAACAAAGAGAGCAAGCAGAGTAGCCGTCATCACACCGGCCCCGACTCGAAGGCCCCGGTGAGAGCGCCCCAAGTCGAACGATTCGACGTCTACCGCCAGGAGCATAATGACGAAGATGAACAACACCATGATGGCTCCGGCGTAGACCAGTACCTGAAGAGTCGCCACGAGGTGGGCGCTCATCATCGCGTAAAGCGCGGCAAAGCAGAAAAACACCATCACCAGCGAAAACGCGCTCGCGACCGGGTTTTTCTTCAAAACCACCATCAACGCGAAGGCAACCGCGAGTCCGGCGAAAGCGAAGAAGAAGTAAGGATTCAGATCCATTTTCAGACTCCCCAGACCGTTACTTGTTGCCCCGCTGCTCGAGCAGGTAATCCTTGGTGTAGACCGTGCGTTCGGCCTGACTCATTTCGTAGATCGAGGAAAGCTTGATGGCGTCCTTCGGGCAGGCCTCTTCGCACATGCCGCAGAAGCAGCACCGAAGCACATCGATCTCGAACTTCACCGGATACTTTTCTTTGTCCGGACGCTCTCCCGCGACAATGTGAATACACTCGGCAGGACACACCGTGGGGCACAGCATGCAGGCCGTGCAGTTTTCCACGCCGTTCGTGGCCTTGATGTAGTGCATCCCGCGGAAGCGGTCGGAGTATTGCCGCCGCTCTTCCGGATATTGGATGGTCACCTTCTTGGCGAAGAGCATGTTCTTCATGGTGATTCCGAGACCTTTGACGATCTCCATCACATAGAAGCGCTGTAAGAAGCCGGGCTTGTTCTTGATCAACATGTCAGATCACCTTGGCGTAAATCAGGTAGCCGGTCACAAAGATGTTTAGAAGCGAGAGGGGAAGCATCACTTTCCAACCCAAATCCATGAGCTGGTCATAACGGAATCGCGGAAGCGTCCAGCGCACCCAAACGAAGAACCACATGAAAGCTGCGACCTTCGTGAAGAAAGCCGCCACTTGAAGGAGGGTCATCAAGACCGCTCCGCCGCCCAGGGCTTCGTGAAGTTGCGCCATTCCGGGCAGAAGCTGGAAGCCACCAAAATAGAGAGTGGCCATCAAGCCCGACGCCGTGAACATGTTCACGTATTCAGCCATCATGAAGATCGCGAACTTCATCGAGCCGTATTCCAAGTGGTAGCCGGCCACGATCTCGGATTCGCCTTCGGGAAGATCGAAGGGGAGTCGGTTGGTTTCGGCAAAAGCTGCCGTCATGAAAATCAAGAAACCCAAGGGCTGAACAAAAACGCCCCATCTCGGAAGAGCGATTGGGCCGAGCTGTAGCCAGGTTTGTCCCTGCGCAATGGCGATGTCCGAGAGGTTCACCGATGAATAAATCATCAGAACGCCGATGACCGAGAGGCCCATCGAAAGCTCGTAACTGATCATCTGCGAGGACGATCGCAGCGAGCCCAGAAGTGAGTACTTATTGTTCGACGCCCAGCCCGCCATGATGATGCCGTAAACACCCAAGCTTGCGATGGCGAAGATATAAAGAAGGCCCACGTTTAAGTCGGCCACCTGGAACGTGATCGTTCGATCTTCGAGCACCAAAGGCGCTGCCCAAGGAATCACCGCAAAAGTCATGAAAGCGGGGACCAGGGAGACGAGCGGAGCGATGATGTAATAGAAACGATTCACGTGCCCCGGGACCGGATCTTCTTTGAAAATGAACTTCACGCCGTCGCAAAGCGACTGAAGAAGCCCCAAAGGTCCGATTCGGTTTGGTCCCAAGCGGTTTTGCATCAAGGCCGAGCCGCGACGCTCCACCCAGGCCATGATCGGCGCGATTTGCACCATGATCAAAACGGTCAGCACGCATTTGCCGACCAGAATGACCCAATCCAAAATGTCCATCGTCGCCATTATGCGGCCCCCGTGCCGGTTCCCTGATTCGCCAAGAGCATGAGCGCCTCAGACAAAGCTTTGCTTTGACCTTGCGGCAAGATGGCTCTTTGGAACTTCTGCTCGCGGCCGTCGTGATTCACGAAGGTTCCGCTCTTTTCGGCCCAGGTAAGACCCGGCAGAACGGCCTGGAAAGCTTGCGCTTCCTGCTTCAAGAAAACGCCCACGCCCACGACCGACTTCACCTTGGAAAGGTCCGGCAAAACGGCTCGCCCTGCGCGGAAAACCAAAACTTGTTCGGCTCCGGCCGGAATCGAATCAAAGGGCTTGTAGCCAAGTTTCTCTAGGCCGTGCAGGTTTGCGGTCTTGGACTTGCGCTTCAAAAGAGCATCCGCAGCCGCATCGTCAGACGCCGTCTTCACGCCCGGCGTACCGAAGTGGAATACGGGTGCTTGAGGAGCTTGTTTTGCCAAGAATGCTTTTAGGTCTTGAGCTTCCTCTTGGGAAAGGTCAGACCCCACCAAAACAGTAACTTTGCCCGACTTCAAAGCGCCCTGAGCTTTCGCAACAGCATCGCTCCAAGCTGCCATATCAAGGCCAGATGCGCCTTGAACCGCAGGATTCAAAACACGGTCAGCGTCGTGAATCGTTTCAAAGTGGAAACGGCCCTCATCGCAAATCCAGTGCTTGTTCACTTCCAGGTTCGTGCGAGGAAGCGTCCGGTAAACGACGTTTGCGTCTTGCTGAAGCTCGATGTTGCAGCCTTTTGAGCATCCTTCGCAGACCGACTCGGTCTTCTTCAGGAACCAAGCGCGCTTCCGGAAACGGAAGCCCTTCAAGGTCAAAGAACCGGTGGGGCAAATATCGGCATAGTTGCCGGCGTAATCGGTTTCAAGCGCGCGACCGTCGATCGTCGTGATCTCGGTATTGTTGCCGCGCTGAATAGCCACCATTTCGCGAATCCCCGCCACTTCGGCACCGAAGCGGATACAGCGCGTGCAGTGAATGCAGCGATTCATGTTTTTCTTGATCACCGGCCCCATGTCCAAATCGACATAAGTGCGGCGCTCTTCGGTGTAGCGCATGTAAGCGTCACCGTGCTTGTAGCTATTGTCCTGAAGGTCGCATTCGCCCGCTTTGTCACAGATCGGACAATCGAGCGGATGGTTGATGAGGAGGAACTCCATCACCGACTTTTGGTTCTTCAGAACCTTCTCGGTCTTGGTCTTGATGACCATCCCCTCAGACACCGCCGTCGAGCAGGCCGTCTGGAGCTTGGGCATCATCTGGACGTTTCCGTCCTTGCCGGGCATGCCCACTTCCACAGCACACATCCGGCACTGGGCCACGATGGTCAAGCCTGGGTGGTAACAGAAGAACGGGATTTCGACTCCCGCCTGCTTAGCCACTTCGATCATGTTCTGGCCCGGGGTGAAATTCACCTCGCGGCCGTCAATCACACATTTGGACATTTCTTACCTCGGATGTGCGCTTCGAATTCACCCTTAAACTTACGGACAAAGCTCGACACCGGTCCGGCTGCCGCGTCGCCCAGGGCACAAAGCGTCTTGCCGTTGATGTGGTCAGCAATAACGAGCAGCAGAGCCAGATCCTGCTCGCGGCCGTGGCCATCTTCGATCCGGTGGAGGATGTCTTCCATCCACTTACAACCTTCGCGGCAGGGCGTGCACTGGCCGCAAGATTCGTGAGCGTAGAACTTGGTGATGCGCTTAATGAGCTTCACCGCGCAGTAGTCTTCGCTCACCACCATCAGGGCTGCCGAGCCCATCATGGTGCCAATCTTCATCAGTGGCTCGATGTCATAGACGACATCGATTTCATCGGGGGTCAAAACCGGAGCCGAGGAGCCGCCTGGAATCACGGCTTTCAACTTCTTGTCGTCCGTGATGCCGCCGCAAATATCGTAGATGAGTTCGCGAATCGTCACTGCGCCCGCAGGAAGCTCATAAACGCCTGGCTTCTTCACGTGCCCCGAAACGCTGATCAGGCGGGTTCCGCCCGAGCGCTCCACTTTTCCCAAGCTCGAGAACCACTCACCGCCACGATTGACGATGAAGGGCACGTTCGCCAAGGTTTCCACGTTGTTCACCACCGTGGGTCCACTAAAGGCGCCGGCTTGAGCCGGGAACGGAGGCTTCACGCGGGGCTCGCCGCGCTTGCCTTCAAGTGAGTTGAGTAGTGCTGTTTCTTCACCACAAATGTAAGCGCCTGCGCCTCGGTGAACGGTCAGGTCAAAGTCATGGCCTGAGCCGAGGATGTTCTTACCCAAGTATCCCTTGGCGTAGGCCTCGGCGATGGCTTGATCTAAGAGCTTGGCTTCGCGAGTGTATTCACCGCGAATGTAGATATAGCCCACCTTCGAACCGATCGCGTGACCCGCGATGATCATGCCTTCGATGAGGAGGTGAGGGGTGTAGCGCATGATGTCCCGGTCTTTGAACGTTCCGGGCTCGGATTCGTCAGCGTTACACACCACGTATTTGGGCTTCGGGGATTGCTTCGGAATGAAGCCCCACTTCATCCCGGTCGGAAAGCCTGCGCCGCCACGACCGCGGAGGTTGGATTTCTTCACCTCGTCGATCACGGCGTCGGGTGCCATCTTGAGCGCTTTGCCTAGGGCCGTGTAGCCCTGCATTTGCTCAAGGTAATAAGACAGAGGGCGCGCCTCGTCCTTTTTGCGGAAGTGTTGGATGTAGAGTGTTTCGGCTTGAAGAGCAGGATGCATGGCTCGAAGTCCTTTCCTGTCGCGCTCAGGCCAATCCCGCGATGATCTTCTCGATCGCGGGGATGTCCAAGTTCTCGTGATAATCGTCGTTCACCATCATGGCCGGCGCGGTGCCACACGCACCCAAGCACTCTTCTTCCATGAGGGTGAACTTGCGGTCACTCGTGGTTTCGCCACAAGCGATGTCCCACTTCTTCTCCAAGTGCTCGACGATTTCGTCGGCGCCGCGCAAGCAGCAAGCGACGTTCGTGCAAATCTTGAGGTGGTACTTCCCGACCGGCTTCAGGTTGTACATCGTGTAGAACGAAGCCACTTCGCGAACCTGCGCGGGGTGAATTCCGATGTAGGCACCGATTTCTTCCAAGACCTCGGGCGGCAACCAACCCGACTCTTCTTGAGCCTGGTGAAGCGCGGGAAGAAGCAAAGCCACCTTATTCGGGTAACGAGGCTCCAACTTCTTCATTTCGTCGTAAAATTTCTGCGATAGCACTTTACTCATGACTTCACCCCTCAGCGGTCCAGCTCACCGGCGATGACGTTGATGGACCCGAGGCCCGCCACCATGTCGGCCACTTTTTGGCCTTCCGACATGGGCGTCAGCCCCTGGTAATGCCAAACACTCGGGCCACGAATGCGCATGCGGTGCGCGTTCGGACCCCCCTTGGAAACAATGTAGAAGCCGAGTTCCCCGTTGCCGCCCTCGAAGCTCGTGTAAGCTTCGCCGGCCGGAACATCGAAACCGGTCATGAAGAACTTGAAGTGATGGATCAAGCCTTCCATGGTGTTGGCCACGACGTCCTTGTCCGGGATACGAACGCGTTTGTCTTCGACCCAGATCGGGCCTGGTTTCACCTTATCTGCGCACTGAACAATGATGTTCAACGACTGGCGAATCTCTTCCATTCGCACCAAGTAACGATCAAACACGTCGCCGTTTTGTGCCGTTGGGACATCGAATTCGACGTCCTTGTAGAACATGACCGGCTGATCACGACGCAAGTCGCGGTCGATGCCTGCGGCGCGTGCGTTCGGTCCAGTCCAGCTGTACTTCATGCACATTTCGCGCTTGAACACCACGCCACCTTCGTTGCGCTGGTGCCAGATGCGGCTCGCCGTCAGAAGCGAATCCATCTCGTCGATGACTTTGCGAGTGCGCTTCACCCAGTCCTTCACTTCTTTTTCCCAGCCCTCGGGAGCGTCGGCCATCAGGCCGCCAATTCGCGTGTAGGACGTGGTCAAACGAGCGCCGCTCAGCTTTTCAATCAAAGTGTAAGCTTCTTCGCGCTGGTGAAAGCCGTACAAGAAGAACGAGAAAGCACCCAAGTCGACGGCGTTAATGCCCACGCAGATCAGATGGTCGATCACGCGCGCCATCTCGCAACAAATCATGCGAATCCAGGTGCAGCGCTGAGGCACTTCGATGCCCATTAGCTTCTCAACGGCCATCGCGTAAGTGACGTTGTTGATCAAGGCCGAGCAGTAGTTCAGCCGATCGGTGTAGACGATGAAGTTGTGGTAGGTGCGGTTTTCGCCGAGCTTTTCTTTCGCACGGTGAGTGTAACCAAATTCACAGTACGACTTCTCGATGGTCTCACCGTTGAGCTTCGCCACCATGCGAAGCGCCCCGTGCATGGCAGGGTGAGTGGGACCAATGTTGACGATCACGCGCGAGTCGCCCCAAAGATCGTCGGGATCGCGCTCAATGGAGATGTGATCGCTGGGCTTTCGCTCCAGAACCTTCACCTCTTCAAACAGACCTGCTCGGGAAACGCGGTTCTCAGCCATGATGAATCCTCAATCTTCCAGAAGCTCAGGACGCGGGGCCATGGGGGTCGGGAAAATCTGATACCCCTTGAGCGGATAATCTTTGCGAAGCGGGTGTCCCACCCAGCGATCATCCATCAAAATACGGCGCAGATCCGGGTGACCGGAGAACTTCACACCGTACATGTCGAAAACTTCGCGCTCGGCCCAGTTCGCACCCGGCCAGACCGAAACGGCCGTCGGCACTTCTTGACCTTCCGGACAGCGGCATTTCACACGAATCCGCCAGCCCTTGGAAAGCGACGCCAGGTTGTAAACCACTTCAAAACGAGGCTCGGCTTCTTCGTCAGTCGCCGTAATATCTGCCAAGAAGTCGTATTCGAAGCCGGTCTCTTCTTTCAGGTACGAGAGCACCTCAACAATGCGCTCTTTCTTTACATAAAGAATCGGCACATCGGTCGGATACTCGCCTGGGAAGCGAACCTCTTCGCAATCCGCGCCAAAGCGCGCGCGAAACTTCTCGATCTGCTCTTTCCAAGCAGTTCCCCACTTGTCGAGCCACCAGCCACCGTTGGTCGGAACCTGCGTGCGAACGTCCATCGTCCTCAACCTCCGAGTACTTTCGATGCGCGCTTCAAAGCGGCCTCGCGCTTTTGCGCCAGCGTATCGCCTGCTTGAACGCGGTCCTGCAAGCGCATCAAAGCATGCAAAACGCCTTCGGGTGCCGGCGGGCAACCGGGCACGTAAACATCCACAGGAAGAATCGTGTCGATGCCTTGCGTGACCGAATAAACGTTAAAAATACCGCCCGAAGAAGCGCATGCCCCGAAGGACATGACCCACTTCGGTTCAGACATCTGGTCGTAGACGTGACGAAGAACCGGCGCCATTTTGGAATTCACGATGCCGGCCACGATCAGAAGGTCGGCCTGGCGAGGCGAAAAGCGCACAGCCTCAGCACCGAATCGAGCCATGTCGTAATCCGAGCACAAAGTGGCCATCATTTCGATGCCACAGCAGCTCGTGCCGAAGGGAAGGGGCCACATTGCATTCTTGCGACCCCAATTGATGAAGTCCTGCAAGCGCGTGGTCAGAAATCCCGCTGAACCGTCTTTGGACATGATGAACCGCTCCTTAAGTTAAAGCTCAATCCCACTCGAGCGCGCCCTTTTTCAGGACGTACGCATAACCGACGAGGAGGATGCCCACAAAAAAGCCCATCTCCCAGATAATGAAGGAGTTGAGCTCGAGGTATTTGCGGAACGTGACAGCAAACGGAAAGAAGAAGATCGCCTCGACGTCAAAGAGCAAAAACAAAATGGCGACGAGGTAAAACCGAACCGAAAACCGTTGAGAAGGTCCGGTAGCAGGAGGCACGCCGCATTCGAAGGCTTGGTTCTTTCGTTTGTTGGGAATTTTGGGCCCAAGCAAACTCGACACAAGCAGGATGACGCTGCCCAAACCAGCCCCGAGGGCCATCAGGATGAGAATCGGTAGGTAGTCCATGAGGCGAGAGTTCCCTGATTCACGTTTAAAGTTTTGTGAATTTATAGCGGCCTAGGCCTGTGGTCGCTACCACAAAATAAAGCGAATGCTTCGGGTAACCCAAGCAAGCAGCGGCTCAGCGAAAATCCCAAGCAAGAACATTGGAATAAAGAGGGCGCCGAGGAAGATTCTGCGGGGCCGAGAATCCAAGCTCGCAGGCCTTGATGGCAGAGCGCGAAGGTCGCCCATTAATCCGTAAGCCAGACGAGAGAGCGCAATCACCGAAATCGCCATCGCAAGAACTGCAAGTACCGCAAGAAACGACCATTGATGCTGGAGCGCTACGCCCACGAGTGCGAACTTCCCAATGAACCCCGGCAGAGGCGGAAGTCCGACTAAACTAGCCAGGAACAAAACCAGGGCGACGGCCTCAGGAACAGCCCGCCGCGGCAAGCGCTTCAGTTCAGACAATCGGTCCGTGCCGAGTTCGTCCCAAAAATGCGAGAGCACCAAAAAAGCACCCGTTAGTGCGAAAAGTTGCATGAGGCAACTGTAGAGAAGGGCTCCGACGCCTACTTGATCCAAGACCAGAAGCCCCAAGAGCAGAAAACCTGACTCGACCACTGCCAAATAAGCAACCAAGCGCTTGGCGCTCGTTTGACGAAGCGCAAGGAGTGAACCGCTCACCATGGTCAGGCCTGCAATCAAGCCCACAATGCGAGGCCAATCGACGCCGCCCAAAATCTGCCAACGGCCCGGCTCCAGGTTGGGCTGCGCAAAAAGAACTAAAAGCAACCGAACAGCGACTGCAGCACCTGCTACTCGCGGAGCAATGGCGAGGTAGCCGGACACAGGAGTTGGGCTTCCTTCGATCACATCAGGCGCCGAAAGCGACATGGGAAAAGTCGCCATCTGAAAACCCAAGGACAAGAAGATCAGGACAAAGACTACGAGCGCGGCTTGGTTCGGAAGAGGCCCCTGAACCAATTGGCGGTGCAGATCGAGCAAGCTCACCGAGCCGGTCGAAGCAAAAAGCATTGCGACTGCGAACAAAAAGAGCAGGCCCGCAACAGCGCCAAACGCGAGCTGCTTCACCGCTGCTTCGGTCGAACGAATCGAACGCTTGGAGAACCCTGCCAAAAGGAAGCCCAGAATGTTCAGAACCTGAATGGACAGAAAGATGACCAAGACATCGGTCGCTGAAACCGCAATCGACATCGCCAAAGTGCAGCCGATGATCAAAGCGCTGAACTCCGGACGATTCACCTCCGACAATTCACGGCTCGATCGCGCAGCCAAAAGGGTGAGTGCACCCAGAAGAATGAAGAAGAGCTTAAAGAAAAGCGACAAGCCGTCCATCGACAGGGCCTGATCTAAAACCAGAACCGGCGCCACTCGGAAGGCAAGCAAGGTCTGAATGAACGCCCCGCCCAAACCCAAAAGGGCAAGCCCCGTGATCAAGCGCCTCGGTTCACCGTGGTAGGCCACCTCACTTGCGATGACGAGAGCAAGCGTAAAAGCGAGATAGATCTCGGGTAACAGAAATAGAATGTCATTCATTGGAGGCTACCCAGGAGCGCCAAAACCGTCGGACGAACCAGCTCCAAAAGCGGCTTCGGGTAGATTCCAAAAACGACGAGCAAAATCACGAGCGGATAAAGATACGCTTGTTCACGAAGCGTCAGGTCCTGAATCGCTTTGGCTCGGGGTGAAGCTTCAGGCCCCAAGAAAACAAAGCGATACAAAGTGAACAGGTAGTAAGTAGCAAGAAGCAGGGAAGCGCAGCCGAGAAGCACGGCACCCGGGTGAACAGAGAAGCTTCCGATCATGAGAAGCGAGTGCCCCACAAAGCCACCCGATCCTGGGAAACCCAGCAAGGATACAACCACCACTCCTGCGACGAGAGCCATCATCGGAGCATGAGTTGCCGCGCCCCCAAGAACCGGATCGCCCGCTTCTGTGCGGAATTCACCCACACCCGTGCGGCCCATCAGAACACCCGACAGAAGACCAAATCCTGCGACACCCAGTCCCAGTGCCAGCTGCTGATAAACTGCTCCGACCATTCCGGCTGCGCTCAAAGACCCCATGCCGATCAAGATCAAACCCACTTCGCTTAAACAAACGTAGGCGAGAAGCACTTTGAGTCGGCGCTGCGAAACCGCGCAAATTCCACCGATCACGAGATTCAACCCGCCCACCCAGACGACTCCTTCAGCAGCCGAAGCCATGGTCTCGGGAAATAGCGAGCAAGTCAGACGAACAAAAATATACGTCGCCACCGGCACACAAACCGCCGAGATCGCAACGAACACTGAAGGCGGAGCTTCTTCTGCAACTTCGACAAACCAGCCGTGAAGCGGCCAAATCGGCGCACGAAGAGCCAATCCCAAGCTGATCATCCCAAAAGCCACCGCTGCAACCGACAGATCCGTACCCAAGATCTGGAAGGTCTGCTTGGAGAGCTTTCCGCCCGAGAGTTCACTCAAAGAAAACGTGTGCGGCTCGATGGAATAATAGATCAAAACCAATGCGGCAAAAAACAGCGCGTTCCCGACGGCTGCTGCCACCATGGATCGGAAAGCCGCCGTCTCGCGCTGAGGACCACCCCAAACACCGATCAAAAAGTAGAGGGGAAGTGAGGACATGGCCCAGAAGAAAAAGAGCAGAAACAAATCCTGCGCGCAGACGGCTCCCGCCAGCGCCGTTTGAAGGACCAGCAGAAGACCGTGCATCCCGCGACGACCAATTTTCTGGTCCCACTCGGCTGCAATCAACACCGGAAACAAGATCGCGATCAAGAGAACGGGGAGGACGTTTAGGCCATCTACAGCCATGCGGTAGCTAATGGAAAATGAGCCGATCCAAGGCAAGACTTCCAAAGCTTGAAGCTCTGCGCTCTGAGGCTGCATCCCGAGAACAAGGAGCAACCCACAGATAGAGCCTGCCAAACTCGAAGCAATCGCCGTAGCACGCCCCAAGGACTTCGAACCTTCTTTATCCGCCTGGGGAAGAAACGCCTGAAAGACGGCGCCAATGAACGGAAGCAAAAGCATCAGGGTAATCAGATGGTGGCTCATGCGATCCTCAGAACCTCAAGAAGTGAAGTAAAATGACAACCCCGGTACCCAGGGCGAAGAAAAGGTACCACTGCACGTCGCCGCTCTGGATGAGTTGAAGCATCTTCGCGGGGACGTGAACACTGCGATGAATTCCCAAATGAAGGCCTCGGCTAAGTGAACCCTCGACGCGATTGAAGCGATCCGAAGTGAAGTTCAAAGCCAAATCGACCCAGCGAGGCAGGCCGCGCATCCAGAACCGAATGTCTACCCAGCGATGAAGTGCGTCCGCTACAGCGTAGGTTCCACGAAAAAACACCTCGAGGACGCGTTCCGTCTGGTAGCCCGATTCAATGTACCGAGCAAAGCGGGGCAAAGCGTTTCCGATCAACAACCAACGGTCCTCGCCTCGGCCCGAGCTCCAATAGCCGATTGCGAGCGAAAGAATCAAAACGCCCCAAAGAACGGAAAGAGGAGTGACTCCCGAGACCATTTCGGATGCCCCGAAGAACCGGTCTAACAAGGACACGAGCACCTGATCGGGAGCTCCTGGAATTCCGCCTGCCGAAAGCGTGCCCACCCAGAACACTCCGAGCCCGGAGATAGCAACGAGCCCCGGAACAATCAACGAGCTCCAGTGCCCGACTTCGCCTTTTCGAGCGCTCGGGAGGAGCCAAACCAATCTCCAGATCAAAAGTGAAACCGCAAAGCGGGCGAAACCCAGCGCGGCAGCGAGCGCGGGATCCTGCAACGAATCTTGAATCACTCGCGCCGTACCTGGGAACCCGACAAAGCCCGCCACGCCAGCACCACAAAGTGCCACGAACCATGCTGCCCAGCGCGCTCCTAGGGCCTGGCCGGCAGGCACCCCAGCAATCATCGAAAGCCCTACGCCGCCAATCATTGCAGAAAAACCGAGTGACCAAGCGGCCCAAGGACCCGAGAAAGCGATCGCTGCCACTGCGAGTCCAAAAGCAGAAGACACCCAGGCTGCCAAAGCCGAGCGCCAGCTGCTCTGAAGGAGACCCTGAATCGCTACAAGTGCAGTGCTAGCCAGTGCGAACCAGCCCAGAACCGGCATGATTCCCACTTTTCGAAGGGCAGGCTCCAATCGGATCAGTGGCGCCAAAGCCGCCAATGCGGGAAACACCTGTGCGGAGATCAACTGCACCGACAAAGGCACTCGCGAGGAACGCGACAACCAGGCCGAGAGAGGAAAGGGCTGGGTCTGAGCAAAAAGCCCAAGCACCAAAAGTGCTCCGCCCCAAAACGATGTCCCGCTCCAAGGCTCTGCTTCTTTTCCGGGTAAAAGCGAGAGATCGGCTCCAGAACTCGCCAAAGCGAATGCTCCGAACAAAGCCAAAATGAGGCCTGCCGATCGTTCACGAACGTAACGAACCGCGATCTCAGCTCCTTCTACTTCGCCCCAGCGGGTACCGAGCGCTAAGAACCCCGCAAAACTCGCGACTAAAACGCCGCCAAAGGCGAGCCACGTCGTCGACGAAATCCATGCCAGCACCACGCCCGTTGCACCTAGAACCGCCGAGCCCAGGATGCGCTCTTTGCGAACGTCCGGGTCCTGAGGGTTTAAGATCCGGTCCAAAATCACGACCGCCGCAAGAACGATGGGGATCAGCGCTCCGGTAAAACCCAAAGCATCTTGAGCAATCCCGACCCGGATCGATTGCGCCGCGTCTTGCGGCCAGATCCATCCACGGACGTACTGGAGCAAAGGCTCCGTGGACTCGAAAATCCCCTCGGGCTTGGTCACAATCAAACCCAAGATCAAGGCCAAGACGCCCACGCCCGCTAGCCACTCACCCAGGCGCGGCAAGCGTCCGCCCCAGCGAACGTTCACCACTCCGGCCAGGAATGCGAAAACGAGTGTCGCCACCAGGATCAGCGGAGCTGAGGATTCCAACCAGTCTTGAGTCATCTCAAATTCCCCTCACTGCCGCAGCGCACGGACATCCTCCAAGCTGGCTCGTCGCTTCAGATAAAAGAGCCGCAAGGAAACCGCGCATCCCGCTACTGTTGCCACTAAGCCAAACAAGAGCACCCAAAGTCCTGCGATTTGCCCCTGAACGCGAGCCGTCTCGCGCCCCACTCCCGCCAACATGAACATGATGGAGGCCGCGAGCACCATCAACTGAAGGCCCACCAAAAGACCGATCAGCGTTCGGCGATAAAGAACACACGCGAGTCCAATCCCCGCCATCGCTGCAGCGATAAGAATCATGACTCCCCCCGGTCCGGACGAGACAAGACGCCGGATCCCACAATGACTAGAAGAAGAAGCACGGCGAGAAGTTCCAGGGACAAAATATGTCCGTCCAGCAAAGCTCGTCCGACTTTCGCGATTCCCTCAGGCGGACCCACTTCGACGACCCCTGCAATCGGCAGGTGACGCGTGCCAAGCCAAATCACTCCGGTCAGCGTTCCACCCAAAAGAACGGGGAAAAGCGCGTCGATGGCTCGCTGCGATTTTTTCCGCGAATCCTGAACCCCGAATTCACCGTAAGTGACTGAATAGGTCAGAAGCGCGAGAGTGATCAAAGTGCTCACAATCCACTGAATCACCGCCAAAAGTTCCGCGCCCAATGAAAGGTGCAAACCTCCCGCGGCTAAACCCGCCAAGCCAAGAGACAGGATCGAGATCCTCAGGTCGCCCGCGAACGTGGCAACGAGCGAGGCGATCAGCATCAAAGCTCCACAGATCCAAAACAGCGTCATGTCACGAGCTCCTCGTTGTCTTTTGCCTCGGCATCACGCATTCGAGCCCACTTGAGTCGCTGCTCGGGTGTCACACGCCCACGACCGAAACTCGCGACGAGTTCGCCTGGGGTCAGAGTCGATTTTTCGTAATTCTTGGTGTGAACCAAGGAACCCGGCTGACAGACCTCAACGCAAAGCCCGCAAAAAACGCAGCGAGAAAAATCGATGTCAAAGACCGAAACCCAGAGCTTTGACGGAATGTTTCCTGGCTCCGCCTCGACCGTGATGCACCGGACTGGACACGCCACTTCGCACTCGCGGCACCCCGTGCAGCGATCAATATCGTTCACGAGCAAACCGCGCGTCCGCGGCGGCAACTCGTCTGCGATTCGAGAGCTCACGGGATCGGGATACTGCTCGGTCACTTCTTTTTTCAGGTCTCCCGACTTCACGTTCAACAAGTAGGGGAGGGCCGTGAAAAAAGAGCCCGACAAAGAGCGCATGCCGCGCCACAGATTCTTGAAGTACTCGAGGATGGAAGCAGACACTGAAGGCGACGTCATTTTCCGAAAATCTCCATCCAAATCGCCGCTCCAGCTAAGGCCAGGAAAGAGAGCGGACCTAGAACCTTCCAAGAAAGATCGGTGATCTGGTCAGAACGCACTCGAGGCGTGACCGTTCCCAAGAGGGAAACAAGGACCATCAAAACCGTCGTTTTCAGAAGGACCCAGCTCACTTCCAAAAACGCGAGCGTTCGGAAAGCCGAGACATCTTCCAGAGCACGATCAAGCGTTCCGGGCAATTTCCATCCGCCCAAAAACAGGGTGACCGTGATCAAGCTCCAGAGGAAATATCCGTAAAACCGTCCCAGGAGAAAAAGACAAAGCCTTCGCCCTTGAGTCAGAGTGCCTACGCCTCCGTGAAGGTCCTGAACCGAATAGCCTCCATCCAGGGGCGGTATGTTCAGAAGCACTAGGCCGCTCACTAGAAAAACGAGAAAAGCGACAAACTCAAAAGGGCTCGATAGAAACGCCCAAGCCAGTGGGCTTGCGCCTTGAGATTCGACTAGCTGACTCCAGCGAAATCCGCCTGCTCGCAGCCCTGCCGTACTGATCGCGATCAGTGCCGGAAAAGCGCCCGTAATGGCCTGCGCCGAAACGCGAAGCCCCCCGTACCAGCCCGGGACCGTGCGACTCGAAAGCCCCATCAGGAGCACGGAAAGAGAAACGAGGAGAGCAGCCCAAAAGGGGATGAAGACGCTCATTTCTGCATTGAAGATGACGAGCGATGAGCCGAGCGGCAGCGTGACGATCGTTGAATACAAGGCCATGGAGTGAACCCAAGACCAGGTCACGCTTCCTTCGGGAGTCGTTCCGCGAAGTGGCTCCTTTTGGAGAAGCTTCAAAACGTCTGCGATTGGCTGAAAGAGCCCTGCCGGACCCGAGCGATTCGGCCCCACGCGAGCCTGAAGGTCAGAGCCAAGCTTTCGCTCAAAAAATCCGACGAGCGCTGCGCCCGGCAAAATCACGACGACAAAGAGGACCACCCAAGCAGCAACGAGCACGACCCAACCAGGTGCGCCTAGCGGCAGCCCCATTCCCGATTTCCAGATCTCTTCCCAAGCAGTCATCGATCCACCTCTGCCAGACAAAGATCTAAGCTCGCCAGAATCACCGGTACGTCTTCTACGCGCTGAGCACGAAGCGCTTCAGGCACTAATCGAAGGTGAGCCGTTGAGGGCGTCCGGAACGAAATTCGCTGCGGCTGACTGCCACCATCCGAAAACACATGGCACCCAACCTGACCGCGCGCCCCTTCAATGGATGCGTAGCCTTCACCCATTGGGACTTGAAACTGAGGAGTGACTTTAGGTCCTTCATAAGGTCCTTGCGGCATCGACTCCGTCACTTGCTTTAAGATCTCTAAGCACTGATTGATCTCGCGCAGGCGCTGAAGGTAGCGGCTGTGACTATCACCCGGAATTTCCGTTCCTTCATCTGCAACGACGGGAACATCAAAATCAATTCGGTCGTAACCGCTGTAAGGGGCCCACTTCCGAAGATCAAACGATTCGCCCGAAGCACGAAGATTGGGGCCGGTCGCTCCATGCCGAAGCGCCGTCTCGCGCGAGATCACGCCGATGCCGCGCGTCCGACGAAGAAACGCATGATTGAAGGACAACAAATCGTTGTACTCCTTCAACCGGATCCGAATCATTTCGCGCGCCTCTAGAACTCGCTCTACAAACCCTTCGGTCACATCCGAGGAAACGCCCCCAAAGCGAAGGAAATTGATCGAAAAGCGCCCGCCCGTGAGGAGCTCAAAAAGGTCCAAAAGGCGCTCTCGGTCGCGAAGCACATAGTGCATCATCGTCGTTGCGCCCACGGCGCGAGCCATTCGCGCCATGTAAGCAAAGTGCGACGACACTCGCGAGAGTTCCGCCACGATCACCCGAATGGCTTGCGCTCGCTCAGGGACCTGAATTCCTGCTAGGCGCTCCACCGCGAGGCAAAGCGCAAGCTCACCGTGAATGGCCGCCTCTGGATCCAAATGATCCGCGTACGTTACGGCAGCGTGCCAACGATGAAGCTCCAGAGCCTTTTCTAGGCCTCGGTGCAAGAACCCCGATTCCACTTCCGCTTTGGCTACGATTTCGCCATCCAACTGAAGGCTGAGCCTCATTGCTCCCGGCAAAGCCCCGTGAAATGGCCCCAAAGTCCAGCGAGTCAGATCCGTCCCCAAACGTTCCGGCTGCAGCCCTTCCATCATGAGAGCACCCCGTGTTCGTCTGGCGCCGTTTTCCCAACGGCTCGCATATGCGGAACCCCTTCGTACTCGAGCGGATAGACGTAACCCTTTCTCAAGGGGTAACCCTGCCAGCCTTCGGGTAAGAAGTTCCGTTCTGTGGCTTCCGCGCCCGAAAAGCGCACTCCAAAGAGTTCCGAGTTCTCACACTCAAAAGGAACCGCCATCGGCCAAACAGACGAAACCGAGACGGTCTCGACCGCCTCCTCGGGTCCCGAAGGACGAAGCGTTCCACGAAGGGCCAGAGTCCTTCCCGTCGAAAGCGAGCGCAGAAAATAGGTCAGAACCAAAACTCCACCAATCTCGGCTACCGAGAGGTGATCCAGGCTTCGATAAGCCGGTCCCGGCTCTTCAGCCAAAACACGCGCCAAAGGAAGAAGGTGATTCAGATCCACCCAAACAATCCTCAGGCCCAAGCCCGCATCCATCGGACCCGGGTTCGGGCGATCCGCGAGCAACGCTCCCGGAACACGGCTCTGTAACTTAGAGATCAGCTCTCG